>Ga0224495_10000365_pt1 | contig 36694 bp, 38 predicted proteins | sample SF_Jul11_sed_USG_FD_168128 | JGI IMG/M metagenome (GOLD analysis project Ga0224495, IMG submission 168128) | Sediment microbial communities from San Francisco Bay, California, United States - SF_Jul11_sed_USGS_4_1 | ecosystem: Environmental > Aquatic > Marine > Sediment | place: USA: California... | reverse complement strand
TCCATGCTGACCTTGCTGCTGGGTTTTGGTATGCTGATGAGCATAGAGACGCATAAAAAGCTGGTCAGAACGTAATAGAAAATAATTGTAAATATTTGTTCATTGAGACAGTCTGGTAGTAATTCCGAATGTTGATGTAATTTCAGTTGTCTGGCTGATTTAGAGGGAATATATGGGCTATAAAATCACAATTCTAACAATGGTAACGCTGTTTCTGGCCGCTTGCGGGAGTACCCCGGAGCAAAAAGGCGGTGTTGCATCGACTGGTGGTTACCTTTCTGGAGACGGGCCCGGCACGGATGCGCCAGCCAATATCGAGGCTATACCGGATGCAGTGCCTCGTAACGAACCGCTTCATCGCTATGCCAACCGACCTTATGTGGCATTGGGCAAGACATATACGCCGTTGACAGTTGTTGGTGACTACAAGGAACAAGGGATAGCTTCGTGGTATGGAAAGAAATTTCACGGTCAGCGTACATCAAGCGGCGAGACCTACGACATGTATGCCATGTCGGCGGCGCATCCAACCTTGCCTATCCCGAGTTATGCGCGGGTGACCAATTCCGCTAACCGCAAATCGGTAATTGTTCGAATCAATGACAGGGGGCCTTTCCTGCATGACCGGGTGATTGATCTATCCTATACTGCTGCTTACAAGCTCGGCATCATCAGCAATGGTAGTGGAGATGTCGAAGTAGAAAGTCTTTCTGCTGACAGAACCATCAATATTATTCCTGCGAGCACCGTGCAGAGTCAGCCGTTGGCAGCAGTGCCAGTTGGCGTGGCTGTTCAAACTGATGCACCCCCGGTATCCACGGTTTCTTCGGAAACTGTGGATAGGGGCGTTTATTTGCAACTTGGCGCATTCGAATCGCAGCAGAACGCTGAGACTTTCCTTGAAAAGATGCGTACCGAGTTGGGCGCTATTAATAAACAGCTCAAGTTGACAAGTAAGGACGGACTGGTGCGTGTGCATATTGGCCCGTATTCGAACCAGAATGAAGCGAGAATCAATTCAGAAAATTTAGAGGAAAAGCTCGGTTTTAAACCAATGTTAAATCTGCACTGACCTGTTCTGTATGCTTCATAATCAGCGCCTTGCAGAATTTATGGATGTTTTGGAAAGAAGGCGGCAGCTTGGGTTTCAACTGTGAATCAAGAGTGATGCCGAATTAACCCTATGGCAGTTCTAGTAATAGTTGACCTGTATAGATCCATCGACATGCAAACGTTTGGTGATGCTGCTTTGCGGTGATAGAATTTGGGGTACCTTTTGAACTTGGCATTGTGGAAATAGTGGTCACTTTGAATGCAACTGAATTGCCAGTGACTCGCCGAGTCAAGCGAGTGTTGGTTCTCCTCTATTCGCAGACTGGGCAATTAGCGGAAATAGCCCGGCGTATTGTGGAGCCGTTGCAACATGAACCGGCAATTTCGGTGCATGTGGAGGAGTTGAGGTTAACGCATCCATACCCGTTTCCCTGGACATTCTTTCGTTTTTTGGACGTGTTTCCTGAATCGGCACATCTGGTACCGCCATTGCTGCATCCGCTCACGCTATCCGGTGAAGAAGAGTTTGATTTGATTATTCTGCCTTATCAGGTTTGGTTCCTTGCGCCATCGCTTCCGATTACAGCTTTTCTTAAACATCCAATTGCGAGAATGTTGTTGGCTGGCAAGCCGGTTGTTACGGTGATAGCGTGCCGAAACATGTGGATTATGGCGCACGAGAAGATGAAATTATTGCTGAAGGATTGCGAGGCACGTTTAGTAGATAACGTCGTTCTGGTTGATCCCAGCCCGACGATGGCCAGCCTGTTTACCACACCACTTTGGATGTTGAGTGGCAAGCGGGATTTTCTCAAAGGATTGCCTCCTGCCGGTGTGGATGCCGATAGTATCAGGAGGGCGCGGCGTTTCGGTCTTGCACTTCGCGATGCGCTGCACAGGAATGAAGAAAAAGGCGCGGCCCCCATGCTGGCAGGACTCAAGGCGGTGGATTCCGATCCGCATTTGCTGTTTAGCGAGAAGGCTGCCACACGCAGTTTCTTCATCTGGGGGAAATTGCTACGGGCTGTCGGAGAGCCGGGACAATTGCGCCGCTATCCGTTTTTGACTTTGTATGTGATTTTTTTAATTGCCCTGGTTTTGACGGTTGTGCCGCTAAGCCTGATTATGCAGGCATTATTACGCCCCCTGATGCGTAGACGGTTTGCTGTGCTGAAGCAGCAATTTGACGCGCCATCAGGTTCTGGTACGGAGAGGATGAATATGTATGGGAGTTGATGTATTTTTGACCAGAACGGCATCTTTTTTGCCACTGGAGCCGGTGGGTAATGACGAAATTGAACAAGTGCTAGGTATGGTTGGAGGACGCCCGTCCAAGGCACGTCGCATAGTGTTGCGCAGTAATGGAATTCAACATCGGCACTATGCCCTGGACCGCGTTACCGGTGAACCGGTGATGACCAATGCCGCAATGGCCGCACGCGCGGTTTCTGGCCTGGGCGAGGTCGGGCATGTGGATTGCCTGGCTGCCGCAACTTCGCGACCGGATCAACTTATGCCCGGGCACGGGGTGATGGTTCACGGCGAACTGGGCTGGCCACGGCTGGAAGTGGTATCGCTGTCCGGCGTTTGCGTTGCCGGTGCGGCCGCGTTCAAGCACGCTTGGCTGGCGGTGCGTGCGGGCGGTGCGGAACGCGCTGTGGCGGTGGCTTCGGAACTGGCATCGCTGGGCCTGCATGCGCGTAATTTTGATGCCGAGGCGGAGCACAAGGTTCGTGAGCTTGAAGAGCGGCCCGAGATTGCATTCGAAAAGGATTTCCTGCGCTGGATGCTTTCTGACGGCGCCGGTGCAGTGCTATTGGAAAACAAGCCGGGCGGGCCGTTAAGCCTCAGGGTGGATTGGGTTGAGTTGTCCTCGGCGGCGCATGAACTTCCCGCGTGCATGTATTCCGGTGCGGAAAAGAATGCCGACGGGTCATTGACCGGATGGCAGGAGTTTTCGCCGCAGGAATGGTCAACACGTTCCATTTTCACCGTGAAGCAGGATGTCAAGTTGCTCAACGAGAATGTTATCCGCGCGACGTTGATCGAGCCACTGCGGCTGTTGGTTGAAAAACACAATCTGGCTGCGAAGTACATAGACTGGTTTTTGCCGCATATTTCATCCAACTTTTTCGCTGATCCGGTTGCGGCGGGGGTGGCCGAGGCAGGTTTGAATATTCCGCGTGAAAGCTGGTTTACCAACCTTACCGAAAAAGGCAATACCGGTTCGGCGTCGCCATTCATTATGCTGGATGAACTTTTTCGCTCAGGACGAATTCAAAAAGGGCACAAGCTGCTGATGTACATACCGGAAAGCGGCCGCTTCTCCAGCGGGTTTATTTTCATGGAAGCCGTCTGATGGATATTGAGTCTGTTCCCCAGGAAGGCAATCGCACGCTGGGCAGACATCGCAAGGCGATCTATGCGCGTGATGCCGATGGGCGTATGGTGATTGTTGCTTCGCGCGGCAGCGAGGTCGACGAGGCTGTCACCATGCAGGCGATTGAGCGGATGAATATGCTGGCGGAAGGCGCCAAAACAAGGGTGCTGACCGGAATAACGGCTCCGCTGGAATACTGGATGTATGTAAAAAGAATGGATGTGGCGCTGTTGTCGCAAACAACCGGTTTCTGGCAGTGGCGTATCCGCCGCCATTTTCGTCCCGATATATTCCCCGGCCTTCCCCATAAAATCTTAGGGCGCTATGCCGAGGCACTGGGCGTAAGCGTTGAACAACTGGGCAAGTTGCCATGAACATGGTCAACGAGCAATTCCGGCACCGCCATGCGGCACATTGCGAAAGCGGTGTCGCGTCCACACTGATGTCACATCATGGTGCCGAGATTTCCGAGGCGATGGCATTTGGCCTATCGTCCGCATTGTCGTTTGCCTACCTGCCCTTCGTCAAGCTTACCGGGTTTCCGCTGATCGCCTACCGTATGCCACCGAAATTCATCATCCGCGGCATGGCCAAGCCTTTCGGGACTCGCTTCCGTTTCGAGACTTTCCGCAAGCCCGGTGACGGCATGAGGCGCCTGGATGAGTTGCTGGCGCAGGGCAAGGTGGTTGGTCTGCAGACATCGGTGTTCTGGCTGCCGTATTTCCCCGAGGACATGCGTTTCCATTTTAACGCGCACAACCTGCTGGTGTACGGCAAGGAGGGCGACGATTACCTGATCAGCGATCCGGTAACCGAGGAGCCGCAACGCTGTGCTGCTGCCGACTTGCAGCGCGCCCGCTTCGCCAGGGGGGTGCTGGCTCCCAAGGGGCTGCTGTATTACCCGGAAACACTGGGCAGTACGGTGGTGCAGCCGGAGGCGATACGCAAGGCGATCAGGAAAACCGTGCGCATCATGCTCGGACCCATTCCGCTGATCGGCGTGCGCGGCATGCGCATGCTGGCGAACAAGGTGGCGAAGCTGAAAGCGGATGAATACGGGTTCAACTACATCGGCCACATCGTCCGCATGCAGGAGGAGATCGGCACCGGCGGGGCTGGGTTCCGCTTCCTGTATGCTTCCTTCCTGCAGGAGGCGGCAGATATCACCGGTATCGAGGTGCTGCGCGAACTGGCCGAGCGCATGAACGAGATCGGTGATGGCTGGCGCGAATTCGGCCTGAAGGCGGTGCGCATGATCAAGGGCAGGGAAACATTCGACCCCGCGTTGCTTTCCGGCATGCTGCGCAGTCAGGCCGAACACGAGGCCGGTTTCTTCAAAAAACTGAAGAGTGCCGTAGCCTGATGCCTGAGCTTCGGGAAACGCTGGAAATCAGGGATCTGGCCTTTCGCTATCCGGGTGCGGACCGGCACGCGCTGAACGGTGTCTCGCTCAATGCCGAACACGGCCAGATACTGGGTCTGTTGGGACCGAACGGCGCAGGCAAGACCACGCTCATTTCACATCTTTCCGGTTTGTTGCCGGTGCAGCAGGGGCACATATCGATAGGCGGCCGACCACTGTCCGGGATTCGCCGTGCCACGCCGACACGTATTGCAGTTGCGCCTCAGGAGTACGCGTTCTACCCGATGCTGACCGTGACTGAAAACCTCGAATGCTTCGCCTCGGCAGGCCGTCTGGGCGGGGCACGCAAGCAACAGCGCATCGCCGAGTGCATTGCATTCACGCAACTGGAACGCTTTGCCAGGACACGGGCGGAAAACCTTTCCGGCGGCCTGAAGCGCCGCCTGAATCTATCGATCGCATTGTTGCCGGAACCGGAATTTATCCTGCTCGACGAGCCCACGGTTGGCGTCGATCCGCAATCGCGCGCTTTCCTGCTCGACGCGGTCAAGACCCTGGCAAGCAACGGCGCGGCAATCATCTACACCTCGCATTACATGGAAGAGATCGAGGCGATTGCCGACCGCGTGGTCATCATCGACGACGGGAAGGTGCTGCGCGAGGGCGCGCTTGAAGAATTGCTGGGCAGCGGCGCCGCGCAGGTTCATCTTGGCGTGGACGGCTTGGATAGTGCCGTATTGAACGAACTGCTGGCAGGCTTCGGCACGGCTGTGGCAGCTGGTAAAGACTGGCTGGTGACCATGGCCGCCGGAAAATCGCCTGCATCGCTGCTGGCAGCGCTGGAGCAGGCGGGCGGGCGTATCCGTTTCGCCGATTTCGGGCGCAGCAACCTGGAGCAGATTTTCATGTCGCTGACTCGCCACTCGCTACGGGATTGACCATGCTCCTTGCCCTGATCAAAAAAGAATTGCTGGCCCTGATGCGCGACGTGCACGGACTGGCTGCGCTGTTCCTGATGCCGGCGGTGTTCATCATCATCATGTCGCTTGCCCTCAAGGACGTATACGACCCGCCGGTCAAAATGCTGCCATACGCGATCGAGAACCGTGACAGCGGCAAACTGGCCGACACGCTGATAGCCGAGTGGGAGAAAAACCATGGCAAGGCCGAGGGCAGCGAAGACTGGAGCGGCAGCGTGAAGAGCGGGAAGCTGAGCTATGCGCTGGTGATCGAAAAGGGATTCTCCGGCGCACTGATGGATGACAAAATGGACAGCCAGACCAGACTGCGTCTGGTCACTGATCCTGGCCTGGAAAGCGGCATATTCGCGGCGAACAAGGCCGAGCTGGTGATGATCGCCAGCGAGATGCGTGCCAGGGCATTGCTGATCGCGAGCCACATGGCGACGGGTGTGCCCCGCGGTCGGTCGGCTACTACTCCGGCTGTCGGTGAGGAACCGAGTGTCTCCGCGCAGGGCATCGTGGAAGCCGAGCGTCTGGCTGCGGGAGCTCGTCCCAGTGCGGTGCAGCAGAATGTACCGGCATGGCTGGTGTTCGGCATGTTCTTCGTAGTGGCTTCGCTATCCAACCTGTTCCTGCAGGAACGCCAGTGCGGTGCACTGGCCAGACTGGCCAGCCTTGGTGTACCGGTCAGCATGATGATCTGGTCCAAGGCGTTGCCCTACTTGGCGATCAACGGTTTGCAGGCCGCACTGATGCTGGCGGTCGGGGTGTGGCTGATGCCGGTGCTCGGTGGCGATGCGCTGTCGCTGGCGGGTATCAACTGGGGTGCGCTGCTGTTCATATTGCTGGCCGTGAGCACGGCAGCGATCGGCCTAGCGCTCGCATTGGCGAGCCTGGTGCGTACGCAGGCACAGGCCGCAACGATGGGGCCGGTGGTCAACATTCTGATGGCCGCGATCGGCGGGGTGATGGTGCCGAAATTCGTGATGCCGGAGGCGATGCAACGGGTTGCGGAGTTTTCGCCGATGAACTGGGGGCTGGAAGGCATGCTCGCGGTATTGCTGCGCGGCAGCGATATGGGCGACGTATTGTTGCCATCCGCCAAACTGATGGGGTTCGCCATGCTGATGATGGCGATTGCCGTGTTGTTGTTCCGCCGCAGGGTGAGCTGATGGCCAATAAACTGGAAACATTCAGGGCAGAACTGAAACGCATGATCCTCGATGCGGTCGAGAAGGATGCACCACCAGGAGGAATATCGGATGACGAAATCCTGTTCGGTCCGGAAGCGCGGCTGATGCTCGACTCTCTGGACGCGTTACAGATTTCTATGGAGATTCAGAAGCGTTACGGTGTGCGCATGCCGGACAGCAAGGAGACGCGCCGTGCACTGATCAACGTGGCGCATCTTGCTGAATACCTGACTACGCGCCGAAAATGAGAGCGGTGTACCTACATGGATTCGGCCTGGTCTCGTCACTTGGGGCGAATTTATCCGAGGCGCTCAAATCATTGGCGGCTGGAGGCAAAGAGCCTCAGCGTCTGAATTTGCCAGGTGGCACAGACTGGCCTTGCTACAGTATCGAGCATTCCGAGAAGGACTGGGTAAGGCGCGCAAAGCAGCTAATTTACAATGCAGTTGTCGAGGCAGGGCTTAAACCAGAGCATGCCCAAGATCGGAATGTTCCTCTTTTTATTGCCTCGTCATCGCTGGATATAGGTGCTATTGAATCCGGATCATCGCATCTAAGCGATGGTTTTGGCTTTGCGCAAGATGTTGCTGAATGGTTGAACTGGAGCAGTGAAGTTTATCTGTTTTCCAGTGCTTGCACCTCATCGCTGCAAGCAATGCTTGCAGCGAGTAGTTTAATTGGATCAGGCAATGTTGAGGAAGTGGTTGTGCTGGGTATTGAGCTATCCAACCGTTTCTCAATATCCGGTTTTGCATCCATGCAATTGCTTTCTTCAGGCAAACCCAAGCCACTTGGTGCGGAACGCGATGGAATTGCACTGGGTGAAGCTGTGGCGGTCATGCATCTGTCATGTCAACCGGCGCGCTGGCGGATGTGCGGTGGTAGCAACATTGTTGATGGTCGCGACCCGACTGGAGCAGTTCCGGAAACCGTTGCGCGGATATGCGAACAGGCTTTGGCTGTCAGTGGACTGACTCCATCTGATATAGGGTTGATTAAATTGCAAGCAGCCGGGAGCCCTGCGAATGATGCAAAGGAGTTGGCCGGAATGGCAAAAGTTTTTGAGGTGATGCCACCGCTTGTATCACTGAAGTCATCAATAGGGCATACGCTGGGAGCATCCGGTGTGGCAGAGATTGCACTGCTGACAGCTTGTCTGGAGAACGGAGTTTGGCCGCAAACCAACTATGTTTATGATGTGGAGCTTGGCTATGAGCTGTCATCTATTAAACCCGTGGCTCCGCGATACATTCTGGCAGATATTCTTGGTTTTGGCGGTGGACATGTTGCTGTCATACTTGAAGATGCCAACGTACAGCGAGGGATAAACAATAATGGGATGTATCCGTGAAGCCGGAAATTAAAGAAAATTTAGTCTGGAAAATTACTGGACGAGTTGGCCACGTGGATGGCAAACCTCCTGACAATTGGCGCGACCTGCTCGCCACTCGTTTGGGGCAACGCCCCAGACGTATCGGCATGCTTGCTGAATTGGCACTCTATGGAGCACTTGATTGTCTTGATGCAGCCGATGAGGCCATATTGCCGAAAGATGCCGTGCTGCGAGTATGTAGCATGCATGGCGCATCGGCTGTTATCAGTCAAGTTTTGGAACAAAATCAGACTGAATTGCCGATGCCATTCAGCTTTTTACAAAGCCAGTCCAGTCAGCTATTACCTGCGCTGGCTACTGCTTTGAAATGGCAGGGTGATGCAGCTATCGTGATGGCGCGTGACCGTATGAGCTTGGCCTTGCTGGCTGCTCGACAGGCTGGGCCGAACGGTATGTTATTGGGCTGGGTAGAGGAATCGCCGTGCAGCAGTCAATGGTTGCGACTGGCGCGATGTGCAATAAGACCGGAAAACTTTACTGCTGCCAAAAGCTTTGGTGAAATGATATCGTCCGACGTCGGATACTGGCGCTTGGGGGAGGCTGGGATAGAAATTTCACTGGCACAGGATTGTAAAACTAATTGACTTTGCGTAATTTTAAACCAGAGAAATGAATATGTTTCCCATTGTCGTCCTGAAACATGCGCATGGTGTCTCCACGACCGGAGCCTAGCCCGGAGACAATGGCTTCGTTTTCAGAAATCGGGTTAAGTGCTACACGTAGAGCCATGTCGGGCATTTGTGCAAAGGTGCATTCGCCGATGTACATTCCATCCTGATATTGCATGGAGATGCTGGTGGGCGATACGCCTAAGCTGCCATTGACGATTTCATACTTTCCTACATATTCGCTTAGCGCATTTGGTAGGGAAGGCTGCTTTAGTTTTTCGCCGATCAGGGTTGTTTCGTTGCCCATGTTGCCAATTAGAACGTCACGTCCATCAATCTTGGTCATGGTCAGGCGGATGCTGTCTAACGGGCTAACACTGACAGGAATAAATCCCAACAGATTGAATTCGACGCCGAACCAGCCATTGTTTTGAGGAGTTAGATGGAAGCTGTATCCCATAAGTTCAGTATCAAGTTCGCTGTCTACTTTGACCAATCCGACTACGGAATCAAAATAACCATCATCTATTCTTTCCGTCGTGACGGTACTCGGAGTGATATCAAAGTACTCGGGTTGTTTCATGCCGGTTTTTGCATCCAGCATTAATTTAAGTGCTTCAGTGGCAATTTTGGTCACTACGCCATGCGCACTGTCCGAATTGGCCGCTATGATCACGCCTAGTTTGTGTTCGGGAAGGATCTTCAATTCGCTATGAAAATTCAGCAATGAACCGCCGTGGCCGGCGACGATGCCTCCGCCTTTGATTTCAAAGTTGTTTAGCATCCAGCCCAACCCCATGCGCAGATCGAAATCCAGGGGCACCTGAACATTCTGGGGCTGAAACATTTCAGCCAATGTTGCGGGCTTGAGTATCTGCTGATCAACTGCGCGTCCGTTAGCAAAAATCATTTTCATGAAATTGCTCAAATCTTCAACATTGGAGACCAATCCGCCTGAAGGCAAATCGCGTAAGGGCAGATAATCGGAAACTTTCCCCTTGCTGTATCCCTTGATACCCGGTTGGGAAGAAAAATAGGAGCTGTTCATACCCAGAGGGCGGAATAGTGATTGCTCCACGTACTGCGCGTAGGGTATGCCAGCGGTGCGCTCAATGGCGGTACCTAAAAGCGTTACAGCAAGATTAGAGTAGGCGAAAACATAATTGGGCGGGTAAGAAACATATTCTTCACGAATTTCCTTGACCAGTGTAGTGAAATACTTTGGCTCCTTGTCCAACATGCCGCGAAGATAGTTTGCAGGTAATCCGGAGTGGTGGGACATGATATTGCGGGGAGTGATCAAACCTGTTTGATCAAAGCGGGATTTGATGGAAAATTCCGGCAAGCATCGGGTCAGGGGTTGGTCTATATCCAATATTCCACGTTCTGCCATATACATGGCGGCAGTTGCGGTAAGCAGTTTGGCAATAGAGCCCATGCGGTAGGATGTCTGTGGCGTTGCTTTAGTGCCGTTCTCGGCATCGCTATATCCAAAACCGGCAGACCAAACCACCTGCTGGTCATCCACGATAGCAATGCTCAATCCGGTTACGTTATTGTCAGCCATTTCCTTCTCGATTAGCCACGACAGGTATTGCCGAGCATGAGAGTAATCACCGCGAGGGGAATTTTCCTGCTTGATTGGTGGCGTGTTGGAGCAGGCCGATATCAATAGTGAAATAAAAAGAACCAACGGTGGAAAAGGTTGACGCATAGAAGTCCCCAGCATTAATCTATATTAGCAATTGGTAACGAATAATTTTAACATGTGATAATTGGATCTATTTAAGTGACATTTTGATTTATAAAGTCCAATAGAGCAGTGCAAGACACAGGCGGTCTTCCTTAATGCGTTGACTATATTTCAGAATCAAGGTTATTGTGTACGCAACAAGCTTGTTGCATTGAATAATTCAGTGCGCCATATTTTGAGGAGCAACTGTGAATCGACAATTTATATATCAAATACTGATATTCATTTTTTCAATATCTCGTGCGGCGGCAGAGCCAGTTGCGGCGGCAGAGCCAGTTGCGGCGGCAGAGCCAGTTGCGGCAGCAGAGCCAGTTTCGGCGGCAGAGCCAGTTTCGGCGGCAGAGCCAGTTTCGGCGGCAGAGCCAGTTGCGTGGGCTGAGAAAGAAGGGGATATGCAGTTTGGAATTAAATTGGGGCCATCTAGTGTTCAAGATTATCCGAATGGATACGGTATATTTTTTAAATATGCCATATTTGGCTCTAACACGTTTAACCAAAATGAGTTTCTTTCAAAATTAAGCATTGCTATTGAGGGGGAGTATGTTGATATGGGTAGCTCGAAGCGCTCCTTTACAAATGTCTCTGTTACGAGTTTGAGTGCTTCTACATTTGGTGTTGTTGGAGCGGCCACCTACCCGATTGATCAAACTTTTTCAATAATTACCAAAGGGGGGGTGGCAAGCATTTCTCGGAGAGTTGACTGTAATTATTTGGGTTGTGGTTTAAATTACTCGAAAACAACGTTGGGCATTCATCTGGGGATTGCGGGAGAATATAAAATTTCATCCCTATGGACTTTGGGCGTGGGGTACGATACTTACCCTGACGGTTACAGCATGACGTTCGGCAGTTTTGCATCCAGATTTTAACTAGAATCGTTGCAATTCCATATGGTTTCCGATTTTGCTGTGGTGATAAGTTTCAATTACATTGAAACCGTACCATGTTTGACTTGTAGATTTAATGAGAAGTCAGCTTGGTGCTTGCACAGACGATGCGGCTTTATGACAGTTTTCACACTTTTTCAGCTGCATTTTTTGAACCTGTCTACTTAAAATATTAGCGGAGCAGTTCATTGGTATTCTTATTCGTGCCACGCTGTAATGAAGAATAAGGATTGATGAAATAAGCCTTTGAACCGGCCTTCTGTTTAATATTCTTGAAGCTCAGCCCCCTTTTTTCGTTGCCCAGCATTTAGGTGTGCTAATGGGTGCGATAGTAAGTGCTAGGGCAGCCTCGGCTGTTTCCACTTCACTTTGTTCTCTCCACATATTGCCCTCTTAGTCAGAGAGTCGCTGGTACTTGCAACTAGATTGAGCTGTGTGTAGGCAAATCCTGCCGGGATAAAGCCGCGTCCTGTCCTATAGCTTAGGAGCCTGCAGTCCTTTTTGGTATGCATCCCGATATATTCAGTGGCAGACCATTCTTGTGCTGACGAGCATTTCGATATTGCCTGTATATCCCGTTTACAACTTTTCGAGATATCATCGGGTGATCATTCGGGGCTCAATTCATGCTCGATATAACGCTGCAGTGGTGCAGTGTGATTGACCAGCAGTGTCCAGTTTTCCGCAGGCTGTTCCGAAAAATACAAATGATAGATTTCTTACCGCTTGTTCTAATAAGCTGTCAGCACATAGGACATGATAGGCTCCCCCGGTAGCGTTGTTGGGCCTCACTGTCCATACTGTCAGATTTGTCCGCCTTGGCTGCTTAATTTTTTAAGAGATGATACATTTGGAACTAGAATTAGCTTTGTATTTTTGATTCTACGAGGCTGAGGTGGCGGAGCTTCGCTATTATCCTGCCAAAATAGAAGGGTAAAATCAAGGCCGATAGGCAACATCAGAATCAACAGCACGATCTGGCTGCGAGAAGTAAGGCTATCTGTTGTGGGAGAGTAGAAATAAGTGATTTCAAATTGCCTGATTGACTCGGCAGCATCTATTGCATCCATTTTTGTTGTTGAATTTACGATGGGTGGTATAAACCTGATTGCACCCTGAAACAACTCGCAACCAATACATCACACGGAGGCACTTTTTAGTCGAATGATTCTGATTACCTCGGGTATCTTGCGTAAACTTCTCATAATATTGGCCAAGTGTAGGCGATTGTTGACCTCAAGCCTGAAATTCAGACCGGTGTGCTCGCCCTCACTGCTGAAATTGATGTTTTCAATATTGGCCTCCGCTTCGGAAATTTCGGCTGCAATCTTGGCTAGCACACCGCGTCTGTTGGCGACTAGTAGTTTGATGTTTACGTCGAAAGGACGGTTGATGTTTTTATCCCATGCAACCTCCATCCATTGTTCGCCGTTACTGCGTCCTTTGCGCAAAGCAGGGCAATCATGTGTATGGATCAATAGACCCTGTCCACTTTTGATTACTCCCACGATCGGGTCGCCGGGAATCGGACGGCAACATTGTGCATATTGCACAGCCATGCCTTCATTACCTTGTATGGTAAAGACTGCATTAACGGATGTTTCACTGGATATGGATTCCCCTATGCTGGCCAGTTGGCGTGCTACTACCATGTTGAGTCGGCGGCCTAAACCTATGTCGGCAAGAACATCCTCACGTTTTTTTAAACCGGTATCCTTGAGCAGTTTGTTCCAGTGCGCGTCATCCATGTCCTGTGGTTTGACGCCGAGCGTACTGAGTGCCTGATTAAGCAAGCGTTCGCCAAGCCGAGCTGATTCACCTGACTGCATGGCTTTGAGAAAATGTCGAATGTGGCTGCGTGCTTTGCTGGTAGTTACATAACCCAGCCATGCCGGGTTAGGATGTGCATTGGGCGCAGTGATTACCTCAACGCGGTCACCGTTCCTGAGCTCTGTGCGCAAGGGTGCGAGTTCATGGTTTACTTTGACGGCGATACAACGGTTGCCAATGTCGGTATGCACGCTATAGGCAAAATCTACTGCGGTTGCGCCACGCGGGAGCGAGAGTATTCTTCCCTTGGGCGTGAACACATAAACTTCATCGGGGAAAAGGTCTACCTTGAGATGTTCGAGAAATTCTGCTGAATCGCTGCTTTGGCTCAGGCTTTCCAGCAATTCCTGCAGCCACTGGTGGGTTTTCTTGTGCAAATCGTTGATGGATTCGTGACCACTTTTGTAAAGCCAATGAGACGCAACGCCGGCTTCAGCTATTTTGTGCATCTCATGAGTGCGTATCTGGATTTCGATGGGTGTACCGAAAGGCCCGAACAAGGTGGTGTGCAGTGATTGATAACCGTTTACTTTGGGTATGGCGATGTAATCCTTGAATTTTCCAGGGATGGGTTTATACAAGCCATGCAGGGCACCCATTGCAACGTAACAGGATGAAAAATCGTTCACTAATACCCTGAAGCCGTAAATATCCAGTACCTCGGCAAATGCCAGCGACTTGCTCTGCATCTTCTGGTAGATGCTGTGGATATCCTTTTCTCTGCCGGTGACATCGGCTTGAATATTGAAGTCCGAAAGTCGCTGCCGAATAGCTTCAAGTATTTTCCCGACTACCTCGCGACGATTGCCGCGAGCCACCTGAAGTGCCTTGGTGAGCACTGCGTATCGATTGGGATGCAAGTGCTTGAAACTCAGCTCCTCTAGTTCATGGTGCAGGTCATTCAGGCCTAGGCGGTTGGCGATAGGTGCGTAGATTTCCATGGTTTCACGCGCGATGCGTTCACGTTTTTCGGGAGCCATGGATTCCAGCGTGCGCATATTATGCAGGCGGTCGGCTAACTTGATAAGGATAACTCGCACATCACGCGCCATTGCCAGTAACATTTTGCGGAAGTTCTCCGCTTGGGCGTCTTCGCGGGTTTCGAATTTAAGCCGGTCCAGTTTGCTTAAACCCTCGACCAATTCAGCGACCGGTTTGCCAAAAAGATGGGATACCTGTTCGGTTGTGACATCGGTGTCTTCCACGACATCATGAAGCAAAGCGGCGATAATCGCCTGTACGTCAATGTGAAGCGGTGTCAGAATTCGTGCGACAGCAATTGGATGGGAGATATACGGGTCGCCAGAATGGCGCAATTGCCCCTGATGGGCGACCCGGCTGAATTCTATAGCTTTGCGGACATGGCCGACGTCCCTCGGTTTAAGATAGGTGGAGAGTTCCTTGATCAGCAGTTCTGCGTCGGCCATGCATTATTCTTCCCGATCCTGAGTCGTGTGTTAGGCTTGTCCACGATTAAGGATCTCTTTGCCCACTTTGCCTTCGCTGATTTCACGCAGGGCGACAACGGTGGGTTTGTCCTTGCTGGTTTCTACAAGGTGTGTTGCACCATTGGCCAGCTGACGGGCACGATAAGCCGCTGTTAAGGTTAACTCAAAGCGGTTCGGGATTTGTGTAAGGCATTCTTCAACAGTGATGCGAGCCATGATTTACTCCGGATTCTGTAACTGATTGATCAAGTCCTGGTAGCGTGACATTTGTTTTGAGCCTGCGAGCTTGGCGGAAAGGATTACTGCATTGAGCTCACGCAAAGCCACGTCCAAGTTATCGTTGATGATAACATAATCGAACTCGGCTATATGAGAGACATCCTCGCGTACCGCCGCCATGCGTTTGGCGATTACCTCGGCATTATCCTTTCCGCGGCTCTTTAGGCGTTGTTCTAGCGTTTCCATAGAGGGCGGCAGGATAAATATGCTTACGCAATCGGGAAATAATCGCCTAACCTGCGCGGCACCTTGCCAATCAATTTCCAATAGAACATCGTTGCCCTTAGCGTTTTCCTGGTTTATCCAGGTTTGCGACGTACCGTAAAAATTGCCATAGACTTCGGCACTTTCCATGAATTCACCACGCTTTGCCATGGCGAGAAAAGTCTCGCGGTTGACGAAGTGATAGTCTTTACCATCGTGTTCGCCAGGACGCGGATTGCGAGTGGTAAATGAAACCGACAGACTGATTTGCGGATTGATGTTGAGTAATGCATTAACCAGACTGGTCTTGCCCGCACCGGATGGTGCACTAATGACAAAAAGGTTTCCGGGCATATTTTAGATTCCGTTATATTTGTTTCGAGCGCCTTTTATGTACAGGATGCAGGGCAAGGCAGGGGTTGTACGACTGCGCTATTTTACACAAGCAAAATGTTACGCGGCAATGCATAGATAAGCGAGTTTCGATTTGAAAATACGGCATGTCTGAGCGTGTTCTTACTCCAAGTTCTGAATTTGTTCACGCATTTGCTCGATAAGTACTTTCATTTCCATGGCGTTTCGTGATACTTCGGCATCGACTGATTTGGAGCCTAACGTATTGGCTTCACGATTGAGTTCTTGCATTAGGAAATCGAGGCGTTTACCCACTGCCCCGCCCATGGTGAGTATGCGACGCATCTCGGTGAGGTGACTGGCGAGTCGTGACAGCTCTTCATCCACATCTATTCTGCTGGCAAACAGAGATATCTCCTGGCGTATGCGCTCGTCCAAAATCTCATGCGCAGAAGAATTCTGCATTGCCTCGCGCAATCGCAAGGCAAGTTTTTGCTCGTATAAAGCAATTGTTGCGGGTATGTGCGGAAGCATGCTACTACGTAGTGCATCAAGTTTATCCGCTCGTTGCAACAAAAATTCTTTGAGTTTCTCGCCTTCGCGCGCGCGCGAGGCCGAAAATTCCTGCAACGCTTCCTGTAGCAACTCAAGCAGCGTACCATTTAATTCAATAATTGAAACGGGTTGCATCTCCAAAACACCGTTCCAGCGCAATACTTCGGATACGCTCAGGCTACGCGCATCAGGCATGGCGGACTGTATCTCACGGTTCCAGGAGGCAAGTTGTTCCAGTAAAGCGATATTCAGCACTGCTCCATTTTGCGCAGTTCGTGTTGTGAGGTTAATGCGGCATTCTACTTTCCCGCGTTGTAATTGCGCGGAGATGGCGTCTCGTATCGCCGCTTCAAAACTCCTCAATTCATCAGGCAGGCGCAACTGAATGTCCAGATAGCGGTGGTTAACGGCCCGCAACTCCAATGCCAGTGAGGTAAATTTTGTTTCGTTGCTGACAAATGCATAGCCAGTCATACTTAAAATCATGGCGGGTACTTTCGAATAAATGACTGTGCTGTTTTGACGCATTATATTACGATTGCATCCTGCGAATTATTCTCTTTACCAATGAACTTTTCAATTCATCAGGCCAGCCATATTGGCAACCGCAAATTCAACCAGGATCGCGTGGCGTATGCGTACTGCAAGGATTCTCTTTTGTTGGTACTGGCGGATGGCATGGGTGGCCATTTGCACGGCGAGATGGCGGCAGCTGTCGCCATCGAGACCTTCGTCGAGACGTTTGGCCGTCATGCGCAGCCTCGTATATCCGATCCAGACGCATTTATTGCGGATACCATGCGTTATGCACACGAGCGCATCATGAGGTTTCCGCATGATCAGGAAATGGGGGGGTTTCCAGGAACAACCTGCGTTGCCGTGTTGATTCAGGATGGAATTATGTATTGGGGGCACGCAGGAGATTCTCGCTTGTACCTGATGCGTGATGGGGCAGTCTATGCTAGAACTACGGATCATTCGATGGTGCAACGTTTGGTTGATGCGGGGTCGATTTCTGCCGAACAGGCACGCGTCCATTCGCAACGCAATCAAATTACCAACTGCCTCGGCGGAATTCAGGATATGTTTTATGCGGAATCCGGGAAGCCTATCGAATTAAAATCCGGCGATGTCGTGCTGCTTGGCAGCGATGGTCTGTGGGGGCCATTCACGGATCGTGAATTGGTTGAGTCATTTTTTTCCATGCCTGTTGCTGATGTACTGGATGACTTGATCAAGATTGCGTTGCAGCGCGAGGACGGTCGGTCTGATAATATTACCGGTGTAGTGGTGCGCTGGAGTGAGGGCGAAAATACTCGCCATGCCGGGGAACCTGTCAGCCATATTCTCGAGATACTTTAGATTTTGTTGCGCCGTATAATGATCACTCTTTCAACAAACTAAAATATCGAAATGCGCCCAAGCAAAAGAACAGCCAACCAGCTGCGTTCAATACGTATAACCCGCAATTACACAAAGCACGCTGAAGGTTCGGTGCTGATTGAATGCGGTGATACTAAGGTTATTTGTACTGCCAGCGTCGAGGAACAAGTTCCACCGCACAAAAAAGGCAGCGGAGAGGGCTGGGTGACGGCGGAGTATGGTATGTTGCCGCGTTCCACCGGTTCACGCATGAGCCGCGAAGCGGCAAAGGGGAAACAATCCGGTCGTACTCAGGAGATACAGCGTTTGATAGGGCGTAGCCTGCGTGCGGTAGTGGATTTGAAGAAACTCGGTGAGCGTACTGTCCAGATTGACTGCGACGTGATCCAGGCGGATGGCGGCACCCGTACCGCCAGTATTACTGGTGCATTTGTCGCGCTCCACGACGCGGTCAGAAGGTTGCTAGGTAGAGGCTTGGTCAAGGAATCTCCGCTCAAGGATTTTATCGCTGCGATCTCAGTTGGAATCTATCAGGGTAAACCAATTCTGGATCTGGACTACATTGAAGACTCGCTATGCGATACCGATATGAATGTCGTGATGCTGGGGGGCGGAATGTTTGTCGAAGTGCAGGGTACGGCCGAAGGACACGCGTTTAGCCGCAGCGAGATGGACGAGATGCTTGAGTTAGCCAAGGCAGGCATTACGGAATTGATCTCGATACAAAAGGCAGTGTTGGAAAAAGACTGATCCGGTTTTTCGCAAGTGAAGGCGCTTTCACATTTCCAAGACCATGAATAAGTTAGTCATTGCCTCAAGTAATGCCGGCAAGTTACGCGAATTTCAATATTTGTTGGAGCCGCTTGGTGTTGAGGTGCTGACGCAGGCAGAACTTAATATTGACGAGGCTGATGAACCGCACGGAACTTTCGTCGAGAATGCTTTGGCTAAGGCGCGCCATGTCAGCCGTCTGAGCGGCCTGCCTGCGCTGGCGGACGATTCCGGTATCTGTGTGGCTGCATTAGGCGGCGCGCCAGGGGTGCTGTCAGCGCGCTATGCCGGTGATAATCCGAAATCCGATACAAAGAACAATGAGAAATTGTTGTCTGAGATGCGGGGGAAAATGGATCGACGTGCGCATTATTATTGCGTGCTGGTGCTGTTACAGCATGCCGAGGATCCGCAACCACTGATTGCCGAAGGGGAATGGTACGGCGAAATTGCGCATGAAGAGCGCAGCGGAGGCGGATTTGGTTATGACCCGCTATTCTGGCTTCCTGAGTTGGGGAAGATGAGTTCTGAATTGAAGCAAGAGCAAAAGCATGCGATCAGCCATAGAGGAAAGGCATTGAAAGTATTGTTGCAAAAATTGCTCGTCAAGTAATCGGTTGCAAGTTTTACGGAGTCGTCAGATAGGGCTGGCTTGTTTTCTCTTGGTTTTCATTTTGGCGAGACGGGCATGATAAGGATATATCTGAAGGACAATATTACTGCCATTACCGGCTGCCCCCCCTGCATGGTAGAATTCGCGCCTTTCCAGTTCTCAATTTATAGGAATCGCTGCCATGTTTTCCAGCAAAAATACCATTGCCGCAACCGACCCAGAATTGTGGGCGGCTATACAGAATGAAAGTCGCCGCCAGGAAGATCATATCGAACTGATCGCGTCGGAAAACTATACCAGCCCGGCCGTGATGGAAGCGCAGGGTAGCAAGCTGACCAACAAGTATGCCGAAGGCTATCCGGGCAAGCGCTATTACGGCGGTTGCGAGTATGTTGACGTGGCTGAACAACTGGCGATCAACCGCGCCAAGGCGCTGTTCGGCGCGGAATACGTCAATGTGCAGCCGCATTCCGGCTCACAGGCGAATCAGGCGGTATATGCGTCGGTGCTCAAACCCGGCGACACGATACTTGGGATGTCGCTGGCGCACGGAGGCCATTTGACCCACGGTGCTTCGGTGAACATCAGCGGCAAGTTGTATCACGCGGTGCAGTATGGTTTGAACGCGAAAGAAGAGATCGACTATGACGAAGTGCAGCGCTTGGCCAGCGAACACAAACCAAAAATGATCGTTGCAGGTGCATCCGCGTATGCGCTGGTGATAGACTGGAAGCGCTTCCGCGCGATTGCCGACAGCGTGGGGGCATACCTGTTCGTGGATATGGCACATTACGCGGGCCTGATTGCGGCGGGTGTCTACCCGAGTCCAGTCGGCATTGCAGATTTTGTCACTACGACGACTCACAAAACCTTACGTGGCCCACGTGGCGGATTGATTCTCGCCAAGGCCGAGCATGAGAAGGCGCTGAATTCGGCGATCTTTCCGTCGCTACAGGGCGGTCCGCTGATGCATGTGATCGCGGCCAAAGCGGTGGCATTCAAGGAAGCAGCCAGCAAGGAATTCAAGGGGTACCAGAGGCAAGTGATTGACAATGCGCGCGTGATGACCAAAGTGTTGCAGGAGCGCGGCTTGCGTATTGTCTCCGGACGTACTGACAGCCACGTGTTTCTGGTCGATCTGCAACCCAAGAATATTACCGGCAAGGATGCCGAGGCCGCACTGGGACGTGCGCACATTACAGTGAACAAGAACGCGATCCCGAACGATCCGCAAAAACCGTTTGTCACTTCCGGTATCCGCATCGGTAGCCCCGCAATGACCACACGTGGCTTTAAAGAGTTGGAGGCGGAAACACTCGCGCACCTGATTGCCGACATTCTGGATGCGCCGACCGATGATACAGTGATTGCGCGTGTGACAGGCGAGGTGAAGAAATTGACGGCCCGGTTTCCGGTTTACGGGGGATAGTTGCCGGGAACAGGTCATTTGTGTTGCTGTTCAGTATGGCTAATTAATTACATCACGATGGAATACTGGCGAATATGAGATGCCCATTTTGTAAAGGTCCAGACACTCAAGTGGTGGATACCCGCGAAAGTGAGGACGGTGTTCATGTGCGCCGTCGCCGTCGCTGCCTTTCGTGTGACAAGCGTTTTACCACCTATGAAATAGTCGAGTTGCGTATGCCACAGGTGGTCAAATCTAACGGTATGCGAAGCGAATTTGACGAGGAAAAATTGCGTACCAGTTTCGGGCGGGCTTTGCATAAACGCCCCGTTTCTGCCGAGTTGGTGGATACCGCGATAGACCATGTCACGCAGAAATTGCATGCACTGGGTGAGCGGGAAATAGCATCACGCCAGGTCGGTGAGATGGTGATGAAAGAATTGCTCAAACTTGACAAGGTGGCCTATATTCGCTTTGCCTCGGTATACAAAAGCTTTCAGGATGTTGGGGATTTCACTGATGCTGTTGAGGCAGTGAGCCGGTCTCCTTCACGCAGAGCTACAGATCGTAGCGGCAAGCGCATCGCGAAGAAGAAACCCTGATATGTTCACGGGCAGTGACAGCCGCTGGATGGCGCAGGCTCTGCAACTGGCCGATAGGGGTTTATATAGCGCCAGCCCGAATCCGCGCGTTGGTTGTGTGCTGGTGGTGGATGACGAGTTAGTGGGCAGTGGTTGGCATCAGCGCACCGGTGCGCCGCATGCCGAGGTGTATGCCTTGCGCGAGGCGGGGAACAAGGCGCGTGGCGCAACGGCCTATGTGACTTTGGAGCCATGCAGCCATCACGGCAAAACGCCACCCTGTGCCGATGCGCTAATCGCAGCAGGCGTTGCGCGAGTGGTGGTGGCGGTGCAGGATCCCAATCCAAAAGTGGCCGGAGCCGGTATCGCGAAACTGAGCGCGGCAGGTATTACGGTTGAATGCGGGCTAATGGAAATGATAGCGCGTGATCTGAACATTGGTTTTATTTCGCGCATGACGCGCGGCACACCGTGGGTGCGTAGCAAAATCGCGATGAGCTTGGATGGGCGTTCCGCGTTAGCGAATGGTGCAAGCAAATGGATTACCGGCGAGGCGTCCAGGCGCGATGTGCAACACTGGCGGGCGCGTTCTTGCGCGGTGCTGACCGGCATCGATACCGTGCTGGCGGATGATGCGCGCTTGAATGTGCGAGACATTGAAACTGAGCGGCAACCATTGCGTGTGGTGCTGGATAGCCAGTTGCGCATGCCGATAACAGCAAGAATGTTGCAGAGCGGGGGCGTGCTGATCTACACAGCTATAGACGATGCAGGGAAGATGAGGACACTTGAAGAATCGGGTGCAACAATAATCATGTTGCCGGATGGAAGCGGGCAGATCGATCTGCCCGCGATGCTGCATGACTTGGCGCAGCGCGGCTGCAATGAGGTATTGCTGGAAGCCGGCAGCACGTTGAACGGTGCGATGTTGCGCGCCGGATTGGTGGATGAGTTGGTATTGTATGTTGCGCCGCAGTTGTTGGGTGACCGTGCGAGGGGTATGGTTCAGTTGGGTGAGCTGACGGCGCTGGATCAGAGTGCCAATCTCAAATGGCAGGATATGCGGCAGGTCGGAGATGACTTGCGCATCACAGCGAAAGTACAAAATGTTTAGTGGGATCATCGCCGATATCGGCAGCATCAAGCAAGCGAGCGACCGTGATGGCGGATTGCGCCTGGTGATTGCGACCGATGTGCTGGGTTTGGGCGATGTGCATGCCGGTGACAGTATCGCGGTGAACGGGGTTTGCCTGACGGTGATCACACATGATGAAATGAACTTCACGGTCGATGTGTCGCGGGAGACGCTGAACTGTACAGAGGGCTTGGATGCGATCGGTGTGCCAGTGAATCTGGAGAAGGCATTGCGGTTGTCTGACCGGCTGGGTGGGCATCTGGTCAGCGGGCATGTGGATGGGGTGGGAGAGGTCATCGAATTCATCGATCTGGGCGAAAGCTGGAGGCTGGCAGTCCGTGCACCGCAAATGTTGGAAAAATATATTGCGGTCAAAGGCTCGGTCACGATCAACGGCGTTAGTCTAACCGTTAACCAAGTGAGCGGTAACGAGTTCAGTGTGAACCTGATCCCGCATACGTTGTTGATGACCAACCTGAAGATTCTTGGCGCAGGCAGCCGCGTCAATCTCGAAGTGGATTTAATTGCTCGCTATGTGGAGAGAATGATGCAATCGGATAGTGGACAAAACGGGAAAGAGCGGAGCAAATGACAGGGATATCACCCGTACAGGAAATCATAGAAGAGATACGTGCCGGACGCATGGTGGTGCTGGTGGACGAGGAAGATCGCGAGAATGAGGGCGATCTGGTGTTTGCTGCCGAATTTACTACGCCTGAAAAGATCAATTTCATGGCCAAGCATGGACGCGGACTGATCTGCCTGACACTGACCGAAGCACATTGTAAGCAGATCGATCTGCCGTTGATGGTGCGCGAAAACGGTCTGCCGTTAGCGACCAACTTCACGCTATCGATCGAAGCAGCGAGCGGGGTGACCACCGGCATCTCGGCGGCAGACCGCTCACATACGATCCGTGTGGCCGCAGACAGGAATGCCAAGCCTTCAGATATTGTCCAGCCTGGACATATTTTCCCGCTGCGCGCGCAGAAAGGCGGAGTGCTGGTGCGGGCGGGGCATACCGAGGCGGGTTGCGACCTGGCCCAGTTGGCGGGTCTGACGCCCGCGGCGGTGATCTGCGAAATCCTCAAGGAAGATGGCGAGATGGCGAGACTGCCGGACTTGATTGTATATGCCAAACAGCATGGGCTCAAGATTGGCACAATCGCCGACCTGATTGAACATCGCAGCCATCACGAGAAACTGGTTGAGCGCGTGGCGAGTCGCAAGGTACAGACTGCATACGGCGAATTCGATCTGGTGACCTATGTGGATAAGACTACACAACGCACCCATCTTGCCTTGGTGAAAGGCGAGATAGAACACGATATTGAAACTTTGGTGCGTGTGCATGAGCCGCTATCCGTCATGGATTTTATGGAGCAAATTGATTATGCACATTCAACCAGTGTGCATGAAGCTTTACAGAAGATCGGCCAGTCGGTGGCTGGCGTGCTGGTGATGTTACACCGTGGTGAGAGTTCTTATGAATTACGTGTCCGCGCAGCCTTGGATGTTTCCAACCAGCAAACTACACAGTGGGATCCGCGCAGCTATGGTATTGGTGCGCAGATTTTGCGTGATCTTAAAGTGGGTAAGATGCGTTTGCTGGCTACGCCACACAAAATGCCGAGCATGGCCGGGTTTGGCCTGGAGGTGGTCGGCTACGCCAATCAGGAACAAGGGAAATAATAATGAAAGAATTGGAAAGAAAACTCGATGGTAGCGGGCTACGTATCGGAATTGTGCAAAGCCGTTTTAATCCGGAAGTGTGCGAAGGACTGCTTGCCTCGTGTCGCGCGAGTTTGGTTCAGCATGGCGTTAAGGAAGACGACATTACGCTTGCGACTGTGCCGGGTGCGCTGGAAATCCCGTTGACTTTGTTGTACATGGCAGAGAGCAAAAAATTCGATGCGCTGATCGCACTGGGCGCGGTGATACGCGGGGATACATACCACTTTGAAGTGGTATCCAACGAATCGGCACGTTGTGTGAATGAAGTGCAGTTATCATGTGGCGTGCCGGTTGCCAATGCGATTCTTACTACGGATACTGACGAACAGGCCATTGAGCGCATGGGTGTCAAGGGCAGCGATGCGGCACAGGTTGCCATTGAAATGGCAAATTTGCTGCGAGACTTGGCATGAATGCCAAGGAGATGGAAGTTGAAATAATAAAATCTCCAAACCGGAGCCCGCGCCACCGTGCCCGTGAACTTGCCATGCAGGGCATTTACCAATGGCGTATAACGGCGGGCGACGGTGAAAAAATTGAGAGGCAAATACAGTCCGAAAAAAATATTGGGCGCTATGACAGGGAATTGTTTTCCAAATTGCTGCGCGGAACTTTAAATGATCATGGCAGCCTCGAGGTATTGATTGTGCCTCACCTTGATCGTTCCCTTGATGAACTTAGTCCGATCGAGTTTGCGGTGTTGCTTTTAGGCGCGTTTGAATTGTTACATCATCTTGAAGTGCCTTACAAGGTTGTCATCAATGAGTCGGTGGAACTCGCTAAAACTTTTGGTGGTGCCGATGGCCACAAGTTTGTCAACGGTGTGCTTGACAAGCTTGCGCTTCAACTGCGTTCAGTCGAATTTGCCGGAGCCGGCAGAAGGTAACCTGAATCATTCCATATGTCGGAATTCGATCTGATACGGCGTTACTTTACCAGGGCAACAGCCCATACCCTGCTCGGGGTAGGAGACGATGCTGCGCTGCTAGAGGTGGGCGCAGGGCGTGCGCTGGCAATATCCAGCGATATGCTGGTGGCCGGCACACACTTTTTTGTCGATGCCGACCCATTTTTGCTGGGGCACAAAACACTTGCGGTGAATCTTTCGGACATGGCCGCTATGGGCGCCGTTCCCCGCTGGGCGACCTTGGCTATTTCGTTGCCCGAAGTGGATGAGGAATGGCTGGAAAGGTTCAGTTCAGGATTTTTCGAACTGGCGGGACAGTATGGCGTGGAGCTTATTGGTGGCGATACTACCCGCGGCCCACTAAATCTGTGTGTGACAATACTCGGGGAAGTTCCTGCACGGCAGTTTTTACGCAGAGGTGGCGCGCACGTTGGCGATGAGATATGGATATCGGGCCGCCTGGGTGATGCTGCGCTGGCATTGGCGCACATGCAGGGTCGCACAGTACTTTCTGATGCTGAGTTTTCTGTATGTTCGGCAGCGTTGCATCAACCCCAGCCACGCGTAGCCTTGGGTCTGGCATTGCATGGTATTGCCAATAGCGCGATTGATATTTCTGACGGATTGCTTTCGGATATAGGACATATTCTTGATGCTTCACAGGTTGGCGGACATTTGAATTTAGCAGCATTACCGGTTTCAGAAGTACTTCGCGATTATCTATCTCGGCCATTAGGTCTGGAATGTGCGTTGTCCGGCGGCGATGACTATGAGTTATGTTTTACCGTCCCATCCATGCGGCACGCCGAGGTAACGGAAATAGGGATTCAACTGGGGTTGCAATTGAGCTGTATAGGGAAAGTTGTTGCAGGACACGGCTGTATCGTGCACGATACGTTGGGAAATCCGATCAATATCGAGGAAGGTGGTTATGATCACTTCCGATGAAAAAGTTGTAATTCCAGACTGGAACTTTTTGTTCAGTCATCCTGCGCATCTGCTATCGTTCGGGTTCGGGAGCGGTCTTGCGCGCAAAGCACCTGGAACTTTCGGTACACTGGTTGCATTCCCTCTCTACTGGTATCTTGCGCCGCGACTGTCGGATGCGGTATTTATCATGGTATTGATCTGGTCGTTCGCCGTTGGCATTTGGGTTTGCGACACAACTGGTAAAGCTTTGGGCGCGCCGGATCACGGCGGCATGGTATGGGATGAAATTGTGGCTTTTGTGCTGGTGCTGTTTTTTACACCACCTGGCTGGCAATGGTCATTGCTGGCATTTACGCTATTCCGTTTCTTCGATATGGTCAAACCACCGCCGATTCGTTACTTCGATAGCCACTGGCATGGTGGTCTGGGTGTGATGTTTGATGATCTGCTTGCGGCTGGATATGCCTTGTTGTGTATTGCTATCATCAAGAGCGTGCTGGTATGAGCATCGCTCGTGCCTTACTTGGTGCAGTATTGCTGTGCGTTTCTGGGTGGATGTTTGCGGCGGAATTTACCGGTAAGGTCGTAGCTGTGATGGATGGCGATACTATCATGGTGTTGCAGGGAGAAAAGACAGTAAAAATACGGCTGGCTGAAATAGATGCGCCTGAAAGGGCGCAGCCATACGGTTTAGCCTCTCAACAATCTTTGTCCGCGATGGTGAAGGGGAAAATAATACAGGTGAATAGCCGGGCGATGGATGATTACGGAAGGATGATTGCGATGCTGAGCATCGATGGATTAAACGTGAATCATGAGCAGGTGCGGCGCGGTATGGCATGGGAATATTCTCGCTTTCATAATAACCGTGTAGTAATGGCGTTGCAGCATGAAGCACAGCTGGCAAAACGCGGTCTTTGGGCTGGCGATGAAATTACCGAACCTTCACAATGGCGCAAGCAGCATCCTTCCGTGTTGCCCTCCACGGCACCCAGTGATATTTCTTGCGCCAAAAAACGCTGCTCTGAAATGGTCTCCTGTGAAGAGGCTCGAGATTATTTTACTCGCTGTGGAATCAAGGAGTTGGATGGCGATAGTGACGGTATTCCTTGCGAGGAGTTGTGCGAGTTGAAATATGAGATCAACAACTGATTGTACGGCAGCCTTGTCTATCGCAACGCAAAGCTGATGGTTGCTGATCCCAATCGCTTAACACCCAGCGTTCGCATATATGCCCATCCACCCGGTGCTCGTGGCGATTGGGGCGATGGGTGTGCCCATGTATCAGGCGCGGGTAGCGGTGTTCGCGCAGCAATTCGGCGACCGCTTCGTTGTTTACATCCATAATAGTGCTGTCCTTGATCTGCTTCGCGGCCGTGCTATGCTGTCTCAGTTGTTCAATGTAGATTTTGCGATCCGCAAGCGGTTGGGCAAGGAATTTCTTCCGGAATTCCGCGCTACGAATCTGAACGCGGAATTTCTGGTACTCGACATCGTCGGTGCAGAGCGCGTCGCCGTGGCTAAGCAACGTCGGAACACCATACAAATCGAGCTGGGTCGGATCATCCAGCAGGGTTGCTCCAGCCGCTCTCGCGAGTTCTTCCCCCATAAGCAGGTCGCGGTTTCCATGCATCAGATAGATTTTAATGCCCTGCGCCGCGAGGCTATGCAGAGCTTCGCCCACCTCAGCATTAAAGGAGTTGCTCAGATCGTCGTCACCTGCCCAATATTCAAAAAGATCTCCGAGGATATACAGTGCCTCCGCTTCCAGAGCCAACGTGGCAATAAAACGGCGAAAAGCGGCTGAGCTGCGCGGATGATCGGCAGCCAGATGCAAGTCAGAGATAAGTAGAGTGTGAGCCATCAATACAAACGGCGCTTGCCGCGCCGTTGTCTGAATTACTTCACCTGTTCGGCCTTGGTGATGATTACATCTTCAAGCGGTACATCCTGAAAGCCTGATCGGGTTCCGGTCTTGACCTGACGTATTGCGTCTACCACTTCCTTGCCTTCAACTACCTCTCCAAATACGCAGTAGCCCCATCCATCCTGTCCAGGATAGTTAAGAAAACCGTTATCCTTGACGTTGATAAAGAATTGTGCGGTTGCAGAATGAGGGTCGCCAGTACGTGCCATGGCAATGGTGTAATTGTCATTTTTCAGGCCGTTGGCGGCTTCGTTTTTGATTGGTGAGTTTGTCTTTTTCTGGTTCATACCGGGTTCGAAGCCACCGCCCTGAATCATGAAATTGCCGATCACACGGTGAAAAATAGTGTTTGAGTAAAAGCCGCTGTTTACATATTCGAGAAAGTTTTTAACGGTGTTCGGCGCTTTATCGGCATTGAGTTTCAAGGTTATGAGACCTTTGCTGGTATGCAATTTGACCATGGGTTGATTTCCTTTTGTTGAAGAATGGGAGGATTGCATTGTGAGGCACAGGAGCAGTGCAAACATTGCGGTGAGTAATTGTTTCATGATGCGGCTCCTTCGTATATGATTTTCCATTGTTTTCCTTGTTTGATCCAGTATTGACGCTTATTCATACGGTTGGTCAGATTACTACTATCGTACTCCTGCTCGAAGTCGACAACGACCAGATCGGGCTGGTTGGGGTAAGTGAAAATACTGATATTAGAGAGGCCAACCCTGATCCAAGACTTCCCCCTGTTTACAAGTTGTTTTTGCTGTGCCCATGACACGTAATTCATATTACTGGTGGAAAAATCCGCCGCATAGTGTTTGAGGTATGCATCTGTATCGAGGCTGGACCAGTCGGTACGCCACTGTTCAATTGATTGTAATAGTGAGGTGCGTTCGTTTAGGTCTTCATCGCTGCGCCAGTCCATACGGTTGGTGATAATGACAGGAGTGATGCCGATTTGCAGGTAGGGAGCCAGTTTTTTCAGGTCGTCGTTTGCCAGCACTACGCAACCGTTGCTGGAGCGGGGTGGGCGGCTGTAGGTGTTGCTGGCCGTGCCGTGAAGCCAGATTCCGCTGCCGGTGCGCTGTTTTTTTCGATCCCACTCGTTTGGATAATTGAGCGGGTAGGCACCATTACCATATAAATCCGCAAGTTGGCTTTTGGATAATTCTGATTTGATTATATACACCCCTATGGGTGTGCGCTGATCACCCTCGGCATATTTATCGGCGCCAAGCTTTCCTATGGTGACGTAAAAATCTGTGACATAACGCGCTTCACCCTGTTTGTTTTCATAAACAAACAGGGTGGAGCGGCTGGTGTCTACAACCAACACATATTTTTGATGGGGCGCCAGTTGCCACAAAAAGCGAGGTGCAAGATGACTGTCAGTTTGTGATAAAACGCGCTGCAGGCGGGCTAAAGCCTCATCTCGCAAATCCGCTATCTCTTCCTGCGGAGCATCTGCTACCCCGCCGAAATTTTCAAGGGCGCCGGCCCGCGCCATTAACAGGTCGCCTTTGACCAGTTGTGCTAGCTTAAAGTTAGGGTTGGTACGCAAGAGATCATCAACTTCGCTGAGCGCTATATCCAGGCGGTTGTCATTAATGGCTTGCAGACTCCTTACAAGCCGGGCTTCTGTGCTTTGTGAGTCAGGCCCGGCACATACGGATCCTGTCACAAAAAAGCAGAATGCAAAAATAATGAGTGTGCGATTTGGCATGGATTACTGGAAGCGCTCTTCCTGAATTAGCCACTTTTCACCGGATTTAACCATCAGCAACATCTTTTTTCCAGTAGCTTTGAGATGGCTGGCTTTGTAAATCTGGCGAAAATTGACAGTTGCATGGTTGCTGTCGGCAAGTTTTACGGTTGCTTTTTCGATGCTGACCTGAATCGATTTTGGATTGGAAAGGCGTTCGCGACGAGTAGCTTTCCATGAGGCAAAACTTTCGCCACCATTGGTTTTGAAGTTGTCGGCATAGAACGATAGATATTCCTCTACGTTTTGCGCGGACCACGCGGTAGCCCATGCATTGACGGTATTTAATATTTTCCCCGGGGTTGCTGCGGTTTCATTGCTGGTGGCCGTGGCGGTTGCCGAAATTTTTGGTTTGGTTGGTGCCTGTGAGAATACGGCTGGTGCTGAATCGTTGTCAGAATCAAGTTCATTCCTGCGCTTGTTACCGACAAATAGTTCTTGAATCATCGCCAGTTTGGTTTTTGTGCCAACGTTTCCACGATCTAATTGCAAAGCGCGGTCATAAGCTTGGCTAGCCATTTTGGCATAGATATCCCCGAGATTTTCGTGCGCAGTGGAATAACTGGGGTGGGTGCGTATTGCCATTTCGAGCGAGAGTTTGGCTTTGTCATACTGCCCCTCGTTGGCGTAGAGAACCGCAAGGTTGTTATAGGGTTCAGGTAACTCCGGATAGTCCTCTATCAAGGTTGAGAACATGCTGATGGCATCGGCTGTTTTGCCTAGTTCGGTGAATATCAAACCCTTCAAGAAGCGAGCTTGTGCGCTTTTTGGCTTATTGGCGAGATAGGTATTAGCTTTGTTCAAAGCTTGTTCATAAAGCCCCTGACGGTACAATTTGTCCGCATTCTCAAGGTCATTGGCATGCGTTATGTGGCTTAAACACAGCAGCAATACGCCGATGAGCGGCATTGTCTGATGATTGAAACGCTGAAACATCTTCATCTATTTTGACTCCGGGTGGTGCGTTGGCAGCGCAAGTATTATGCTCGAGCAGCCGCGAATTCTACCAAATATCCAGCGGGTGTTCATCGTTTATGTCCGTCGGGGGCTGCACGGTGTTTTCGGTTAAAATCACCACGCATTTAGAAAATTCCGAGAAACCGAGAAAAACAGCATGAGCAGTACTCCCCAACCAGCAGTTTCTAATTTTATTCGCAGCATTATTGACGGCGATATTTCCAGCGGAAAACATTCCAAGATCGTCACTCGCTTTCCCCCGGAACCGAATGGTTATCTGCATGTAGGCCATGCTAAATCCATCTGCCTGAATTTCGGGCTGGCGCAGGATTACAGCGGCAAGTGCAACCTGCGTTTCGATGATACCAACCCGGAGAAGGAAAGCGAGGAGTATGCGCTGTCTATTCAGGAGGACGTGCGCTGGCTGGGCTTTCAGTGGGATGGTGAAGTGTGCTGGGCGTCAGATTATTTCGAGCAGCTCTATCAGTTCGCGGTCGAGCTGATACAAAAAGGCCTCGCCTATGTGGATGACCTTACGCCGGAGCAGATGCGCGAGTATCGCGGCACGCTGACCCAACCAGGCAAGAACAGTCCGAGCCGTGACCGGTCCGTGGCCGAGAACCTCGACCTGTTCATACGCATGCGCAACGGCGAATTTGCCGACGGCGCGATGGTGTTGCGCGCGAAGATCGATATGGGCTCGCCCAACATGAATATGCGCGACCCGGCCATCTACCGCATCCGCCGTGCGCACCACATTCGCACCGGCGACAAGTGGTGCATCTATCCGATGTACGACTATACCCACTGCATCTCCGACGCGCTTGAAGGCATCACCCATTCGCTTTGTACGCTGGAGTTCGAAGATCACCGCCCGCTGTACGACTGGGTACTGGACAACATCACCATACCCTGCCATCCACGCCAGTACGAGTTCTCCCGGCTGGAACTGCACTACACCATCACCAGCAAGCGCAAGCTGCTACAACTGGTGAACGAGAAAAAAGTCAGCGGCTGGGACGATCCGCGCATGCCCACCATTACCGGCATGCGCAGGCGGGGATACACGCCGGAGGGCATACGCGAGTTTGCCAAACGCATCGGCGTGTCCAAGAGCGAGAACATTGTGGATATGGCCATCCTGGAAGGCGCGATCCGCGAAGATCTCGAAACGCGAGCGCCGCGTGTGATGGCAATCGTTAACCCGCTCAAGGTGACGATCAGCAACGCCGAGGGAGCGAAGTCCCGCGAGGCCGGTTTTCACCCGAACCATCCGGAATTCGGCAGCCGTGTGGTGCCGTTCGGCAAGGAGCTGTTCATCGAGGCAGATGATTTCGCCGAAGTGCCGCCGGATGGTTGGCAACGCCTCACGCCTGGAGGCGAGGTGCGGCTGCGATACAGCTACGTAATGCGATGCGATGAAACGGTGAAGGATGACACAGGCAAGGTCATCGAGTTGCGTTGCAGCATTGATCACGACACGCTGGGCAAGAACCCGCAGGGGCGCAAGGTAAAGGGCGTGATTCACTATTTGTCCTGCGAACACTGCCTGCCTGCCGAGATACGGCTGTATGACCGCCTGTTTACTGTTGAAGAGCCGGATGCTGATCGGGAGGTGGATTTCCATACCTTTCTTAATCCCGAGTCGCTCAAGGTGGTGCGGGGATGGGTGGAGACATGTGTGAAAGACGCCGCACCGGAAACACGCTACCAGTTCGAACGACTCGGGTATTTTGTGAGCGACCGTCGCGACCACCAGCCCGGCGGGAAGCTGGTATTCAACCGAACCGTTACCCTGAAGGACGGCTGGTCAAGGGAGCGTTCATGACGCGCATCCTGGCTGTCAATTATGCTTGCAGGTCGCCTCAGGTCGCTTGCTTGGGGTAGACTTGCGGCTTCGGTAAATTATTTTATAAAGGTTTTCCATGCAACACTCAAAAGGGTTTATTGCCTATCTGATATTGACTGCCGCATTGTGCGGAGCACTGGTGATGGTGATCGAGGTGCTGGGTTCGCGCGTGATCGGACCGTTCTTCGGTGTCAGCCTGTTTGTCTGGACATCCCTGATCACAGTGACCATGGTGGCACTTGCTGCCGGTTATGCCATCGGCGGGCACTGGTCAGATCGCAAGAGTTCGCCGGACTGGCTGTATGGTATCATCCTGCTATCCGGACTCCTGACGATCCTGATCCCTGTTTTGAAGGCTCCGATTCTGCAGATGAGCCTTCCGCTTGGTTTACGTTGGGGATCATTGATCAGTGCTTTTATGCTGTTCGGCCCGGCGCTGTTTCAGCTGGGGTGTGTGTCCCCTTATATCGTCAAAATCGCCGCACGCGAGATGCATAATATCGGACGTACCGTGGGCAGCTTCTACGCGATTTCAACCATAGGTAGCGTGGTTGGAACCTTGCTAACGGGCTTTGTGCTGATTGCATATTTAGGGATAAACCAAATATTCCTGCTGACTGGTTCGTTACTGATAGGACTCAGCATACTTTATTTCCTGTTTTTTCGCCGCAAGTGGGTTATTTCAATTGCTGCAATCATTCCGCTATTTTTTATATCAAACGTATCCCATATTGAAAAAGTGATGGAAGACGGCACCCGCGTCGAACTGATAGCTAACCGCGACAGCTTTTATGGCAACCTGAAGGTGGTCGATTATTCCTTTCGGGAAAAACATAACCGGGAACTAATAATCGATGGTTTGGTGCAGGGCGGGGTAGATATGAACAGCGGACTGTCGGTATACGAATATCCATATCTTATGCAATTTATGCCTTATGCACTAAACCCCGAAGGAAGAAATTGCCTGGTGATTGGGCTTGGTGCAGGGTTGGTGCCATCCTGGTACCACAGGCAGGGTGTAAATACCGAGGTTGTTGATATCGATCCCGAGGTGGCAGAGATGGCACGCAACTATTTCGGTTTTGATCCGGCTATTCCCGTACATATCGAGGATGCGAGATATTTTTTGATCAATACGGCGAAACGCTACGATTACGTGATCCTTGATGTATTTAACGGTGACACCACCCCCGGGCATCTGCTCAGCCTTGAAGCGATGCAGCTGGCCAAGAAACGGCTGGCACCCCATGGAGTTATCGCGGTTAACCTGGTTGGCAGCCTTCAGCATAAGACCCTGATGACAGCATCAGTGGTGAAAACACTGAAAGAAGTGTTCGAGCAAGTCGCTATCTATCCGACATTCGATCCCGCTGTGGGTGAGGGAACTGGTAATATGGAAATCATTGCTTATGACGGGGAATTGCGCCCTCTGCAATTTAGCCGCATCGAAAACTTATCGATCCACCCCGGTGCGGAAAGCATGGTTCGCCTCGGTATGGAGAGACCGTTCGTATTTCCGCCACAGACACCCGCCATAGTGCTTACAGACGATTACAATCCCGTGGATTTTTATGATCTTTGGTTGAAGGAAAAAGTGCGCAAAAATATAATCGAATTTACCGATTTCGATATTTTGCTGGGTTGATGCGCGAGTCTTTTCGCTAATATTTAGTTTGTTGCGAAACAGGAAAATTAATGCCTGCCTTGAACTGAATGGTAATACATATGGAAAAGCTTGCGATTTTGTTTGCCGATATTTGCGGGAGTACTGCTCTTTACGAAAAATTTGGCGACGATGAAGCGCGTCGCAAGATTTCGTGTTGCATCTCACTTATGAATAGTGAGGTTTTTTCCAATCAGGGCAGGCTGGTCAAAACCATCGGAGATGAAATCATGGCCTCTTTCCCGAGTGTCGAGGCAGCTTTTGTTGCGGCTTGTGCAATGCAGGTCGCCGTGGAAAATGGCATGCAGCAGGACGGTATGCCGATTCATGTCCGCATAGGGATTAACTATGGAGAGGTGATAAATGAATCAAATGATATATTTGGCAATGCAGTCAATATAGCAGCGCGAGTCACTGCGATAACACGTGCGGGCCAAATTATGGCTACACGTGAAGTGTTTAACGCCCTGCCTGCCAAGTTTCAAGGAAAAATGCGGCAGATTCTCCGGGCTGAGTTCAAAGGTGTACAAGAAAGGCTGGACATCTACAGGGTAATTTGCAGGCAAGAAGATATGCAGATCACCCGTTCTGGTTCGCTGTCGGATCGCAAACCTCCAGACAGCAATGAGATGTTGTTGCGGTATCGCGGAAATTCGGTCAAGATCAACAGGGAACGCAGAAGCGTGACACTAGGCCGGGAGGAACCGTGCGATGTGACCGTACAGAGTGATCTGGTGTCTCGCTTGCATAGTTTCATCGAGCTGCGTTTCGGAAAATTCATGCTGGTTGATCAAAGTACCAACGGAACTTATGTGCGATTTGGTGATGGAAGCGTGCAACACATCACAGGCGAGGAGATCATCCTGCACGGTAGCGGCTCCATCAGTCTGGGGCAATCGTTTACTGGTGGTCACGGTGAGCATATCGAGTTCTTTTTGGTTTCTCATGAAGATACAACAGTCGAAGCCTGATCTCAGCCAGCGAAATCCGGCATACCCCGGAATAACTTGATGCGCCAACATGCAACTTACAATCCGCCATGCGTGACAGAGTTGGACATCCTGAGTCAGGATGAGTCTCTGCTTGTAGTAAACAAGCCTGCCGGGTTGCTGGCTGTGCCGGGACGAGGAGCAGATAAATCGGATAGCATGATCAGCCGGGTGCGGGAAAAATATCCCGATGCGCTGGTAGTCCATCGGCTGGACATGGATACCTCCGGGCTAATGTTGATTGCGCGCGGTGCGGAGATGCACCGGCACCTTTCAGGCTTGTTCCGCGAACGGCGAGTGATGAAGCGTTATATTGCAATGGTCGCCGGACGGATTGGAAGCAATGCCGGTGAGGTGGAGCTGCCGCTCACCGTAGATTGGCCCAATCGTCCGCGCCAGAAAGTAGACTTCATTTCCGGAAAACCCTCGCTCACCCGCTACCGCGTCAGTGTGGATGGCACAGGCCGCGCTGCAGCTACGCGTGTGGAACTGGAACCGGTCACCGGTCGTACTCACCAGCTACGCCTGCACATGGCCGCGATCGGCTATCCGATCATGGGCGATGCGCTTTACGGGCAGCAAAACAGAGGCGAGCGTTTGATGCTGCATGCCAGCAAGCTGGCGTTCAACCACCCGCGCAGCGGCAACCGCATCGAAGTCACCAGCGCGGCACCTTTCTGATGTTTAACCCCCGGTGCGTGGCGCTACCGCCTGCATTGCCGGTGCTATACTTGCCGCACCATGATTTTTTCCCAGACCCCCGCCCATCTGCTGAATCACCTGTTGTCACAGAACAGCTGGGCTGCCCCGCGGCTGGCGCGATTTTCTGGCAAGACGATCCGCTTCGACATCATGCCCTTTTCCGTTGTGCTGACAATTAGTGCCGACGGTTTGTTATGTCCTGCTGATGATGGCGCAAGCGCCGATGCACGCTGCGTGGTCGCGCCGTCGCTGCTGCCGCGCCTGGCTCTGCGGGAAGAAAACGCTTTACAGCAGATCGCGACCGAGGGCGACAGCGCCTTGCTGGACGAGATCTTCTTCCTCGCGCGCAACCTGCGCTGGGACGCGGCGGAAGACCTGAGCAAGGTCACCGGCGACATAGCCGCCGAGCGCATCGTGCAGGGCGTGCAAAGCATAGGCCAACAGGTCGGCAGCGCGGCCGTCAATCTCGCACAGGCGGCAACGGAATACTGGACCGAAGAGCGCCCGCTGATCGCCAAGCCGGAACAACTGCGCGAATTCACCCGGCAGGTGGATGCCCTGCGCGGAGATATCGCACGCATGGAGCAACGGGTCGAACGATTGACTGCCGGCAATAACTAAACCTGAGAGGAAACCCCGGGCGCTTGCGCCCGAGGCTTTGGTGAAATTCCCCCTCATCTCCGCCGTCATACACCAGCAGGTTATCGAGCATCACGCCCCACATACCCACAGGGTAGCTATAAATAGACTGGACATGAATGACGACATCCCGGCAGCACCCAAACGAGAGCATGAAAGGTATGGGGCGCTGTCATCAAGGCTTCATCTTCCAGTGAAGTAATGAGGCTAAGCTGCAAGCAGTAAAGGATGATTTGCCTGCGTGATGATGATCGCGATTGAATTTGTGTATCGCTTTTGAACTTGTCATGACGACCCGCGAAAAGTGCGTAGTTAAGTTCAGCTTTGTGCAGCGAGTAACAGCCTCTTGTGAAGTCTGAGTCGAACTTCTCATGTGTGTCGAAAACTGTCGTTTAGCCTATTGAGCTGATTTCCCCGAATTAAATACTTCATGAATAGATGACGGCCAATGTCATCGTTCACTTGCCCATTTCGTTGTGCCTCCTTAA
>Ga0224495_10000364_pt1 | contig 36762 bp, 61 predicted proteins | sample SF_Jul11_sed_USG_FD_168128 | JGI IMG/M metagenome (GOLD analysis project Ga0224495, IMG submission 168128) | Sediment microbial communities from San Francisco Bay, California, United States - SF_Jul11_sed_USGS_4_1 | ecosystem: Environmental > Aquatic > Marine > Sediment | place: USA: California... | reverse complement strand
GTCTGAGACAAGTTTTTACGGATAAAATAATTCCTTTAAGGGGGGTCTATAACAATAAATGCCTATTAAACAATCAGTTAGCGATAAGAAGTTAAAAGGAACACACAAGAGCCGAGTACATGATGAGTACTCGCTTGACTATATAGAGCCTAGATGCCCTGATTGGCTGTCTGAAGAGGCGCGGGAAATATGGGACAGGAAGGCTCCGTCCCTTGTGAGAATCCGTGTCTTGTCTGCTTTAAACGAAGATGAGTTTGCAGAATACTGTAACCTTGTGGTAGAATTAAGGAAGATTAACAAGTTTATCGCTGAGAGTAACCAGTCTCTCATACAGGTAAACGAGAAATACGACCCGCGTGGGGGGGATGTGAGAGAGCAACTGGCAGAGTCGGCATACTCGAAAATGCGCCGGGCGTATCAGGGGAATCTTGATAAGTATGCAAAGATGTTTAAGCTCAGGCCGTCAGACATGAAGGGGTTGTATAACTTTGACGATGAGGAAGAGGGCGGGGGGGTGCTGTTGACATGATGGAGTTATCATTATTCATAGGCGCAGGAGGTGGAATACTTGGAATCGACCTATAAAAAAACTGGAGGCTGCATAGTTTGTGGAGCAAGCGAAGTGACTATTTTAGACCCTCCGTTCTCTGATAGCTTCACTGGATACTCTGAGTTGGTATCGGGTGATGGTGTTTGCGAAAAATGCAATGTCATGTTTATTGACAGGAATCACACATGGAAGTCGTGGATCAAGGTAGGTAATGAAACTACATTTTATAAAATGAAAGAGATGCGTCAATGGTTGTTAGCTCCACCTGAGAGACCATTTTCAATATATTTAACAAAAGGAAGAAAAAAGATAGGGTGGATACCTTTACTTAGATTGGAGAATTACAGTCAAGATAATTTTATTATTGGCACTGATTTTTTAAGTGTTGTAATGATAAACAGAAAGGAAATAACAATAATGGATAAACTGATAAGCACGCTGCGAGAACATAAAACATCTAAGAATGTTTTATTGTCTGGAGAATTTCCGGCCATAGCTTGGCGTAAAGCAATAGAGGAAGGATGGGAGGAAGATATCAAAAACGCTTTAGGAAATAAAAACAATCCACAATGGGAGGTAATGGTACATGTTGCAGTGTGAGGCCCAAGTGGCTTTGATAGATTTACTGGCAGAAGTATATAGCAAGGTACCATGGGGGAAAATGCGAACATCCAAGAATCCATATGATATTTTTAACCATCGTGTGAGATGTGCGGCGAGCCGGGGGACGGTAGATGCATTTATCTCAAGCCTTTGTAATCACTTTGGCTTACAAAGCTTACCCTCAAGAGTTGTTAGTGTTATTGAGACGCTTAAACCTTATGAACAGAGTGTTTTAAATGCATTGTCAAATGAGCATGTCGCTTGGTGCATGAGGGGTATCGTAAAAAGTAAACAAAAAAAAGAATCTGCTAAGGAGATTAAGAAAAATGATAAAAAAGTATGAAGGATATATCGATATAGTTTCAACGCTACACCATGCAGGTAATGAGAAGACTGGGTCATCCCCTATACTCAGGGCCACACATATATACAGCGAGGAATTTGGATTTGTGCGTTTGCCTTACCTTAATGGGAACGCCATACGAGGAAATATGCGCCGCAAGTTGATGTATGATTTTTGCTTGCTTATTGGTTGTGCGCCTGAGAGTATTAACACAAAGATTTATCATATGCTCTTTACTGGTGGTGCGCTTGAAGCAGGCGAATCAACTTATGCTAGCATTGACCTTCATTTGAGGCGGGAGATTAGAAAGCTACTCACGCCCATATCGCTTTATGGATGTAGTTTGTCTAACCAGATGATACCTGGCAAGCTAAAAGTTGGCATGGCATACCCGGTTTGCAAAGAGTATAGTGGCCTATTGCCTGTTCAGCTTAAAGCTGATACTCGTGCGGATAAGTATGTTAGAGAGTTTACGGATATGTCGTTTTCTACTCGCCGCGATGACTTGAGGGCGGACCGAGCGGAAAACGAGCAAGCCGTCCAGATGAAAGTAGACTATGAATGCTTTATCCCTGGCACTCGCCTATCCCACTGGTTTGCGCTTGAGCATCCATCCGATGTTGAGACATCTTGTTTTGGTAGGCTTATTGAATTGTTTTCCAAGTCTCCATATCTTGGCGGCAAGAGCAATTCAGGCAATGGAGAGGTAACGTTTACCTATACACCAGATATACCAGATTCAACTCTTTATCTAAAGTATGTTGATGATAATAAGGAAGATATTAAAACTATGCTGGATACTATCGAGGGGATGATTTGATGGACGCCGCCGAACAAGCATATTTCCGCAATGCGTTTAAGTCTGGTGTCCGCCATCGGGGTGATATGCATTATGAGCCATTGCGCGTAACTTTGCACTTAGGCGCTCCGGTTGCGCTCACACACCCATGGGTTTACTTGGACAGCATCATCAAACATCTAATGCTTGTGAATGCGCTGGAAGATAATTTTTACTTGTTGCCCGCAAAGTTTCCCATGGGTAAAATACTTGGGCATGGCGGCTCATTGCCCATTAAGCATACCAGCGGGCTGGCCCATTCCTCTGCTTCAATTTTTGAAATCAAAAAAGATGGTATGGAAACAATCTATAAGCGCTTTGAGGATCGGTGGGCTGGAGGGCGCAGAAAGATAAACATTGGCTCCGGGCACTTCCGCAACTACATGATGTCAACGGTTTACGTCTCCGCTCCCACGTGTGAGTTTTATGTTTTCGGAGACAAGAAATTGCTATCTAAAATACTAGATAGCCTAGTTGGTATTGGAGATAATACGCGCATCGGATGGGGCCATGTGCGATCGTTTGAGATTGAGCAACAGCAGGAGGATTGGAGCATTATCAAGGATGGCCGGGCGATGCGGCCTATCCCAAAGAAGATGCTAACGAGCAGCTCTGAGTACCTCCGTATGGCATGGCGGTCTCCTTATTGGGCCGCTGATAGTGTTGATGTGTGCGCCCCACCAGGTGCTGAGGTAGAATTGCGTGGATAACTTCTGGCGCGATACATTCTTGATGTATGCGGAAAGCGAAGAATATCAAACCCGTGTGTATGATGCTAATATGCTTATATCTAATGCGCTAAAGCAATACAATAAACCTTATCTGTCATTCAGTGGAGGGAAGGACTCTACCGTAATGATGGGTTTGGTTTTACTGCAAATGCCAGACATTATGGTTTTACATTGGGATTACGGCAGATTCTATATTCCTGATGCGCTGAGAGGTGAGATAAAGGCAAACGCTAAGGCGATGGGGGTGGACCTAAGGATAGAAACATCCCCAAAATATGAAGAGTTGGGGCGCAATGCTGTTAATGTGTTGGGTAACGAAATGATGAAAAAACTAATACCAAGTCTTGCTGAAGAGGGATATGATTGTGTTTTTGTTGGTTTGCGCTCAGAGGAAAGCGCTAAGAGAAAAAGACGGATAAGCGCTGAACGCTCAATAACTATTATCAATGAGGTATGGCCTGTGCGTGCATGGACATGGATGGACATATGGGCCTACATCGTTGCAAATGATATACCTTATCTTTCTCATTATGATGTTTACGGGCCAATGGTCGGCTGGAATTTGGCGCGGTTTACTACACTATTTGATCCAGAGTTTGATCGATTAGGTTGCTCAAGCGTTGATGGGATACTTTCATGGAGGTTCCGCAATGTCAAGTGATACCCATAACCCAGATTACAACCCAATGGAAAATTTATACGGGCTTGGTGTTGGATATCAAGGCGCAAGACAATTGTTTAGCAAATCTATAGGGCTTTTCGATGATACAGAAGAGACAAAATTAACAATTAAAACGAGTGAGGTTGCACGTGAGTTTAATGTAGACTCGTCTACTGTTAGGTTATGGCGCTTATCTGGTAGAATAAAAGGAATTAAATATAAGGGTACTTGGTTTTTTGATCTTAAATCTTTACGAGATGTATTTTTATCTGAGAGCACAAGAAGGTTTAAAGGCATAAAGCATAATCGTTGGAGTAAAGAAGAAGAAGAAGAGTTAATAAATACAGGTCAATGTAAAACTAGAAGTTTAATGGCTTGTTATATAAAAAAAAATAAAATAGAAAAAAATGGCAGAATGAGTTTACATGTTAAATAATTAGATTAAAATTCAAATTTAAGGATTAAATTAATTTAAATTGCCTTACGACAAAAAGAAAGCCCAAAGAGTAATTGACTTTATCTCTCGTTACTGTACCCATACGGCTGGGGTATGGGCGGGGCAACCTTTCCAATTAATTGATTGGCAGCTTGATTTTATCCATAAATTCTACGGAACCGTTAAAGAAGACGGGACCAGACAGTATCGTTTCTGTTATATTGAGATACCCAAGAAGAACGGGAAGACCGAGATTGGAGGTGCATTAGCCCTGTACCATACTTGTAACGATGGGGAAAACGGGGCTGAAGTATACGGGGCGGCGGCTGAGAGGGAACAGGCTGGACTAGTCTACAAGGCCGCAGAGACCATGCGGAACAATAGTAAAACCCTTACCAGCCGCCTAACCGTCCTTAATTCTCGTAAGCGCATTATTGACCCCATGACAAATTCTTACTATCAGGTCCTTTCCTCTGAGGCGTTTTCTAAACACGGTCTAAACCCATCCGCTATTATCTTTGACGAGTTACACGCGCAGCCTAACCACGAGCTATGGGACGTTCTAACTTCCGGCACTGATTACGCACGCTCGCAACAGGCTATTATTGTCTTGACCACGGCGGGGGTGTTTGACCCTGAGTCTATTTGGTGGAAAGTCCGAAGTCATGCCATTAAGGTTAGGGACGGTATAGTTGAAGACCCCGCGTTTCTTCCTATACTGTACATAGCAGATAAGGACGCGGACGTGTCAGACGAAGAGGTTTGGAAAAAGAATAACCCAGCACTTAACCAGATATTTACCATTGACAAGATACGCGCTGATTACGAACGCATTAAAGATGATCCCATAGAGGTTAACAACTTCAAGCGGTTTCGTTTAAACATCCCTGCGGCTTCGGTAAGTCAATGGATTATGCCGGATAAATGGGATAAGTGTTCGGGTACTATAAACGAAGACGACCTGAAGGACAGGCCATGTTATGCGGCCTTAGACTTGTCTAGTACGCTTGACTTAACAGCGTTGGTATATGTGTTTCCTGGTGACCCCCACCAAGTTGTGTGCCGCTTCTTTATTCCAGAGGATAATATCAGAGAGCGAGTTATGAGAGATAGGGTGCCATATGATATATGGGTAGAACAGGGCTGGATAATACCTACTCCGGGCAATGCGGTAGACCACACGTTTGTTTGTGATTTGCTCATGAAGGACTTAGAAAAGTTTGACATTAGAGAACTTGCATTTGACAGGTGGGGTTCGGCTGGGGTTATTGGACAGTTACAGGACATGGGCTTTGAAGACGAAAAGAAAGCATATGGAGAGCGTCACTTAATAGCCTTTGGACAGGGGTATGCCTCAATGTCCGCACCCATGAAGGACTTGAAAAGGCTGATATACGAGGGAGCGATTAACCATGGAGATAATCCAGTGTTGAGGTGGTGTGCTAATAATGTCTATGCAGAGGTCAACGCGGTAGACCAAATTAAGCCCAACAAGGGCAAGTCAACAGACCGCATTGACGGCATAGTTGCGCTTATTATGGCGATAGATAGGGTCATGAGGCATGAAGAAACTGACGAGGACGCTATAGGGATAACGGTGATATGAGAACCTTTAAGATTAACGGCAAAGAAATCAATGACAATTCACCTCCATATGTTATAGCAGAGATAGGGCATAACCATCAAGGGCGCGAAGATTTGGCCTTAGAGATGATTACAGAGGCTCGAAAATCCGGGGTGGACGCGGTAAAGCTCCAAAGGATTAACGCTAAGAGATTATTTACGCAGGAAGCCTATAGAGAGCCGTATAACTCAGAGAACGCCTTTGCCCCTACCTATGGGAAACATAGAGAGGCATTGACGCTACCAGACGAATCATTTAAACGGATAATAGACTACTGCAATAGTGTGGGCATAGACTTTCTATGTACTGCATTCGAAGAAGATAGCGCAAGTTTTCTATATCAGGCCGGGTGCAATTGTTTTAAGTTGGCCTCGTTTCACTTGAAGGATTGGGCCTTAATAGACCACATAGCAAGCCTTGGAAAGCCTATCATAATGTCTACGGGCGGGGCTTATATGTCAGACGTGCTCGAAACATATAATTACATAAAGACTCATCATTATGGACTTGACCTTGCCTTGCTTCAGTGTACGTCTGAGTATCCTGTATACGATCAAACCAAGATTAATCTCGGAGTTATCCGAGATTACAGGAAGCTTTTCCCGTCCTCTGTTATAGGGTACTCCCACCACCACAGCTCAATCAAACCGCTTGTATATGCCCCGGCCTTTGGCGCGTCCATAGTCGAGTTTCACTTTACGCTAGACCGCGCATGGAAAGGGACGGATCAATCATTCAGCCTTGAGCCTCGCTCTGTTGCTAATCTCATACGTTACTACAAGTCATATACTCAGGTTAAAGGAAATGATAAGGGGCTATATGAGGGGGAAAGGAAACCCCTTAATAAAATGACACGCTCAATCTATGCAGCCAGAGACATAAAGATTGGACAGACAATTGGAAAAGAAGATATCGTATACATGGCCCCAGCTTTGGGTCTACCTACAAAATACAAAGATAAGGTTATAGGCTCAATTTCTGCTATTGATATAAAGCAGGGAGAGCCGATAAGGGGGGGAAATGGCACCGTTTAAGTGCTGGGGCTGCAATAACTGGAAGGACGGAGAAGGCACTAATATATGCCTTTCGTGTGATATTCTACGGATAAAGGACTATTCTTACAAGCCTGTATGCCTTGAGCCGGAGATTATAGAGCACTTGGCCCCTTCGACAGTTAACCCAAGTCTATTTGATTCATTGACAGAGGTTGAATTTACTTACGTTGCACAGGTTACTTTGGGCAAGATGTCGCATGATAGAATTGCTAATTATCATGGGGTTACAGTACAAAACGTTTCCAAAACAATAAAAAGGGCCGAAAAAAAGCTAAAAAGAGTTTAAAAATTACATATATATATTAGAGTGACCTATAATGACCAGCTAATAAGGGACTTTACGCGCGCCATCCGAGAGGTGGCAGAGCAACGCGCATCTGTAAGTGACCCGGCTACAGCTGACCATTGGAATTTATTTGTTAATAGGAGCCTTTCAGCTTCCGGCGTTGATGTAAGCCCTGAGACTGCCTCAAATCTATCAACAGTTTATGCTTGCGTTAAGATTTTATCCGAGACAATAGCCTCCCTCCCTCTTTTTCTTTACAAACGCGAGACGGACGGAACCCGAAAAGAGGAAACAAAACATCCAGTATGGCAGATAGTCAGAAACCAGCCGAACGCTGTACAAGATTCCTTCCTTTTCCTTGAGCTTATTGTGTCTCATCTTCTTTTACATGGCAATGCCTACTTATATAAAGAGTATGCTAATAACGGTGACTTGATAGGGCTTTGGCCGCTCAATCCAGAGCGCGTCAAAGTTATGGGAGTTGAAAGTAAAACGGGGGTTTCCTTGATTGATGGATACTTATATACCTCCATTAACTTCGGAGAAATTCCATACAAATATAATGAAATCTTACACTTAAAGGATTGGATTGCAGACGGGCTTATTGGACGTTCTAGGATTTCACAGCTTGCCAATACTATAGGTGCTTCTATTTCAACAGAAGAGTATGCAGGCAAGTTCTATGCGAACTCTGCCACGCCTTCAGGCATCCTGACTTACCCCGGCAAGCTATCAGAAGAGGGATACGCAAGGGCTATTAAGACATGGGAGGATACGCACAGGGGGTCTGGTAAGGCACAGAAAACAGCTTTAATGCAGGCTGGCTGGGAATGGCAGCCCGTGTCAATAAGCCCCGAAGACAGCCAATTGCTTGAAACTAGGCAATGGCAAACAGCCGATATTGCCCGTATATTCCGCGTGCCTACAATCATGATTGGCGGGGCTGGTAACGCTGACAAGTCTAATACGTTCGCATCCAGTGAACAGATAACCCTCAATTTCGTAACCCATACTATAAGGCCATGGGCTTCGCGGCTTGAGCATCAATTCAATAATGAGTTTTTTGCACCCAAAGAGAGGCAAAATCTATTCGTTGAATTTAATCTTGAGGGGCTACTGCGGGGCGATGTCAAGACACGCTATGAGACATATAAGACAGCCAGAGAGTGGGGCATCATGTCTCCCAATGACATAAGGCGAAAAGAAAACCTACCCCCGATTGAAAACGGCGACGAATACGTAAGGCCAATGAATATGGAGGCGATAGGGATAAAAGATGATTCCTTTGAAGAGGCCGTTGATCCTGCGACAGCACTAAACGGCGCACAGGTTACGGCTATGCTTGAGATAGTTAATTATGTTGCTTTAGGCATAATTCCAAAGACTACAGGTGTCGAATTAATATTAAATGCCTTCCCTGTTGGTAGGCAACAGGCAGAGGCTATCTTAAAAGATGTAGTAAAGATCGAGCCTCAAGGGGAACAAACGCCAAAGGATAAACCAACAGAAGAGCCAGAAGAAGAACCTGAAGAGGTAGAAAATGAGTAACGATATAGAGAGAAGAGCGTTTATCGCTGAGATAAGAAAAGAAAACAAGGAAAGCGGCAAGCTTGAAGGACATGCGGCCATATTTAACGACCCGGCTGAAATACAAACCTTTAGCGGGGCGTTTCGTGAAGTTATTAAGCCCGGAGCCTTCCGAGAGGCCATAAAACGCAAAGATGATGTTAGGGCGTTGTTTAATCATGATTCTAACTTTGTTTTGGGCCGCACTAAATCAGGGACTCTAACACTAAAAGAAGACGAACGCGGACTAAAGATATCTATAGACCCACCTGAAACCTCGTTTGCAAAAGACCTTGCCGAATCAATCAGCCGTGGTGACATTGACCAAATGTCGTTCGGCTTCCGTGTTACTGAGGAAACATGGCGAGAGGGAGAGGATGGCGACCTAGACACGAGAGAGATTAACTCAGTTGAATTGTTTGACGTGTCGCCTGTGACGTTTCCAGCTTACCAGAATACAGATATAGCCGTTAGGAGTTGGGACAGTTACCGCAATTCAAAAGGCGGGCTTATTAATACATATAGAGCAAAGGCCAAATTAATTAAATATAGGGCCAATATTGGGAGGATTTCATAAATGCTTACCTTGAAGGAAATGAGAGAGAAACTTTCCGCGCTCGTCACTGAGATGGACGGTATTATATCAGGTGCCGATAAGGCAAAGCGCGAACTTTCTGAAGACGAAGAGAAACGATTTAACGAAGTTGATGTTGAGATTACTGAGCTTCAGGCATCCATAACAGAGGCCGAAGACAAAGAAAAGCGCATGTCAGATATGCGGGATAAGGCTAAGTCTCTGAAAAGCGACCTAAAGAAATCAGCCAACTCTCCGATGGACAGGCGAGATGATTTCGCAAAGATCAACACGAACAAAGACGAAGCTGACTATACTAAAGAGTTTAGGAACTTCGGAGAGTTTATTCACTCTGTCCGCTACAACCCGCAGGATAAGAGGCTTGATGATCTCTATGACCCTGGCGTTGGGATTGAAGTTCGTGAACAGAACATGAAAAACGGCACGGACGGCGGGTTTATGGTGCCTACACAGTTTGTTGAGGCCATGCGCTCTATTGAGCCTGATTCCGCCATATTCAGGCCGAGGGCTACGGTTATCCCGGCTGGCAGTCCGCCTGACGCTGAGATTGAGATACCTGTCCTTAATCAGAGTTCGGCTGAGAACATTTATGGCGGCGTACAGGTCCAGTGGATTGATGAGGGTGACACCAAGCCTGAGACAGATCTCAAGCTTGATAAGATTTCGCTCAAGCCTCATGAGGTTGCTGCTCATATTATCGTTACTGATAAGCTTCTCCGTAACTGGGGCGCGGCCTCTTCAATCCTTAGCTCTAAGCTTCGCGGGGCTATGATCGGTGCTGAAGAGTACGCATTCTTCACTGGCAACGGCGTTGCTAAACCGATGGGCGTTCTTAACAGTCCAGCTAGGATTGACTACACAAGGGCCACTGCTAGCACAATTACTTATGCTGATGTAGTTGGGATGCTTGCCCGTATGATAAGGCGCGGCGGCTCTCCGATATGGACTTGTAACCAGACTATCATCCCGCAGTTGGCAAACATCCGCGACACTGGCAACAATAACATATTCGTGTTTAACGCGGCACAGGGTATCCCTGCCACGCTTCTTGGTTATCCGATTGTCTTTAACGAGCGCGTCCCGTCTCTTGGTACACGCGGAGACCTCTGCTTGCTTGATCTGTCCGAGTATCTTATCAAGGATGGTTCCGGGCCATTCGTGGCGACCTCAGAGCATGTCTTCTTCCGCCAGAATAAGACGGTTATTAAAGCATTTTGGAACGTGGACGGACAGGGTGCCATGAATGAGCCGATGGCTCTCGAATCTAATAGCGCAACCGTTGGCGGGGCCGTTTCCGCAACAACTGTTAGCCCGTTTATCATACTTAACTAGGAGGATTTACCATGTCTTCGAGACTTTCCGAAAGGAATAAAATAGCAGTCGAAACGGTGTCAGTGTCTTCGGCTGCGGGGGCTACCTCTAACGGGTACTCCATGGATGATTGCAAACGTATTACTTTTATAGTCGGCATGGGTACGGCTGCGGCTTCTACGGCTACGGCTCCTACCTTAACCGTTGTCCAGTCTGCGGATAAGACCTTTGCCACTTCGGCGGCTGTTACCGGGGCAACTGGGGTGCTTGGTCCTTCGACCGCTAATCAGGTACAGAGTGCTAAACAGGCGCTTATTACTATGACCACTGCGGCCACCCTTGCCGAGACTATTACGATTAGTGACGGTGTGACTTCGATTATATTCACCTACTCGACTACGCCCAATAGCACGGATGCCACTACTTACGCTTTCGGTTCCACCCTTGGATCAACTAATGCTGGTGGGCTTGAAGGTACCATGAACAGCCTCTCAAGTGTCATTAACGCGGCTACGGCTTTGACTGGCATTGTTGCATCGACTGTCGGCACGAACGCTATCAGGCTTGTCTATGATGATACGGCCACTGCGACTACTGGCATAACCATTCTTACCACTGGCGTGAACTTTGCGCCTTCATACGAGAAATCGCAGAGCATTATTGAAGTGCTGGCAGATGATCTTAATGCTACGTCTCAGTACGTAGGTATTCAGGTTAGCTCTGCTACCACGCTTGCTCAGATTTCCATTGTTGCGATTAAAGACGGTCTGCGCTACGGTGCTGCAAAGAACGTGGCTAGGACTAACGTTAAGACTACATAAAGCGGGTCAGCGCGTCTAACGTGCTTCCGGTGGTAGGGGTTACGGGTTTCCCGGCCCCTACCACTTTACAACCCGCTAATTAGGAGGCTGTTAATGTCTGACCCGGAAATCAAAAAGGAAGTGGTACTGAAGACCAAAGAAAAAAAGAATAAGGTTTGTATTGTTGGCTGCGGTTCGTCTCGCACAGATGTGCCATGGGATGATAACTCATTCGAGTTTTGGGGCGTGAATAACGCCTTTATCACTTATGTCAATGAGCACGCGCAGGGCGGGCCGGACAGGATGGAAAAGTTTACACGTTGGTTTGAAATCCATCCCATTGATGTTGAAGACGGTAAGTACAGGCGCAGGGGCAAAGAGACATTCCGTGGACAGGCCGTTAAGGACTACATGATAGACCTTGGTGGGCTTGGAGAGAAATACAGCATCCCTGTCTACATGCAAAATGAATGGCCTGAGATTCCCAATAGCCTTGCCTACCCAATTGAGTTTATCCTTGAATCGTTTCCCAGACGGTACTTTACAAACTCCGTTTCTTACCAGATAGCCCTTGCTATTGTTGAGGGCTTTGAAGAGATACGGATATACGGTGTTGATATGGCCGTCACTTCGAAGAAGATTGCCGAAGATGAGTATAGTTGGCAGCGTCCGTCCTGCGAATACTTTATTGGTATCGCAGAGGGTAAGGGGATAAAGGTCTATCTCCCGCCGGAGTCTGACATGCTCAAAGCTCGCTTTCTGTATGGATGGGATGAGCCGAAGGAAAACGACTTCGACTACAAGCTGGACACCCTCGTTAAAAAAATGGATAAACAGTTCAGCAAAGCTGCAAACGAGATAGGTTATCTGCAAAACGAGATAGCAAACAAGCAGGCAAAGCAGAATCAGATAATCGGAGCAAAAAACGCTATCACTGAAATTCAGAAACTTTGGATGGGCGGCCATGACTTCGACGGAAGGCCACCTTGGAAAGTTGAAAAATATACAATCAAGAAGTGCGGCGAGGTGTGCGAATGAAGTGCCGCGTCTTAAAGGAATGCACACAGATAAATGGGCAAGGCTCTCACTTCGCGCGCTTTTTTCCGGGTGAATTAATTGACCTGCCACCTAACGAAGCCAAAAGGCTTTTAGGTGAAGAGTGCATCGAAGTTTTTGAAGAGCGCACAGTGAACCCGCCCGAGAACAGAAAACGCGGAAGGCCGAAGAAGAATGCCTAGTCCGATTGCACAAATATATGGAGAAGAGGTGGGGGCTACGTTTACAGTCCCTACCTCTGACTTTTCTACATTTCCGGGGTCTACTAAGTTTGTAGCGCAAACTATGGACATACGATACATAAAGCCTGATAGGGAGCATTTGCGCTTCGTAACTGGACAAGATGGGAAAGGGACATGGTTAGCCCAGTGGTCAGCGTCTTTTACGGGATCGGCTGGAAATCAAACCTACCATATATCTTTATTTAAAAATTCTAGCAAAATGGGACCAACTTCTATAGAAAGAAAAATAGGCACAGGCGGCGATATTGGGGCAGCGGGTGGTGGGGGGTATGTTGTTCTGAAAAATTCAACAGATATAGTTGACTTCCGCGTTGAGTCAGAAACTTCTGGCGTGCAAATGACAATTAATCATCTATCGATCAGGATGTCCCGCGTAACGTCTTCAACAGCTTTAGTGAGTTTATGAGCATAGGCCAGATATATACAAGTCACGTTCCGTCTACGTTGACGCTCTTGACTACTGGATATACCCCTATACCGTCTTCTACATTCTTTAAGGCGTGCTGGGTAAACAACAATGTTGTTAAAGCTCAATATAAAGATACCACGTCTGTCAGATTCGTCTTTGGTAAAGATGGCAAGGGGATTTATAATGTGAATTTTGTGACCGCAGCACAGGCAGATGTGTCCAATAAGAATTATCATGTAGCTGTTTTTAAAAATGGAGTAGGAATAGAATGCTTAACGGCTGAAACAAGAATAGGAACAACTGCTGCTAATACACAAATAGTAATTAATGGTAAGATGCCAATTGATGGCCCAAACGATTATGCAGATATAAGGATAAGCCCGGAGTCAACCGGTATGCAAGTAACATTTACTCACTTTAATTTTAACTTACATAGAATTTCGACTAGTAACGAAAGGTGGGAGGGAACGTAATGGCACTTATATTAATAACTAGCGCAACCTCCGAGCCTGTTACTTTAGCTGAAGTCAAAGCGCATCTAAACATAACGACTACACTAGATGATACCCTTTTAAACTCGTATATTACGGTTGCTCGTTTGCAGGTCGAGAACTACACAAAGAGACAGCTTTTGCCAGCGACTTGGAAGAGGATATTCAGAGGGTTCCCATCTTCGACCGGACATATAGAGTTGCCGCGTGCTCCACTGTCCACGGTATCTAGTAACGTTGTCATTACGTATATTAATTCAACAGTGGCCGGGGCTTCGTCTACTACTTTAAGCGCAACCGCTTATCATGTAGACTATGAGTCCACTCCGGGTAAAGTCTATCCTACTTATAATAATGAGTGGCCGACAGATGATCTTGAAGTTTCACACTCCGTTACTATCCAGTATGTTTCTGGCTACTCTTCGGCGGACAAAGTGCCTGACCCAATTAAGCATTGGATTAAAATGCGAGTGGGTGAAATGTATGAAGAGCGAGAGCCTGTAACAGTTGACAGAATTGTAAATGTAGATAGACGCGCATTCAATGGGCTTCTTGACGCTTACTCAATAGAGGATTTTACTAGATATGAGTAGGGGTTTTATAAGTGCTGGACAATTGAGAGAGCGAATCTCTATACAGGCTAGGGGGTCTACTAGGGACGCTTTTGGTCAAGATATCGCTACTTGGACTACTTCGGCCTCAAACGTCCCGGCATATATAAGACCATTATCAATGAGTGAAAGGTTTGTTGCAGATCAAGTACAAGCCAATATAGATAAGCAGATAGTCATTAGATATACAAGCGTGGTTAATCCAAAGTCAAGGATAATATGGAACTCGCAAGAGTACGATGTTAAGTCTATTATCGATTATAACGAGAGGCGTCATCAAATAGCCTTGCTAGTTGACAGGGTGGCTACATGATACAATTAGCCCTCAATGACCATAAGTTTCAACAGACTATTAAGCGATTGGAAAACTTACCTACTGCCACTGCTAGGAAAGCATTAGGCCGTGCCGTTTCGAAGGCTGCGGCCATGGTAGCAAGGGAGGCTCGGAAGCGCGCACCTAGGGGCGCAAATAAGATACTTTCCTCTTCTAAGGGTATACGGGCGGTCCTGAATAAAAATAAAACAGGAGCGTATCCGACTAAAAACGGCGCTGTCCTTGGCGTGACATACTCTATAGGATGGACAGGCGGCAAGGGCGGGGGGCATCATGGGAGACTGGTAGAATTTGGACATAAGATAAAAAGGCCAGCGCAAGTCTTTAAGGAAGGTAATGTCTGGAAAGGTAGAAAGGGTTCCAAATCAATCGACACAGGAGCTAGGACAAAGAAGTTTCCTCACCTAGTCCCTGCCTTTGTAGACAATCAGGACGCTATTTTTAAAATCATGAAGAGCGAAATAGAAAAGTTTATCTTTGGAGAGTATGCCGCTGGGCTTAAAGGCAGGATATAATGGCTAACGTTGAGGCTGAATTTTATAACCTTATGACTACCAGCGCGACTATAACTAATCAGGTAGGGACTAGGATATATCCTAGCGTCCTTCCGCAAGAGGTCGTATATCCAGCTATGGCGTATGAGGTTATAGGTGAAGGCCCGGTCAATTCATTTGACGGATACGAGGGACTAAATAATATAAGCCTTGAAATTGACTCATTTGCTACAAGTAAACTAGCGGCTAAACAGTTGGCCGATTCTATCAGAGATACTATGAATATAGCGCCCTCATTTAAAGCTTTGTTCATTAATGGAAGGGACTTCGCTTTCCCTATGGACAATCGTACAAACAAAAACGTTTACCGCGTAACCAGAGAATATTCGGTGTGGAACCATGAGTGATAAACTTTTAATCGATATAAATACAAAGGTTGATAGGATTATAACAACGCTTGAGGGAACACAAGATGGCGGGGCTATCGGTCTGGTTTCTCGTGTCCAGAAAATAGAGAAGTTTATTGAAAAGCATAGAGTTTCGGCTGCTATTAGTCGGATGCTTATTTATGGCGTTTTGGGCTGGGTCGGAATAATAATAGTACAAGAATTGATAAAAATGTGAGGTAACATGGGATATACACCGATACGATTAGCTACTGCGATAACGTCAACAGGCAATAGCACGACACTGAATATGCTTGCGCCCACTTCGCAGTCACAGTATAGGCCGGGGGTTCCTAACTACATTACGGTTCAGGTCAATGTAAACGGTACGCTTGCAACGGCTTCTTCGTTTGGCGGCTCTTTGATGGGGTCGCTTGACGGATCTAAATATGTTGAACTCGGAAACATAACTTTCACGGATGCACATAAAACGGCGGGTGTAGGCTCGTTTAGCGTAATTAATAAACATTATCCATCTTTAATGTGGACTACCACTAATGCCGCGCCTTCAAGCGGGGCTAACTGGGATGTCCTCTTACTGGTCGATTAGGAGGATTTGAAATGGCTATTGAATCGCAAAAAACTAAACTTTATATGTCTTCGTCAACAGCCGTTAGCACATCGGCTTCGGCGTTGATAGGCGGGATCACAGACTTTTCTGGGCCGGGTGGTGAAGCGGCTGAGATAGATATAACGTCTTTTGATTCGACAGCGAAGGAATACATAGTTGGACTTAAAGACGAAGGAAGCTTTTCTTTTAACTTGATTGCTTCGACTGTCTCTAATGATGGGCAGGCAAACTTACAGACCGCAAGAAACACCAGGTCAAAGAGAAAATTCACACTTGACTTTTCAACCATAAGCGTTGTGGCATCTTCTACAATCGCACGCAAGACTTTTGACGGATATGTTAAGGGCTACTCATTTACAGGTGCGGCGGATGATGTCATAAAAGCGGCTGTAAACATCCGTATTACGGGTGACGTGCTGTCAACTAAGCAGACCACATAGGAGGTGCTTTAGATGTTGCTGACCAAATCTGAATTAATGGGGATAGACCTGGCTTTCGAAGATGTGAAGATAGGCAAGGGTAGTGTGCGTGTCCGTGAAATGACAGTTGGTGAATATGATGATTACCAAATGCAACTCGTTAAGATCAAAAGGGGCGCGGACGGTAAGCAGATCATAGAGAGTGACCTAAAGGACACTATGTCTCTCATGCTGTCATATTGTTTGGTTAATGAGAACATGAAACCGCTAATGACTAAAGACGAGATTAAGAAGCTACCCGCGAAGAAGCTGAAGCCTCTTTATGATGTTGCACAGAGACTCAATGGAGATACGTTAGATGAGTCAGAGGCAATGGAAAAAAACTCCGAAGCCGTCCTGACAGACAGTTAATGTTTGTTGTGGCGGCTGAGTTAAAAAAGACAATCGGAGAGATACGGCAGACAATGGGAAAGCGCGAACTCAACGAGTGGTTTATCTACTTGAAAATGAAAAGCAAGAAGGCGGAAAGCAAAGACCCCGTTGCAGTTGAGCAAAGTCTAATGACAGCATTGGATAAATACCGTGGCTAGAACAGGGACACTAGGAAGTCTTGTAGTCGATATATCGGCCAATGTAACGAACTTGCAAGCCGATGTAGCAAAAGTACAAGCACAACTTAACCGCGTCCAAGATGCGTCAAAAAGGACTGCCAACTCATTAAACGGCGTGGCTAAATCTGTTGATGGGTTCAAGCGACTCGCATTATCAATTGTAGGTGTCACAGCCCCGTTGATGGCGGCAAGAAAAGCCGTTGACATGTTCGTGAACTCAGTAGAGCAAGCGGACAAGATAGGTAAGGTCGCTGAAAAGGTCGGTTTCAGCACAGACGCTTTGCAGGAGTTAAGATTTGCAGCCAAGCTATCAGGCGTTGAGGTTACCGCCCTTGATATGGGGTTGCAAAGATTCTCGCGGCGTATCGGTGAAGTCGCCATGGGAACAGGAGAACTCAAAAAGACAGCCGAACTCTATAATATCAAACTCAAGGATTCAAGCGGCCAGCTTAGAAGTAACATAGATATATTTAACGACTTTGCAGACGTTATTAAAAACGCTAAATCAGAACAGGAAAAGTTAAGGATAGCGTTTAAGCTCTTCGACTCCGAAGGCGCTGCATTAGTCACTATGTTAAATGAAGGTTCGTCTGGTGTTGATAAATTAAGAACAAGGGCGAGGGAGCTTGGCATTGTCCTCGACAGGGATTTGATAGCCAATGCGACAGAGGCAAATGATAAATTAACAGAAATGAATGCCGTTATAGGGGCTAGGCTTTCGCAGTCTTTTTTAAAGTTGGCACCCGCTGTCTCTGATTTTATCGACACTTGGTTAAATGGATTAGAGCAAGTTTTATCAAAAACAAAAGATGTTGAAAAGCCAATAGAGTTACCATTTGAAGATGTAATAAAACAAGCCAAATTGCTTGCCAGCACAAGCGGCGAATTTTATAAAGAAATAAAAAATACCATTGGTAAAAGCATTATCGACGCTAATGTCGGTGATATTCTTTCAACTCATACTCTATCTTTAATTGGCGTCACAGAAAGAGAAATGGAACTTGCCATTAGGAGACTTGTAGAAAAATACTCCCAAATCCAAGAGCTAAAAGTGCCTGAACCTGAAATACAGGAAACCATAATAAGTGACGAAACATTAGCAAAAATAGAACAGTTTGAACAACAGAAAAACGAGATATATGCTAAGTATAGAGAGGACAGATTAAATCAAGAAATTGAGACTATTCAAAAGTTGGAGGAATCAGAGGAAAAAGCCAATAGAGATAGGATTCAAAGAGAGCAAGACTTATCTAATATTAAGATGACAATTTTACGCGGCGCCGTTGATATGGCTAATTCACTTAACCAGCTAGGCATTCTAAATGATAGGGCGGCGTTTTTGGCGCAAAAGGGGCTTGCAGCTTCACAGGCATTTATATATTATCAGGTCGCGGCTGCTAAAGCTAAGTCAATAAATCCGTTTATGTCAACTGTTTTGACGGCTATGTCCTATGCGGTCCCGGCGCTTATCATGGCTACAGGGTTTTCTGGGCCGGGAGGCGGTAGCGGTGGCGGTGGTGGGGCAACCCCAGTGACAAATGAGGGGTTGAGTCAGATTGCTCCCATGGAAACTGCGGCACCCGCTACACAGACTACTATAATCATACAAGGGAACATTGTGGACCATGACAAGTTTGCACGTGAAACCCTACCTGCGATTGAGAAAGCTTTGGCTGACGGCGTATGAGTAACCCAATATTCCTACATGATAATAGATTTGAGGATACCACTAGCTTAACGGCTTCTACCGTTGATCCCAGTGATACGTCCTTCAACGTCCTGAATGTGATAGACAAAAGACCCTATACTATTTGGCAAAGTGGCACGTCCACTGGGGAAAAGTATATAACCATAGACACAAGCAATGCCACTGCTTCAGCGGATGCTTACGGGATCACAGGGCATAACCTGAATGGAGCTGTAATAGCTATACAGAACTCATCAGATAACTTTGTGTCTGTCACAACGGTTGCTACATTCACGCCCACTAATGATAAAACTTTCATGTCCACTTTTTCTAGTGCATCTAACAGGTATTGGAGATTTGCCATAACGCAGCCCACTAGCGTTAAACTAAGGATAGGCGTTGCTGTTATTGGCAATAAATTCGAGCTAACCGCCGGGGAACAAAGGGAGATTAATCCTGACTCGCACCAGACTAATTCAATTGGCGCAGATAGTAAATCGCTACATCCTCTCGGAGTCACGGTCAGAGGAAGACAAAGAAACAGAAAAGTCAACTTAAAGGCCGTGCCGTCTACTTGGATTCGCGATACATTCATTCCACAGTGGGATAGCTGGATGCACAAATCAGAGCCAGCTTTCTATAACTGGAATATATCAATAGCCAGCACGGCATCTTATTACATGCAAGTAGTCCCGGATAATTCGTTTGAGTCTAATTACTTGGACAACACTGATTTTAGAAACCTGTCCTTATCCTTAAAGGGATTGTACGAATGAGCTACACAACTAACCTGAAGAGCTTTTCAAGGGTCAAGATATGGTACGTAGAACTTGACCTAGATTTTTGCTCTAACACTTACGGTAACGCGCCATGTACGGCATCCGTTGGTGTGACCGGATTAGATAAGTGCTACAACACATACCCTCATTGCCAAGACACAACTAACTACGTTAAGGGGGTAAAGACTTATAGATTTAGCTCACACGACACGCCGTTACCATTTTCCAACAATGAGCGCCCTTATATACAAGATATTACTCAGTTGCCGACTGAAATCAAGACTGATAAGTTTACTGTCAAAGGGCGTATCAAGGTAAAGATGCTTAACGAGCCTGATAATGATGTTGGCATTGATCCTTATGTTTCAGACAGGTCTGCTATACAGGGCAGGTTTTGGCACAAACTTGTAAGGCGCAATATCAATTATAAAGGCAGGACTATACGAGTTTACGAGGGTTTCAGCGGTGATACTCAGGCAGAATATCAACAGAGGTTTGCCGGGACAATAGACAATATAACATTCTCAAATAGCGGTGTTACAATCGAAGGCGTTGATTATATAGCGGACATATCTAAAGTCAAAATACCGTATAAGTATGATATCTCGTTAGGTAAAGATATCCTAGCAACTGACACATCTATCACTTTCAGCGGCGATGATGTTGACACACTTGGCGGACAGAGTACGGGCAAGACATTATATATCAAAGTCAATGATGAGGTTATGCAGTATCAGTCTAGTGATTATGATTCGACTGCAAACTCTATAGCACCGATAATCAGAGGTTTTAAAAATTCAAAGACTACCTCACATAGCGAAGATGATAAGGTTGTTAGGGTGGCTCATTATGGACCCGGCAATGCGTTTAACATTATGCAACGCATGTTGACGAATGCGGCGACAGATGATGAGCCGGGGGCCGGGATAAGCACAGCTAAAATAAATCTGACAGCTTTTGCTACTTGGCGAGATTGGCTGGGAAACGATACTACTTTAGAAATACAGACTGAAGGGTTTTTCCCGGAGGATGTCCAATTAGATGAGGCTTACTTCGGGTTGGTTTCCCTATACGATTCAAAGTCATGGGTTGGTGAAGATTTAAAAATTACTGTTAGACGAAACGTCCCTAACTTACCCGGAAGGGATATGGCAACTATAACCGATTCCGCGCATATAGCTTTAGACTCAGACGGCTTTGACATGAATGAGCCAAAGCGGTTCACTCGTAAGTATGTTTTTTGGAATTGGAATTTAGTTGATGATGATAACAAGATAGCATCGTTTACCAGACGTAATGCGTTTGTTGGAGCTGAAGAAGAGTCAAGCGTTTTCTATGACGAAATGATAGAAGACACCACGTTTCAGATGTGGCTAAGCGCTACTATGGACGCGTCCACAAGTGTCGAGAAATTTGCCCGTGATTCCGTGGCAAGGGAGTTTGCGCATAGGAGAAGGGCGCGCCCTATTGTTACGTTTGAAACTGAGATTAAGGATTCAACTATCTTGACGGGTGACTATACTTATCTAAATTCCGATGTTATAGAAAATATTGACGGCACCCCTGTTAGGGGTATTTATCAGGTTTTAAAGAGAGAGGTTCGTGATAATAAAATCAAATATACAGCCGAAGAGCAACGCGCAAACTTAGTTGCTTATATAACAAGTTCTACAGTAGCGGGCGCGTATCCGTCTTCATTTGATACGGCAACCGAAAAACAGCAACGCGAAGGCGGCTGGATAGCTGATAGTTCCAACGTTGTCGGTTCTACCAGACAGCCAGCCTACCATATATATTAGGGGATACTATGCCTTTCTCAACAATATCAACTGTTCAACTACAGCCTGCTAGGCCGATTACTACTGATTTAATTAGCGCCCTCTATAATAGAGACGAAGACCTGAATGCACGTGTTGGGTCTATCGCAGATATAAATATATCGAATCCGTCCTTTGAGGTGTTGTCTGGAACTAACCCCGCAAACTGGACAATTACATTATTCACGGGTGGGACATATTCAGTTGATACCTCCATTGTAGCGCACGGAGGCAAGTCGTTAAAATTTACGCATCCGGGTGGGGCTGGTAACGGCGGAGGGCAGGGCGAGTCAGATTTATTCCCTGTTACTACATCTATCAAGTATGTAGTAGGACATCAGATATATAACACAGTAGTTGGGGTTAGGAACAAAGTCTTAATAAGACCTTACGATAAAAACCTGACTACACTACCTGATTCGACTTATTACGATACATTAAGCAGTGCTCACGGGACAGGCGTTTATGCCGATGTATACGCAACTTATACGCCACCTTCGTCTGCTAGATTTGTCAAAGTCATTCCGCAAGGTGGAACAACAGATACTGACCCCGGCGCATTGGCTAATATTTACTTTGACAATATTACCATGAAGCCCAAAACAATAAAGAGCGTTACGGGCGGATCTTATATTATTATTGAATCAACAGCAAGAAGGGGAACAAAAGACCCTACATACATTAAGCTAAAAGAGCAAAAGATAAACCTTTTAGGAAGTATAAAAATACACTATGAGGCAGCGTATGGCGGTGATGTACTTGGCGGGGTTGGCGGAGGGTATTTCCAAATTTGGCGTAATGGTTCGGCGATAGGGACGGAAACAACCCTTGCAGCAAACGGAACAGGTGTATCTACAGCTGCTCTTGTGTTTACCACAATATCAACTGTAATATCCGGCTGGAAGCCGGATGATTTGGTACAGATATATGCGCACCGCTCAACTGGCGCAAACAATGAGGCGGCTGTTAAAAATATGCGCCTGCAAGTCGCTAACCCATGGGAGGCTGGATATCATGAGGACTATTAAAAAGATTATTATACACTGTTCCGCAACGCCTCCAAGTATGGATATAGGGGCGTTGACTATTAACTCATGGCACATACAGCGCGGGTGGTCTAGGATTGGATACCATGCCGTGATAAGAAGGAACGGACGAATTGAGGATGGGCGGTCTATAGAGGTAGCCGGAGCGCACGTCAAGGGACACAATGCTTATTCAATCGGAGTTTGTCTGATAGGTGGTATTGATAAAGACGGTAAGCCAGATGCAAACTTTACAGCCGAGCAATACGAATCATTACGGAACCTTGTCTCATCTTATAAAGACGAATTTCCCGAAGCTGAGATAATAGGCCATAGAGATTTAGACCCGCATAAAGATTGTCCATGTTTTAACGTAAAGGAATACTTTGAGGTGATAAATGGAAACTAGGGTTTTTGGTACTCAGACGAATTTCAATGACATCATAGTTGACGGACCTTGGATATCTTACAGGGCTTATGATGATATTAACGCGGCTGCTACGGCTGCGGCTGGCAAGACATTATTAATTGACAGTCAAGTTGATATTACAGCTAACACCACGATTGCAGCTACTGTTAATGTAGTCGTGCTTAACGGCGGCTCGTTTAATATTTCCGGGGGCGTTACTCTCACAATATTAGGATCATTTGATGCTGGGATGTATCAGGTATTCAGCGGCACTGGGAGTGTATCGTTTTGGAATAATACATTTCTTGATGTAGTATATCCTGAGTGGTGGGGTGCAGTTGCAGACAATAGCACTGCTGGACAGGGCGCGTTGATAAATAAGGCTATTGCATCTTCAACCAACACAAGTGAGCCATTGCCTGAAAATATGTATACGCAGATTTCAGTTAAGCTTGCGCCCGGCACTTATATTGTTGGGGATGAGACAATCACACTTTACAACCACACTAATCTGTTTGCTGATGGATTCGCCATGACAAAGCTAAAAATGGCGGCCAACTCAGACAAGGTGTGCATTGCCACAAACGACTTTGTAAGCCTAACGGGCCAAAATAAATGGAAACGAAGTGAAGGAGTTATAGACGGGTTTGTTCTTAAGGGAATTCTCATTGATGGGAATAAGGCTAATCAGGCTTCCGGTAATGGAGTTTCGATTTATGGTAAGCGGTATTTTATTGAAGACTTAGTTATAACAGATGCAAAGGACGTTGGTTTTTACTCAGAAGCTGGGACTAGTCTAACCGGTGGTGATTTGCACTGGCAGGGGATGCCGGAGGCAATTATTAAATCTATCTACATTGATGATAGCGGGTCACATAATTTCCATTACCGTGGCCCCCATGATGGCACAGTTGGTAAGCTGTTTTCGAAGGATGCCGGAGCAGACGGCGTGCGCATAGAATCAGGTGGGGCATACAAAGGCACGATTGATATATCATTTATCCACTCTTACGGTTGCGTTGGTAATGGTATCTACTCAAATGCTTGGGCAAAGGGAGACTACTGGATAGGTGAGGCCAACTGGGGTAACGGTATGATCTTTGAAACTAATTGGATCAACGTTGCCGTGCTGGAAGCTTATGGCAATGATAGGAGTGGGACTTCAACATATTTTGATATACTTGTCAGCGCGAATGAAGCCATGTTTGGGCAGGTTCAGGTAAATACGCAGTACGCAGCAGCCGGGGGGCTAAAACTCGCTGGAAGTTTCGCGCAGATTGGTGAGGTACACATACTTGCAACAGGTACGGGAATAACGTCTAAGGGTGTGATTATAGATTCCTCTGGTAACACAATTAGCGGCGGATATATCAAATCTTATTCTGGTGCTGGTGGTATAGGGTTGCAAACAAACCCTGTCACTAATGGGAATTACAATGATATTAACTTGCATATATCCAACTGCGCTACACTTTGGAATAACGCAAAGCAAGGCCAAAGAAACAGGTGGAAGATAAGACTTAATGCGGCAGCTGGACAGACAGCTTTTTCAGGGTTCGGCCCACAGGCGGATAACTCGGAACACTGGGAGGTAACAGGGTATAATACCGACACAACGTCTACTGTGAGGTCACAGAACAAAGGCACTGCCACTGTTCCGAATGGATCAACAACCGTCAATGTAACTCATGGGTTATTGTCAACGCCTGCTCTTGAGGACGTAAAGATTACTCCTACCAATAACCTTGGTACAGCGACAAAGTTTTGGGTTTCGGCTGTGGCCGCAACAACATTTACGATTACGGTAGACGCAGACCCTGGCGCTACAACAGCAACTTTCGCGTGGCAGGCGCATTTATAATGAGCTTCTTCGACCTTTTTAAAAGTTCAACCAAGTCGGTAGAAAATATAACCGACATCGCAAAGATGGGCGCGAACGGAATAGACGCGCTCTTTTACACGGAACAAGAAAAAGCTGAGTTCGGGCTAAAGAGTGCTGAGTTAAAAATTAAGATTGGAAACTCAATAGCGGGATTTGTTGAGGCCACTAAAAACGAGAGCACTATAAGGTCTATCACACGTAGGTATATGGCATGGGCTATAGTCATTAACGCCATACTACTGACTTGGTGTTCTATTCTATTTGCAGGGCTGAGTCTGCATTGGGAATCGTTTGCCGGAGTCTCGGAGTTGACATATAATTTCTTTTTGAAGTGGTCTGGTGCTAATATCGCGGTTGTCTCATTTTACTTTGGGTATTACGCGATTTCGAATGTAGTCGATAGAATTAAGAAGTAATTTACAGTATACTAGGGGGACTCTTCGGAGTCCCCTTTTTTTATTAGCTTTTCTTATACCTCCATTAATTCTTTTTAGTTGACTTTCCACCTACCCTTGGTTTACTATTATACCATGAAAGCTGAAATAATAAAAGTAGAAGGTAAGTACATTATACTCTTTGAAGAGGACGGGAAACTTGTGGACGCTGTTGAAGTCGATAGTATCAGGGGGGAATATGGAGATACCGTATCCGAGCCTTGACCCACCAGAGAGTAAGTATTACGAGAGGTGGGAGTGTAGATGCTGTGAAGAGTCTTTTGAGCACACTAACGAGCGCACAGTGGACGGTCAGACAATAAGCACATGCCCTGAATGCGGGTGCCATCAAATAGACCGCATAGAGTATGGGCATATAAATGACAGGGAGGTTTAATGAGATACCCTTGCGATGGCTGTAAAATGGTCGAATTGTGCGAAAACCCATCGACAGCTGTTTACACAACAATTGCCAGCCCACCTATGAGGATTTTGGGCTGTGAGGATTTCTTACATTACACATCCAACATGGCAAGCCAAGAGCCTAAATATACTTGTAAGATGTGCGGTAACGGGTTTTGCAGGCCAGTTATTAATTATACAGAGGGAGGCGATATGTTAGAGACGTGCCCCAAATGCGGGGCCATGATTTAACCCGGCGTGGCGGAATAGGTAGACGCTGAGGGGCAGGATAGTATAGTCCTGTGGATGCTGAATGGCAGGGTGCCAAGCTATCACCACAAAACTGGGGCCTGCTAACAAGGGTTCAGTGCTATCCATGCAGGGTTCAAATCCCTGCCGCCGGGAAATAAAAAAAGGAGAAAGGTAATATTATGCTAGGGAAAACGTTGTATGTCAGGTTTCACGAGGACTGGTCAGGTCTGATTATGGACAGGCTAACAAAAGTGTTCCATATGGCAGTATTCGAAGTTGAATTTGACGCAGGAATCAATGTCGATCTGTATCTATTTGGGGTGGGTGTTTCTGTTCGAATAGCGTGCTCAGGGAAATAAAACTGGTTTGTCTGACAGGGTTCAAATCCCTGCCGCCGGGACAAATAGGCAGAGTGGCGGAATGGTAGACGCTAAAATGGGTAGCTCCATAAGGATGGTAGTTCGCACGGTAGACGGCTGGCCCGGCGGGTGATTAACAAGCCCAGGCATATCCCGCTTACCATCCATGCAGGTTCGAATCTTGCCTCTGCCAAATTACCCCCAAGGCTTCGGCTGCGGGGTACGGGGCGATAAGCCCCAGTTATGGGGCTGGTGTGAACCACCAAAGCAAGACACCGTTAAGTAAATGGACGCAAGACATTGTATCCGCTTAAACGGGTGAAGCGAGTAGGCGATTCGGGATGCCGAGCCAGCCCCACCCCTCTGGGGGTAGAAAGGGAGGAATTATGGGGAAAGTAGAAGATTTAATAGGTAAGACACTAGTCAATATCACGGGCAAAGTTGGGGATGATGCACTAACTTTCACGACAGATTCAGGTGAAAAATATAAGATGTTCCATTGTCAAGATTGTTGCGAAGACGTGTATATCGAAGATATAGTTGGCAGGTTGTCTGACCTTATCGGTGCTCCAATAATAAAAGCATCCGAAGACAATAATGTAGATCGCCCGTCAATAGAGGAATATCCAGAGAGCTGGACATGGACTTTTTACAACTTTGCAACAATAAAAGGGCATGTAACTATAAGGTGGTATGGTTCGTCAAATGGTTACTATTCCGAGAGTGTTGATTTTGAAAGGGTATCCCCCTTCGGGGGAGAAAGGGAGGATCATGTATAGCTTTTATTGTGAAAAGTGCGGAGCTAGTTTCTCTTCAAAAGACAAAGAGGAAGTAAAGCGGAAGCGCGAAAGCCATAGGCCGCTATTTTATGGCAGGCGCGAATGTATATTAGTTTGGACAGAGTATGGCACACTTGCAAGGCCCGATCTAGCTAATTATCTTAATGAGAGACATAGGTAGGGAGCCGCTTGAGCCGATACTATCCATTCAAAGACTATGAGTTCGCGTCAGTCACAACCATACTGGGGGCCACAAGCGATAAAAGCGCACCCCTTCTGCATTGGGCTGTCAATTGTTTCGAACAGTGGCTTCAAGAGAACACTGACATTCTTGTAATAGCAGCCGCCATAGAAGACGAGGAGAGGCGCAGGGAAACTCTATTTAAGCTTTATGAACAAGGCAAGAAAGAGTTTAGGAGCGTGTCAAAGAAGGCTCTTGATATAGGCTCCAGGACGCACGAAGCAATAGAGCATTGGTTAAGGAATGAGGCTCATGATGTGCCAGCAGACATTGACAAGCCATATCATGCCGCAATTAATTGGTTTGTTGATAACAATGTAGAGGTCATATCAGTTGAGAAATCTGTATATTCTGAGCTTAACTTTTGGGCTGGCACTCAGGATCTGAAAGTTAAAGTAACACCCACATGGAAAGACGCAGGGGAAAACCTTGGGAGGGAATGTGTATACATAATCGACCTAAAGACTAGCAAGGCGTTTTATGAGCCTGAAATGCCGCTGCAAGTGAATGCATACGCCAATGCAGACGGGAATGAAGATGTTGTAGGGACAGGCGTTTTAAGGCTTGATAAGGAGTCTGGTATACCTTATTTCAAGGATTATACCAGTACGATGCATATGGATTATGTGAGCTTCCTTTGCCGCAGAAGCGTGTTTTACTTGGATCATGCCAAAAAAGGCGTCAGGATAGACTTCCTGAAAAACTATAAGGGGGCGATATGAGCGACAAGATTTATCAGGCGATGGCTAACATCATGGGTAGAGTTACTGCTATAACAAAGGCGCAACAGAACAAAGACCAGCGTTTCAACTTCCGAGGGATTGATGATGTATATAATACATTACACCCCTTACTGGCAGAGTATCAAGTATTTACCTTGATGAGGGTTATTGACTGCCAGAGGAGCGAGTATAAGACGGCTCATGGTAAGACTATGCAGCACGTTTTATCAACAGTGGAATACGATTTTATGGCAAGCGATGGGAGTAAGGTTACTGTTAGATCAATCGGAGAGGGCGCGGATATGGGCGATAAGGCCGCAGCTAAAAGCCTTTCAAACGCTCATAAGTACGCATTTTTCCAGACATTCTCAATCCCAACAGGAGAGTTAGACCCGGACGCGGAATCGCCTGATATGAGTGGCGGGGCGGTTAAGGGTAATAACGACCCAGCCTTACGTGATAAATTCATGATCGAACTGCAAGAAATTGAAGACAATGGGAAACTTGCAGAGCTAGAAAAGTGGTACAAAGCAAACAGGGGTAAAATACTAGGTATGCCAGAAAAAGATAAAACGGACATCCTTGCAAGGATAGAAGAGATAAAGGGAGGTTTTAACAATGATTAACAAAGCTATAGTAGCAGGGAATCTAACAAGAGACCCAGAGCTGAGATACACTGGACAGGGCACAGCCGTACTTAACATGACCGTTGCTTGTAACTACAGGGTAAAGAACGGTGACGAGTGGACAGATAAAGCGGAGTACATAGGGGTTGTGGTATGGGGTAAACGGGCTGAGAATCTTACCCCGTACCTTTCGAAAGGGTCTCCTGTATTTGCCATGGGCCGCATTGAAACAAGGTCATGGGAACAAGACGGACAGAAGAGATACAAGACAGAGGTCATAGCTGAAGAGGTTAAGTTCCTTGGCAAAAAGGAAGAAATACCGCAGGAACATACAGACATAGAACCTTTTTAGGGGGGATTAAATGAACTGGATGCCACTACCGGAGCCGCCTATTAATGGATAGGGGCTGGATTAAGTTGCACAGAAAACTAATGGATAATGAGCTATGGAAAGCGGAGCCATTTACAAAAGGACAGGCTATGGTAGACCTACTCATGCTCGCAAACCATAAGGACGGGTTTATCTATAAGCGCGGGAACCATCTGAATGTTTCAAGGGGGCAAGTGGGGTGGTCACAGATCAAACTTTCAGAGCGTTGGGGGTGGTCAAGACCTAAAATAAAAAGGTTTATAAACGACCTCGAAAAAGACGGTTTTTTGTTACAGCAGAATAACAATGTAAGTTCCCTGATTACAATACTTAATTACAACATCTATCAGGGAGACGTTACACCAGACGTTGCAGCAGAAAAGCAGCAGAAAAGCAGCAGACGTTACACTAACAAGAATGATAAGAATGTAAAGAATGAAAAGAATACTAATAGATTTATCCCTCCTACAGTTGAAGAAGTCTCTGTTTACTGCGAGGAAAGGGACAACGGTATAAACGCTCAAGCCTTTGTTAATCACTACGAGACTACGGGCTGGAAACGAGGGAATACAAAGATAAAAGATTGGAAGGCTTGTGTGCGGACATGGGAGCAAAATAATAAACAGAGGGGGGAATATCTATGAGCAATAACCAGACCATAGGTAAGCCGCTTACAAGGGAGATATGGGAGGGATAATGAAGAAGGAAGAGTTTTTCCGCATACTAAGTAAAGCACGGGCTTGTCAACAGGCTTACCCTATTCCAGAAAAAGAGGGAGGGATACTATACCATGAGTTGAAAAACGAGGTGGACGGAGATCTCTATTATGCCTTTAAGCAACTAGCTAACGGGGATGATAAGATCAATTTAGCTAATATCAAACGCCATATTAACGAAAAGAAGTCCATGAGGCTGGCAGAAGAGGCCGCCAAACGCCGTCAAATGAACGCAGAGGGCATAAAACTCCCTGAGAGGGCCGAGATACCAGAGACAGCGAAGAAAGCCCTTGACAAGCTTTTTAATCGCTCGTGGGGTTGGGAAAAAACTATTGACAAAAGTTAATAGGATGTGCTAACTTGATACCTATGGCCGTGAGCATAACGACCTATCATGGAGGGCCGGGCGTCTTAACAAGCGCCACGGCGGAAAGGGAGAGATGATAACGGACGCGGTTAAAAAGTACGTCTACCACGAGGAGCCGGGCATTGTCCTGCTTCATGGCGACTGCCGGGAGATCATGCCCCAGCTCGCGCCGGAGAGCGTCCAGTGCTGCGTGACTTCGCCCCCGTATTGGGGCCTCCGGGACTACGGCGTATCCGGCCAGATGGGGCTGGAGCCCACGCTCGAGGAGTACGTGGCCAGGATGCGGGACGTTTTCGAGCACGTCCGCGCCGCGCTCCGACCGGACGGCACGCTCTGGCTTAACCTAGGGGACAGCTACGCCTCGGGCGGCCGCAAGGAAAGGGACCCTGGACAATCAAATATGCATCCTGCTTTTAAGGGGGAGGCTTTTAAGGATGGCTTGCGGCCTGAAACCCCGCCCGGCCTCAAGCCCAAGGACCTTGTGGGCGTGCCGTGGCGCGTGGCGTTCGCGCTTCAGTCGTCCGGGATGGCGGACCCCAAGGCATGTCTCATAATTGAAAGAATCTTATCAGACATGATAAGCGCCTATGGCGACGAACCAATACCTGAGAAAGCCTTGTTGGTTCTTGATCGCCTTCGCTCCGAGTATGCGGAGGCCAAGGGTACGAGTTGGTACTTACGCTCGGACATTATCTGGCACAAGCCCAACCCAATGCCCGAGAGCGTGACGGACAGGCCGACCAAGGCGCACGAGTACCTTTTCCTCCTGAGCAAGTCCGAGCGTTACTACTACGACCACGAGGCGATCAGGGAGCCGTTTCGAGAAAGCTCTATAAAAAGGGCGGCACAAGACATAGAACATCAGGCAGGGAGCACTAGAGCCGTAGGCAAAACAAACGGCCCGATGAAAATGGTGGGATCTGTCGTCCGAGGTGCAAACAAGCGCACGGTCTGGACTGTGGCGACCAAGCCATATAAAGGCGCACATTTTGCGACCTATCCGCCGGAACTGATAGAGCCGTGCATCCTGGCGGGCTCGCGTCCGGGGGACGTTGTGCTCGACCTGTTCAACGGATCCGGCACGACCGGGCAGGTCTGCAAGCGGCTCGGCAGACGGTATATCGGCATCGAGCTTAACGCGAGCTATCTGGCGCTTAACGAAGACCGCATTGGTCGCCAGGGGGTGCTGGTATGACAATCATTCTCCGGGGGGCGGGGCTTATTCTGGCGGCGCTGGCGCTTTACGCGCTGATTGCGCTGGAGCTGGACGCGGCGATACACGAGCAGGCCGCAAGGGCCGCGCGATATGACGCGGCGATGGAGGGGAGATAAGATGGCGGGTAAATTTTGGGATAAGGGTATCATGCTGGTTACGGGGTGCACGAAGGTCTCGCCGGGGTGTCGGGGCTGCTGGAGCGAGAAGGCGCATTCAATGCGCTGTCATAACAAGACGGTGGCCCGCACCTATAACCCTGACCTGCTGACGGACGGCAGGTTCAATGGTAAGGTGCAGGTTAATATGCACCTGCTGGAGAAGGCGGCAAAGAGGCGCGAGCCCACGGTCTACGCTATCTGGAATGACCTGTACCACGAAGGCGTGACGGATGAGCAGATATTAAACGTGACTGCCGTGATGGCGCGGAACCCGCAGCATACATATCTCATTGTCACCAAGCGGCCTGAGAGGGCGGCTGAGTTCTGGAGCGAATTTCTCACCCTGGCCTCCAGTTTCGCGCACGCGGCAATGATGGAGGAGCTGTGGCCGGACATCTGGCACATTGTCACGGCTGAGAATCAGGCCATGCTCGACGAGCGCGGGGGGCACCTGCTGCGGATTCCGGGCAAGCGCGGGCTGATCCTTGAGCCGATGCTGGGGGGGATCGACCTTAACTTTATGTGGGGAACCTCCGATAACATACCTCGACATGAAAGCATTATGATTCGCGATGCCATCCACCAGGTCATCATGGGCGGCGAGACGGGCTCGGGGGCAAGGCCCATGCATCCGGAATGGGTGCGCTCTGTGCGCGACCAGTGCGCGGCTGCGGGCGTGCCGTTTTACTTCAAGAGTTGGGGGGCTTTCGAGCCGTGCGAGTTCGAGGACGGCAAGGGGCACCTCAAGATATACCCCAACGGCCAATGGTACAGCGCTTGCGTGGGAGACGAGGACAGAACGGACGTGGCGATTATTCGTCACAACACCAAGGCGGGCCGCCTGCTGGACGGGCGTGAGCACAACGACCTCGCGTGGAGGGCTGAGTCATGAGCGATAAAATTGACAGGGCTTGCGAGATCGTATACGAGCATTTCACGGGCGAGTGTTGGCATAGGTGGCGAGGCGTCCCAGGAGATGATAGCAGATTTTGTCCTAAATGTAAGAAATGGTTATTTTGTGGCATAAATCCAGCTACTGAAAAACTAGGACTCAAACCACCCCTCGCAACCAGCCTTGACGCGTGGGCTGAGCATATCTGGCCTGTGATGGACAATAAACAAAAGGCATTGCATTGGTTTCATTTACGTGAAGCAATCTCACCCGGAAAAGATAGGGCGCGTGTTGAAGATATGATATTTGTCGACCCCCTCCTACACATCGAAGCCGCGCTCATGGTTATTGACACGGACGAGGCCAAAGAGCTTGCAAGGGGGATAAGGAAATGACAAATAGTCAGATCATAAGTAAGGCGCGGGGGGATAAGATTCTCGTGGTTCATGGATGGGCGGCTGGCATTTATTATTTGTATTGTCCTACATGTAAACGAGGAATAGACACAGCAACAAAACTAACTCATTGTACTCGGCCTGATTGCAAACCCCCCGACTACGAGAACGACCCCGGCGTATGGACTCCTGAGTTTTTTAAGTGGATTGAGGGGCGGGGGCTGCATCTTAAAATGTGCGCTTGGTTAATATTACTCATGGGGGATGATGGCACAATGGACACATCCGTTGAAGTTGATAGCATAACGACTGTGTTTTTAGATGCCACATTATGGCCCATTCTTAAATCCACCCCGGCACAGAAAACAGAAGCCCTTGTGAGGGCGCTACAGGAGGCAACCAAATGAGCACAACAAGCAAAGAGTTGTCGCAGCAATTGCAGGATGCTGGTTATATGGGGCCGCATAAGTATGTGTATGACAAAAATACAGGCCGCAAATACAGGCTCATTGATTTAGCATATGAGCCGGGATATGACGCTTACATCCCAGCATACACCACATCTGAACTGTTATTTGCGATGCCTTTATATATTGTAGACGACAATGCAACGCTATGGTTTACCCTTTCCAAAGGGCCTTGCCCCGAATTAAACTTAAACTTTTGTGAGGGGAATGGAGAAATAGACATTAACTGTGAAAAGTGCATGGGCAATCAAAAAGATTATTACTCTGCTACATATGGCGATGATCTTGAAGTCTTCGCACACGAAAACCCCGCCGAAGCCCTTGGACAGTTGAAGCTATGGGTAATTGAAAATGGTATGGAGGTGGGGGAATGAGACCAAAAGGGAAACGTAAAAAGTTTAAGTTTAAGGTGAGTGTGGAGGATATTACAAGGGGGGAACAGCAGGTAAGGCAAGAGAAATGCAATAAGAGCTGCAAGTATGACCCGTTAACTCCGCACTACGAAAAGTGTATCAGAGCTTGCGTTAGATGCGAGGAAGCGAAGGAAAAAGAAAGTAAATACTGGTATTTTACTATTGAATGTGAAGAGGTAGGGAAATGACACCACAAACTGATAAAAACAAAGTAGTCCACAAGCTATTAGATATGGGGTGCTGGCATGAGGAATCGGAAGCCAACAAAGGATTGATGTATTGTGGGAAAACATATAGACATGAATGTCATTCTAAAAATCCCGACTACACCACATGGGCTGGCTTCGGCCCTGCGTGGGAAAAGGCTCAGACCATGCCGTGGTGGGGTGAGTTTTGGGACTTCGTATACGAGATGGCAGAAGGTTTATATAAAGGTCGAAAAGGAATGCCCGCGAGTTATTTTTGGACCACTTGGCTGACAGGGATTTACCCATGTGAAAATTGCGTAGTCAATCCAACTCACTTCCGTGACTTACTTTACAAGTTCGCGGTGGAGACAGGGAGGGATAAATAAATGGAACTGAAACCGTGTCCGTTTTGTGGGGGTGGGGCTGAAATATATAAGTTCTGGATAACTGACACCTATACAGCTAGATGTGGAGTGTGTGAGTGTGCTTTAGAGGAGTGCGGGAAAAGTCAAGAAGAAGCTATGGCAGCATGGAATAGGAGGGATAAATGAAGTGGATAAGCGTTAAAGACAGGCTGCCTGATGAGCGATGTTTAGCTTACACTCCCACAGATGACGAGCCGCATAAATGGCGAATAATACCAAAAGGGTTATTTAGGCAGGCAGCAACAGAGGCCACTCATTGGGCCTCTCTAGAACCGCCGGAACAGGAGGGATAAATGAAACAGATATTTGAGACATTATTACTTGCGGTTGTACTAATAATTGCATTTTTGGGGTTAATTACCCAGAGGCATCCTAATGCTCCCTTAAATAAATGCCCGGAACCCACCCCTATTACTCAGACAGAGTTATCCCCAAAGTATACCCTCGTCTGTGTCCAAGGGCTAAAGTATATGGCATATAATGGAGAGCTGCATAAAATTACAGACTACCATACAAAGGAACAGGAGGTATGCGAGTGATGGGTAAACCTTGTCCTGATTGCAAAGGCACTGGCGTCTCGGGCGGTATACCTGATTTTGAAGGCGATAGGCACGTTCCGGCAGTGGCGGCAACAGCATGGAGACTTTTAACATGATACAAGTGAAGGGAAATAGAGAATATTTTATTATTGGATACATGAAGGATGGGAACCTAACGAGTTATAGTGCAGTGGACATTGATTGCGACCAAGAGAGGATATTCGATGCTATAGGTTCCTTCTTACATGGAGAGTTCGGGCGAGATTTTGAGATAACTGAGAAAGGTGGGGATTCTAATGTTTGATTTCTTCATAGAGGGCAACCCAGTGCCTCAAGGGAGGCCAAGGTTTACTGGTAAACACGCATACACTCCGGCCAAGTCTAGGGCATGGAGTAAGTACGTCAAACAACAGATCATGGTTATCAAGGCTAGGGAAAAATGGACTATGATAGAAAAGGGCATCCCTTTAAGGGCATCGTTTACATTTATCCTACCAAGTCCGAAGTCTAGCGAGCTAGAGTATCACACAACAAAACCAGACCTCGACAACCTCATAAAACCCATAAAGGACTCTATGAGTGGGTTACTATACCATGATGATTGTCAGATAGTAGGATACGGGAGAGTCAACAAAAGATACGCCGAAGAGGGAGAGGACACGGGGGTGTATGTAAGGATTGACAAGGAAAGCTAAAATAAAAAAGGCCGACAGGCTCTGGCAAATGGCCGTCCTTGAAAGGGACAAGTATCTATGCCAAAGGTGCCTATCTCGTGGAGTACGCAAGGAAGCCTCAGAGGCCCATCATATAATACACAAGGGCGGTGGGCGGTTTGCTGTCAGATGGGACATGGAGAATGGCATATCTCTTTGCCGGGAATGCCATAACATGGACGCAATAGGCAAAGAAAAGGGCAAACTCCAAGAGTTCTGCTTTTCATTTATCGGCGATTCGACTAAAGTTAGAGACCTCATACTTAAAGCCAATAATATCTGGCTTCAGGACATAGATGATGAGATAGCTAGGTTACAGGACTATCTAGCCCCGTAACCCCCTTTCCAGCGTTTCTATGATTAGGCTCTCCATGGTAACGCCCTTTTTCGCAGCTGTTACTTTTATCCGCTTATGTAGGGACGCTGGCATTTTCCGAATCAAAAACGGTATAACATCGGCCAGAGCTTTTTCTAGTCTATCTTCAAGTTCAGCTTTCATTTTCGACCTCTTTTCTTTTAATAGAATACCCAACCCCCCCATGTAGTAGCGCATGGTCGTAATGTGTATCTACTCTGCGGTATGCTACAACTTCTATCCCTATAACATCTAACGCTTGCGCCCAATGAGCTAACTGTTTAATTGCTTCGCTTGCCTTGCTGCGCACTAAGACCGCGAGACAATCATGTTTATGGTAAGCGTCTTCTGGTTTTATTTGGTCAAACTCTTTGCAGAAAAAATCGTCCGCTTCGGCTTCGCTTATATCATGCCTTGGATTATAGTCGATGTAACCTAGTCCTTTCACAAAGCCAACGCATGGCCGCATAAACCCAATTTCGCCATCTTCGATAAATATTACTTTATGCTTTACTGCGAAGTTATTACATATCTTCCTAGCTTGGTTCAATGTCATTCTCAACCTCCCTCATTAATTGTATATCGTCCAGGATAACATCTATCCTAGCCCGCCCCTGAGAGCATATGCCAGCCTCGCACTTTGGGAGGCCGTGCTGTTTCGTGTGACCAAGCGAAAACTCGCACATGCTATCAATAAGGATGCAATATCCTACGGCAGAGAGTTTCATTTGTACACCTCGCCCACTATAACAAGTACCCACGCTATTAGCATAATGGACAGTAGTTCCACCCCCAAAATAAAACAGTCGAACATAAACTCGCATAATATATTCATATCACCCCTCCCCATTCTCCTGGTTAAAAGTATCTAGTTCACGTTCACAGTACGCGCATTCCTTGCAATTAACACACCACTTGCAATTCTCACAGTACGCGCATTCCTTGCAATTAACACACCACTTGCAATTCTCACAGTACGCGCATTCCTTGCAATTAACACACCACTTGCAATTCTCACAGTACGCGCATTCCTTGCAATTAACACACCACT
>Ga0224495_10000363_pt1 | contig 36765 bp, 56 predicted proteins | sample SF_Jul11_sed_USG_FD_168128 | JGI IMG/M metagenome (GOLD analysis project Ga0224495, IMG submission 168128) | Sediment microbial communities from San Francisco Bay, California, United States - SF_Jul11_sed_USGS_4_1 | ecosystem: Environmental > Aquatic > Marine > Sediment | place: USA: California... | reverse complement strand
ACGACACCTCCACTGGCGGCGTGTGACGTGACAGATGGATTGATAGTGGGCGGGAAATAGCGGGGAATAGCGGGGAATGGTGGGAAATTGGCGTGGTTAAAGGGGATGCTGGGGATGGGCATGGGGAAAAACGGGAAAATGAGTGTCCCACTACGACACATGGATTGATAGTGACCGACAGAGCCGTGCGGCACATAGTGCAAATGCCGCCAAACCCGCGCCAGTGGCGGGGAGCGTAGCCATATCGAGGTCGTGTGTCCAGTCCAAAACCATGCTGGTGTAATCTGGAACTCGGGCGCCAAACTGCCGAAAACGCCCGAGTTTGTCCCAGTTCGTCCCAGTTCGTCCCAGTTCGTGAAAATCACTTAACTTGATGATTTTTTTGGTAAAATGGACAGAACAGCAAAAACCGGGCCGGAAACGAGTCTGGTCGTCTATACTCGACCGAGGCGGGCCACGACACGGCCAAGGATGATCAGGTTTTCGGTGTCGGTGGCGGGCACTATTTCCTGCCCATAGGCGGGGTTGTCGCCCCGGATCATCACTGATCCGTCGGCCTTGCGCTGCAAGCGCTTGGCGAGAAGGGTATCGCCGATCCGCATGATGTAGATGCCCTCGCCGATCTCGCGCCGGGAGAGGTCCACCAGCAGGCGGTCGCCGTCGTGGATGGTGCCCGCCATCGAATCCCCGCGCGCCGAGATCACACACGCATCCGCCGGGGCCACGCCCAACTCGCGCAGGTAGCGGGGTGGCAGCGCCCAGTGGCCCACGACCTCCTCGATATGGTTTTCGGCACCCGGCCCCATGCTGGCGGTCACGCCGTACTCGGGGATTTCCACCACCTCGCCAGACCCAATCCAGATTACTTCGGGTGGCCCCTGATCGCTGATGCGGATGGATGCGTCCAGTGCTCCAGCAAACGTGGTGTCTTTCAGTGTGGCCAAGCTCAACGGCTGCCGGGGGGGCCGCTGTAACTCCTTTGGTCCCTCGCCGGTGGCCAGCCATTGAGCCTCCACACCACCGGCATATGCCAGCCCCAACAGTGCTTCCAGCCCCGGTTTACTCTCTCCGGCAAGATATTTTCGGATCATTTTTTCTGACACGCTCGCCAGACGGGCAAACGCCACGTTGCTCATGGTTCCCACGATCGCCCGCAGCCGTTCCGCAAATTGGGGATTAATGGCGCTATCTGATGGTTTTTTTGGCATTACAAAGAAATAATCCAGATAATCGGACCAAGTCCTTGACACCTAGGACTTGGTCCGATTAATGTTCATTCCCATGGACACAACCATGGAACAAGGCATCCCCACTGATCCGCTCCGCACATGGGAGTGGGTCAAATACCAACTCGGTCTGCGCGGCCTGACAATCAGGGCCTTGGCCCGCGCCAATGGCATCACGCATCCCGCCCTGACCAGGGCGCGCCGTTACCGTACTCCAAAGGCGCAACGATTGCTTGCACAGGCCATCGGTGTGACCCCCGAAACGATCTGGCCTGAGCGATATGTAAATCGCGGTAAGCGTAACTCACGCGGCAAGGCCAAAACAAATCAGGGTGGGTTGTGACCCAATTGTGGTTTAGCGCCGCCGAACTAGTCGGGCTACCGGGGATGCCGGGCACAAAGCGGTCTATCAACCGCCTCGCGCGATGGGAAAGATGGTCCTCCCGCACCAGGCAAGGGCGGGGCGGTGGCCGGGAGTTCGCATTTTGCTTTTTGCCCCCTGAGACCCGCGAACACCTGGTGTACGCGGCGATGCGCGCGGGCGCCACCGAGGATGGTGCGGAAATCCCCGCCGCCGGGCAACCCACGCAGCAGGCCGTGGCAGGCGCTCCGCCCCGCCTGCGGACGTCCGCCGCCAACCGCGCCCACGCCAAGCTGGCGGTTTTTACGGCGGCCAATGAGTACGCGCGGGCGTCGTCCCTCTCCCGCACCCAGGCGTGGGCGGTCTTTTGCGGCCTCTACAACGAGGGAAAAATTGATGTCGCACCCGAGGTGCGTCAGGCGGTCCATGCGATCAGTCCGGCGGCCCTCTACCGCTGGCAAAATATCCAGCGCACGCATGGCCCCGCCCGGCTGGCCGGGGCCTACGGCAACCGCCGGGGCCAGAGTCTGGTGGATGCCAGACCGGAACTGATGGGGCTGGTGATCGCCATGCTGGTGGAGCACCCCCACGCGCACGCGGGGCACATTTTGTCCGCCGCCCGCGCCCGGATGCCGGAGGCAGACCTGCCATCCAGACGGTCGCTGGAGCGGTGGATGGACGCCTGGAAACAGGCCAATCGTCAGGTGTATGCCGCCGTCACCAACCCGGACGGGTGGAAAAACAACCACATGGTGGCGTTCGGGTCGCGGTCGGAGGATGTGGCCCGCCTGAATCAACTGTGGGAGCTTGATAGCACCCCGGCGGACGTGATGCTGACCGATGGGCGCCACAGCATCATCGGCGTAATAGACGTGTTTACCCGCCGCGCGCACCTGCTGGTATCGAAAACCTCCCGCGCCGTGGGCATCGCGACACTGATGCGCCGGGCGCTGCTGGATTGGGGCGTGCCGGAGGTGGCCAAAACCGACAATGGCGCCGATTATACCAGCCATCACGTTACGCGCGTATTTTCGATGCTCGCGGTCGAGCACAGGTTGTGTGCCCCGTTCGCTGCCTGGGAAAAGCCCCATATCGAGCGGTTTTTCCACACATTTTCACACGATTTGCTGGAATTAGCGGTGGGTTTTATCGGTCACAACGTGGCCGAGCGTGAGACCATCAGGGCGCGACAGTCATTTGCGGAGCGGCTATTCCAGCGGGACGCCGCCGTGGAACTGCACATGTCCGCCGCCGCGTTGCAGACCTACTGTGACCGCTGGGTGACCGATGTGTATCACCAACGGGAGCACACCGGGCTGAATGGCCGCACCCCCTTTCAGGCCGCCGCCGAGTGGCGGCAGCCCGTGCGCCGCATCACCGACGAGCGCGCCCTGGATATCCTGCTGGCCGAGGCCCCCGGCGAGGGGGGGTGGCGGGTGGTCACCAAAAAGGGCCTGCGCATCGAGGGTCAGAGGTACATCCACAGCGAGCTGGGTTTGTACGTGGGCGACCGGGTGCGCTGCCTTTACGACCCGGAGGATATCGGCCGCATCCATGTGTTTGCCGAGGATGGCGGGTTTGTTTGCATCGCCGAATGCCCGGAGATCACCGGGGTATCCCGGCGCGAGGTGGCCATTGCGGCGCGCGCCCGACAAACGGCCCACGTGCAGGCCGCCAAGGCGGAGCTGAAACGCGCCGCGCGCAAGGTGGGCACGCGCGAGATCGTGGGCGAAATCCTGGAATCGCAGCGGCTTGTCAACAGCCGTCTGGTGGCGTTCCCGGCCCCGTCCCTGCCGCACCAATCGGAGGGCCTCAATGCCGCCGCCGATGCGGCACGCTCTGGCGATGCACCCGTTGCAGCACCACCCACGCCCGCCGAACAGCGCAAACATCGCGAGTTTCTGGATCGTTTCCACACGCCGAAACCGGCGCCACCGGAAACCCCACTTGAGCGCTACAAACGTTGGCACTCACTCGATCAATCCATCCGCAACAACCAGGAGGTGACACAGCAGGAACTGGCATTCCATGCGAGCTACGTGCAATCAGCGGAATACCGCGCCCAGCGGCGCATTCATCAATCGTTCAAACGCTTGGGAGAGGCATCATGAACGGAAACACGGGAACGGTCGCCACGCTGAAAAACGTGGCCATAGCAATCGAGGCCATCGAGCGGGCAACCCAGCGGGCGGCACACCTGCCGGGGCTGGTGGTCCTGTACGGCCCGAGTGGCTGGGGTAAATCCACGGCGGCAGCCTACTGTATGAATGAAATGAGCGCGGTCTATGTGGCCTGCCGCTCCACCACCACGCGCAAAAGTTTGCTGATCGCCATCGCCACGGAGTTGAACCTGACTCCGGCGCGCACGATGGACGAAATCGCCGAGCAGGTGGCGGGGGAGCTCGCCCGGACGGGCCGACCGCTGATTGTGGACGAAATGGACCACATGGTGGACAAGCGCGCCGTGGAGATTGTGCGGGATCTGCACGACGCCTCCGGTGCGGCGGTGTTGCTCATCGGCGAGGAGCGCCTGCCTGACAAATTGCGCCAGTGGGAGCGCGTCCATGGGCGCGTGCTGGCGTTTTATCCGGCCCAGCCCGCCGATCTGGAGGATGGGCGGCATCTGCGCGAGTTGTATTGCCGCCGCATCCAGGTGGCCGACGACCTGCTGCAACACATCGTTGATGCCGCGCGCGGGTCGGTGCGCCGGATCTGCGTGAACCTCGACCTGGTGCTGGAACGCGCCCGCACGCTGGGCGCCATGGAGATGTCGCTGGCGACCTGGGGCGACACCCCCCTGTACACCGGCGAAGCCCCCAAGCGCCGGGTGGGCTGATATGTGCCCCCCCCAGGAAGGGGCCCAGGGGCGCGTGACGTCCGAGATCGTCGCTGCGCGCCGGGGGCGGGATGCCATCTGGGCGGCTGCGCTGAAGCTCGTCGAGTTCGGCTTGAAAGACCTACCGGCCACGGTGACGGCCCAAATTGCCAAGAGATACCTGCGGAAGCTCGTCCAGGAGGGATATGTCGAGGTGATTGATCCGCAGCGTCCACTCCCGCGCGGGGGATGGACGGCGGGGCGTTACCGCGTGATCCGTCAGGTGCGGACGGCGCCCATGGACAAGTACCAGAGCGGCATCAAAAACACGCACCTTTGGAATGCCATGCGGGTGCTCAAGTTTTTCACGGTCAGGGAGCTGGCTATCACGTCATGCACCCCCACCGTGACGATATCGGAGGCCAACACGCGCGGCTATTTGCGCTATCTCGCCCTGGCCGGGTATCTGGCCCTGGCAGAAAAGTCGCGCATAGCGCACCCCGCCACGTGGCGATTTGTGCGCAACACCGGCCCCTTGGCGCCGGTCATCCAGCAGGGCAAAAACCGCCCCCGGCAGGTGTACGACCGCAACCTGAACCAAATCATGTGGACCCAGGGAGGAGGCCATGGATGACCAGTGGCTGCACGTCCTGCGTGCTGAGTGCGCCCGCACCACCCAGTCCGACGTGGCGCGGCGGCTGGGGGTATCGGCGGCCATGGTCAATCAGGCGCTCAAGGGTACCTACAAGGGCAATTTGGGGCGGCTGCAAGAACGCGTGCGGGGGCTGCTGCTGGGGGTCACGGTGGACTGTCCGGTGTTGGGCGATCTGGGCCGGGACAAGTGCCTCGCACACCAGACACGGCAATTTTTGGCGAGTAACCCGCTGCGGGTGGCGCTGTACCGGGCATGCCGCACGTGCAAACACAACCAACAACTGGAGGGTGGCAGCCATGGAGGGAAACACCGGTGATCTGATGCTGCTGGCGCTGCTGGCGGGAATCGTCCTCGGCGTCGTGCTGGGTGGCCTTGGTGCGGTGCTGGGGCTGTGCAACTGTGGGAAATCGAAAGGAGAAAACCATGTCAAAAACTGAAACCGAATGCCCCGATTGTGGGGTGGAAATCACGGGGCACATCCCCCAGCCAGGGGAGGAAATCGAGTGTCCGTTTTGCGGGGCTGATATCGCTCCGCTCCACCCGGAGCCCGGTGACAACCTCGATGACGCCCACATTTGCCCGGACTGTGACGGCATGTATCGCTACCTCAATCCCTGCAATTGCGGAAGCCCTGGCCCCGGCAGCCTGATGGCCAGCCTCGAAAGGACCGGCTGCCAAATTGTGTGGGCGGGCGACTGATACCACCCACCGGCCATGACGGCTGGTGTGTTACCACGGAGGGAACCATGCGAGCAATCGATTTAACCCGGGTGCGCGACGCGAACCTGGACATGTTGGGCTGGCTGTTCATTCGGTCCGGTTTGCGCGAACAGACCGGCGTCACGTTTGAGCGGTTCGTTTCGGAGCCCCACCTCTACGAGGGCGCCGCCCGCCATCTGCTAAACCTGCGCCGCCGCGAGTCGGCCCGGCAGGCCACCTGACCACCCACCACGGAGAGAGGGCAAAACCCATGGGCAAAACCAAAACCAACGCCGCCACCACCCCGGTGCCGCAAAACCGCACCGAGGCCGAGGCCGCCGTGGCCGAAATCGGCCGCCTGCAACGCGAGTTGCAGGTCATCCAGGCGGCCATGAATGAGGAACTGTCTGGCATCAAAGGCAGGCACGAAGGCACGGCCACGCCGCTGGCGGACCGCATCCAGGTGCTCACCAACGGGCTGGAGACCTGGGCCGCCGCCAACCGCGCCGTGCTCACCCATGGCGGCAAAACCAAAACCGTGATGCTGGCCACCGGTGAAATCCGTTGGCGGGTCACCCCGCCACGGGTGGTGGTGCGTGGGGTCAGCGCGGTGCTGGACGCCCTGCGCCGCGCCGGGATGACCCGGTTTTTACGTCAGCCGGAGGAGGAGATCGACAAGGAGGCCATTTTGGCCGACCCGGCCGCCGTGGCGAGCATCGCCGGGCTGCGCATCGAGCAGCGCGAGGAGTTTGTGGTGGTGCCGTTCGCGGTTGAGCTGGAGGCGGGCCAGTGACCGCCCCGGCGCTGGCGGGGCGGCCCGACCCGCAAACCATCGCGGCGGGCCGGTGGGAGCACTGCGGCGTGCGGGTGCAGTGGGCGCCTGTGGGCGGGGCGGGCTATGCCTACTGCCCCGGCTGCAAAGTGTCGCCGCCCCACGCCGATTTGACACCCCGAAAGGAGTGCGGCCATGACCCTGCGTGATCTGCTGGCGATTTTGTCGCCAGGGGGCGCCGCCCAGCCGGGCACACCGCCCGGAAAACTGGTGTTGGTCCAGGTGCTGATGGACGTCACCACCGGCGACATGCACACCCGCAAACATGTGGGCATCCCCCACCGCGACGCGGCGCAGTGGCTGCGATCAGCCGCCGATACACACTGGATGGCGGCGGAGCTGGAGGATTGCAAATGACGGTGCAGGCCATCGTCCCCAGCGACCATGCGCGCGAGCGCATGCGCCAGCGCGGCATCCGCCCCGAGGATCTGGTCGTGCTGTTCGAGCATGGCGCCTGGTTTCGCCAGTCCAACGGCGAAGTGGTCTATTTCGATCGGAGCGGCAAGCAGCGGCTGCGCCAGATGGGGCTGGAGCGCCTGGCGTGGCTCTACGCCATCCTGAGCCCGGAGGGCGAAACGGTCATCACCGTGGGCTGGCGGCGCGGCAACAAAATGCATCTGCACTGAGGAGACAGGTATGTACCCCGACATTTGGTATGGATTGGAAAACGCGGCCTACGCCGCGTTGGGCGCCATGGCGGGCGTCACCATCATGGCGGCGGCGTGGATCATTGGGCTCTGGCTGGTGCATCTGGTCGAGGAGCGCCACGTCGCGCAGGGTGGCCGCCGGTGAAACTGACCTGCCCGGCATGCGGGGCGGTGGCCAGTGCTGAAACGTGGGCGGCCGAAGTGGCCGCGCGCGCCGCCCTGCCGGGCGACATGGCGGACGTGGTGCTGGCCTATCTGGCCCTGTTCCGCCCGGCCAAAAACGGTCTGTCGTGGTCCCGCGCCCGCAAGGTGCTGGCGACGCTGGACGAGATCATCCGGCGCGGACATATCAGCGTGGATCGCAAGCCCGCCCGCCCATGCCCACCCGCCATCTGGGCGGAAGGGCTGCTCGCCGTGCGCGAGCGGTTTGAGGCCGGGGCGCTAACCACCCCGCTCAAAAACCACAACTATTTGCGCGCGGTGGTCTACGATCTGGCGGAGCGGGCGGACGCCAAAAATGAGACCGAGCGCGAGCATCAGCGCCGCGCGGGCATCCACCGCCCCCGGCCGGAGGCGCTGCCGGAATCCGCCCGCGCGGAGCTGGCCCGGCTGGGACTGGGCAAGGGGGGGTCCGGTTTTGCCGCCAAAAATGAGGGGAGCCCAACATGACCGCCCGATGTTCGACCTGCACCCGCGTGCCCGAAAAACCGTGGCGCTGCACCACCTGCGGACGGACGTTCTGCCCCGCGTGCCAGGCGGGGCACCAGCGGGGATGCTGGGACGCCCTGGCCGCCGTGATGGGGGGCGCCCGATGACCACCGTGCCAGTGCCCTGTCGCTACCGCTGGGACGGCGAATCCGCCGTGTGCGTGATCGTGGCGGGGGACCGCGAGGTGTGGATCCCCAAATCGCAGTTATCGCCCGGTTCCTGGCCGCCGGAGCCGCTGCCGGGATGCGACCAGGCCATAACCCTGCACGTCGCGGCGTGGCTGGTGCAAAAACGGAGGCTGGCATGATCCCACTGCAACTCGGCCTGACCCCTGACCTGGATGTCCACGGGGTGCCAACGTTGCAAACCCTTGGTGCGTATCTCCGCGACCGCAGGGGCGACGTGGGAATCCGCGCAACCGCCGCCGCGATTGGTATCAGTCCCGCCACACTGTCCAGATTTGAGAGGGGCCATAAAATTGACTTGGTTACATTCGGGAAAATCTGCCGGTGGGGAGAGCTTGATCCAAGTGCCGTACTCGGGATACGTAAAAAGCAATCCGGGCAATCGGCAACCACCCACCCAGCCCGGCTGGAAACCGCTGCGGATCTTGCCAAACTCATCCTATCCACACAACGCTCTATACGTGCTACGGCGGAGCCAGACGGCAGCGAGTCCGACTGGGCCGACACAGATTGAGGCCCAGCCAATGACATCCTGGCAACTCGGCCTGATTCCCGACCTGGATACCCACGTGGCGCCGCCGCGCGACAGGCGGCTGGGGGGCTACGCCGCGCAGCCGGGCACCGGCCCCGCTGGGGAAACCTGCGGCACTTGCCGCCACCTGGCGCGGGTGCAAAAGGCCAAAACCTACCGCAAATGCGGCCTGATGCAAAAACACTGGACCGGCGGCAGAGGCACCGACGTGAAGTCGGCGTCCCCGGCCTGCCGCCACTGGGAGGTATTGTGACCCCCACCCGCCGGGGCCTGTTGGCCAAAATCCACATCGCAAAGGCGCAGATGGGGCTGGGTGACACCGAATATCGCCTGATGCTGCGCCGCATCACCGGCCATGTTTCGGCTGGTGACTGCACCGACATCCATCTCGACGCGGTCATCCGCGAGTTTATCGCCAAGGGCTGGAAGGCCCCGGCCCGCAAGCGTGGCCCGGCCTCACGCCACAAGCCCGACATCGAAAAGGGCCAGGCCGACAAGGTCCGCGCTCTATGGATCGATATGGCCAAAGAGGGCATTGTCAAAAATGCCAGCGAAACCGCCCTCAACGCCTATGTAAAGCGGCTGTGCGGTGTGGATAATGTCGCCTGGCTGCCGGTAAAAAAGGGCAGTTTCGTCATCGAGGCGCTCAAGGCGTGGGCCGCCCGCGAGCGACTGCGGGCGGTGTGGGCCATGCTGGAGATTGCCGGGCTGGTAACGCCCGGCGCCAACAGCCTGATCGCCTATGTGCGCAACACGCTCGACCTGCACAACCGGGGGATCATCAACGACCGCGCCCGGATCCGCGTGCCCAAAACCATGAGCGCCATCAGCGCCGCCGCTGCCGACTTGTGCATCGCCCAACTGGCCAAAACCCACGGTCAGGGGGGCGGCGCCGCGTGAGCGATCCTGCCGCCATCCACCTGGGCGACCTGCCCGCCACCGCGCGCGAGATGGCGGAGGTGATCGGTCTGGACGCCGCACTTGCGATAGTGCGGCGATACGGCGGTGTGCGCCTGTGGATTGGCCGCAAGGGGCCGTCGGGTGAGCTGGTGGATCTGATCGGGCCAGAAAAATCAGAGGCCCTGCGCGGGCGCTACGGGAAACAGGTGATCGTGGTGCCCCGCGCCCAGGCGGCCATGCAGGCCGCGTGGGACGCGCAGATCATGACTGAATATCACCAGACCAACGCCACCCAGGGTGAGCTGGCCCTGCGCCACGGATGCACCGAGCGCACCATCGGCAACGCGCTCAAGCGCGCCATCGCCCGCGCTGATGCCCCACCCCCCCCCGCCCCCATCCGGGATGATCGCCAGACACAGTTGTTTGGGTAAAAATACACAGTTGTTCGGGTAAAAGAAGCGGAAGTCTTTCGGCAAACCCTACCCCCCCCCGCGCGGGTAATCTGCGGCTCATGTGGTTGCCGGTTTCAAATCTCGTCATTACTACTGCTCGTACATCCCCAGGCAGCAGGGCCGCGTCCGCACATCCCCCGCACCGGCAACCACGGACGCGGCCTCGCCAGCACCGGGGCGGCAGCGTCATTTTCCCCGCCACTGCCCGTCATCACCACGGACGGGCGACGGCGATGCGCTGTCACCCCGGTGCAACAATCTTTTTGCTGAAGTCCCGCCCGTGAGGGACATCACCAAAATCATCATCCACTGCTCCGCTACACCCCACGGCCGCGACGTGCGGGCGGCCACCATCCGTCGGTGGCACACCGCGCCGCCGCCCGTGGGGCGCGGCTGGGCGGATATCGGCTACCACTTTGTCATCTGCCTGGATGGTACGGTGGAAAATGGTCGCCCGCTGGAAAAAATGGGCGCCCACGCCGCAAACCACAATGCCTACTCGGTCGGAATCTGCATGGTGGGCGGCGGCACCGGCGGTGACGCCATCGGGCGATACACGCCCGCGCAGTGGCAATCCCTGGCCACCCTGGTCGCCGAGCTGGAGGCCCGGTTTTCGGGCGCCACGGTCATCGGCCACCGCCAGGTGGAGTCCCACAAAACCTGCCCCAATTTTGACGTGCCCGCCTGGCGTGCGGGCGGCATGGCGCCGCTGGCGGACCACGTGCTGGAGGCCACGGCATGAGTTGGGACCGCGTTGCAACCACGGTCAGTAAAACCGCGCCGGTGCTGGGCGGGCTGCTGGGTGGCCCGGCGGGCGCCGCCATCGGCGGGGTGATCGCCACCGCCCTGGGGGTGGAGGCCACCCCGGACCGGGTGCATGAGGCCCTGCTGGCCGCCAGCCCCGACGCCCTGGTGCGCCTGCGCGAGGCCGAAATGGCCCACTTGCAGCGCATGGGCGAGATGGTGCTGCGAGCGGATATCGGCCAACTGGCCGAGGTCAACACCACCATGCGCACAGAGGCCGCCGCCAACGACAAATACGTCAGCCGCTGGCGGCCCACGTTTGGTTACACGATGGCCGCCACCTGGGCGGCGGTCATGCTGGCCATCGCCTGGCTGGCGGTCACCGACCCGGTGCGCGCCGTCCCTGTAATCGGCGCGCTGGCGGATTTGAGCCTGATGTGGTCTGTGGGCATGTCGGTGGTGGGGGTGGGGGTGTGGACGCGCTCACGCGACAAGGCTTTGGCCGCTGGCGCGGCCCCGGTGGGCGATCTCATCACCCTGGGCAAACAGATCATCGGCAAATAGAGGATATATGGTCAACACCATCATGCGGTATTTCCACAATCTGTGCGTCGCTCTCGTGCAGATATTCGAGGCGCTGGGCACGGGCATCGCGGACGTGATCCTGGAGCCGTTCGGCTACCTGCTGCTGGTCATGGCGGTGGTGGGCGCGGCCATCGGCGAGCGAGTCCGGGCCCTCGGCGGGGCAACCCGGTCCCTGCTGTGCGCCCTCCCGTCGGGCATCCGCTCGGTCGCCATGTGGCTGGGCAAACAGGTGTTTACCGCCTTTGTGCGCGTGGCCCGCGCGGTGGACATGCTGGGAAACGCCCTGCTGGGCGGCGACCCAACGGAAACCATCAGCAGCCGGTTGGGCAAAATCGAGCGCAAGGGCAAGCGCTGCCGGGTCTGTTACTGGATATGCCGCGCCCTGCACTGGTTTGATCCCGGCCACTGCGCCAAATCCGTTGACAACACCACCGGGGAGGGCGCCATCCGGTGATGAACTGGGACGCAGGTCGATTTTGGTTGGACCTCATCGCCATGGCGGTGGCCGGGGGCGCCGCCACCTACACATGGATCACCAACCACGATCGCGCCACCGCCACCGAGGTGCGGTCGCTGGATATCCGCCTCACGCGCATCGAGGAGCGGGTCAACTCCGCCCCCGGCCACGACGATTTGGGTCGCATCTATGAGCGCGTCAACAACCTGGGCGAGGGGCTCGAAGGCCTGCGCGGCGAGCTCAAGGGTATTGCCCACCAGTTAGGGATGCTGGTGCAACACATGTTGAATGGCGGTGGCAAATGAGTTTTGCGGCCCTGCATACCGGGGATCGCCGCCTGGTGATCCTGCGCCTGCTGGCCGAGGATCCCGATTACGCCGCCGGGGAGGCCATCCTGCAAACGGCGCTGGCGCGGTTTGGCCACGGAGTCTCCCGCGATCAGGTGCGCACCGATTTTGCCTGGCTGGCCGAGCAGGAGCTGGTCACCGTGGAGGTGGTGGCGGATTCCGTCCACGTCGCCCGGCTAACCCAGCGCGGGGCGGACGTGGCTGCTGGCCGCGCCAGCGTGCCCGGAGTGCGCCGCCCCGGACCGGGGGACTGATGGGCAGCAAATCCACCATCGCCAAACTCGCGCCCGAAATCCGCGCCGAGGTGCAGCGCCTGCTACATGACGGCGCCACCATCGCCCAGGTGGTGGCGCATTTGCAGGGGCTGGACGTGACCGTGTCGAAGTCCTCCGTGGGACGTTTCGCCCAGGACTTCCGCGCGGTAGGCGCCCGCATTCGCGAGGCGCGCGAGATCGCGGGTACATGGGTCACCCAGTTGGGCGCCGCCCCGGATTCGGATGTTGGCCGCCTGCTGGCCGAGATGCTGCGCACCGTGGCCTTCCAGCAGCTCATGGGCATGAGCGGCGGCGAGACCGGTGGCGACATCGCCCCCCCAAAACCCGGAGACCTCGCCCTGCTGGCCCGCGCCATCAAAGACCTGTCTACCGCCGACAAAACCAGCGCCGACCGCGAGATCAAAATCCGCGCCCAAATGGCCGCCCAAGTGGCCGCCAGCGCCACACAGGCCGCCGAGGCCGTGGACCAGGCGGTGCGCGCCGCCGGGATCACCGGCAAAACCGCCGAAGCCATCCGCGCCCTCATCCTGGGCATCACTCCAAAGGAATCCGCCAAATGAGCGTCATGCACGTTTACAAGCTGTTGGATGCCGTGACCGCCGTTTTCACCGGCGACATTTTTACTGACAAGGGCGCGGGCAAGTTGCAGGTGATCATCACCGGCGTGGCCACCGTCGCCATCGAGGTCTCGCTGGATGGCGTTACCTGGAGCCAGATACCCCCGGCCTTCACCGCGTCGGGCATCTATGTCATGTCCGGCGACGGATGGAAATACATCCGCGCCAAAACCACAGCATGGACGTCCGGCATGGTCACCGTGCTCCTGGGGGTCTGATGTTTCCGCTGCATCCTGTCACTCTGGATCCGGATTTTCTTCATCCCGCCATCGCCCTGCGCCCAGCCATCAACGGCGCGACGGCTTTTTATGACTTTGCCAACGGCACGTACTGGGGGCCGCCGGTGACGCACACCCGCGCCTCGGAGGCGTTGGGAACAAATGCCGCCGGGGTGTGGCAAAAGTATGCGAACGACATGCACCGCACCCGCACGGACCGGGGGATGCTGAGCGAGGTCGCAGCCACCAACCTGAACACCAACTACAACGCTCCCGCCAGTGGGAGCCCGACCACGGCGTACACGGTGACCGGCACCGCGACGGTGGCGAACATCGCCGACACCACGGCGCTCGCGGCCATTGTGGACCCCGCGATTTGTACCTACGCGATAAAGGTGGATGGCGGGGCCAGCGGCGGTGCCGTGACGGTCGCGGGCGCGGCCACGACGGCGGCCCACAGTTTCCAGCTTATCGCCCGGCGTTTCAGCGGCGCGGGGACGATCACGGCCACGCTGACCGGCGCGAAGGGCAGCCAGAACATCACCAGCGCAACGTACACGCGTATCAAGAGCGAGAACATCGCAGCGGCGGCGGGCGATCTGCTGACGCTGACCGTGCCCGCCTCGACGGTGCTCTATTTTGTGCTGAACCAGTTCGAATTGGGGGCGTTCTGCACGACGCCGATCGTCGTGGCTGGCGCTGCGGCGCTGCGGCAGGCCGACCAGATGACAATCCCGCTGCCGGGCGCAATTAACCCCCTCGCTTGGTCCGTGGTCGCGACCGTCTACCGCGAGAGCTTTACCACCATAGCGGGAGGGCTTTTGAGTTTTGGTTCCACCCTTAATGGCTCGCGTTTTGGTTTTTTTGGAACCGGGTTTGGTAATGGCATACAGACACTGGTCATAGCTGATGGCGTTGGGGTGGCTAACATTTTGGGTGGCGCGGCGATTAGCACCGGTGCTTTTCATAACGTTGGGGCTAGCGTCCGCCAGGATGATTTCCGGCAGTTCCGGGACGGCACCGCCGATGGTGCTGACGCCGCGGGGACGCCCTCCGCCCCCGCCGGGACCGTGATAGGGATTGGATGGGACACGATGAACGGCAGTTTGCAGCCGAACGCATGGATACAAAAGCTCGCAATCTACCCCGCGGACCTGCCGCAGGAGCAAATAAAATGGTTGACCACGTAGCAGGATTTGCATGAAACAACTGACCTGCATTCGCCCCGCCGCGAACCCCAATTCCGACCTGCCGTGGCCCACCGATGGGGTGATTCATCCACCGCATCCGGCGGGTGTGGTGAACGCCGGGCAACAGGTCGCCCTGCTGGTGGTGGAGGACGGTTTTGACGAGGGCCTGCTACCGCCCGGCTGGACGGTGGTGGAGCGCTTGAGAAGCGACGGCATGTACGACGGTTTTCGCGCGGACGAGGCCAGCGTGGCCCGCTTTGCCCCCACCAGCGCGGTGCGCCTGACCTGGATCCCGGTGCCGATGGGTTGGAAACCGTGACCGCGCAGGCCACCATTCCCGCCGTCTTTTTGCCCTACCAACAGCAATGGGTGGCGGATCAATCCACCGTCAAGGTGGTGGAAAAATCCCGCCGCGTCGGCATCACCTGGGCGGAGGCCGCAGACGATGTGCTGATAGCCGCCACCTCCCGCGAGGACGGGGGCCAGAACGTGTGGTACATCGGCTATAACCAGGATATGGCGCGTGATTTTGTTGATACCTGCGCGGGCTGGGCGCGGCAATTCGACCGCGCCTGCTCCGATGTGTATCAGGACGTGCTGAAGGGCGAGGGCAAGGATGGCGATGACATCCAGATCTACGTGATCAAGTTCGCCTCTGGCTGCCACGTCAAGGCCCTGGCCTCGCGCCCCAGCAACCTGCGCGGCAAACAGGGCGTGGTGGTGATCGACGAAGCGGCCTTCCACGATGATCTGCCCGGCCTGCTCAAGTCCGCCATGGCGTTGCTCATGTGGGGCGGCCGGGTGCGCATCATCAGTACCCACGACGGCGAATCCAACCCGTTCAACGGGTTGGTGGACGACGTGCGGGCGGGCCGCAAAAAATGGGGGCTGCACCGCATCACGTTCGACCTGGCGGTGGAACAGGGTCTGTACCGGCGCATCTGCCTGGCCAAGGGCGCCGAATGGACCACCGGGGGCGAGGCCATCTGGTGCGCGGACATTCGGGGCCACTACGGCGAGGACGCGGCGGAGGAGCTGGACGTCATCCCGTCGCAGGGCTCCGGCACGTTCCTTACACGCATGATGATCGAGGGGATCATGCGCCCGGACATCCCGGTGCTGAACCTCACCCTGGCCGCCGGGTTCGAACAGTTGCCGGAGCACATCCGCCGGGCGGAAGTGAACGACTGGTGCGCAGAGCACCTGAAGACCCGTTTGGCGGCCCTGAATCCGATCCTGAAAAGCTATTTTGGCCAGGATTTCGGTCGCACAGCGGACAGCACCACCGTCTGGCCGGTGCAAGAATCGCTCAACCTGACCCTGCACACACCGTTTTTGCTGGAGATGCGCAATGTGCCGTTCGCCCAGCAAAAACAGGTGCTGTTCTATCTGGTCGACCGCCTGCCCCGCTTCACCGCTGGCGCCATGGACGCGCGCGGCAACGGCGGCGAGATGGCGGAGGCTACCATGCAGCGCTACGGGGCCGGGCGCATCGAGCAGGTGATGGCCACGGTGGGGTGGTACCGCGAGCACATGCCACGGGTCAAGGCGGCAGTGGAGGACCGCACCATCACCGCCCCCCGCCACGACGATGTGCTGGCGGATCTGCGGGCCATCAAGCGCATCGACGGCGTGGCGCAGATCCCGAAAAAGCGCGAAAAAGGGGCCGATGGCAATCGACGCCACGGCGAGTTTGCCATCAGCCTCGCCAACGTGTTGTACGCGGTGGCCATGATGGAGCCGCCGGAAATCGACTACACGCCGTGCCCGCAAACCGCGAGCCCGTTCCGCGATCGCCTGGCCGATGAGGATGAGGACCGCAACAACCAGCCCGCGCTGGTCAAGGGGGGGGGCTGGTGATGCCGGGAGGTGGCCATGCTGGTTGACGCCTACGGACGCCCGGTCAAGGCCCCGTCGCAGGATGAGCAGACCGCCAGCGTCGGCGCGCTGCACCGGGAATTTGCCGATCACCCCTCCAGCGGGTTGACGGTCAGCCGCCTGGCGGAGATCCTGCGCGACGCCGAGCAGGGCAACCTGCGCGCCCAGGCGGAGCTGATCGAGGACATGGAGGAAAAAGACGGCCACATCCTGGCCGAGCTGTCCAAGCGCAAACGCGCATTGACGGGTTTGCCCTGGGCCATCTTTCCCCCTGCCCGCCCCACCGCCGCCGAACAAAAAAACGCCGAGCACCTGGCCGAACTGTTCGAGGAGATCCCGGACATCGAGGATCTGTTGTTCGACGTGATGGATGGCGTCGGAAAGGGGTACGCCAATTTGGAAATCGCCTGGCGCCTGGTGGATCGCGTGTGGCTGCCGCGCGAAATCATCCTGCGCCCTGCGGGGTGGTTCCATACCCCGCCGGAGAACCGCCACGAACTGCACCTGCGCGACGGGTCGCCCAACGGTGTGGAGCTGACCCCGTTCGGCTGGATCCAGCATTTGCACAAGGCCAAATCCGGCTACGTCACGCGCGCCGGTCTGGGCCGGGTGCTCGCGTGGCCGTATCTGTTCAAGGTTTACGCCGTCCGCGACCTGGCCGAATTTCTGGAAATTTATGGCCTGCCGCTGCGTCTGGGCAAATACCCGTCCGGGGCCACGGACAAGGAAAAAGCCACCCTGATGCGGGCGGTGATGAACATCGGCCACAACGCGGCGGGCATCGTGCCCGACGGCATGGCCATCGAGTTCCAGGAGGCGGCCAAGGGCAGTCACCTGCCATTCGAGGCAATGATCGCCTGGTGCGAGCGCACCCAATCGAAAGCGATTCTGGGTGGCACCCTCACCAGCCAGGCCGACGGCAAAACCAGCACCAACGCCCTGGGCAACGTCCACAACGAAGTGCGACGCGAGCTGCTGGAGTCAGACGCGCTCCAGGTGGCCAGCACGCTGACGCGCGATTTGGTGTATCCCATCGCCGCCCTCAACGGCCTGGCGCCGGACGGCCTGCGCCGCGCCCCGCGTTTTCGATTTGATACCAGCGAGCCGGAGGATCTGGTGGCGTGGGGCGGCGCTGTGCCCAACCTGGTGGATGCCGGGTTCCGCATCCCCGTGGGCTGGGCGCACGGAAAACTGGGCATCCCCCTGCCGCAAAAAGATGAGCCAGTGCTGGCCCGTACCGCCCCAGCGGCGCCCGCCGTTGCATCCACGCGGATGGCGGCACTGGCCGCGCAGCCCACCCCGCCCGACGAGCTGGAGCGGTTGGCGACCGACATGGGCGCGGATTGGGAGAGGGTGATGGACCCGCTGATCGCCCCCATCCTGGCGCTGGCCGCCGCCAGTGACGATTTCGACGGGTTTAGACAGGGGCTGACCGATCTGCTGGCCGGGCAGGATCTGGCGCCGCTGATCGAAAGCCTGGCGCAGGGCCAGTTTGCGGCGGGCGTGTGGGGCCGGGTGAATGGCGGCCGCGCGTGATCGCCCTCAAGCCATTGCCCCCCGCCGAGGCCATCAAGTTCTTCCGCCAGAAGGGCTTTGCGGTCGGCTTCGACTGGCGCGACGTGTGGCAAACCGATCACCAGGCGGCCTTCACCGTGGCCAAGGCCATGCAGCTTTCCGTGCTCAAATCCATCCGCGCCCAGGTGGACCGCGCCCTGGCGGATGGCGTGCCCTTTCGCAATTTTGCCCAAACGCTCCAGCCGGAGCTGGTTCGCAAAGGGTGGTGGGGGCGGGCGTTGATGGAGGATCCCAAAACCCGCGAGCTGCGCGAGGTGCAACTGGGCAGCGTGCGCCGCTTGCAGGTGATCTACGACACCAACCTGCGCACATCCCACAGCGAGGGGCAGTGGGAGCGCATCCAGAAGGCAAAAGATGATTTCGGCCTGCTGATCTACGACGCCAACAACAGCGAGGCGCCGCGCGCCGAACACGCCGCGTGGGATGGTCTGGTGCTGCCGGTGGATGACCCATTTTGGCAGGAGCACATGCCCATCAAGGCGTGGGGCTGCAAGTGCCGGGTGCGGCAACTGTCCGACGCCCAGGCCAAACGGCGCGGCCTGACCGTGGGGCCGCGCCCGGACGTGCCCGCCACCACCTACCGCAACAAACGCACCGGCCAGGTGCAGCGCATCCCCCGTGGGGTGGACCCGGAGTTCAACTATCCGCCCGGCGGCCGCCGCCAGTCGCTGGATGATCATCTGGTTTTCCGCCTGGCGGACGCCGCGCCGGAAGATGCGGCCGCCGCCATCCGATCGGGCGTGGCGGCGCCGGAGTTTGAACAGTGGCTCAAGATGCCCAAAGGCAACATGCCGGTGATGCACCTGCCGCAGGAGGTGGCCACGGCATTGGGCGCGCACAGCCGGATCGGGGTGATGAGCGCGGAAAGCGCGGGCAAGCAGGCGGAGGTCCACCCGGAGTTGACGCTGGAAGAATACCGGGTGCTGCCCCTGCTGGGCGAATCGGCCACGGTGGTGGTGCAGGACGGGAAACAGAGCGCCGTTGCCATCCGGCGCGAGGGGCGACGCATCTACTCTGCGGCCATCAAGGTGACCCAGAGCGGCCTGGCGTCGTTCGTCACCAGCTTCCGCCGCACAAACCGGGAGGACGTGGCCAAGTGGCTGCGGCGGGGCCAGGTGATTTTGGGGGAGTGGAAATGAGGTCGGCGACGGGGTGGGGACTCCCATTTCCCCCACATAGCACTCAATGCCATCTGGCAAGGTTACGGCCGGGAGATTCACCGTGTCGCCCGCGCCTCCCTCGGGTCAAATGTACCCCCTTTTCCCGACGCAGGCAACCCCGACCGCCGCATTTGCCCTGTGCCGCAAAAAATCGGCCCGACTGGGGCATGGGATAGTCCGGTGGGAGATCGGAGTTTTTAAAAGGGTCTTAAAAGGGTTATCTGGGGCATTACGGTTTCTGGTGGTACCCAGTCACCCCGCATCGCCCCCCTTGCACGCCAAAATTGCCGAAATGCTTCGGCAGGATTTCGTCATCGCGCCGGGGACAATATGGGCGGCATGAAGCGCAAAAGCCATATCGGCATCGCCGTATGCCACCTGGACCTTGCCAACACCGGGGAAATCCAGCTTTTGCCAGCGGGCAAGTTCCGCGCGATGGATAACCGCCCCGGAGGGATAGACGCCTGGAGGGTCGACGCCGACATCGCCGCCCGTGTGATCGCCCGCGAGGCCGGACGGGTGTCCGACTTCGTCATCGACTACAACCACCAGACCATATATAGCCGCGAAAACGGCCAACCGGCCCCGGCCGCCGGGTGGTTCCGGCGCATGGAGTGGCGCGAGGGCAGGGGGTTGTTTGCGGTGGATGTGCGTTGGACGGACAAGGCCGCCACAGCCATTACCAGTGGGGAGTTCCGTTATATCAGTCCGGTGTTCTGGTTCTCCACCGACACCGGTGAGGTGACGCAGATTTTCAACGCCGCCCTCACCAACAACCCGGCGCTGGACGGCATGCAGGAGGTGGCCACCCTGGTGGCTGCGCATTTTGATCTATCACCCGAACCTGAAGATGAGGACGCCATGAACGAGAAACTGCTCAAGCTGCTGGATCTGAAAAAGGGGGCGGATGATGAGGCCGCCATTGCCGCCTGTGCGGCGCTGATCCAGCGGGCGGAGGCCGCCGAGGCAAAGGCGGCGGAGGCCAATACCCAGGTCGCCGTCCTGACCGCGCAATTGCCCGACGCCAAGCCGGACCCCGCCAAGTACGTACCCCTCGACGTGGTCAAACCGCTCCAGGAGCAGGTGGCCGCCCTGACCGCGCAGGTGAACGGCGCCAGGGTGACCGGGTTGATCGCCACCGCCATGGCGAGCGGCAAGCTGTTGCCCGCCATGGAGCCGTGGGCGCGGGAACTGGGCGGCAAGGACGTCACCGCGCTGGAGAACTACCTGGCCTCGGCGGTGCCGGTGGCCGCGTTGACCGGCACCCAGACCGGCGGCAAGGCGCCGGGTGAAGAGGGCGTCGCCGCCCTGTCTGCAGAGGAGCACCAGGTGTGCGCCACCCTGGGGATGACCCCCGAGACGTTTCTTGCCGCCAAGGCCAAAAAGTAGCAACCGGGGCCACTGGCCCTCAAAGGAGATTCTGCCATGACTGCACTCGCAGCCGATCGCAACACCGTCAACCGCGACGGCAAGACATTTTCTGATCCCATGGCCGCCGCCGTCAAGATTTACGCGGGCTCCATCGTGGTGCTGGATGCGTCTCGCGACGCCAAACCGGGTGTCGTTGCCACCACCCTGATCGCGCGCGGCATCGCCCAGGACACCGTGGACAACTCCACGGGCATCGCCGGGGCCAAAAGTGTGAGCACCCGCAAGGGCACATACAAGCTGAACAACGACGGCACCATCGCCCGCGTCGACATTGGCGGCATCGCCTATATCGTCGACGACCAGACGGTGGCCGACAACAACGGGACCAGCACCCGCTCGGCCCTGGGCACCATTGTGGACGTGGGCACCGACGGTGTCTGGGTCCGGATCGACTAACGCCGGGAGCCCCCGGATCACACACACGGAGCGCTCGACATGATTATCAACAAAGCCACATTGGCAGCCCTGTTCATCGGCTTCAACGCCGCTTTCAAGGGGGGGTTCCAGCGCGTCACCAACGAATGGGAGACTGTGGCTACCCTGGTGCCGTCATCCACGTCCGAAAACCAGTATGCATGGCTGGGACAGTTCCCCCAGATCCGCAAATGGGTGGGCGACCGGGTGGTGCGCAACATGGAAGCCCACTCCTACACGATCAAAAACGACCCGTTCGAGAGCACCATCGCCGTGCCCAAGGCGACAATCGAGGACGATCAGTTCGGGGTGTTCAATACCATGTTCGACGACATGGGGTATGCGGCGGCCGCTCACCCCAACGAGCTGGTGTTCGGCTTGCTCGCCGCCGGGTTCACCACCACCTGTTTCGACGGTCAGTATTTTTTCGACACGGACCACCCGGTTGGTACCGGCGTGGTGTCCAACATGCAGGCGGGCGCGGGCAATCCGTGGTTTTTGATGGATACCCGCCGCCCACTCAAGCCGATCATTTTCCAGCGGCGTCGGCCGTACGAGTTCAAGTCGATGACCTCCGGTGAGGATGAGGCGGTGTTCATGCGTGATGAATTCCGCTTCGGGGTGGATGCTCGTGTGAACGTTGGCTTCGGCTTCTGGCAGCAGGCCCTGGGCAGCAAGGCTGCGCTCGATGCCGCCAATTTCAACGCGGGGGTGGCGGCCATGCAGGCGTTCCTCTCGGACGAGGGGCGGCCCCTGGGCATCCGGCCCAACATCCTGGTGTGTGGCCCCACCAACCGCGCGGCCGCGCTGGAGGTGGTGAAGGCGGAGCGCAATGCCGCCGGGGCCACCAACATCAACCAGGGGGCCGTCGAGGTGGTCCAGGTGCCCTGGCTGACCTAACCGCGCACTTTGAGGCGGCGCGGCCCGGTCCGGCGGGCCAGTCACCCGAGCCAACATTCAAGGGGGGCCTGGCCGGATTTCCCGGCCCCCCGCACCAAAAAAGGATTTACGACATGGCCAAGACCATCACCATCACGTCCAAGAAGGCCGGTTTTCACCGCGCCGGGCGCCCCTGGCCGGAAACCCCCGTCACCGTGGATGAGGGTGAGTTTTCCGCAGCGCAGCTGGCTGCGCTGCGCAGCGAACCCATGCTCATCGTGCATGACGGTGCCGCCCCGATGACTACCAATCGCATCGTCGAGCTGGAACGGAATCTGGCGGCGGCCAGCACGCGCATCGTCGAGCTGGAACGGAATCTGGCGGCGGCCAGCGCGCGCATCGTCGAGCTGGAGACGGAGCTGGCGGACATCCAGAAAGCCAGTGATGGTCCCTCCGGCAAGGGCGGCGAGGGCAAAAAGGGTGGTAAGGGGTAATACGTGTACTGCACACAGGCAGATATGACCGACCGGTTTGGTGTGCAGGAGATCATCCAGCTCACCGACCGGGCGGTGCCACCCACCGGGGTGATCAACACCACGGTGCTGGACCGCGCCATATCCGACGCCACCGCCGAGATCAATGCCGCGCTGGCTGGCCGCTACAGCCTGCCCCTGGCGGTGGTGCCCGAGGTGCTCGCCCGCGTGGCCTGCAACCTTTCGCGGTACCACCTGTACGATGTCCCGCCGGAAGATGTGCGCAAACGCTACGACGATGGCCTGCGGTTTTTGCGTGACGTGGCCAGCGGCAAAATCACCATGGGTGTTGACAGTGCGGGCGCCCAGGCGACCCCCAGCGACGGAGCGGAAACCCAGTCCGCCGGATCCGTGTTCGCCCGCAACCTGTCCACGGGGTACGTATGACTGCCCTGGGGATCACCTACCGCGTGGACGATGCCGCCGTGCTGGCGGCCCTGCGGCGCGTGGCTGATCTGGGGGCGGACGCCACACCCATCATGCGCGGTCTTGCAACCATCGGCGAAAACAGCACGAGGGAACGGTTCACCACCCAAACCGCCCCCGATGGCACGCGCTGGACGCCATCGCTGCGGGCACGCCTCATCGGCGGGCGCACCCTCACCCACCGGGGGCACCTGGGCAATTCCATCACCAGTGATTCGGCCCGCACCTGGGCCGAGTGGGGCACCAACATGGTGTACGGCGCCATCCACCAGACAGGCGGCGTCATCCGCCCCAAATCGGCCAGCGCCCTGCGCTTTCGCCTGGCCAACGGCAGTTGGCGCACTGCGCGCCAGGTCACCATTCCCTCTCGCCCTTTTTTGGGTATTTCGGACGCCGACCGGACCGACATGCTGGACTACATCACCAGCAAAATTGAACGCGCCCTGGGGGCATCCTGATGTTGCCACAGCTTGAAAACGACCTGGTCGCGTTGATCCAGGCATCCACCCTGTCCCCCAAGTTGCGCGCGGTGGGGATCCTGCCGGACATGGCAGACGATACACTGGTCAAACAGTTCGGCGTGCAGGCTCCGGCGGTGTACGTGTCCGGCGGCCCGTTCAGGTTGGTTGGCGTCAGCGTCTCACCGCGTTTCATCGTGGCGGCCGTTGCCAAAAACGCCCGTGGCCATCAGGCGGCCCGGCATGGCGACGGGGTGACCATCGGCATGCTGGAGATGGCCGACGCCCTGGTGGCCATCATCCACAACACCAGTACCTCCCTGACCACCTGGCGCGTACTGTCCGGCGACCCGGTCCAGTCCGACGCTTTCGACAAGGCCGGGCTGTTTGTCCACCTGCTGGTAGTGGAGTGTTCGGTGGCGCCGGACCCCGCCCTCGACCCCGCCACGCTCGATGCTTTTATCACCATCACCAACACCGCCAGCCTGGCGGCGGGGCCGAACGAGCCCACCGCCGCCGACACCATCACGCTGCCGCAGCCGTAGGAGATCGCCATGGCCGATACCGTTTTTGTTAAGCCCACCTCGCCCGAATTTTTGGTGCGCGACCCGATCACCATGGCCCATCTGGCGGCGGACGGGGAGGAAAAGCCGCTCGATCAGCACTGGCAGCGCCGCATCAACGACGGCGACGTGGTCGTGTGCAAACCGCCCAAGGCCGCCAAGGCAAAGGAGTAACCCATGGCAATCAGTTTCAACGGCATCCCCGTCAGCACCCGCGTGCCGGGTGTCTATGCCGAGTTCGACGCCAGCCGGGCGGCGCGGGGTCTGGCGCCCGAGCAGCAGCGCATCCTGGTGCTGGGGCAGCGGCTCACCACTGGCAGCGTGGCCGCCGGTGTGCCAACCATGGTCAACTCCGCCGCCGAGGCGGAGGCGTATTTTGGGCGCGGATCCATGCTGGCGCGCATGTTCGCCGCCCTCAAAGGGGCGAACCGCTACACCGAGTCGTGGGCCATCGCCCTAGACGACAACGGCGCCGGGGTGGCCGCCACCGGCACCCTCACCGTCACGGCCACCACCCCCAAAGCGGGCACCATCGCCCTATACGTGGGAGGGGTGCGGCTGACCATCGGCGTGGCCACCACCGACACGGCCACCACCATCGCCACCGCCATCGCGGCGGCCATCACCGCCGAAACATCCCTGCCGGTCACCGCCACCAGTACACTCGGGGTGGTCACCGTCACCGCCCGCCACAAGGGCGAACTGGGCAACGACATTGACCTGCGGGTCAACTACCAGCAGGGCGAGCAACTGCCCTCCGGCGTGACGGTGGTCGTCGCGGCCATGGCGTCCGGTGTCACCAACCCCACACTCACGGCGGCCATCGCCGCCATGGGCGAGGTGCAGTACCATTACATCATCAGCCCCTACACCGACGCGACGAGCCTCACGGCGGCGGAGGCCGAACTGCTGGACCGGTTCGGCCCGCTGCGCGCCAACTCCGGGGTGCTCTACACGGCCAAAAAAGGCATCGTGTCCGCCCTGTCCGCGTTTGGCAGCGGGCGCAACAGCCACCTGGTGAGCTGCATCGACGCGGGCAATGCGCCCCAGACGACGGAAATCTGGGCGGCGGTGTACGGCGGCGTGGCGGCGTTCAACCTGGCCACCGATCCGGCGCGGCCCTTGCGCACCCTGACCCTCACCGGTTTGATGGCCCCCGCCGAATCCGCCCGCCGCACCTGGAACGAGCGCAACACGCTGCTGTTCGACGGCATCAGCACCACCACAGTGGTGGTGGGCACGGTGCAGATCGAGCGCAGCATCACCATGTACCAGATCAACGCGGCCGCCGCGCCGGACACCAGCTACCTGGATGTGACCACCCCCCACACCCTGTTTGCGGTGCGTTACCAGTTTCGTACCCGCATGGGGCTGCGCTTCCCGCGCCATAAGCTGGCCAGCGACGGCGTCCCGGCGTCGCCGGGGCAGGCCATTGCCACGCCCGCCAGCATCCGCGCCGAAATCGTGGCGCTGTTCTACGAGCTGGAGGCCGCCGGACTCATCGAGGGCATGGACCAGTTCAAGTCGAATTTGATCGTGGAGCGCAACGCTGGTGACCCCAACCGGGTGGACGTGCTGATGGCCCCGGATCTGGTCAACGGCCTGCAGGTGCTGGCCGCGCAGATCCAGTTTTTGCTGTAAATAATCGGCTGTGAAGGAGCTGTGATAAGGCCATGAGCAAACGATTCGGCAAAGCCTTCGTGACCGTCAACGGCGAGCTGCTGGAGTCGCTGGACGGCGCCAGCATTGATCTGGGTGGCATCACCCGGCAGGCGGTGGTCGGTAATGGCTACTACGGGCACGCCGAGGCCGAAAAAGAGGCCACGGTGGCGTGCGAGATCGCCATCTCCGCCGCCACCAGGCCCGAGGACATTCACGCCGCCACCGCCCTCACGGTGGTGTTTCGCCTCGACACGGGCCAGACCTACGTGATCAGCGGCGCCGTGTCCGCCGATCCGCCGACAATCACCGGCGGCACCCCCGGCAAGGCCGGGTACAAGTTCATCGGCCCGCGCGCGGAGGCGGTGTAAAATGAGCCACATCACCATCACACAGGCGGAGGTCGGCGCTGTTCTGGGCCGGATTGCGGACGGGGAGGTCACCCAGGTCATCCTGACCCTGTCCAAACCGATCTCCGGCGACACGGGGGAGGTGACCACACTCATCATTTGCGAGCCAACGGCGCGGCAGATGGAGGCCATGGATCGGGTACCAGGCGAAATGGCCAAAATCCGCCACCTGCTGGCGGCCATCAACAAAATGGCGCCCCCCCTGCTGGAGGGGATGGCCGGGCGTGACATGGTGGCCATGGGGGCGCTGGTCGGCGCTTTTTTAGGGGGTGCCCCGCCAATTGGCGGGATGTGATGGGCGACGTGGCGGCGGTGTTTCATTTTCCGCCGTCGGAGCTGTGGGCCATGCCCATGGCGGAACTGATCATGTGGCACGCACAGGCGGTGCGCATCGAGGCGGTACATGGCGGGTGACCTTAAAACCAGCGTCATCATCGATTTGGTTGACCGCGTCACCGGTCCGGCGCGGCGCGTCAGCCAGGCTCTTGCGGGCATCCGCAATGCCGCCGGGGGGGGCCGCGTGTCCGGCGCGCTGGGGCAGGTGGGCAGCCAGCTTGGGCAAGTGCAGCAATCCATCTCCAGCGTATCCCGTGGGCTGGCCGGTCTCGGTCTGGGGGCGGGCGCCGTCGGCTGGGCCATCAAGAGACATCTCATTGATGTGGCCGCAGAATTTGAAAAGTTTGGCGTTATCCTAGAAACCACCGAGGGTAGCGCCGACAAGGCTAAAAAATCGCTGGACTGGGTATCCAATTTTGCAGCCAAAACTCCCTACGAGCTGGGCGAGGTCATGAATGCGTTTGTGATGCTGCGCACATATGGCCTGGATCCCACCAATGGTCTGCTGCGCACGCTGGGTGATACCAGCGCCGCCATGGGCAAACCGTTGACGCAGGCGGTGGAGGCCATCGCCGACGCCATTACAGGTGAAAACGAGCGACTGAAAGAGTTTGGCATCCGCGCGCGGGTGAGCGGTAACCGCGTGGCCTATGAATATACGGTGGCCGGGAAACAGGTGCGCAAGATGGCGGACATCAACAGCCGCGCCATGATCGAATCCACCCTGTCGGCCATCTGGAACGAAAAATTCGGTGGCGCCATGCTTAAAATGTCCGGCACCTGGGGTGGGCTGATGTCAAACTTGGCCGACCAATGGACCCGATTCCGGCTGTTGATCATGCAGTCCGGTGCGTTCGATTGGCTCAAAATCCGGCTGAGTACGCTGCTGGCCACCATTGACCGCATGGCCAGCAACGGCGATCTGCAACGCATTGCAAACTTGTGGGGGCAGGAGATCGTTGGAGGTTTGCGCGAGGCGTGGGCGGCGTTCCGCGCCCTACTGCCCATCATCGTGGGGATCGGGCGCGGCATTAACTGGTTGTCCCACGCTGTGGGCGGCTGGCGCAACCTGATGCTGGGCATCACGGTGCTGATCGGCGCCAAGGTGATTGTCGCCCTGGGGGGGCTAACCCTGGCTTTTTTGCAGTTGGGGGCAGCTATTCTCACCACTCCCATTGGCTGGTTGGCCCTCGCCCTCGCCGGGGCGGCCATCCTCATCTACAGATATTGGTCCCCGCTGAGCGATTTTTTCGCCGCGCTGTGGGACAAAATCAAACGGGTGGTGGATCTGGCCAGGGGGGTAGCCGGAAACCTGCATCTGGGCGCCGCCGGAGCCACCGCGCTGGCGCCTCCGGCGCGGACCGTAACGGGCAGTCGCACCCAGCAGGTGGGTGGCACCATCCACATTCGGGTGGATGGTGAGGGCCGCCCCCGCGTCAAACAAGTGCGCGCCACCGGCCCGGTGGATCTGACTGTGGACACCGGTCTGGCCATGGGGGGATGGTGATGCGTTACGGCGAGCAAGCGGCCATGCCAAGTTGGTGTGTCTGGTTTGGGTCATCCGCATCCAGGATGGTCACCAAAAGCCACTGTCCGGCCGGGGGTGGAACCATCTCCGGGGTGTGGTCGATCACCAGCATGCACAGATATTCGGCAAAACCATTTCGGCTGCTGCCGTCGTCGCGCACCAAAACGCGCAAATTATTTGCGCGCCATCTGGCGCCACTCACCCCCTTTTCGGTCCGCACCGCATTCAGCGCGGATTGGCGGTCCGCCAGCGATATGACCGGAATCAGTAACAAACACGTGGCGACTACAAAGGCAACAACAGCGCGCATCGAAACCTCCCATCCGGTTGTTGGTCCCCCCAGCATAGCACCACGGGGCGCCGCATGACCTGGCGCGACCAGCTCCAGCCCGGCTCGTTCCGGGGCGTGCCGTTTGGGGTCGAGGGTGGGGCGGATACCACCATCGGCCGCCGCACTATTCTGCACGAGTTTCCGGGGCGCGACGCGCCCTACACTGAGGATCTGGGTCGCAAGGCCCGCGAGTTCACCTTCGACCTGCTGGTGATCGGCGCGGACTACATGGGCGCGCGCGATGCCCTGATGGGCGCCATCGAGGCCCCCGGCCCCGGCACCCTCATTCACCCTTGGTTGGGCACCCTGCGCGTGGCCGTCACCCAGGCGCGGATGAGCGAGACCACCCGCGAGGGGGGCATGGCGCGGTTTTCCGTGACCTTCGTACTGGCGGGCGATCTGGCCATGCCCACGGGCGTGGCGTTTACCCCGGCGCTGGTGGATGCGGCAGCCAGCGGGGCACTCACGGCGGTGCGGACGGAATTCGCCGCCGGGTTCAGCACCACCGGCCAGCCGGAGTTTTTGCGCGACGCGGCCCGTACCGTTATCACCAAGGCGCTGGACCGCATGGAGGCGCTGGTGGGGGTGCTGTCCAAGGCCACTGATAAGGACGTGTTTGCCACCACTCTGGCCGACGCCCGCACCCGCATGAGCGACCTGCTGGCGGATGCCGGGGGGCTGGCGGATTTGCTGCTGGGGGTGGTATCCGATACGGCGGCCACCGCCCCGGCAGGATCCACCGACGCGCTGACCCTCACCGAGTCGCTGGCCGATTTCGGCGCGGGATTGACGCCGGTCTCCACTCCCACCGCCACCCGCCAGACGCAGGCGGACAATCAGGCGGCGCTGGGCGCGCTGGTATCCACCGCCGCCGCCATCCACATGGCCAGCGCGGCGGCGGCCACATCGTTTACCAGCCGGGGCGACGCCCAGGCGGTGCGCGGCCGCCTGCTGGATCTGCTGACCGCCCGCGCCGAAACCGCCGATGACGACACCTATGCCACGCTGGCCGATTTGCGCGTGGCCGTGGCCCGCGATCTGGCGGATCGCGGGGCGCTGCTGCCGGATGTGATTACCCATACCCCGGTCGTGACCCTGCCCGCGCTGGTCATCGCCCACCAATTGTATGGCGCCGCCACCCGCGAGGCCGAAGTGGTGGCGCGCAACCATGTCCGGCATCCTGGCTTTGTGCCTGGTGGGCTGCCGCTGGAGGTGCTGGCCGCATGACTACGGACTACCACGACCTGATGCATAATCCGGCGCTGGACAGCCGCGCCACCTGGCGCAAACCGGGCGCCGCCGAGCGCGCCGCCGCCCCCGCCGCCGTAGCCATCATCCGCCTGCCGTGCTGCGGCGCCCAGGCGGTCATTGGCCTCGGGCGGCGGGTGAACTACCGGGGTCACGTGTCCCCCGCCGTTATTTGCCATTTTGCCGATTGCGGGGCAACCAGCCATCTGCGCCTGGTGGGGTGGTCCTGTGACTGACATCACCCTCACCATCGGTGGCACCCGCTGGGGCGGGTGGAAAACCGTGCAGATCCAGCGCGGCATCGAGCAGGTGGCGGGACAGTTTTCCTTGGGGGTGTCGGACCGCTGGCCGGGGCAGGATGTGCGCCGCGACATCCGCCCCGGTGACGCCTGCACCGTGCAAATGGACGGCCAGACGGTCATCACCGGCCACGTGGACGACGTGGCCATGCGCCTGCGCGCCGACAGCCGCGAGATTGAAATCTCCGGTCGTGACGCTACAGGCGACCTGGTGGACTGCTCGGTAACCGATAAACAGTACCCCAGCCGCACCATGCGGCAAATCGCCGAGGCGCTCTGTAAACCATTTGGTGTCCCGGTCGCCGTGGCGGCGGGATTGACCCTCCCGGTCATGCCCACATTCAGGGCGGACCACGGCGAGACTGTGTGGGAGGTCATCGAGCGCTTGGCGCGCATCTGCGGCGTGCTGGCGGTGGCCGATGGCGCGGGGGGATTGCTCATCACCCGCGCCACCACCACTCGCGTGGCCACCGAACTGGTGGAGGGGCAAAACGTGTTGGAGGCCGAAGGCGCGGCCACCTGGCGCGAGCGGTTTTCCACCGTCACCGTGGTGGGGGTGCTGCCGGGCAGTGACGGCCTTTTCGGGGCCGCCGCCGCAGGCAAGGGAGTGGCCACCGACACAGAGATCAGCCGCCACCGCCCGCTGGTGATGCAGGCGGAGGATGCGTCGGACCGTGCAGGGCTGCGGGTGCGGGCGGAGTGGGAGCGCAACGTGCGCTCCGGGCGCGGTCGCCGCGTGAGTGTGACAGTGCCGGGCTGGTCCCACGCGGGCGGCCTGTGGCAACCCAATACGCGCGTGGGCGTGAGCCTGCCCTCACTGGCGCTGGCGGCCGACCTGCTCATCACCTCGGTCACCCATACTCTGGATGACGGCGGCACCCGCACCCAAATCGAAATGGTCCGCCCGGAGGCGTTCGACCGCATTCCCATGCCGGAGCCACGGCAGGGGGGTGTGTGGTGACTCCGCGCGTCATCGTCAAATTATTGGCTCCCCTGACCCGCCGCGCGCGGAACATGGTCCGGCGTGGCGTGGTGGCACTGGTCAACGACGCCGCCCAGTGGCAGGCGTTGCAGATCACTCTGCCCCCGGACGGTCTGGCGGACGACGTGGAGCACATGCAGCGTTACGGGTTCACCTCCCACCCCCATCCGGGGGCAGAGGCGCTGGTGCTGGCGGTGGGCGGCGACGCCGGGCACCCCATCGTGATCGCGGTGGACGACCGCCGCTACCGCCTCAAGCCTTTGGCCGAGGGCGAAGTGGCCATCTATACCGACCAGGGAGACAGAATCCACATCAAACGGGGCGGAACCATCGACGTCTCGGCCACTACCAAATTGGACATCACCAGCCCCGTCGTACACATGACCGGCAATTTGCAGGTGGATGGCAACACCACCGTCACCGGCAACACCACCGTCACCGGCACCAGCACCCTCACCGGCGCGGTCACCGCTGGCGCCACCGTAACCGCCGCCGGGGCCGTTACCGCTCCGTCCGTAACCGCCGCCGGGGCCGTGGTGGGCGCCACGGTGGCCGACGCCACCGGCAACCTGGGCGCCATCCGCAGCACGTACAATCTCCACACCCACCCCGGCGGCGGGGTGCCCAGCCCACAAATGTAGGTAGAAGGGGGTCAAATGCGCAGCATCATCATGCTGGTTTCGGTACTGATATTCGGCGGGCCCACCGTGCCCGCACGGGCGGAAACGTTTGGCCCGTTTACGGCGGAGGTGATCCGCGTGCTCGATGGCGACACCCTGGAGATGCGGTTGTATATCGCCGAGGGATTGATGGCCACCGATATTTTTCGGCTGGACGGGGTGGACACTCCGGAGATGCACGACCCTCTGCCGTGCGTGCGCGCCAAGGCGGTCGCCGCGCGCAATTTTGTGGCCGCGTGGACCGCCGCCAGGGGGCTGCGGGTGGAGACGCTGGGGCGCGACAAATACGGCCGCCAGCTTGCCCGCGTGACGCGCGGCCTCGAATCGTTGACCGATACGCTCATTGACGAGGGCCATGCGCGCGCCTACAGCGGCGGCAAGCGCCTGCCGTGGGCCTGCTGATGGACGCCCGGATCACATGGGACGCCACCGCCGCCAGCGGTGATCTGTCGCTGGATGGCGCCCTGCTGGCGCAGGACGACGGGCTGCAAACGGCGGTGCTCATTAGCCTGTTCACCGCCGCCCGCGCCGCCGCCGACGACCCGCTGCCGGATCCGGTGGCTGGCCGGGGCGGGTGGTGGGGCGATGCCCTGACCGATATCGAGGGTGACCAGACTGGCAGCCGCCTGTGGCTGCTCACCCGCGCCAAAGCCACGGCGGACGTGCTGGTGCGCGCCCGTGAGTACGCGGCGGCGGCATTGGCGTGGCTGGTGACAGACGGCATCGCCACCACTGTGGACGTGCTGGCTGAGTGGACCGCCCCCGGCGTGCTGGGGTTGCAGATCGCCATCACCCGCACCACCGGCACCACCCTGGCCATGCGTTTCGATCGCTTGTGGGCAGGGTCTGTCTAGGGTCTGTCTAGGGTCTTGATAGGGTCTTGATAGGGTCTAAAAATGCCGTTTACGCGCCCCACATTGACCGACATCAAAAACCGGGTGCTGGCCGACATCGAGGCCCAGCTCCCCGGCGCCGACGCGCGCCTGCGCCGCACCGTGCTCAACATTTTGGGCACCGCACTGGCCGGGGCCGTACACGGCATCTACGGCTACACCCAGCATCTGGCCGGTCAAATCCTGCCCGATACCGCCGAAACCGATTATCTGGAGCGCTGGGCATCCCTATGGGGTATCTCCCGCACCGCCGCCGCCAAGGCCTCCGGCAGCGTTACGTTCACCGGCACCAACGGCACGCTCATCCCGGTGGGCACCACCGTGCAGCGGGCCGATGGCGCCGAGTTTGTGACGGCTGCCGACGTAACTATCGCCGCCGGATCGGCCACGGCCACCGTCACCGCCGCCGTTGCGGGGGCGGACGGCAACACCGCCGCCGCCAGCAGCCTCACCCTCACCGCCCCCATTGCCGGGGTCAACAGCACCGCCACCACCCCCACCGGGCTGTCCGGTGGGGCGGACGCGGAAACCGACGCTGCCTTGCGCAACCGGCTGGTCACCCGGCTGCGCCAGCCACCCCACGGTGGTACCCAAGAGGATTACATCATGTGGGCGCGCGAGGTCGCAGGGGTTACCCGCGTCTGGTGCTTGGCCGCGACGCCTGCGGCGGGGCAGGCCACCGTGCTGTTCGCCCGCGATAACGACGCGGGCAGCATCATCCCTGACGCAGGTGAAATCACCGCCGTGCAGACGTACATCAATGGCAAAAGGCCCGTTACCGCCGCAATTACCGTGGCCGCCCCCACCGCTGTGACCGTTAATTTCACCATCGCGCTGGTACCGGCCACCGCCGCCGTCAAGGCGGCGGTGGAGGCGGAGTTGCGCGACCTGGTGCTGCAACAAGCGGAACCGGGCGCCACGCTGTATTTGATGTGGATCAATGAGGCCATCAGCCGCGCGGCGGGGGAAAGCAACCACACCCTCACCGCACCCGCCGCCGATGTGGTGCTGGGCGCCCAGCAACTGGGCGTGTTTGGGGCCATCACGTGGGCGTAGCGGGCACCGCAGCCAATTACCGCCTGACGCTGGCCGCGCTGCTGCCGGATGGCCCGGTGTGGCCGCAGGTGGAGGTCAGCGTGCTGCAACAGGTGCTGGCGGCGCTGGGGGTGGAGATGGCCCGCGCCCACCAGCGCGTTGAGCAGCTCATCGAGGAGGCCGACCCGCACACCACCAACGATCTGATCACCGATTGGGAGCGGCTGCTGGGCTTGCCGGATGACTGTCTGGCCACACCACCCACCACGCTGGCCGAGCGCCGCGCCGCCATCGTCACCCTGCTCACCCTGGAGGGGAGACAGGACGAGACCTATTTCATCTCCGTGGCCGCCTCCTTGGGGTACACCGTCACCATCACCTATCCCTTGGCTCACACGTTCCGCGTTAACGCCCCGGCGGTGACGATCACCGCCGAATTTACTTGCGTATCACCCTGCACCGAGCCCCTGCGCACCTGGGGCAATGAGGTGCTGGAGTGCGCCATCAAACGCCTGAAACCGGCCCACGTCGCCGTCCAATTCGCTTATGCATAAGGGACACAAATAATGCAACGCGTCGAAACCACCACCGCCATCGCCACCCCGCCCACGATGGACGTGGCGGGCACCCCAGGTTATTTCACGAAAGGGGATCCGGGCGCCGCCGTGCCCGCTACCATGCCGGGGCAGGACTGGTTCAATGCCGTGCAGGAGGAGATGATTGCCGCCATTCAGGCGGGGGGCGTCACTCTGGATCGCACGGTGCAAACCCAACTGCGCCAGAGCATGCGGCGGCTTGCCGGGGCAAACGTAACCGCCATTTCCGCCAGCAGCGCCACACTCACCCTGGACCAGATCGGTCTGGTGCTGGTCAACGCGGCGGGGGGCAGCATCACCCTGACCCTGCCTGCGGCTAATGCGCTGACCTCCGCGCGCTACCGCATCGTGCGCACCGATTCGGCGGCCACCACCGTGACCGTGCAGTGCGGCGGGTCTGATGCCGTGGACGGCGCCACCAGTCTGGGGTTGGAGCTCAGAGGCGATGTGGTGGATCTGGTGACCGATGGCAGCAGCGGCTGGTGGACGGTGGGCGGGATCGGTAACAAACATCTGGTCACCCTGACACACCGACTGGCGGTCGCCAATACAACTGAACGCTCCAGTGGCACCGCCAACGCGCTCAACAGCGTGGTCTGGTCCGGCTCTTCTTCTTTGTTCGTGGCCGTGGGCGCCTCCGGGACAATTGTCACCAGTCCCGACGGGATCACCTGGACAGTCCTCACCAGTGGCACCACCAACGCGCTCAACAGAGTGATCTGGTCCGGCTCTTTGTTCGTGGCCGTGGGCGCCTCCGGGACAATTGTCACCAGCCTCTACGGTCCCACCTGGACAGTCCGCTCCAGTGGCACCACCAACGCGCTCAACAGCGTGGTCTGGTCCGGCTCTTTGTTCGTGGCCGTGGGCGCCACCGGGACAATTGTCACCAGCGCCGACGGGATCACCTGGGCAGTCCGCTCCAGTGGCACCACCAACGCGCTCAACAGCGTGATCTGGTCCGGCTCTTTGTTCGTGGCCGTGGGCGCCACCGGGACAATTGTCACCAGCGCCGACGGGATCACCTGGGCAGTCCGCTCCAGTAGCACCACCAACGCGCTCAACAGCGTGGTCTGGTCCGGCTCTTTGTTCGTGGCCGTGGGCGCCTCCGGGAGAATTGTCACCAGCACCGACGGGATCACCTGGACAGCCATCCTCAGTGGCACCACCAACGCGCTCAACAGAGTGATCTGGTCCGGCTCTTTGTTCGTGGCCGTGGGCGCCACCGGGACAATTGTCACCAGCCTCTACGGGACCACCTGGACAGTCCGCAACAGTGGTTGGCCCACCGGCGGCCTGGTCAGCGTGGTCTGGTCCGGCACCCTGTTTGTCGCCGTGAGCAACGATGGATTTGTGCTCACCAGCGACAATTACGGCATCGATTGGACGGTTGGGGCTACTCAGATCGTAAACACATGCGTATTTTATTACGGTGGGCTGTACTTGATAATGTGTGCAAATGGCGCCGTACTCCGCAGTCTGCAGATACCATGACACAATGCCCCTCCCTACAACCTGAACGGCATCATCCTGCACTGGCAACTGGGCGCCCGCCGGGAGTTTGATTTGTGGTGATCGCGCAGGCACAAAGGTGCCGGTGAGGGGCGGCAACCCCCCACCGGCTGCCCAAACCCCATGGATTGCGCCATGGTGTCCGGACCGCCCCTTATCGGCGCGGCACCGGATCAACATAAGGAAGTCATCTATGGCCAAAACACCATTTACATCGGCTATGCGTAGCCCCATCATCTGGATGGGCAGCAAGCGGCGGCTGGCGCCGGTGATCCTGCCCATGTTCCCGGTCCACTCCTGCTACGTGGAGGTGTTTGCGGGCAGCGGATCCCTGCTATTTGCCCGCGAGGATCCGGCCAAAACTGAGGTGCTCAACGACATCGATGGCGAACTGGTGAATTTTTTCCGCACCGCCAAACACCACCTGGTGGAGTTCTGCAACCAGTTTCGCTGGGCGGTGACCAGCCGGAAGGTGTTTGATTGGTGCCAGGATATGCCGCCGGAACCGTTGACTGAAATCCAGCGTGCGGCCCGGTTTTACTACTTGCAACGCCTGGCATTCGGTGGCAAGAAAAATGGGCCCTACGGGTATTCCACCACGAGCAAACCCAAGCTGAACCTGGTGGCGCTGGAGGAGACCATGTCCGAGGTCCACACGCGCCTGGCCGGGGTGAATATCGAAAATCTGGACTGGCAGGATTGCATTGCCCGGTATGACCGCCCGCACACACTGTTCTACTGTGATCCCCCCTACTGGAGTACCACCGGATACGGCACACCGTTTGTGCTGGAACACTACGACCGCATGGCCGACTTGGCCCGCACCATCAAGGGCAAAATGATCATCAGCGTGTCCGACCACCCCGAGATGCGCAGGGCATTTGCCGGTCTGCCGATGCGGGAGGTGCCCATCACCTACACGGTCGGCGGCAAAACGGCGAATGGCAACCACGTCAAGCGCGCCACCGAGCTGATTATCCTCAATTGGTCCTGACCACCAAGCAAACCATGTGTCGTGCTTCAGCGAAATAGATTGATTGCTAGTGGCAGTAAGGCCGGATGGATAACCAGCCAATAGTCCTGGCTTTGCTCTTGACGTGTGTCACTGGGTGAGGCGTAACCTCCCTGTCGGGCAATCAAGCCCCCCGTGGCGAGTGGCCACGCGACGCGGCGGCCGCCGTGAGCCTGACCGGCGGCACCCAAATCAGCCGCACGGCGGTGCATCGTGCAGTGCGCCGCATCATGCACCTCCACGCGGCGGCGGAGGAGGTAGTTGATCCATTATTGACAGAGATGGCGGCGGGGCCGCCGCCAGGAATACAGCGCGGTATCCAGCAGGCCAGGGTTGGCTCTGACCCCGGCCCCTTCCACCGGGCGACCCCCCCCCAAAAAAATATTATTGCCACCTGTCCAGACCCAAGTGATCACTATCAATCCATGTGTCGTTTACTATCAATCCATGTGTCGCGCTACACCGGCAAGGCTGACGGCGGTGGA
>Ga0224495_10000362_pt1 | contig 36838 bp, 26 predicted proteins | sample SF_Jul11_sed_USG_FD_168128 | JGI IMG/M metagenome (GOLD analysis project Ga0224495, IMG submission 168128) | Sediment microbial communities from San Francisco Bay, California, United States - SF_Jul11_sed_USGS_4_1 | ecosystem: Environmental > Aquatic > Marine > Sediment | place: USA: California... | reverse complement strand
CCTTATAGCTTCGATTGAATACCGGCCGGAATCCAGTTCGGTAAATGTAAATCCACTTGAGACGCCCAAATTGGCTCGCATGTCGGGCCAGTGGGCCCAGACGTTTGAGGCGAAAGAGGACAGGTGCGGGTCGCTGCCCGGTGGGATGAAACGGCGTCCATCCAAAGCTTCCAGACGCAGCAACCATTGTCCTTCGAGAGGATTACCCTCGGCATCCACAATTGTGACACCTATTTTTGCCGCTGGTCTTAAACTAACCTTGACATCAGGTGCAGGCTCACCGCTTAGCAGTTTGATTTTTTCATCGTGACGGACAAAATCCGGATGGGTTACAACAAGTGGATGATATTCGAGATCACGGTGTTTATCTATAAAGACCAATCCATTAAGCTCGAACCGGCCTTTTTCGTCCGTTTTGGTCTTGTCGTGAAAGCCCTCCGAGCGGTGTCTTGAATAGTTCGAGCCGCCGGAATCGCCGAAGTCACCCACGCCCACATAGGCCCCGGCAATCGGCTCACCCGTAACAGAACTGACTACAACACCCGAAATTCCTCCCCGTGTTTTGGCCGCCTCCGGCACAGTCAACGCGGCGTTTGTGGCCTCGGAAGCTTCAATGCTTTGCTCAACTTCTAACTCCGGCCTTTCCCCGTAAACACCAGCATCGACGCGTATAACCGAACCGGCGGGCGCAGCGTCAACCGCCTCTTTAATCGAGCTGTACATCGTGCTCTTACCCTTGCTAACGACAACAATCCCATCGCCTCCGGACTCAGAGCTGCTTTGCTCAACTTCGGTCTGCATGTTGGTTTTGGAAGTTGATTTTTCTGTTGTTTCTGCCGGTTTCTTTGCATAGATTCCGTAACAGGTAATTTGAAGTTGTTGGGCGCCTTTTAGCATCACGGTAAACACATCCGTGAAGACCCTTCTTTTGGACTCCTGTTCCGGCGGTGTTATTCGAAGCTCGAACTGATAACCGTCGCGAACCTTCTCCTGAGCCAAAACTTTTATAGTGCCGTTCCTCGACGATGTCGATTCAATCTCAAAATCCTCATTATAGTTGCTGAGTATCCGGACTCTCCTCGTTACCGGCTTTTGTGGTTCAGCTTCACGGACGTAGATTACCCGCGGGTCGGTTTTAAACTCCGGTAGTGTTTCAAAGACAATCATGAGCTTTTTGCAATCCGGATGAGTAAGGTTGATATTGATCTGGCCCCTCATACCTTTTCGAAGTTTTTCCATATCGACCATCGGCCGGATAACAAAGCTCGTCCTTTTCAGCGAAGAGTCAAAATCAGCCGTTAGTGAATCACCGGTCGATTTAAAGCCCGTAATGGAAAATGGCTGATCGTCAAGACTGGTAAGCGTAATGGCGGGACAGCCTGCATTTTCCTTATCAAGCACAAGGTTTAATCTCTTCGGCTCATGGGCAACTTTAATTACAATCTCAGCCTTTATAGTCAGCTTAACCCTTGGATTCACCTTATCATTGCTGTGTACATATACATATTTCTTAACCTTCCCTGCATTTGTACCTGATTGATATGTTACTTTCAACGTCCCGCTCTCGCCGGGTGCACACTCCCTTGTCTTTTGCGGTACCGTGCAGGCACAAGCAGCACCGACTCTCGTAATTTTCAAAACTTCGTTTCCAGTGTTTGTATATTTGAACTCACAAACATGTTTAGTCCCCGAAGCAATCCGGCCTAAATCACAAACCAGGTTTTCAAATGTAATTCTCGGACCCTCCTCATTGGCCGCCGGCTTAACCTGGCTTTCTCCTGAGACAGCCTCAGTTCCTTCACCTACAACCGACACATCAGCTATCCGGCCGGGCTGATGCGCGGCCGCCTCGAGGTCGACCCATTTGGGGTCGGCATCATCGGCCTCTATGACCTTGCCCAGACGGCCGTGATTATTATTACCACTAATGTCGTATGCGAACTGGCCTTCGGCCTGTTCGAAGGTCCAGCATGCAGCCAGGCCGGGTTCCTTTCCCGTAAGAGCGACATCTTTGTACCGGCGGATTTCTTCGCGCGTTCGAGCAGTATTCCAGATGCGAACCTCTCCTATTTGGCCCATGAACGGCTCTGGTACGGGAATCAGAAATTTGCCGACTACCAGAGGATGGCCGGGACCGGGCTTGTAATTTCCGCCTTCAAAAACGTGAGAAATATGTATCCACTCATCAAAACTATAGCGGCCGTATTCTGATCCGTTTATACCTCTGTCATTCGCTTCACTGTAACTAATGTTAAACTTTGCCGGCTCCTTTTCAAAGCGTATAAGTTCTATCCCGAAACCTCTCGGCTTTACTCTACCAGTGCCAATATAGCCGCCCTGGGCAATCACGCCCCATTGCTGTAAGCGATCAGGCTTCTGCTCAGGAAGCTTTGGCTTTATCCACATCTCAACGGTAAAAGGCGGCTCTAACCGCAAAGTGGGGCTGTCAGGTACGAACAGATAGTCATCGACGCCGTCAAGCTCTATCGCATACCGGCCGGGCGGAGCCAGCTCGGACGGCGAAATTGTTTTACCTTCAAAAGCTGTGGAAGTATCCTTTTGCAATTGCGATGAAATACTCTGAGGCCCTGCAAGAGGTAAGGGTCTGCTTTGAAACTTAAATTCCTTTAATCGCCAAGGGACATACGTTTCATCGAAGGTAAATTTTTCCTCCAGTCTTCCGTTCTCGTCCAAAACCAGGTGGCTGTCAGGCTCAAGAATAGCGTCGTTTTTATTGATAAGTACAAATCGATATTGACGGTTCCTATCTTTTTCCTTGTCCCAAACAAATGTAATGAATGATTTTCCTTCTACATCCCGTCCTATTGAGCCCAATTTTATTTGTTCTGTTAATGCGATAGTATCGTTGAAATCAGCCGGTATAGGATTGCCAACATCCTCCCATTCTCCAACTACAGACTGTTCATTCCCAACCGGCACAGCGCTCATCTGGTCCGGCCTGGAAGCAGCGGTGACGACCAACCTGTGCTTTTCGGTCTGCAGCACTCCCTCCCAGTCGTCCTCCTGCGGTGGAAGAGACGAAGACCGTATACCTGGGAGCCTCACTGAAAAACTAACAGAATAGATGCCCTGCTTACAGACGAGCTTACAGCCAACAGGATGGCCGAGGCTTTCAGCCTGCTTATAATCGGCCGCGAGGCCGAAGGCCGAGCTTTCCAGTACGACCTGCTCACCAGGCTTCAAGTAGTAACGCTCAACACGAGGCCTGCCGGAATACCAGGTGTGGCCCACTGGTTGCAGGTTGCCTTCCTCGTCCTCTACGGTTGCCCTGTCGTCCTGACGCCAGGTCTCACTGATAAACTGTATCGGTTTGCCGGTTGTATTATGTACATGTAAACGAACGCCTATCTGTTCACCAATTGAATAAGCTTCCTTCTCCGGTACAAACTCCAGCGCCGCCCGCAGACCATTAACCTGTTTACCCCAAACCAAACCTTCCTTTTTTACTTTTACATCACCCTCAACCACCACATCGGTTTTCGCCGGCAGGATTTTAATCTCAATCGGATTGCTTATCGCACGTACAAGATCCTGGTTTTTCCGCTCAGGGCGTTGTAAGATGAAGGCAACGCGCACAGTATGCATGCCGGCAGTAAGAGTAAGCGCCTTTCTTGGGCCTACCCATTTCTTAGCCAAAGAAATACTGATGTCGTTGATTTGACTACCTGGCCCAAGTAACGACCTCTCAATGTTTGGTATACCCCATGGGCCGGACCAACCGTACCACAGTCCATCAACCTCCAGTTGACATTTCTCATCGGCAGTAGAGACAGACAACTCAAGCCCACCGCGGTTGCGAATATCGGCTTTGAATACGGGTTTTTCCTCTGCCTCCCACGTATCTTTCACCGGCCGCAAGCGAACCTGCACACCCTCAACCGCCTCGCCCCAACTTGAATCATCTGGTATTGTAACGTTTATTTCCGGTGAAGAAATTCGAGGTTTCCCGTTTCTACCTACATAAATTACTCGGAGATTATACTTACCTTTCGGCAATTGTTTCAAAGGTCGATCCGCTTGATAAGATTGGTCACGATCGGATTCATTTACATAATCACTCAAATCTATCCAAAAAGGACCTCGCACTTGCTCAGGGTAAACTGTCACTTGTCTACTGTTCAATGCAGGCCATTGATAACTAAGATACAACTTGTTATTTAATATAATTTGATAATCGGCACCATCGAAATATTTTTTATCATCCGACCGCTTATTACTTAAAAATGCCGGTACTTTAATAGACCCATCTTTCACTTCTGGCTCCCCAGTTCCTACATGGAGCCCTTCAGCCTCCTCGCCCCATTGAATTTCCGGCATTGGTATGACCATAAATGCTGCTGGGCCACTTTTAATACTGCCTGTCCATGGTTTGATGTTATTTTTTCTGCAAAATTCGTCAAATTTGGGGATATGCTCATGCATTCTATTTATCTCATTGATCGATACCTTTGCCGCATATTTACCGGGTATCGGCAAGCCCAGAAGGTCAAGTTTGTAACCTTCGATTTTCTGTCGTACAGAAGCCGTCTGCCCCGGCTGAAGGGTTGCAAAGTCAGAAGCTTTGAGCGAAAGATAAATTCCGTTTGCATGCCTTCCGCTCAAGATTGTGTTTCCTTTGGACGCTAAAATTTCCAGACGTGTCCAGACATAAAAATAATCAGGGTATTTACAAACTGTTATGGGGTGGTCTGAAACGTTTTTGTAGGTAATATCAAATTCAAAAATCTCACCTGCAAAAAAACTTTCTTTAACTGGCTTTACCGCACAGATTATCCCATCAACCGCTTCACCCCAGCCACCCTGAAAATCAGCCTCTATATCGGTTTTGTGCTGCTGCCACCATTGCCGCCAGTCTTTCTTCGGCTCAACAACCAAACTGAATTTATTGCGATTGTCCCTTGCAATGTCACTTAGTCGTAAAACCTCCAGTCCATTGTCTTTGACTGCATCCAAGAATTTCAGCGTATTTGTCCTGCCGGCGGTATCTCCCTTTATTTCAATTTTGTTATCCTTAATGGAGATTGAATCAATGTTCAACTCTGCCTCGGCGGCAACGCTTTTAATCGCTGCGAGCAACATCACCAGTTTTGGTGATATGGTCTCTTCAAGGCCAAGCTGAACATCGGTCTTACGCTGCTGGAACCACTGCTGCCAGTCTTTCTTCGGTTCAACAATTATAATAAATTTATCGCGACTACCCGCTGCATTAAGACGCACAGATGAAACTTTTAGTCCATTATCTTTTACTGCATCCAGGAATTTTCGCGAATTTGCCCTGCTTGAAGCATCTCCTTTTATGCTAATGTTCCTGTCTGTAATGGAGATTGAATCTATGTTTAAATCTGTTTCGGCAGCACAACTGTTAATCGCATCGAGTAATATCACCAGCTTTGGCGATACGCTGCTTTCAATCCCAGGCCACGTATCGGGCCCAACCTTTGTTGTTACAATTTCGCCTTTTTGTAATTCCGGAGGCTTGAATCCGGTCTCCTGGTCATCCGGAGTAGTAAGATATGCAGCGTAAATTACAGACTTCACTACTTTGCCGTCACTTATAAAGTCTCCCTGCCAAAGATTTAGGTGCTTATTCGTAAGAACGGCAGAATCAACTGTGCTGACATGTTTGAGATGAGCTCCGGCCGGTACTGCTGTTTTACCGGCCACCGCCTCTGTACGGCTGCCGTCCGCTGAATCATGTACGCGCTGTACTTTAAGATTAAGCATATTATCTTTTACTTCAACATCCAGCTTAAGATTTAGCTTGCTTTCTTCAGGAATTTGACTGCCGCCACCAACATGCTCTCTAACCGCGCCGTCCTCAACCGTGTACCAGCCATGGCGAAAACGAACTCTCGGGTCAATAGAAGTTTCCCATTCAAAAGAACCTCCCTTATCGGTTTTACCGGAGAATACTGTTCTAATAGGCAAAGAAATTCCTGCTCTTGCAGTTTCAATCGCCTCCACCAAAACAGGCACTGCCTCTGTTGTATCACTCTCAACCTGCACATCGGTTTTGAAATTCGGCTCGAGAGAAACGTTTTTGAAGGTGATCGTTTCAACCTGTCTGGTTTGGAACTGAAATTTGTCGATTTGACTCAGCGGCAGTGCAAATTTTCCTGTACAGATCTGGTGTTCGGGGGTTTTGTTTTCTGTATCCTCGTCCAAGCCGATTGAAGACGCCGACCCGCTGTTGTGAATATTGCCTTGCTTGTCCACCGCAACAAACCGCCATGCCTTGACTCGACTCAACAAGGTTGCCGAAATGGTTGTTTTGCCATTTTTTTCCGTGGGGTCATTCAGAATCAGTGTTCCAATGCCTGTAAAAGTGGACACTATATTTCCATACGAGTTTGTTCTTTTTGTAGCCTGTCTTTTCCACGGGCCGTATCCGATATCGGCGGAAATATCAATTGTTGGATGATCATCATGCAGCGAGAATGAACAGCCGCGAAACTCCTCCAGTGTCTGGTTGTCCTTTTTCACAAAAAAAGCTCCTGACCATGATCCGGGAGGCTGCAGGCGGCGTTTGGGCTGGAAGCTTATTGTCGGGGCCAGGGCAGGGTCGCTCTCATCACTGCGGATACGAAACACGACCTGGCGGGCGTCTACTGAAGATTCTCTGTTGGCAGTACTCCCTTCCCAGAAGATGTCCTCAAGCAAACTCCCATCAGCAGCCCACCACTGTTTACCCTCGCTTGGAAGCTCACAAACGCCCATCAGCTCAACCGTTACCCCGTTAGGTAAGGTCGCAGCAAATGTACCATCCGGTTTCTCCGCGGAAATCTTGACCAGGTCGGTGAGCGGGGAAATCATGGAATCCTGCACCTCTCCCCTCATGCCAAGACTATCCAGAATGTAACGATCTTCGGCGGCGTTGTATCTCACACGGTACCGCTCACGTGGATTGTCGCCAAATTTCAAGTTGTCCCTTCCCTTTTCCATCTCGAACCTACGGCCTTCAAGGCCCCTTAAGAAAATGTCCATCTCAAATTTCGGGACGTCAAGGCCGCTAAAGATAAAAACATCGCCCTCCTTTTTAATCTCAAAGACAGCCGTATCGGGATGTCCGGCCAGAGCGTACCTGCCGACAAAATGGTCCAAAGAAGCGTCCCCCACACTCACTTCCGGCTCAGTCTGCTTTTCAGCCGTCCATTGCTTCTCAACACTGTCAATTATCATTTGTTTGTATTCGTCGGCTATCAGGTCAGCTCTTTCGAGTGTCAAACTCCTTGAAATAATCTTGCCGTCCAAACCCTGATAGCCGCCTATAGGTTCCACATATAAGTATTTTAAACTGCCAAGAGGTATCATTTTCAGCGCGATACCATATTGGTTCATTACCGGCGTAACATCACGGCCGGGAATCCAGAATTTCGCCTTGTATTCAGATTCCCTTGATAAATTTGCGGCGCCATAGTAAAAAAGGGTTTCAATCCCGGCGTACCTCGTTTTTGTATACCGCATTTCGGGCTTCCGCAAACCTTCACCTCGATACCAATCCCACCATTGTGTGCTTAAATATCGAGGTGTATGTACCGGAATCTTAAATACCTGATCACCGAGTTTAAATTGTATGTTATGAGTGACAGACCTTTTTGCAGCGTCCTGATAAGCTCTATCAAACGTTATGGTGAATTTTTCCGGCTTTTGGGAACCTTCAAAAATACACCGCCCCGGGATCCGCATTGGTTGTCCCGCCTGATACATTTCGACGACCACGAGCAAATCTTGCCCTGGTGCAAATTCCACCTCGTAACTTTTAGACCATATTGTTGTATCATCAACAGAAACTTTTTTAGCCGATCCTTCCGGGATTTCGGCGAACTTTATGAGTAAATCTTTGTCGGAGAATCCGCCTTCGTTCTTAGCCCTTGCCATCGGCAGCAGGATGGCGCCTGCAATTACGACGGCAAGCACTCCCACAATACCAAGTTTTGCGGTTTTCGGAATCGGGCGGCCAAGGATATGTTTGATTCGCCCGGCCAGCGCACTTTCGGATTCCACAACACCTATAAGCCGCAGACTCAAGGCCGGCCGCTTAAAAGCCATCTTCGCCACGTCCACAAGCGTCTGCGGGTATTGCTGAGCCCCCTCACCCATCGCCACAAGCACGGCCTCATCGACAGCCTGCTCCCGAATCCTTCGAATCACGCAATTGGCAAGCCACAAAAGCGGATTATAGAAATAGATAATCTGCAAAGCGGTCTGGGCAAGATTCACCCACAAATCGGCACGCTTGATATGGGCAAGCTCGTGCATTAAAACCGTCCGCAGACGAGAAGCGCCCAACGTTGATGCCAGGTTCCACGGCACCAGAATCACCGGCCTGATTAATCCACACACCGACGGCGTCGTTGCGTTTGGCGAAACCTTTAAGCCAACCCTGTATTTTATCCTCATAGTTGCGCAGCAATACGCAAGCTCATCATTCATCAAACGGCTCGCTTTTTTAGCCTGTGCGACGAGGCCGCGGACAAAGAGCGCCCGCTGCAACAACAATAATCCCATTGTTATCACAACAGCAAGCCAAACAAGAAACACAACCCCCTGCCAGGCCAGAGGCGTCACCGGTTCCGCCGGCGGGCTGACCGGCTCTGCTATCTCCGGCTCGACAACCGATGCCACCGGCACTTTCGGTGGCACGTACGGATTCGGCTGTATATAGAGTGGATTGATGCCGGGCAAGTTTTCCGCCGGGGCGGGCTCGGCGAGTTCCAGCGCTGAGGTCGTTTCAGCCAGGTCTTGATATGTCAGCTTTTCGCCAAACAAATACCCCAGGCTCAAAGGCGACGAAAGCGAGGTAGGCAAAACCAGTTTCACAAGTACAAGCATCCATATCCAGTACCGAAACACCGCCTTGACCTTTTTTCGCAGCAGCAGATCGGCCAGCAGTAAAATTACAATCAGTATGCCGGACTGCACGAGCATCGGTACGGCGAATTCAATAAACGAAAATCCTGCCGAATTTATATATTCTACTATTGTATTCATAATACGTCCTCCGCTTATTAAGACGCACTTATGGAATTTTAGTTTCAGGAAAAATTATCTTTTTTTGCGAGCAGTACCCTTTTTGCGTTTCTTCTTTATTAGCGACTCCAGTTCAGCCAGCTGCTTCTGCGACAGTTTATGCTCATCCAGCATAAACTGCATCATCGGCGTAAGGGCCCCATCGAACGCCCTTTTTACCGCGCGCATGATTTCGCCCTTTTGCGCCTGGACCCTTGTGATTGCCGAGCGGTACAGAATGAGATTGCGGAATCTTTCCGTGGTCAGCAGCCCTTTTGTGACCATCCGGTCCATCAGGGTCTTGACGGTGCTGTAGTGCCAGTCCTTTCGGGCCTGGAGCTCTTCCTGAACCATCGGGGCCGCGCACGGCTCATTGTCCCAGACGGCCTGGATAATTGCCCATTCGGCTTCGGTCAGTTCGGGATTTCTTTTTGCCATTACAAGTCTCCTTTTATCATTAACTTTGTAGAGACTACACTACAATTGTAGAGATTGCAAGTAAAAAATAAAAAAATAAAATATTTTTTTAACACCCTCATTCTTTAGCCCAAAAACCGCACTTTCAGGGTGAGCCCGTCTGTTCAATAGCATTGCACAATTCTTTAAGTCTGAATCTATCCAACACATTACCCTCTTTCCCCAAGAGAATGAATTGCCCCTCCATATTCACGATTCCTTCAAATGTCGCTTGTGGAACCACAAGATACCACCTCTCGTCATCCCACTCATCGTAAGGTCCATCATTCGCGGATAACTTTGAATCAACTCTTAAAAGTACGCAAAGCTCAGTTTTACCGAACATCCGCATATTAGGCGGCGGCATACTATCGGGAGCAAGAAATAGGCCACCAACCACATTAGGATCAATGCTCTGCGTATAACTAATCTGGGCCACATTTAACAATTCATCTACATATTTGATTACAACTACATGGCCTATTTCATTACAATCATCTACTTTAAAATCATATGCGATAACATCACCGTCAAAGGTGTTGTTCTTAAGTATCTTGAAGCCTCTCCAATAACGTGAAATTTTACTCTTATTTTCACTTATTGCAGGATTTTCGCTCAACTCATAGCGTAAATCCGAACCCGACTTATGATATTGCTTCAGAATCTGTTCTTTGGCAGCTTTTACTTTTTGGCGCACATATAAACCTGTCAAGCCAAGGGCTAAAAGTATTGCTACAAAGACACCTACGATAAGCTGCTTGCTGCTTATCAATATTGTCAGTTTCTTATCGTCCCATTTCAGCATAGGCGTACACTCCCTTCTGTTTAATTATCTCAAATTTCTCTCTAAAACACCCTGGGCCAATTTGTTCCACTACCTCTACTTTCTTTTATTCAGTTCGCGGACCATCGGATGGCGCGTGCGACAAGCTGGCGGTAGGTTGGATTTGCGTAGACGCTGGGGCCGTGGCCGGTCATTATGAAACAAACCTTTCCCCTGCCGTAGCTCCTGACCCAGCCAAGCTCTCTATCGCTATCGGGATGGTTAGTTGTCATAAGCAGGTGATTATCTTTCTCGAAGCTGCATTTTTTATATGTCTCGTCGTGTACTTGGAAGTCCGCCAGTCCCCGCGTAATCGGATGCTTGGAATCATCAATGTGAACAGTAAAGTCCGCACCTTCTCTATATGTGCTCGCCTCGTTTTTGACACCACCCTGCTCGGATTCCTTCAAATTGTACCTGCCGCCGATGATTTTGATATATTCGGGCCACTCCTGGAAGGAGCCCATGCAGTGGTGAAGGGCCACGACGCCGACACCGTCCTTTACGAGCTTTTTGAAATTTTCCTGCCTTTTCGTCGATATATTCTGTGTCATATTGAAAAACACGATAACATCGTAATCCCAGCCGCTAATGTCCTCGAAAATCTCGCTGTCGTCTTTGAGCTGGGCCTCGACATACTCGATATCATCATAGCCCTCGAACAGTGTAAAGAAAGGCTCATGTTCGAACGCGTGCCCGCCCGTAACCACCAGCACCTTCAGGTTCTCGCCCGGCTTGCTGAGGTCTTTGGCCGGCCGGCCGCATTCGCAGCACGAGCAAAGAAATCCCGCCGCTACCAGTAAAAAGGCTGCCAATATTACTATATGAATCGTGATTTTACCTGTGTACTTCATTTACCTGTCTCCTGAAAAAGCGTCGTTAACGTTTTTAGTTACTGATCCCTTTGGATCACTTTTACTTTTGCTTATAAACAGAATCTTTCTTACCCGAAAGACAATCCTATGTTTTTCGCAACGCCGCGAATATGCTCAGCCGCCAATTCGTATTCGTTTGCATTAGGCAGGTGCTCCAGCATGAGAGGGGTGTCCGGTATTTTGCTCAATTCCTTCAAAAACGCGGCATAATCCAGACCACCCAAGCCCGGACGAATCTCGTCGAGATGAGTGGTAAGTTTTTTCTGCAAAAGAATATCCTTGGCGTGGCAGCTTTTGATATAGAGGCCGAGTTTTCTAAAGCATTCGCGGATAAGCTTACCGTTTCCAAAGTATCGCTGAGGACTGCAAACCAGATTGACCGGATCCAGATGTACGGCAAATCGCTTGCGGTCAATGGCCTTAAATAAGCGCAGGTACGAATCAGGGGAGTCCGGATACGCCCACGGCATGGTTTCCAACGTGAAATATGTCCGGGTCGGTTTGACATCGTCAATAATACCACGCGTTGTTTCAACAATCATATCAAATGTTTCTTCGGTGAAGTTGCCGGATGAAGGGCCGTCCCAGCGCTCACTGCGTGAGCCGCTGATGTTGACGCAGCAGTTTGCTCCAATCCTGTCGGCCAAGGCGAGCTGACTGCGGCATTTCGCCAGCGCCTCACGGCGCGTTTTTTCATCGGGACTGATCGGATTGCTCCACGCACCCACTTCGGCGATAATTATGTCGGCCTTTTTGGCTGCGGCGGCATAGGCGCTGACGACATCATCGGTTGCATCGGCGCCTACCGGGCAATAGGCCGCCCTGTAGCCGAGCTTTTTCATCGCCTGGACCCATGAATCAGGATTGTCATATTTTTCGAAAGTGGGGCCTCCCAATCGCAACAAGGGATCTTTTTTTTGCGCAGCCGGTAATTCACTCGCTGACGCAGAAGCCAACAGAGCGGCCCCAACCAAAGATTGTTTCATAAAATAACGTCTGGATACCGATTTCCTATTGTTCATCATTTTTTCCTTCTCCTTTGCAGTAATAACAATTCGTATATAGAAACAAAACGAACGTAAACTGATAATGCATATTTTAACTCACAACAGCGACGAATTCACTAAGAAATTATTGCTGTTTGCTTTACCCTCGTTATTACAAAATCCAACCAAAGTAACAGCTTTTACAGGCACCAGCGAATTTCGACTAATGAAACTGCGTACCTGGGAAGAGAAAAATTCAGCTCCACTTTCCCATTGCGAACATCACAAAACCGTACCGGCTCCAGAAGCTCAAGCTCTGCGGCGGCTTTCAGGCGGGCCAATACATCAGGCCCCGGTTTCTGTGGACTATTTAATTCGAGCCAGCGTGTATAAGCATTGCTGTGAGTATCGTCGATTCGGTAGTGGATGAGACGCGCCCGCTTTGCACCATTCTGTGGAGCTTTGATGGTAAGCTTTACCGGGGCAGGTTCGGCCTTGACTATATCATCATGATAGTTCCAAACAAGAGCCTGTACTGTTTCCTCGGTGGCGGTTGCCAGGACGTCGATATCGGGTTTCTCCCGAAAACCTTTATCAAGAATTCGGTCAATCCCCAAAGCACCGCTGCTCGTCACGACAACCCGCCTGCCCTGGAGCATTCCCAGCATCTTGAAGGCGTTCAGCACCGGTTTATGGATTCCGTTTGTCGATAGTGTGCGAAAGCCCTCGAAGTAATCCTTTCCGTCGAACATGAAGGCCCAGGTCAATACTCCCTGTAGATTCACGCCCTCGCGGGCCGCCAGGTCGAGGGTATGCTTCATCAGGGCAACTTCATAAGCTGCGTAGGCACTGCTATTGCGGTAGCCGTTGGCGGGATTGACACGGGAAGATAGTGCAGCCGCTCCTTCCGGGTCACATTCGCCGATGATCACGGGGGTGCCGCGGTACTGGGGAAAGTCGGCAATGATAGCAAAGCCCTGTCGGTTTGTTCGCAGGTTCCGGCCCAAATCCATCTGAGGATGGCCATCGACAAATCTGGTGCTTCCCTTGGAATGAAATCCTACATAGTCCAGCCGTGTACCCTTGCGCCCCGTGACATAATTCTTACCGCTCAGGCAATGCTCAAGGAATTGGCGAAGAAACGGCGGCGCACCGGCCGTATGTGGCCCACCAAAAACTGCTTTTGGCAGGACTTCGTGCAGTGCACGCTCCGTATAGTCAAAGAGCTTGCAATACTGCTCAAAGGTCCCCTGCCAATACCTGATATTGGGCTCATTCCATAATTCCCACAACCACTCATCTTCAACCCCCCTATACCTTTGGGCACTATGGCGAACCCACTGGCGTATCAGTTCGGCCCACTTCTCGTAATCTTTTGGAGGATAGTAAACTCCGTATCCTTTCATCTTGAACGGGTCACTGCTTTTGTAAGGCTCCGGCCTGATGGAGAGGTCTTTGGGCATGAAGCCGATTTCGATCAGCGGCCGGCAGCCCGACGCAACAATCGCGTCCATCATCTCATCCATTATCCGCCAATCATACACGGGATTACCGGCCGAATCCACAGTATAAACGTTCGAGGAACTCCACTTCAGCGAGGGCTTACCATCGCCGGAGGCAAGCAGAAAATGCTGGCGAAGATACACTTTTTCGGGATTGATATCTGTAAGCGTTGACATCAATGTTTTTGCATTGGGTGCCGTGGTATAATTACACTCATCATAGCCGTAATATTGCCAGACATGACGAAGAGGTTTGCCCTTTACACCGGCATCCACACCAATCGTGACAACTTCGCTGCTATTCGAGTCATCCGCTTGTAATCCGAGCGGACAAAACAGTACCAGAATGATTGAGATGAACAATTGAATACGATTACTCATGTCATGTTCCTCAATTTGATACTTCAAATGCACTACTTCACCGGCAAGTTACTTTGAATCTGTGCCAATGCAATACAGGTTTTCGACGCCCCGCAGAAACATCTGCCCACTACTGATTGCCGGCGAGGCACGGGTCTCTTCACCTAATTCATTGCGGGCGACGACCTCATATTCCGGGCCCGGCCTGACGACCGTCATAACGCCCTTGTCCGACAGGAAGTACACCAGACCATCGGCTATCAGAAGTGAAGGGCTGTGCTTTCCTTCGAGGCGCTGCCGCCAGAGACTCTCGCCGGTCTTTGCCTTCAGGCATGTCGCCACCCCGCTGTCAGATACCACCAGAAAGTAGGGCCCGGCCGCGACTGGACTGGGCACATACGAGCAGTCCCGGTCTTTCTGCCAGACGATGTGCGTGTCGGTCACGTTGCCACTTCCATCCGGGCGGATGCCCTGCATAAAAAGATCCGGAAAGCCACTCGTCATAAAAAGAAGCTCGCCGTTATAGACCAACGACGCAACGAACTGCTCGGTGGGACCGTCTATTATCCAGTGCTGCTTTCCCGTGTCGGGATCGTAACTGGCAACGCACTTGCTTCCCGAAAGTATCATCTGGTTTCGCCCGTCAATATGATAGATGACCGGCGCGCAGTAGCTGCGCGTCATGTTCGGGCGGGGAGTTTTCCAGATTGTTTTGCCGGTGGCACGGTCCAGCGCGACAATGTAGGCCGGGCCATCGTGGTCCCCATTGACAATGACCTTGTCTTTCCAGAGGACGGGACTCGAACAGTAGCCGTGCATACTTGAAAACACCCCCGGCCGGACTTCCCAGACTTTGTTACCTTCGAAGTCGTAAGCTGCAACGAACATCTTATCGCGGTCAAGAAAGCTGACATACACCTTTTCGCCATCCGTCACGGGCGTCGATGTTGCATAGCTGTTCAGCGAATGTTTCCTTTCAAGCGGCGACTCAAGCACAACGCGCTGCCAAATTATATTTCCGCTGCTGCGGTCCAGACACAACAAGACGCGCTGCTTTTGCTCTTCGAGCGCCGTGACAACAAAGATACGAGAGTCCCAGACTATCGGCGACGCATGTCCTTTGCCCGGTATTGGAGCTTTCCATGCGATGTTCTCTGTACTGCTCCATCTGACGGGTACATTCTTTTCCAGGCTGGTGCCGTCGCCGCGAGGCCCTCTCCAACCGGGCCAGTTCTCAGCCGAAACAGGGCCCGACAGAAAAGTGATGAACACTATCGCTAAACACAGGCTGACAATAATGTTTCGATAGCTGATTTTGAACTTATTTTGGTGCATCGTCATCTACCTTTTTTTCATCGGGCCTGACTTCGGACAAATCAAGTCCATACGAGGGCGGCTCGCCGCCGGGGCCCTTGAAATAATGGCTCATCCACCGCATCATGCCATTGTTAAATGGAAAAATGGCATAAAGTGCCTTAAGTAATGTCTATAATACCAAATCGTATTTCTTTTTCAACCGTCTAAGAAGTGATAAACTGTTGTGATTTCTTTTGAGACCTCCAAAGCACAAGCCTATTCTGAACATTATCACAGCCGGGCGGGAAGAAATAGGCAATATTGTTTCTGTAATCTCCTGGTGACGTATATTTAATACAAAATAGAATTTTTTGTGACAGGCCGATTCAAGGACCTAAGGAGAAGAGGGAAACATTGAGGTAACTTTATAATCAGGAGGCCTTGCTGCTGCCGGTTTTCGTATGGGCCCAGTCTTATTTGCCTGCTCCCGGTCAATCATATCCATACGCGGCCTATCCACCAACATCTCCCGGAGAGGTTCGAAGGTTTTCAAAATGGCCTGATAATCCGGGGCCTCTTTGGATGTGAAGACAACCGTCTTACAAGCCTCGGTCCCCCCGGCACGGTCCATTGTGCGCCGTCATTGTACACAGCACCCGTGTATCACCGGGAACAGCACGCGGCTCTATGAAAGTCGCCGGGCTTAATACGCGGTTACCATAGTACACCCCCAGGTTCGTGCCGTCCGGATTGATTGTCCACAGGCTTTGTATCGGAATCGCAGGCCTGTCCACGTATTCCCAGCGCCCGTAAATAAGCCGGCCGTCGTTCATCAGGCTCGGCGTGAAATCGTTCAGATAGTTGGCTGAGATTCGCCGGACGTTCTTTCCGTTTGGAGCCATGCGATAAAACACCCCTACCGGCGACGTCCAGCAGTATGCAAAAGCCGGCTTGCGAGTCGACAGAAACCCTATATCCCCGGACGGCAAACTAAATTCGAAGTATGCCGAATGGTTCAAAACTTTTGAGAAGTTCTATCCTGCTCTTAAGAATATCAGGAGCAAAGTTTAGCGGCCGGTTTCAATGTCCTCTTCTCGTTATTAAATACTTCCGGTACAATCTCGGGTGCGCATCGGATTATATATCCTATGCTCGTTGGTAGTTGTCAACGGATTGAACATTCTATTGCCGTAATATGCAAAACTAACATAGCTATGGCTACCAGCCGCCACCTCCACCTCCTCCTCCGCCGCCGCCGCCGCCACCGGACCCACCTCCACTGGACCCACCTCCACCGCTGGGTGACGAGGACAGGCTGGAACCGATAGTGGAAGTCATGGCGGACAAGCCGCTTAACACAGATGATACGAACTCAGCACCCGACAGTGATGATACGGTCTCAGCACCCGACAGTCCCGAAGAGGAGAGTCGAGAATAAGGGCGGTAATAGGGAATATCGACATTCGATATATCGGCTATATTGCCGAGGTAATCTTTAGTGACGCCAAAAGCAATGGCCCAGGGCAGCAAGTCCTCAAACTTCAGGCCCATGGCCTCACTGCGTTTGAGTGAGTTGCGCATTTCATTCAGGCGCTGCTTTACAGCCGCACCCTGCTTACTTTTTCGGGCCATGGCCCCGCCGGATATGCAGATCAATGAGCCGATGAAAGCACCGGTGATACCTGCATCAACCATCCAGCCGCTGGTCCGGTAGTTCTTAAGCGATACTGTGAACAAAACTCCCAAACCGATAACAACAAAGGGAACAAGGAAAAGACTTTTCAATAATCCTTTGAGACCATTACGCTTCACGTTGGATAAGAGCACCATGCCGGGAAATCCGGCAAACATTGAGCCCCACACGGCAAAAAAGAGCACATCCACTTTCTCAATGGCCGCCAATGCCAGAGAAGACGCGATTACAATCAAACCAATAATAATAAAAGGTTTTTTGGCCTTCTTCGGCAGTTTCGCGAACCAGCCAAGCGTTTGAACCTGCTGCCAAGCTTTTTTCTTGATTTTAGGAATGTGTTTATAAAAGTGATTATTCAGCTTGTCGGTGTTTACTTTTTCCCCTTCGACTAAACGGCCCTTAAACAGCCTCTTAATCAGCAGTTCTTCGTAACCTGACAATTCGCCCTTTCCGGGTACTTTAGTAAGCTCAAATTCGTAGCGACTGGGTTCTTGGAACCAACGGGATTTGTGCTCCTGCTCCTCTTTGATTTCATCGATATGGATATAACCCCGACGGGCCAGATCCATTATTGTCGCCGTTATATCCTGAACGTCAAAGCTCTCATCGATCAGCAGCCCGGCCAGCCCGGGCATAATATCAAGTACGTCTATGTCATAAACTTGCTGTGGTTCAGGCACAGGATCCCTTCCGATGTTGTACCATATTATTAACAACATAAGCCCCGCCGCCACTGTGCCAACCGGAAAGACCCAGGGCTTGATATGAAAGGTATAGGTATGAGTTGGACTGCTGTAATGTTCCAGCATGCCCTTTGGCAGCGATAATTTTATCTCGAATTTGTCTTTCCGGCCGATTTCCACGGCGCTGAAATGAACCGATCGTCTGTCTTGCTGATTGATTTGCCATTTTGCCTCAGGGGCCTTGGTATAAAAGATGACCTCGACCCGCTCCGGCTCGACCGCTTTCGGAAGGTTCAGCGTTACAGACGCCGCCTTAATACGGTACTCGCAATCCCGAATCAGTGGTTTCCAATAAAGCACATCACGCCTCCAATACTGACCAATAGCTCCCCTGACTCGATAGCGGATTTGAAAAGTAGTCGCCGTATTACTATAGGGTGGATCTTTTACATTACGGCTGCGCCACTTGACATTAATCCTGCCTTTTTCCTTTTCGACGACGTAGCCGCCCTTACGGCTGATACTGCCTTTCTTATAAACTGTATCGTTCTCACTAAAACCTATAATTTCAATCCCGTCACATCCGTACAGCGAGTAATAGCGATAGAGACCGTTCCAGTCGCCGCTCAGCCGTACCCGTTGTGTTTCCACCACATCGAGGGACGTATCCCTGTTAAGGGTCATATTCACATCAATATGCTCATAGACAAGCTGCCTCCCCGAAGCTATGGCCGGATTAGCCGAAAACAACAAAAAACCGGCCAACAAACAAACCAAATATTTATATGCGAGACGGCAACTTTTCATTTTGTTCCCCTCGAAAAACTTAATATCTCTCAAAACGGCCTTCCTCGTTGCTTTATTCGCAATTATGCCCCGATACTAAGCAACATCAAACACCGCGTGCCTGCTGAAAGAATTACGTCCCGACTATTGCCGGAATGCAGTCTCATTTCATGGCAATAATGCGGTCGATGCGTTTTGCTATATCGGTCAGGTGGGCCTCGTCGCCGCCCGAAAGCTCCGCGGTCATATAGCCGTTGTAGCCGACCTCGTCCAGTGCCTTGCGTACCTGGGGCCAATTGACATCTCCATCCAGCAGGTTCTTCCACTGATATCCGCTTCGTTTGAAGTCTTTCAGGTGGATTTTGACAATCCTTTTACCCAGTGTCCGAATCCAATGGTGGGCGTGGCCGTAAATAATGACGTTGCCTACATCGAAATATGCCTTGACCCAGCGACTATTCAACTCGTCCAAATAACGTGCAAATTCGATTGGACTCAACAGGAACATGTTCCACACATTTTCAACCGCAACGATTACACCCGTCTGCTCGGCGGTGGGTATCAACCTGCTGACGTATTCCTGAGACCATTTGTACGCATCCTGATAACTAAAATCCTCCGTGACGCGCGTCGGAACCAGTAATACTGCATCGGCACCCATGACCTTGGCACAGCGGAGGGCATTTTCCATCTCTTCAATTTTTTTGCCAACCTCTTTCGGGTCACGATTGGTAAACGGCGGCCACCAGCCGTATAGCAGGCTGTGAATCGGTGTCCCCTCCTCTCTTGCTATTTTGGCCTGTTCAGCCGCCGCCTTAAGATCCTTCATGGGCCTGGCTTCAATTCCGTCAAAACCGCACTTCTTGGCTAAGCGAAATTTCTCGGCATCCGAAAGTTTACCGGGCAACATACCAATAATCACGGCCTTTAATAACTTCTTTTCCTTCTCCGCTCCTAAAGAGGGAGTGGTTGCAGTTAATATGCCCGGTGCAATAGCGGCCGCGGCGGTCAGCTTCAAAAAGCTGCGACGTTCAATCTTTCTGTCTTTCATAATTCCTTCTCCTGTTTATCTTTTACTTAAATCCTTAACGCGAATATTGCGAAACTCAAGCTGGGAGCCATGGCCGAGAAAACCGATATACCCCTTTTCTCTGTGGAGTCCCGGATGAGCCCTTTTGTCCATCGTCTTCGTGATTTGGCTGATGTCTGCATCGACAACAAGGCCGCCATTTAGCTTGACCCTGATGCGTCCTCCCTTGGCCATGACCTCCTGATAATTCCACTGGCCCACCGGTTTTTGACAGCCTCGTATTACCGGAACCACGCCATAAATGGAGCCGTGATATTGATAGGGCTGCAAATTTTTATATTGGTCTGCAGTATCATCCAGTATCTGCAGTTCCATTCCCCCATAGGCCGCATCAACATTCAGGGGTGTGCGAATGCCAAGACCGTTATTGGCTCCCGGGGTCAGCTTAAATTCAAACCGGAAGATAAAGTCACTATACTCATCTTTGGCGTAAACATTACCGCCCTTCTCGCATATAATCCTGCCGTCTTTGGCGACATAACCATTAGTATCACCTATCCAACCCGTAAGGTCTTTGCCGTTGAACAGGGAAACAAAACCTGTGGCCTTTTCCTCTTCGGTCAGGCCCCGCGTCCCTTCATCGCGCGGAATCTCGCGAATATAGATATTGCGGAAATGGATAGGGTCACCGTGACATTGCAATTCGATTTGTTCGGAAGGAAAAATGGGCCGGGAGCGGTCCCAGTAATTCTCCAGAACAATATTATCAACAATGAGCTTGCCGTTAAGATGCACCGTGACCCCCTCCCCGACCATTATGATACGAAACGTGTTCCATTGGCCGATGGGATTGTCCGCGATCATGGCGGGCTTGCTTGGATTTTTCTGATTGTTATAGAGACCGCCGGAACCGACCTTGTGCTGTTCGGGGTCCCAAATCTGTACCTGCGGCGTACCGCGCAGATAGATACCGCTGTCACCTCGCGGATTGACAATCTTCCAGTCGACCTGTAACTCGAAGTCTTCGTAATCCCGCAGCGTGGCCAGGCTGAATCCCTTGCCGTCAAATTCCAGGATACCGTCTGCGACCTTCCAATGCTCGCGCATGGATTTGTCCGCCTTGGCCTGTTCTTTGGCCAGTGCCTCGGGACTTAATTTGGCCCGCTTAATGGGATTATCGTATGGGCTTGATAGCAGCCCTTTCCAGCCGGTCAAATCCTTGCCGTTAAACAGAGCCACAAATCCTTCGGGAGCTTGATTCAGCCCCTTTTCCCCGCAGGATGCGGATTGCGCCAGGCACGCAACCACCACCAAAAAACAAACTACATTGAGGCATTTCATACATCGCTTGGTTTTTCTCATTTTCTTCATTTCCGGCACTCCTTCCTCTTTTTCTGAATTGACCAAAGTAAGATACTTACCCTACAATACTTTTCTGATAACCACTGATAATCTTCACTTATCAGGCAATAACTATAATAGGTATCAAGGCAATTTGCAAGAGTAGAATTGGAGCAAACTCTATAATGTGGCCCAAAAAATCCGCATCTATTGAATCCCTTAAGGTGGAGGTGGCGGGCCTATACCCCAGCCGATAGCTGCCAGCATCGGCATAATTTCGGGATTTGCCATAAAAAGGTCCCAGCACAATTGTGTGCGGTAGTTTTCAATCATCACCACAATAGGTCCCTGGTCGATGGCCAAATAGGCATCCGAGAACCAGTTTTCCTGTAAATTAAACGCATCGTAGAAACCAAACGGCCCCCACAGCCTGTCACCGTAAACGTGATAAAAATGCTTCAGGGTGGCGATGGATTCTGCCGGCGTGAAAGGCATGGCACTAAGAGCCGCGGTCGGGGTAATGGTGCCGTTGTCGTTGGTAGGCGAATGGGCAAGATAACCCCAGGGATTACAACTGGCGGTCAGGCCCCATACCGAAGCGCTATAGCCGGCAAAGTTATTGGGATTATTGATGCAGTGTGCACGATTGATTAGGGAAATGTTGCGACTATTATTGAAGTAGTTGCAGTAATTATCGCTTTTGTTGCGCGGGTCAAATCCCAAAAACGAATAATGCGTCCAGAACAAAGGCCCGCCGTAATCAGGCCCCACCCACTGATAATAACCATAGAAAGTATCGCCGTTGGCATACCAGGATTCCCGCGCCCAGCCGTCGTAATAACAGGATGGCGGTATCGGGTGCGCCGGCGAAGCAATCGCCAGCAGATATGCGACCATACATTCATTATAACCGGTAATCCTGAAGCTGTTCTGCCAGTTGTGGGTCGGCGACCACAACCACCACAGCGAATTGCCGTCCGTGTCCCCGGCTCGGCGATACCAGTCCCACTCCACATCCTGCCACAACTTAGTCACCATGCTCCGGACTGAGGTCTCGACAGTATCATCAGAATCGAAGTACTGCCGTACCGCGAGCATCCCCTGAATCATAAACGCCGTCTCAACCAGGTCGCCGCTCATAATCGGATTGCCAAACTCATCGTAATCGAAGGCTATAGGCTCACCGGTCGTACCGTCAAACCAATGCGACCAGGCACCATGATAACGAGCGGCCTTTTCGTCAAGAAAGGTCAAAATCTTCAGGATTCGCTCGGCCGCTTCGATCCGGCTGACGAACCCGCGATCGACCCCGACGACAATCGCCATCAATCCGAAACCTGAGCCGCCGGTGGTGACGGTCCGGCGGTCCCCCACGTAAAACCTTTCCCTTGCCAATCCACTCACAGGATGACCAAAATCCCAGAAGTACCGAAAGACAGCTTCCTGCACAGAGGTCAAAAGCTGCTCATCGGTCATCGCATAAGAAGTAGCGCTGACAATGCCTGATTGTGCAGTCTCTCCGCCATCGAGCACCGACGTTATATAATAATAGACCGTCCTGCCGTTCACACCGAGAAAGTCACTATAGACAGATACCGTGTGTACCGAACTATTCAGCTTCGTAAATGGTCCCACAGAGGAATCAGCGCGATATATATTATAACCCTCCAGACTCGGTGCCTTTACAGGCCTCCATCGCAAATCAATTCTGCTGTCGTGCCCGGTGGCTGTGAGATTGTAATAATCGGGATTGATCCGGCGCAGCCTCAGATTATCAACGAACAAGGTCCCCGCTATGTCCCCTGGCCCGCCCATGTCCTCGAACACCAGAGCGCCGATGCCGCCAAGACCCACGTTGTTTCGGTCGACAACATCAACGACTACGGTATGCCACTTATCAAAAGAGGTGGGGACATTAGCGGATTTATTCCAGCCGAACGTCGCATCCCACACGCCGACGAGCCCTGCAGGAAACAGAAGGCCTCCGGTCGGCACAAAGACATCGAAGACAATTTCATCCACGCCGGCCAAATCGAAGGTAAATCCGCCGGTAAAGTTGTACCCATACTCGACCTTGCGGTCCGTTTCGTTGTCCCAGGTCAGCCCGAGTACATACCTGCCCTCGGTTGCAGTGGGCACAATTCCGAATGTCGGATGGTTCGTACCACCCAATAGCCGGGCCCCTATAGTGACACTCGGATCGGTGGGATGTGGCCCCAAAATCCCGACATGCGTTTCATACGGCTCGTGGCCGGCAAGCAAATTAGTAACGTAAGGCTCAACACTCCCCCACTCTACCGCTAATAAATTAAAATCAGTAAAATCGACCCTGTCGCTGTAGTCGAAATCTGCACCGCCGCAGAAATAGTCCGCCAAACAACCGGTGTCCAGCCATTTCTCAGCAAAACCGGCAAGGTCGGACCAATCGATACGACCATCCTTAATCAAATCGAACCGAACCGCCTCCGCTAAACCGGGCAGACTTGGCGCCAATACCAGCACCGGCAAGACCATGCTAACAAGACCAGAGATACCTTTATTCATCCCTCATTTTCCATGACAATTATAAAATGGAGTATCCGAACTCTTGTGTCGAGTTTTCCTGTTTGACATAAATATGGCAACATTCCTCCTTTTTCTATCCTTATGATGCCAAATTCGCGTTAAAAAGTCAAGTGTCTTAAGTGTACCCGTGTCAAATACTTATCTGAACAAAAAGAGCAATCAAACACGGAAGGGCTGAAAACAACAAAGGGACAGGCTTAGTGAAAAGGATATGCCACTCAAGCCTTGCCGCTCAAGGAGCTGAAACGCCGGGTGTATTCTGCGTCTTCGGCCGGCTGGTCGCTATATTGGTCGTAAATACCCACAATAACCGCATCGTTTTCCTTTATGGATTGGAACGTCTCGCGGAAGGCTTTTTCCACCCACGCCTTGCGTTCGGAAAGTCGCCCCGCCGCCAGAATCTTAAAAGCCAGACACGGCCTCTTTGTCTGCCGTATCACCTTGAACATCCGCGGCGGGTCCTCCTGTAAATAAACTTCGGGCACAGGGATTGGGACCCGGCCCAACAGCTTCTTCAATTCGGCTTCGCTTCGATGGCGTTCGTAAACGCAGGCCATATAGTAATCCACGTCCCAGCCTTTGTCCTCGATGGCCTCTATCACAGCCGGCATGTGAGTGGAGACCCCCACCATAAGACCCGCATCGCGAACACGCTTGAGGAAATCATGAATCTTATCAAGCTTGCCCGCTTTGAACAAATTGTCGGTTGTTTCCCCATGATGCGCGATACCCAATCCGCCGGCTTTTGCTATCGGTTCAATCTCTGCCAGATCCGAGTTGATGGATAGATAGTGTATCTTCCCCCCATCGTCGATAAAGCGACGGTACATTTTATATTTATCACTGCCGGACTGCCAGCAATTAATCCCCACCTCCTGGCAGCTGCGCAGGGTCTTAAGGATTTGTTCCGGCGTGTAGTATTGCCGCATCTGGTGGTTGACAAAAACAGACAGGTGTGAACCGGCATTGAAGGGATTGGCCCCACAGACCAGTCGGGAAAGCGACACCTTCCCGAATTTTATACGAGGCAGCTTGGCCTCGCCGGCCCATGCGGAGGACACCCTGCCGACCTGCTCCGCAGCCATCGCAGCAACAGGCAAAGCTCCCAGCTTTTTTAGAAATTCACGACGAGAGGATTGTTCACATCCTGATGAATTATCTTTATAGTCTCTATCGCCTTGATTTAGAGCGGGCATTTTTCACCTCCAAAAGAATCGTAAAAACTAATTGTTGCCTGTTAAGGTTCGCTCCAAAAGCAATACCAACATCATTGGAGCCAAAACATTCAAAGGCAGTATTTTATACTTAAATCTCGCCCACGTCAATCCTTACAAATCCTCACAAGCAAAATGGGCTTGCACTTACAACCCAGGCCAATTAAACTATTACGCAAACAACCTTACTCTTATTACAGATTTAGGAGATTTCGCCATGAAGAATTTTTTATCCTGTCTGCTGGTAACATGCATCCTTCCGTTTTTTTGCGCATCATGCACGGCTTCCGTACAAAAATCGCCGAACTGGCGGGGTTTACATGTCCTCATGACAACTCAGGACAAGACCCAGGAGCTTACCGAAGTTGTAGGCGACCTGGCAAAACTTGGCGTTAATGTCATCATAGCGGAGATAAATTACGGATACGAATATGAATCCCATCCGGAGCTGCGGGGAAAAAACCCGAGCAAAAGAGAGCACATCAAAAGGCTCCTTGGTGAATGCAGGAAACACAATGTCCGCCTAATCCCGCAGTTCCAGTGCCTGGGTCATCAGTCGTGGCGTGAAAACGTTTTTCCTTTATTGGTCAAGTATCCCCAATTCGATGAAACCCTCGGCCAATATGACAAAAACGAACAGATTTACTGCCGAAGCTGGTGTCCGCTTCATCCACAGGTCAATCGGATAGTATTCGACCTGATGGACGAGCTGATTTTTGTTTTTGAAGCCGATGCCTTACACGTGGGAATGGATGAAGTCTTTCTTATAGGTGAAGACAGCTGCCCGCGCTGCAAAGGCCAAAACAAGGCAAAGCTTTTCGCCAAAGCCGTCAATGACTACCACGACCGTCTGGTCAAAAAACACAAGATTGAAATGCTTATGTGGGGAGACCGTCTAATCAACGCCGGCAAAATTAATTACGGCAAGTGGGAGGCCAGTGCCAACGGCACCGCCGGTGCGATTAACATGATACCAAAAGACATAATAATCTGCGATTGGCACTACGAAAAACGTGATACCTACGAATCGATACCCATGTTTTTGAAAAAAGGCTTTCGGGTATGGCCGACCGGCTGGAAAAAATTAGAAGCCACTAAAGCGCTCGTTGAATATTCCCGGCGCTTTGAAAACAGCCGAATGCTCGGACACTTAAATACAACCTGGGGAGCTGTTCCTATAAAAGATTTGACAAAATTTGAACCGATACTATACGCCACAATTTGCTTTCGGTAACTTGCTCGTGAAATTAAGCAAAACAGAGGAGAAATCTTAATAAAAGAAAGAGGGTATAAAATGGGTAATACAAAGAATACAACAACTAATATAACACGTCGTGGTTTTTTCTCCGGTGCGGGGGCGGCCGTTCTGTCATTTACGATTATCAAACCGTCTCTTGTAAGGGGGACGCAGGCTAATACCCGCATCGAGGCCGGCTGCATCGGGCTGGGAGGCCGCGGAAGAATGATAGCCGGCATGATCCAACAACACGGTGGGTATCAAATCACGGCCGTGGCGGATTATTTTGAACAAGTGGCCAAAGCCGCGGGCCAACAATTTAAAGTGCCCGAATCAAGGTGTTTTTCCGGGCTGTCCGCCTATAAAAAACTCCTCGCAGGTAAAGTGGATGCCGTATTCCTGGAAACTCCACCTTATTGCTTCCCCGACCATGTAGAGGCCGCCGTGAAAGCGGGCTGTCACGTGTATATTGCCAAGCCGTTGGGTTGTGACGTTCCCGGATGTCTGCGAATCTCCAAAATGGGCCAAAAGGCCACGGCCGACAAGAAGGTCTTTCTGGCCGACTTTCAAACACGCACGGACCCCTTCTACATCGAAGGCATAAAAAGGGTACAGGCCGGTGCGATTGGCAAAATCGCAATGTTGAGCTCGGAATATAACGACGAAAGTTTTTCCGACCCGCCGAAGACCGCAACCATCGAAAGCCGGCTGCAAAATCTTATTTGGGTTAATGATAACGACCTGGGCGGCAGCTATCTGGTCAACGCAGGTATTCACGCCGTCGACGTAGCCCTGTGGATTGCAGGAAGTCCGCCGGTCAGTGCTATGGGTTGTTCCCGCATCGCCCGGAACAATCCAAATGGAGATTCCCACGACGTCTTCTCGGTTACTTATGAATTTGCCAATGGCCTTATCCTCAACCACAGGGGCGAGCATCTGAGAAACCGGTTCGAGTTTCGCTGCGATTGTTTCGCGCAGGGACAGGATGGATACCTCGAGACAGGCTATACAAGTCGTGTCAGGATTCTCGGCAATAAAACCGGATATCGGGGAGGCGACGTGGAAAATCTCTATCCTCGAGGCGCCGAGCGCAATATCGACACCTTCCACAAATCCATTATAAACGGCATCTACGATAACCCGACTCTCGAACCGAGTGTGAATTCTACTCTGGCGACCATCCTGGGCCGTGAAGCCGCCGGCAGAAACACTAAACTCACTTGGGACGAAGTGATCCGGGAAAACATAGGATTCGAAGTCGACCTGACCGGCCTGAAAGCATAAGTAAATCCGGTGACCGCGCTCAACGGTAATGGGCAAGGCAAAAATCGAGAATACACTGCAAAAACCTGACGAAGAAGAGCTTACAGCGTCCCTATCCGTTGTAACGGAGAGGGCGGGATTCGAACCCGCGGTAGGGACAAGCCCTACACAGCCTTTCCAAGGCTGCTCGATAAGCCACTCCGACACCTCTCCAAAGCAATTTACAATTATTTAGTATTGCTATATGGTCCGAGTTTTCGTCCACTATAGCAGCAAAAAAGGGATTTGCAATCGAAATCCACCGGTTGGGCGCGATTCCAGCACAACGAGATTTTTCAGAAAAAAAATGAACCGCTCGCCCCTGATAATAGACTATGATAGATAGAATGGACAGGTCGGTTGACCAACTTGTTGATGAAATACTCGTGATGGATGCCCAGGACGGCAGAGCCAGGGCCATGGAAATGCTTGTAAGCCGCTGGCAGAAACGCCTCTGGAAGTACGCTCTTCGATTGACCGCCGACGAACAGGCAGCCTGGGACGTTACTCAGGAAACCTGGCTCGGCATCATAAAAGGATTGAGAAAATTGAACGACCCTGCAAATTTCAAGGCCTGGGCATATAAAATAACAACAAACAAATCAATCGACTGGATAAAAAAAGATAAAAATATAAAAAAGATAAGCATCGAAGAAATTAAAAATCATCATCAAAAAGAAAAAAAAGATGCAGGCTTGAAAGAGCTGCTGCAAAAATTAGACGTGAGAAAAAGAGCCGTTATCAGCCTGTACTATTTTGAACAGCTTACCGTCCCCGAGGTAAGCACCGCCCTGAAAATTCCAAAGGGGACCGTCAAATCCCGGCTGGCAAAGGCAAGAAAAGAGCTCAAAGAGCTTTATCAAAAACATTTCGAATAAACTGAAGGAGAAAAAAATGAACGATGAACAAATCAAAAAAAACGCCGATGACACCTGCAACGAATCAAAAGAAGACTCAATATGGTCGATAGCAAGGGACTTCTACGGCCCAAAGATGCGCTCCACCGCAATTCTCGTCTGGGTATGGGCCATCATCTTTTTTGTCCCGGCCGCGTATAGCGCCGTCAAATTCTTTAAAACCGACCAGACAAAATTCCAGATAATGTACGCCGCCATCTTCATCTGCTGCTTCAATGGCATTTGTCTGATGAAGATTTTCGCCTTGCTGATGATCCACAGACAGGGCATCAAACGGGAAATAAATAAACTGAAAAAATAATGGAAGGGATATAATCATAAGCAAAAGCATTAAGGAATAAAAAAATGAACAACGAACAGATAAAAAAAATAATAGACAGTCCCGAAGAATACGATGACACGAAAGAAGACACACTATGGTCAATGGCAAGGGATTTCTACAGTAGAAAAATGCGATCCACTGCAATTCTTGTCTTTATATGGTGCGGCACCTATGCCACACTGGCTGTTTTCAGTGCCATCCAATTCTTCAGGGCCGACCTGACCAAATTCCAGATTATGTATGCTGCTTTTTTTGTTTGTTGCATCCAACTATATGCTGCAGCAAAGGTTTTCTCGTGGCAGGCGGTACACAGAAACAGCATAAAGCGGGAAATAAAAAGGCTCGAACTTCGCATCGCAGAGTTAGCCGACTCTATTGCGGAGAAGTCTTGACAGGCTCAAAACCTGTTTTTGCCGGTTGGGCAGAAACCTGCTGAAGAAAGACCGTTACATAAAACCTGATATTGCTGTAAAATAGATCGTTTGCTGAGGCGCCGGTTTGGCGTAAATGAGTTCTGTAAAATTGAGGTTAGACATACTTTGAAAAGAAAACAAATGAGAATCATACTCTTTACAGGCAAGGGCGGCGTGGGCAAGACTACCATCGCTGCGGCAACTGCAACCCGCACAGCCCAGCTCGGCCACAAAACGCTGGTTATCAGCACGGATGCCGCGCATAGCCTGGGCGATAGCTTTGATGTGCAGTTAGGCAATTCTCCCACCAGGATCAGCGACAACCTCTGGGCACAAGAGGTCAACGTCCTTGAAGAGATTACCGCCAACTGGCAGACAATTCAGAACTACATGGCCTCTTTCTTCAGGTCCACCGGCGTTGACGACATCCTCGCTGAGGAAATGGCTATTCTGCCCGGCCTGGATGAGCTGTTTGGGTTGTTCCATATTCATAAAGCACATCAGTCGGGGACGTATGACTGCCTTATCGTTGACTGTGCACCAACGGGGCAGACTTTGCAATTGTTGAGTATGCCGGAGGTCGCACGTTGGTGGATGCAGAAGTTCTTTCCCGTCGAGAGGAAGATCGCAAAGACCCTCCGGGCGATGAGGAAGAAGAAGATAATGTCCATCCCTATCCCGGAAGACTCTGTATACGCCTCTATCCAGCAGCTCTATGATAACGTCGGGGCATTGAAGGAAACGCTGGCAGAACCCGGAACAACCTCGGTTCGTATTGTCCTGAATCCTGAGAAGATCGTGCTGGAAGAGACACAGCGGGCCTATACGTACCTGAATCTGTACGGGTACCCCGTCGACTGCGTGATCGCAAACAGGATTTTGCCGGATGAAGTCACTGATTCGTATTTCTCCACCTGGCGAAAATCGCAACGCGGGTACATGGCCAAAATGGAAAGCATCTTCTCACCGCTACCCGTCTTACAAAGCAAGCTGATGCGATCGGAGATAGTAGGACGAAAGCTGCTGGTTCAGCTCGGACGAGACATCTACAGCGGCCAGGATCCCACAAAAGTCTACTGTGACCAAAGGCCTCAAAAAATCATCAGGGATAAACAGGCCTATGTCCTGGTTTTGAAGCTGCCATTCGTGAAAAAGGCCGAGGTCAATATCCTCAAAAACGCCCATCAACTGACCATCCAAATAGGTAACTACCGACGAGACATCCTGCTTCCAAGTGCACTAAGCCTGCTGGATGTCGAAAAGGCAACGCTCAAGGCAGACGAGTTGAGAGTAACTTTTTTAAAAGGAGCATGAATTATGGCAAAGAAGCAAGAAGAGGTCGTTAAACTGGTCAGCTCTCTGTTCGAGGTCGAGAAACATTTCCTGGAGCTTCTGCTTGACTTCGTTCCTGAAGAGGCCAGAAAGCATCTGAGGGCCGCACGCAAAGAGAAGCTGTTGGCCGTGCGCGCTATACTCGATGCGAAGATCAAGGACATAGAGACCAAAGAAAAAACCAAAGGCAGGAGAAAACCACAAAAAGTCAAGGTAGAGTAACAGCAAAGCAACTAAAATTTTATTGATTGTTTTTGTTCTCTATTCGTCGCTTAACAAGGACCACCCAAAACAGCCTTCGGTGTATTGATATTGGCCTTGAGTTACAGAAAGAAATTTGGGTGAGCTTGAACGTTGCATTGGAGAACCACTATATGGAACCGCGTGATGTTATAAGACATATTACTGGATATCTTGGTGGCATCAGTATATTCTGTCTTGGAATACCATTTGTATTATACATCATCTCCACAAAACTCAATAGGCCGATTTGGGGCCTTGCACATTCACAACTGCGCATAGCACTTTCATTGCTGATCGGGGTCGTGGGAATCACATTCATGTTATGGTCCAATATTTACCTGTTCTTTATTGGCAAAGGAGGTCCCGCCGATGGATTCGGCGTAGCTGTCAGCCCCCGCACAAAGCATCTGGTGACAAGCGGACCTTATCGCTATACGCGAAATCCCATGGCCTTCGGAGCACTTTCGTTCTATCTTGCCCTGGCCCTGTTCTTCAATTCGGCGATTTGCGTAGCACTGGTGGCCATACTGTCTGGTGGAGCATATCTCTATCTCAGGTGTATTGAAGAAAAACGCCTGCTGAAAGATTTTGGCGATGCTTACGAGCAATATCGCAAGACTGTTTCGAGTCTTGTGCCTCTCCCTGCACGAAAGAAAACGTGACTCTCATTGAGCATTTTTTACTCGTCTCTGCGAGAAGAAATCTCTCAGCAGTTTGCTGCACTGCTCAACCAAAACCCCGGAAGTAACTTCCAGGCGATGGTTAAGTCGCTCATCCTGGACAATATTGTAAAGCGATTTACAGGCCCCCGCTTTCGGGTCATCACAGCCGTATACTAATCTATCAATTCTGGCCAGCACCAATGCGCCGGCACACATAGGACAAGGCTCCAACGTGACATATATCGTACAGCCGTTTAAATGCCAGTTCTCCAGTGCTGCCGCCGCCTGTGTCAGCGCGATTATCTCTGCGTGCGCCGTCGGGTCCTGTAACTGCTCTCTCTGATTATATGCCTTGCCGATTATCCGGTTTTCGCCAACTATGACCGCGCCAATGGGAACATCACCGTTTTCCTCGGCAATCCGCGCCTGCTCAATGGCGAGTCGCATAAAGTTTTCATCTTCTTTGGTTATATTTATCATTTATTATCCTTGCCTTGAAAACCCTTTCTGCAGGGGATATTAACCTAAAGGCTCCGGGATGTAAAATTAATTGCCGCTTTTTCTAATACTCTGGTATAATACATTTACTTGACAATGGCGGATAGCCGAATAACGTATGTATTATTCCTTGTAAGAAGATAGCAGCCTTATGCTTGAACTTATTGAAAAACATCTTTCAGAAATACAACTAATCTGCTCACAGTTTAATGTTAGCAGGCTCGAAATTTTCGGTTCCGCTTTGAGTGAAAACTTTGCTCAAGTATCAAGCGATATAGACCTTCTGGTGGAGTTTAAGCCGTTAAAACAGGGACGACACGCAGATACTTATTTTGGCCTGCTGGAGTCCCTGAAGAATCTGCTCGGCAGAAACGTGGATTTGGTAATGACAAAGGCGATTAGAAATCCGTATTTTCTGCAAAAAATAAATCAAAACAGGAAAGTTCTCTATGCAGCTTGAATCAAAAAAGATTTTGGAGGACATCCGGCTGGCCGGCGCTCATATCCTTGATTTTACCGCCGGTGCAACTTTTGATGATTATGTAGATAACAAGATGCTATGCTTTGCCGTGGAGCGACAATTTGAAATTATAGGCGAGGCTCTTAACAGGTTGTCCAGAATCGACCCGGATACGGTGTCGAAAATAAGTCGCTCTCAGCGGATTATCTCATTTCGAAACATTCTTATTCATGGCTATGACATCGTTGATAACACCGTAGTTTGGGACGTTATCCAACAAGACCTGCCAAACCTGCAAAAACAGGTACAAGACCTGCTCGCAGAAAAATAGACAGGGACATCACCGTTTTTCTCGGCAATCCGCGCCTGCTCGATGGCCATTTGCATGTACCGTTCATCCTGTTTGTTGTCAATCATGCCCATAGGCTCATAAGCGGTTCGAGTCGCTCTTTTCGAACACTACCGCCGACGACTCGCCCTCTTTTCGGGCTATGATCTTCCCGTCGTTCAAGAGCGTTGCGATGATTCTCCCGTCCTCACCCTCAAAGGTTATCACTGCGTTTCCTTCGGGGTCAATGGTCCACGTCCCCGCAAATGTTTCATCGCCAGTCTTCGCGATAGATATATCCTTCTCCATGAGCGAAAGCTCGATCGTCTCTCCCTCATACGTACCTTTCCACATACCCATAAAGGCCTTCTCCGGCCGATTACCGCTGCACGAGCTTAACGCCACGCAAACCAACAGAACCGCTGACAGTCCAAGAACATTTCTCATTGAAGCACTCCTTTCACTCATTTCAAATTCCACATCTGCTACTGAACTGGCCTCCTTCGGCCATCCCTGATATTCCACCATAGCAGCTTCCTCCGAAAACGCAAGTTTCCCTGCCGATTTACCTAGAATTTCGGGGCTCGGATCGGTATTCGACAATCTGCATATCGAGGTCGAAGGGCTGTTTGTCGGTGCATTTTCGGTAGGCGGTTCCGCGCTTGTAGTCGTCGGGCGGGACCTTTCTATACGGATTGAAGCCCGGCTTATCATCGCTGACCATGCCCTTGATATTTACGAATCCGTGCAGTGTATCGTAATTTTCAATCGATTCAAACTCGACGGCATACGTCTTGCCCGGTTCAAGCGGCACCTCGCCCGGCGCGAAAGAAACACCGAATACACCCCACGATGCGTCGCCTGTATAATTGCCATTGCCTATCGCTATCTTTTCCGTGCCTACAATCTCACCGCCCGGCCCGCCCTGCCGCACGCTCACTCTCACTCGCTGCTTCATAATCGAAGGCTGCACGCCCGACGTCGCCGCATACAAAATAACCGACGCCAGCCCCCTGCCCTGCGCCACATACGTCTGTGACCACGATTTGTCAAAACCGGCGAACTCAACAAACTTTTTCTGTACCCGCTTGTTATAGGGTATCAACAAACCATCGCAATCCGAGCCGACCGCCATACACATCTTATGTCCCTGCCAGCCGGCCTTTCCGTCTTGACCTATACGGTAACAATCCGACATCTTATCCTCATCCGCCCTCCAGAAAACCTGGAAGCTGCCGCCTTTAGTCTCCGCCTTCAGATGCACTGCGTATGTTTTGCCCGGCTCCGTCGGGATCTGGCCGGAATCCCAGCCCCCCGACCACCAATAATTCTTCGGCCCACCGCAATCCACGTCCAGAACAACCGCCGCAGGCCCGACCTGCTTCCATTTATCCGGCGTCCCCTTGCCTTTTTCGTGGATTGATATAAGAATATTCTGCCCCCTCGGCCCGGCCCCGTCCACCCCATCGGTCGCCAGCTTAAAGCCAACCTGTGTGATGCTCGTCCCCCTCGCTATGAACGTTTGATAGTAATCCGTGGCCGCCTTCGTGTCCCACGCCCCTTCGTAGAAATCGCCGTAGTCAAATACGGGAGAGAGCTTCCGGTCCACGACGTCACCCGGCTTTACGAACTGGTTAGTCAGAACAATAGGCCGCATAAAGCCCGCTGGATTAGAAAAGATGATGCTATAGTTTCCCGCACCGCCCGGCAGATAATACCACCCCACGGGATGTGTCTCCCATGTACGAAATCCGATTGCCTGGCTACCGGTGCCTGCCGAACTCGCAAAGCAATAGACCGCCGTCATAGCTACTTCTTCACTGCTGCCCGCGTACCGCGCCGCCATCAACCGCCCCTTCAAAACAACATGATCCGGAACCGACGCCAACACTATCAACTGGCATAATATAACAACATTAGCGACAAGTGATATCATATCACAACCTCAAATGAAATTAGATCTGATTCTTAAAGGTAGCAAAATACCGCAATTTGCATTTTGATTTTTGATACAAAAAGAATTTATCAAGCAGGAAAACAAATACTCCACCTGTTCAAATGCTCAACTGCTCTATTTTTTGCCTTTGGCAAAAAATACCCCCAAGGGGAGTCGAACCCCTGTCTCCAGGATGAGAACCTGATATCCTAGGCCACTAGACGATGGGGGCAAAAAAACCCAAAATTAAAAACTAAAAATTCAAAACTAAATTAGCGGCGGTTGGATTCGAACCAACGACCCTGGGCTTATGAATCCCATGCTCTAACCAGCTGAGCTACGCCGCCGAAACTGACAACAATGTATATAATCGGCCCCAAAATTGCAAGAACTTTACCGGAGAATATAATTTGTCGCCCGGCATTCGAATTTCGCAATTTTCAGTCTGCGGACTTTTGCTTTGACTCTACACCTTATTTCGACTATCGTCTAAGGCGAAAACCGAGTCCGAAAATGTATAAATCGGGCATAGTATTCACAACATAATCAGATAATGCCTGTTCAACAGGTCCCAATCGGACCCGCAAAAAACGGAAAGGACATATAAAATGTTCTACGACATTCTATATTCCATTGGCCTTATAGCAATTGCAGGCCTTATCGCCTTTTTTATAGGCAGGAGGATGGCCGCAAAACCTAAGATAAAATCAAAAACAACTACATTTCTACTCAAATCCATCCGGGCGATAGCTGAATTGGCGGTCCTTGAATATAGAACCGAAGGAGTCACCGAAATCAAGGAAAAAAATCTATTGTTTTATTGATTTTTTCGGATAGAAGAATACAATTTCCCAAGAATCTTAATTTGTGAAACCGGGCAGGACATTCATAATTCGGCACGAAATATCTGGAGAGATTCCGTCACGATGTTTTTTGAAGAGGCAATTTCAAAGGCACTAAGTGAAACAAACCTTGAGCAACAGCAAATGCTTGATAAGGCAACTGCCGAGTACTTTAGTAGTCTGCCAACACGTGAGTTTCCATCTACCGGTGATTTGGATGCGGCGGAAACAAGACTTAGGTTGTTTTTGAGGAAGGAATTGCTCACCCCGGCAATGTTGAAGAAAATAACAGGACAGCCTTCATTTGATAATAAGAGTGTTGAATCGTTGAAATTTGCTTTTGATACAATCGTACCGCAAGTGACTGTGCCAAAACCGGCCCAATTAATGGAATTGAGAGCAGCCAGCGTGGCTTTGGCAGCTTTACTCGGTGCTATTCTCGGATTAGCTCTACTAACGCCTTTGACTCGATTGGCCTTGGGAATGCGAGACGTAGGAATAGTCTTAGGCGGTCCTCTGGGGGCCTTTTGTTTGGTGTTAATTGTTTGGCGAGTATCGAGAAGTAGTTCTCTTATAAAATTCTTGCAGGTCTCTCAAAGAAGGCCTGCATTTGACCAATTGTCTCACGAGCAAGTGGTAAGGTCTTGTCTTAATTCATGGCTGAACATGGCGATTCCATTGCTGGTTGCGTTATACTGTTTTTCAAAGTCTGGCCAGGTTTTTACTGATAAGGAAGCGGCCTTTAGTACGCTGGCTGGGTACATATATGCTCTACACAGTGCCACTGAGAAGGACCTGCCAACTGCCGCAGACGAATTAATCCAGGAAGCCAGGAACTTCGGCTTTGAAGGTCTCGAGGGGCAACCGCAGTTTTTTCCTGATGTTGAGAAACGAGAAGACAGCTTTGTGTGGGCTTCCAGTCTTAAAGATAAATATGAAGCCTTCGGTGATATTAATGAAGGTGACGCGGTTAAAGTTGAGCGAAAACCCGTGATTTTGGGAGGCAAAGTATTGAAACGCGGTTTGGTAAGAAAAATTCGAGACAGGGACTGATTATGGATAAGACGCATATCCTCGCGGTGGATTTTGGGACCACCAACTCCTACTACTGCAAATGTCCTGCAGATCAGACTTCGCCGGTGGGTGTCGATTTCGGTGTCGGGAGGGACGGCATTGCTACCGCGATTCTCTACCGTGGACATAAAGAACCTCTGGTAGGGGATGCAGCATTGAACGAGTTTGGAGAGACGCCGGTAAAGGAGAGGGCGTCGTGGTGCTTGCGAACACAATTTAAACCTGACATTTCGACAAGCGATGAAGCGTGTAGGAATGCAGAAGATTTTCTAAGGACCATAATCGTCCAATGTGAGAGGCAACACATAGATATAGATCCAGGCAAACGTGAAGTTATATTTGGAGCACCCAGCGAATCAGAACGTGTCTTCAATGCGAAGCTCTCGCAAATCGCGCAGGCGGCAGGATACGGGAATATAAAAATTGTAGATGAGCCCATCGGGGCTTTGCTTTACCATCTTTGGCACAAGGATCTCTCACCAGTCGAGGCTCAAAGAGGCGTTTTGGTCGTGGACTTTGGAGGAGGAACGTGCGACTTCGCGTTTCTGTGCAGCCTGGAGGTACGTCATTCCTGGGGAGACTTTGAATTAGGTGGCCGATTGTTCGACGATATCTTTTTCCGATGGTTCTTG
>Ga0224495_10000361_pt1 | contig 36954 bp, 40 predicted proteins | sample SF_Jul11_sed_USG_FD_168128 | JGI IMG/M metagenome (GOLD analysis project Ga0224495, IMG submission 168128) | Sediment microbial communities from San Francisco Bay, California, United States - SF_Jul11_sed_USGS_4_1 | ecosystem: Environmental > Aquatic > Marine > Sediment | place: USA: California... | reverse complement strand
CGATAGTCGCAGAACGGCCACGAGCGGAAGTTTGGCGCCGAGATCACACCGCCGCAAAGCGGTCCTCAGCCCTGCGCGTTAACGCAGAGCTAAGCGGGCGAGCAACAGCAAGCGAAGCGCCGCTGTTGAACGCTCCGCTTGAGCGCCGGGTTGGGCTGTTGAACGAAACCATGGCCGCGAGCATATCGCGAACCTGACGATCGGGCACTTGTTTCCTTGCGCCACGAGCGCGTGCGACCCCGGAGCACGGCTTGCGTCACGCGACCGATGAACGAAGCGCAGGCTCGGGCCCACAAAAGTAGAGCGACGATAGGAGCGACACTTTTGTGGGTCGCAGTTGATGCAGATGTTAGGCTTGTGGTGGGCTACGCTTCGCTTGTGCCCACCGTGCCAACATGCTGCACCGCAACACATTCACGGTCCCTGACTGCATGCGAGGGGCATTTGGTCCATGTCGGACGTGTGATTAGGGAAACACGCCGCTCACCTCATAAGTCCAGACCTTGAAGCTCGTCAGCGTATTGGGGCCGAACGTGTTGCTGATCGCGACATCAGCGGCATCGCGACCCCGCGCGATCAGGACGCGGCCAATACGCGGCACGTTGTTCCGAGCGTCAAAGGTGTACCAGCGACCGCCAAGGTATGCCTCCAACCAGGCGGCAAAATCCATCGGGCCGTGTGGGGGCGGTATGCCGATGTCGCTTAGGTAGCCGGTGCAGTAGCGTGCCGGAATGTTCATGCAGCGGCAGAGCGCGATCGCGAGGTGCGCGTAGTCACGGCAGACGCCGGTCCTCTCATTGAAAACTTCCCAGGCCGTCATCGTGGCGCGGGCGTGCTCGTAACCAAAGGCGACATGTTGATGGACGAAATCGCAGATGGCCTGGACGCGGCCCCATCCAGTGCGCGATTTGCCGAAGAGGTCCCAAGCCGCCTGGGACAGCCGATCGGTTTCGCAATATCGGCTTCCCAAGAGGAACACCAGGGTCTCCTCGGGCAGGTCTTGCACCGGGTGTTGCTGAGCCGAGGCGACGACGATATCCGCCTCGCCCGCATCGTTCACGACGGCATCGGCTGAAAGCCGGAGCTGGCTCTTCGGCGCGACAATCCGGCTGCACCAGTTGCCGAAGGCATCGCGATACGCAGTGATTGGGATCGACGGGTTGGTGATGAGGTGATCGGGAACGATGATGTCGGAGACGCGCGTAGAATGAATGTGTAACGTCAGGATCATAGGCGTCGGCTGCGGGCAGTCGTAGATTAATTCGTAGCCGACCCGGATTTTCATAACTAGCCTCTTTCAGTAATTAGGCTGCGGCCTGTGCAATGAGCTCCGGGAGCAGTTCTAGAGATTATGCGATGCGTAACTGCGCAAGCGATGCACGGGCATCTCCTCCACTTATATCCGGAACGATTTTTAATTCCAGTGCCGTCACCCCGGCCAGATCCACCGCGTAATCTTCAAACTCGCGCATCATCCCCGGCGGGCTGAAGTTATATTGCTGACGCAGAATCTCCCGGTAAGATTGACCGCCGTCCGGCGACCACCGCAGCACGAACTCTTGCGTGCGCGCCTGTTGATCTTCGTGAAACACCAGCTGAATACGCCTGACCCTCTGCAACTCGTCAAACAGAAGGCGGATCGTCTGTTCCCCGGCTTGTGCCGCCCGCCAGCCCGACCCCGCGCGGGGCATCAGCGCCGCCTCGATCGGGTATGCCGCATCCTCAGACGTGAGTTCGACTTGCGCCAGGCGCCGCAAGTCTAGCCAGCTTTGCTCGAGAGGGGCGAGGTTTTGAGCGTCTTGATTAATTATCCGCTTGCGCATTGGCCTTCCTCTTCCACCTTTCTATTTTACGCAACCCCAGCAGCCTAACAATGTTTAGGCGGATCCATATAAGAACCGGATCTGCCATGTTCTATCCGCGTAACACACCTTCAATGATCGTGAACAATATCCCATCATCGACGGTGGTGCAATGAGTGCCAGCCCATCGACTATGTATCACGGTTCTTATGCGGATCGGCATAAGACCCTCCTTCTGATAGCAGTCGCTCGTGGACGTCGGCTAAGGGTCGAGGACTGCCATCGGCCACCTTGAGACGTTCGCATGCCCTTCAAACACGTTCCGCAAAGCGGACCACCACGCGCTGCGAAGAGGAGTGCTGGCTTACTCCGTTCCACATCCGTGAGTGATGGTGTGGCCTCTTGTTCTCGGTGGCGATCCGTGCCCAAAACCCCTGGCCAGCCGCCTCGGCACACCTTGACGGCCAAGAGGACAGATAGAGCCCGCTCCGGTCCGGCTGCTCGTGATAAAAATGACGAACTGTCACTGTGGTACCATCCCCGTTGTTGAAGGGGATGCCCGCCTCAATGGGATGGTGATGGTGCGTGATGTCTTACTGTCGCTTTCAAGGTCGCGGGGCATGCGCTTTCTTCGGTTCAACAACACATGCTCATGGGGGTACGACGATGAGAATACTTTTCTCAGTCCTCTTGATTCTGGTCTTGGTCCAGACGACCGTCTCAGTGCGTGCAGAACCACAAGATTTCACAGTGACAGCGGTGATGAAAGGTTCAACGACGATCAGTGGCCAGAAGATCGAATATCCCAAAACCGACAAGGCGGAAATGGCCTCGGTCCTGGTCGAAATCCAACCGGGGAAGGAGAACGGTCGCCACATGCATGCCGTGCCCACCTACGTTCACGTCCTTGAGGGAACCATGACGGTGGAATTTGAGGATGGCGCTCGACAGACATTTAAGGCTGGGAGTGGGTTTCTGGAGGTTGTGAACACCGTGCATAGCGCAAAGAATTTAGGCGAGGTCCCGTTGAGATTATTGGTTGTCTTCGTCGGTGAAGAGGGAAAGCCAAATCTTATCCGCCCAGAACAACATCAGGCATCAGATGCGACACAATGATTCAAAACAGATGTTTCTGAACCATGTTTTGACCGCTTCCAAGGCTGAGTAAGTCGTGAGGTCGGCTCGCGAATGAGTCGGAGGTCTTTCCTACATCCCCAATTCAGCATAGGCCGTAACATGGTCGAAGTCCTCTCGGTATACAGGTCTGGTTGATTGTCAGGGGCAGGAGAATGCACGCAGAGCTAAGACAAGCCAGCGACAGGGAGATGCGTGCAGCAGCAGAGCACTACTCTGGTCATAACCTCGACCTCCTACCATCAGAACGCAGACGTTGAACGGCCGCTTCTCAATTCGTGATCGACCGATATGAGTCGCGTGGAGGTGATTCTGACATACCTCAAGTCCCATTGATCCGTCCTGTGCGTAGCAGTCCCCTCACCCATTCGGTGTAGCTGTAAATTCAATCTCCTGGGCGATAGCGAAGGAACGTTCCGCTTATTAACATGTAGCAAACATAGAGGACGGTCCAAACACTCTTCTACGGAACATAGGAGGTTTCACACAAGGAGGTGTTCTATGAGTGATCTACACTTAAAGGACATAAAGGACGACTTAACGCATGAGCCACCATGGGTGTATCTGTATGCGGTGATTCTTATCGGGATCGTTGCATTTGCATTCTATTTCGGCGGTTTCATGGGATGAGCCGTTAGTAGCAAATTGCCGCCAGGACAGGAAGCGTGGCCGGAGCCGTGTCCAAACGGCTCCGGTACCGGTCTTTCCTTGTCAATTCACAAAGGACCGATGCCCTTCTCGCGGTAAAGTAAAGATGGACGACTTCGGACACACCATCTGCCTTGACAGCCGCCGCCATTGGTGGATTTGTATTCTCACGTCAGTCACACCCCACGAGCAGACTACGCCCAGAACGCGTCCCAAGCGTGGAGGTCGTAATAATGCTCCCGAGCGTCAATAACCAGGCCGTTTTTGAATTGGAAGACGATGCAGCAATCAACCTCCAGGCGCTTCCCGTTCCGTTCGGCGCTGTTGTGATGAACACCCACCACCACACCGTCGTCATCCTTGAGCACATGCAGCAACTTCGCCTTGAAAGTCCCGCCCGTCAGGCTCCCATACCGGCTGAATTGGGCGAAGACCGACTCGCGTCCCTTGTGGTCGCCGGCGATGGAGCTTTGGCCCGGCGTATGCCACACGGCATGCTCGTCAAACAGAGTTGTGAGTGTTTTCATGTCAGCCGCGTTGAAGGCCGCATAACCGCGCCGAATGATTTCTGCATTCTTTTCTGCTTGGTTCATATTGTTGTTCTCCTGGGTTCAGGGTGAAAGTTCAATACGTGTGAAGGTTTGGTCGGCATCATCAAGTGGGCGTGCAGCAACGCCTAACTATGTTTAGATCGATCCGCACAAGAACCGGATCTGCCAGCTTCTGTCTGTCTAATAAGCCGCTGCCGTTCGCGAACAATACGCCATAGCTGCTGCCGTTTCAATGAGTTGCGACTGGGCAACCATGTGTCACGGATTCTTATGCGGATCGGCATAAGCCCCCCCTTTATTTGAGCAGGCCCACATCCCTATCTCGCTGCACACGCCTGCCAGTCTCCCTGGGACGTGCCTGGATCGTACAAGACAGAACCGGCCTCTTATCGACGGAATAGGACTCGTTTTTCGTACGCACTGCATCGATTCTTGAGCGGACGCGGGAGCAGATGACGCAGCAACTCGCCGAGCAGGCAATGGAGCTACCACCTCCACCAAGGGAGGAAGTCATCTGAGCCGCTTGCTGGAGCGGCTCAGCAATGGTCAACGGGCAATCTGGAGAAGTGTCGCCGGTCGGCGCGACTCACCGCACTCACTAGAAGGGGGGTAGAGCCACTCCAAATGCGGGTTTGGATCTCGTGAAGATTAGGGCAGGATGGAAGTCTGACGCACTGGCTCATTGGTCACGATCCTGTTCTTATTCACTCGCACGGAAAGGAGGCGACGATGTTCACATTCGTGCAATCCCAAGAGGGTCATGGGCTTCACAATGGGTGCAAAGGTGCTCTCGCACTCGGCGCGTTGCTGTGGCTGACCCTGTCGCTGAGTGGCTGCTCCACGTCCCGCAAGGAATACGTTGTGGATTATACGCGCGGTAACGATCTGACCGCCCAGGGTTCACGCGAGCGGCCATGCCAGACTGAGGTTCACTGCCAGACGCTTGCTGAGCGTGACGGAATGCGCTCGTATTGGATGGTCTATCAGTGAGGGCGACAATGGCTTGATCGTTCAGGAGAATCGCTGATGGCCGCGCTATCCAGTGGCAGAAATGTGTTCTCTTCAGAGTTCTGTCGCACAAAGCGTGATGTAGTACCAGCCGCCCCTTTCAAGGAAGACTTCCATGGCCGCAATATCCGTCAGGGATGGGGCATTTTCTCACCAGGATATGATCCTCCAACGTGTGGGTGATGTCTCGCCTACACCCTCCGCTATCAGGACAGTCAAGAATTGTCGGCCGAACGGGAGTTCTCACTCGATCATGGAATATTGAGTCTGAGCGACTACTCCTCTTTCACCTTTCTCCCGGCGTAGTCTTTTTGCGCCGCTTCACGTATCGTACGTAGCGATGTTTCGCTTGAATCAGCACGATCTTCGTTTCCCCTCAGTTGATCGGGCATCGCCAGAAGGGCTTCTCGCCGTAGGAGGCGACCTCTGTCCGGAGCGGTTACTCGAGGCCTACCGTCACGGGATCTTCCCTTGGTACAACGATGACCAACCTATCTTGTGGTGGTCACCTGATCCTCGCGCCGTGTTGTTCCCCGACAAACTTCATGTCTCGCGCAGCCTCAAGAGGAGCCTTCGCTCACGCTTATTCTCCGTCACGCTCGATACCACCTTTCGGCATGTCATGGAACAGTGCGCGGGACCGCGCCCGCAGTATCCCGAGGGAGGCACTTGGATTACCGGTGACATGCTGAACGCCTATACCCGCTTGCACGAACTCGGCTATGCCCATTCGGTCGAGACATGGCAGGATGATCGCTTGGTCGGAGGACTGTATGGCGTGGCGATTGGAGGTGCCTTCTTTGCCGAATCGATGTTTACGCGAGTCGATGACGCATCCAAGGTGGCGTTTGTGAAGCTCGTCACGCAGCTTCAGGCCTGGAACTTTCGCCTCATCGATTGCCAACAGTTCTCTCCCCATGTCAGTCGGTTCGGCGCGGAAGAGATTCCACGATCAACCTTCATCACACATCTACACCAGGCACTCACCCTTCCCGACCGGCGGGGACGATGGGCATTCGAAACAGTGTGAGCGTCTGAAGTAACGAGCTGGCTCGCCTTCACGTACAAGAGCAACTGCATTTGACAGATTTTTCCCCCGTCGCTTATGATCTTGTCTTCATGTACGAGGAGGAGACCACATGAGCTTTGTCATCACACCGAAAGAATTGAAGTCGAGACTCGATAAAGGGGATAAACTGGTGCTGTTGGATGTGCGGGAGCCTTGGGAGAATCAGCTCGCCAAGCTGGACAACTCTCTCCTCATTCCACTTGGCACCTTACCCAATTCACTGTCCCAGTTGGACAAAAACACCGAAATTATCGCCTACTGCCATCACGGGATGCGAAGCGGAGATGCCACAGGCTTTCTCCTCCAGCAGGGATTCTCGAACGTGAAGAATTTGATCGGTGGCATCGATGCCTGGTCAATCCAGGTTGACGGGAGCGTCCCTCGATACTGATCGGATAAGCGCTTTAAGACAGTAGCAGTCGCGAGTCGGCAGGTTCGTCTGAGATCGAAACGGTCGGCACCTAATTCATCCTGCCCATCAGCCTGTAGACCGGCAGGCTAGCGGCTCTTCCCTTGGAAAAATTCCACCGTCTGCTTCAGTCCCTCGGCGAGGTCCACCTTGACCTCCCACCCAAGTTCTTGTTTGATCCGTGACGGGTCAACCACACTGCGAATCTGCTCGCCGGCTTTGGCTGGGCCATGCAATTCCTTGACGCTCGAAGCTGTCAGCCCGGCAAGCATCCGGAACAACTCATTGACGGATGTCTCAGCCCCGGTTCCGACGTTATACACTCCATGCGCATCCTGCCCCATGGCGACCAAGTTTGCTTCGGCCACGTCATCGACGAATACGAAATCACGTGTTTGACGGCCGTTTCCATGAATGATGGGCTGCTCGTTGTTCAACATCTTTTGAATGAAGATGGCAATGACTCCGGCTTCTCCATCGGGATCCTGCCTCGGCCCATAGACGTTGGCATACCGGAGGCTGACAACTGGAATCCCGCTCACCCGTTGGAAATAGGACAAGTAATGTTCGCCGCACAGTTTACTGATGCCATAGGGTGAGAGGGGGTTGGCTGCATGAGATTCAGTCGCCAGAAGCGTCTCCTGTTCACCATAGATCGCTCCACCGGATGAGGAAAACACAACCTTTCGGCACCCATACCGAACCGCTTGCTGCAACACGTTCATGGTACCCAAAACATTGACCTGCGCATCGAACACCGGATCGGCTATCGAACGAGGGACATTGATCTGAGCCGCAAGGTGGAGGACAATATTAGGCCGTTCATTGCGAAACACCCGTTCAAGACGCCAGCTGGTAATGTCAGTCTTGTAGAGACTCGCCGCACGATTGACATTCTTCCGCTTGCCGGTGGCCAGATTGTCGACGATGACAACTTGATGCCCCTCTTCAACGAGTCGGTCCACCACATGAGACCCGATAAACCCTGCACCGCCCGTGACGAGTACTTTCATTGGCCCTCCTGAATGAACGCTCAGCAATTACGACAGACTTTACATACCATGAAACGTGGTCTCGTACTCAAAGATTGCTAATATTTCCTGGTTGCCTTTTTTCCCTTTGATCGGAGACGCGACGGTCCCCATGGTCTTCAGCCCCTTGTCCGCCGCAAATTGGACGATTCTCTGAACAACCTCTGCTCGCTGTGCGTCATCACGCACGATGCCACCCCGACCAACTTGGCCCTTGCCGACTTCAAACTGCGGTTTGATCAAGGCAATGACGCGGGCTGGAGCACGGAGGAACGGCAGGATGGGTGGAAGCACCTTCGTCAATGAAATAAACGATACATCGATGACGACCAAATCAACCGGATCCGGGATGGCAGAAGGAGGGAGATAGCGAATGTTGGTCCGCTCATTCAGCACGACGCGTGGGTCTTGTCGGAGCCGCCAATCGAATTGCCCGTAGCCCACGTCAACCGCATAGACCTTTGCAGCCCCTCGTTTGAGCAAACAGTCGGTGAACCCTCCAGTCGAGCACCCCACGTCGAGACAAATCAATCCTTGCGGGGCGATCGAATAGGCGTCCAGCGCTGCCTCCAGTTTTTCGCCCCCTCGGCTGACGAACGGCTGGGTCTCGCCGATCATCTCGATGACCGCATCGACGGGAATCACTCTGGAGGGTTTGTCGACGATCGCTCCGTTACTTCGGACCTTTCCCGCAAGAATCATCCGGACCGCGGCGTCTCGACTCTGCACCAATCCCCGAGCCGCCAACACCTGGTCACAACGATCCCTATCGCGTTGTCTGTTCATAGCCATGAGAATCGCAACGGGGGAAAGATGTGAAAAGGGATGATACGCAGAAGAACAACCTGTTATGAATCTTCAGCGGAACCCTGGACATCAATGTCATCGGAGGTGAAGGCGCGTAGTTGTTTTTTCCCATTCGTATCCTGGACGAGCACCTCGACTTTCCGTTCAGCGTCTTCCAATACCTTTAAGCAATTCCTCGACAGCCGAATGCCCTCCTCGAAAATCTTCAACGATTCATCCAGGGGCAGATCTCCATTCTCTAATTCACCCACAATGGCTTCCAATCTGGCCATCGCTTGTTCAAACTTCACCCCAGCCACAACCATTCTCCTTTCACGCCAACCCGCAGCCTATTATAACGAAGTCCCAGCCAGCTTTTAAACTGACGGATCCAACCTGACCTCCTCTACCGTACATCGGATCTGACCCCTGGCCAAACGTGCCAGGATCTCCTCTCCGACGGAAACCTGTCCGGCATCGCGAATGATCTGGCCACCAGGCATCGTCTCGAGAATCCCGTATCCCCGATCCAGAATCGCGAGCGGGCTCAGCCCTTTCAATCGACCCAGATACGCATGGGTGTGCTGGGTCTTCCGTTTGAGACTATGGTTCATGGCAGCGATTACACGCGATCGTAACTGTGGAACGATCAGCAAATCCTGACGCACGTGGAGCACCGGACTCTTCGATCGTAGCGCATGCGTCCATGTTTGCGCATTCACCATCGCTTGTTTAAGATGGGCGCGGACTGCTTCTCGCATGCCTGCCACCGCGCCATCCACCCGCTGAGCTTCTTTGAGAATTCTAAACCGGATGTTGCCCATATGGGCAAGCAGAAGATCAAGTCGCTGATGCTGTTCCAGGCATTGTGAGGTCATGGCTTGCTGACAGCGGGCAGTGAGCATGCCCAGCCGCTCAACGATCTCCGTTAACACCGGGGCAACCAGTTCGGCGGCAGCGGACGGAGTTGCAGCCCGTACGTCAGCCGCAAAGTCGGCCAGTGTCACATCCGTCTCATGCCCAACGGCAGATACAATGGGCACCCGTGACGCGGCGATGGCCCGCACGACGGTTTCTTCGTTGAAACTCCACAGATCTTCCGATGAGCCACCACCTCGCCCGACAATGATGACGTCGACAACTCCGAGCCGGTTCAATGCCTGAATGGCGGCTGCAATCTGTTCAGCCGATCCCGCCCCCTGCACCGGTACGGGCGCGATGATGATGCTCAAGATAGGACAGCGACGGTGCAACACAGTGATCAGATCTCGAACAGCCACCCCGGTCGGCGAGGTCACGATTCCGACCGTCCGAGGGAATGCGGGTAGCGATTGTTTGCCTTCCACATCGAAGAGTCCTTCGGCCTCCAGGCGACGCTTGAGTTGCTCAAACGCCAACTGGAGAGCGCCTCGCCCCTTGGGTTCAAGATGATCGAGTATGACCTGGTACTCTCCACGAGGCTCGTAGACGGAGAGTCGCCCTTTCGCAACGACTTGAAGCCCCTCCTCCAGGCCGAACCGCAACCGAACGGCCGCCGAACGGAAGATCACCGCCCGAATCTGACTCGTCTGGTCCTTGAGAGTACAGTAGAGATGCCCGGACCCTGGTGCGCGCAGGTTCGAAATTTCCCCTTCAAGCCACACCTCGGCAAAGTCCGTTTCGAGGGAAGCCCGAACCATGCCAGTCAGTTCCGAGACGGTGAGGACATGTCTCGATGTCAACTCGGACGCGAAAAGGGGCGGGCGAGAGTACGTAGTCGTGAGTCCTCTCCTTTGAAGCTCGCCAGCAGGCTGTTCACAAAGTCTGTCCAGCAAGGCCGCAGCAAGCGAAAGACCGACGCGTTCGCGGTTGGTACGTTGAGGCCTTGAGCGGTGCGAGAACGCCGCTGGCGGACTTTTTTCACAGCCTGCTAATCGATGCTGCGAATGCGTTCAAACGTGATCACCTTGCCCAGGCGGGGATCGAGCTCAAGCAGAACCGCACAAAATACGGACGGTCCTGATGCGACTTCAAACCGCCTCGGCATCGCGGTCAAAAACTTTTCGATCGCCAATTCCTTCTTGACTCCGATCACCGAATGGAGCGGTCCCGTCATGCCGATATCCGTGATGTACGCAGTGCCCTTCGGCAGGATTTGTTCATCGGCAGTCTGCACGTGCGTATGCGTTCCAACGACAGCGACCACCTCTCCATCAAGAAAATGCCCCATAGCCATCTTTTCAGACGTGGCTTCCGCATGCATCTCAACGATGATCGCGGACGTCTCGCGCTTCAACCGTGATAACTCACGTTTAGCCGTCTGAAACGGGCAATCGATCGTCGGCATATACACCCGGCCCATCAACTGTAAGATGGCCAGCCGCTCACCGCCTGCGGTCTCGAAGACGACACTCCCATTTCCAGGGACGCCCGCCGGATAATTCGCCGGCCGCAACAAGCGGGGCTCACGAGCAAAGTAATCGAGCGCCTCTTTCTTATCCCAGGCATGATTTCCTGTGGTGATCACCGAGATGCCGGTGTCGAACAATTCCTCGGCCAACTCCGGCGTCACCCCGAAGCCTCCTGCCAGATTTTCTCCATTGGCGATGACCGCATCGATATGATGCTGCGCGACCAGCCGAGGCACGGCCCGAGCGACAGCCCGGCGACCCGGCTCCCCCATGATGTCTCCGAGACAGAGGACTTTCATTTGGCGTATTCCACGTAGCGGCTTTCTCGAATGACAGTGACCTTGATCTGTCCCGGATAGGTCAACTCCTGCTCGATCTTCTTCGCCAATTCACGAGACAGTTCAAACGACTCGGCATCGGTGATGTCCTCTTGCCTCACAATGACGCGAATTTCACGGCCCGCTTGGATCGCGTAGGCTTTCTGCACGCCCTTATGCCCGGTCGCGAGCGATTCCAGCTTTTCCAACCGCTTCACGTAAGACTCCAGCGCTTCCCGCCGCGCACCCGGACGCGCCGCCGATAATGCCTCAGCCGCCGCCACCAACACGCTCTCCGGACAAATCGGCTCCACCTGCTCGTGATGCGCGGCGATCGCGTTGACGATCTTCGGAGATTCGCCGTACTTCTTCGCGATCTCGGCCCCAAGCATGGCATGCGGTCCCTCTTCTTCATGGCTGACCGCCTTGCCGATATCATGCAGCAAGGCGCCGCGCCGAGCCAGTCGGACATCGAGACCCAATTCCGACGCCATGATGCCACAAATGTACGACGCCTCGCGGGCATGATAGAGGTTATTTTGCCCGTAGCTCGTGCGATACTTGAGACGCCCCAAGACCTTGATCAACTCAGGATGAAAGTCCGAAAGCCCCAGTTCGAAAATAATTTTCTCTGCTTCTTCATACATTAGCTTGTCGATGTCGACCTTGACCTTTTCGACGATCTCCTCGATGCGCGTGGGATGGATGCGCCCGTCGTGCATCAGACGCTCCAGCGACACTTTGGCAATTTCGCGCCGCAACGGATCGAATCCAGAGATAATCACGGCTTCAGGAGTTTCGTCGATGATCAGATCAATGCCCGTCGCCGCTTCAAGCGCACGGATATTGCGCCCTTCCCGACCGATGATTCGACCTTTCATGGCATCGTTTGCAATGGGAACCACCGAGATCGTGGATTCCGCGACATAGTCACGAACGACGCGTTGAATCGAGCTAGTAATGATTTCCCGCGCCTCACGCTCGGCGTTCTCACGAGCCTCTTCGATCGTGCGCTTGGCAAGGCCTACAGCCTCGAGCTTCGCTTGCGATTCCATTTCGAGGATCAATTGTTTCTTGGCTTCATCGGCCGTCATCCCGGCGACTCGTTCTAGCGCGTCTCGATGTTCGCGTTCAACCTTGGCGCAGGCAGACTCTTTGACCGCCAGCCCCTCTTCTCTTTTCGCAAAATCTGCCTCGCGCTTGCGTGACTCGGTTTCTCTCTTTTCCAAGGCGGCAACTTTTCCGTCAAGTCCTCCCTCTCGTTGGATCAGACGCTTCTCCACCGTCGAGAGTTCAGCAAGTTTGGTTTTCTGCTCTTGCTCGAATTCGGACTTTGCCTTGAAGACCAGATCCTTGGCTTCAAACCTGGCTTCTTTGACAACATTCTCGGCCTCTCGTTGTGCGTTCTGCACAACCTGCTTAGCCAAGTCTTCTGCCTCAGCCTGCTTGGCGCCCGTCATCCGCCGTCGCAGGAAATCAAATAGTCCAGCACCAACCACAGCCCCGAAGATCACTGAAAGGATTATGTACACGACAGTTGATGTAGAAATGGGAGTCACCCCCTTCTTGAAAACAATCAGATCCAATTAGGCTCAACCTGATGCGGAGCCCCCGCCTCAGACTGAGCGGAATGAACGCGAACACGATGTAAGGTGAAGAGATGGAAGAGTCTTAGGAGACCGCGAGTCGTCCCGCCTGGAACCGCAAGAGATTGTCAGGATACGATGCCATACTCGGGAAGTTTCTCTCTCTGCCCTTCCTCAGGCGTCTATTTCCAGACATCAGCCATTGGAAAGAGTTAGCGATCGAAACAGGCATGGAGGGTAGATACTCGTTCCATCCGGCAGGTATTCGCCGGATCGCTTCAATTTCAGAAACTGGCCGCTGGGCGCCCACGTGACGCCGCCCGCGCACGACCCATACCATGAGCATCCACCGAATGAACACTTCGTATCCCATCAAATAAACGTTCTCTTGTGGTTTTCTTAGCACTCGTTTCCAGGCGATCAACAATCGGCGATATCACTCTTCCCTACTCATCCGCACACTCACCTATCTATACGTTAACAAAGGGACTCTTTGAAAGCAAGGCGAATCTCCGCTATCGAAAGAGCGATGTCGGCATCTGCTCATCGATCGATTCCATCAACGTCACCATCCGCCGTTCGACATCAGCTTCCCCTTGGACCCGCTTTTTCTCGGACTCAAACAGCTGATGAGCCAGGTTGATCGCCGTCAGCACCGCTAACTTCGATGGGGTCGTCGTCTTCATCCCTTCCGCCAGATGTTTCATATGATCGTCGACAAAATTGGCCAGCCGCCGGACATAGGCATCATCGCCATCTCCCGTGATCGCGTACCGTTGACCATAAATTTCAACATCAATGGTCTTAGTCAATGGCCACCTCCTTAGGATCTTCGACACCTTCAAGCAACTCCATCTCATTCATGACTTTTTCGATCCGCGCCTTGATATCTAGCCGTTCCTTTTCCCATTGGCGATTCGTATCATCCTGCGAAGTCAACCGCTGGCGAGCCGCCTTGAGCTCTTCCTCTAAGAGCGCATTCTTTCGCTTATATTCTTGGACAAGCTTCACCAGGTCACGAATTCTGGTTTCCAATGCATCAAGTCGATCCAACGACATAATCAGCCCCTCTTCGTTATTGCCCCTACGGATTGTGGCGCACTATAAAAACTTCACAAGATCTTGTCAAGAAACGGCTTTTTGGATCCCAGCCAGACGCAGATATTCCTTATAGCTCCGCAACACCCGTTTGACGTATTGCCTGGTCTCCTGATAATGGATCAGCTCGACAAATTCATCCTCACTCCGCCCCCGATAGGTTGCCGCCCAAGTTCCCACCACGATCGGGCCGGCATTGTATGCAGCGATCGTCTGCACGACATTGCCGGAAAACTGCGTAAACAGTTGCTCGACATACCGAGCCCCGATCCGGATATTTGTCTCTTGATCAAACAAATCTTCTCGGGAGAGGCTTGGAAGACGGTGCTGTTGAGCCACGGCATTGGCGGTGGCAGGCATGACCTGCATCAATCCGATCGCTCCGACGCGAGAGACGGCTCTCCGATCATATTGACTTTCTTCCCGAATGATGGCCGCAACAAGAAACGGATCAACCCCGTTCGCTCCCGACATTTTGATCGTAGGAATCAATCCCGTGGGATAGGCCACGCTCCACAATCCATCTGCGACCACTCCACCGGTTCGCTCTAACTTTTCACGGAATCGAGACCGCACCAGACGCAAGGCATGATGGTAGGCGCCGACCTCATTCAACATGATGGATAATGCCGCCAACACCTCGGAGTCACGGCTATATCGATCCGTCAACGCGCTGAGCTCTCTCGCGGCATCATGCTCAAGACCGAGCGTTCTGAGTTCTACCGCCCGCCGGTACGCCGGGTGGAGCTCAATCTGCATCCGGCTACTGGCTTGACTGTCCTGGACCGGAGCCTGCGTGACTTCAGCAGCAGATGGAGTGGACGAGACCGCGACGACTGAGCCTTCCTGTTTCGTCTGCCCTGGAACCGACAGGTCACTCTGTTCGTGCGCCACCTGGCAGTAGTAGGTGTGCGGAAACCGCTGACAGAGCAGCGCAAATATCTCCTTTGACTTCACACTTTCCACATGCCCGTAGGAACGTGCAATCCAATAGAGGGCTTGTGGCTCTAGATCGCTATCCTTCTGATCGACGATCTGCTGCCACACGCTGATCGCCTCCTGATAACGAGCCGTTCGGTAAAGCACCCACCCTTCCCGCCATTGTGCTTCAGTTCGTTGAGAAGCCGGTTCTCCCAACTTGGCCACCTGCCGATACCTCGCGATTGCCTCATCGAACCGTGCCTCATCTTCCAGCCAGATCCCGGCAAATAGATTGATCTGCCCTTTCTGCTCTGGAGTGACCGTTCGCTTCGGGAGTGTCCGGCAAAGATCCAAGAGTTTCCCCCCAAGTCCCTGCCTGAGATAGACCCTCGCCAGCCAGACAGTGGCCTCATCCGCGCGAGGCTCTCGCTCAGCCGTCAACGCATGAAAGGTCTCGCGTGCCTGGTCGTACAGCTTTAAACGAACTTGGGCGATGCCCAATTTCAGCCTGGCCTCCCCACGGTGAGAGGAGGTCGGATCTCGCGCCAGGAACTTTTTCAGCTCCTCGATGGCCTCTGCGTGGAGCGACTGCCCTAGAAAAGCCTGAGCGCGCTCATAATATGTGTCGGGCGCCGCAGTCCACGGTACCCCGCCAATATTGCCCCCAAGCAAAGTCTCGGCTTCCTTGGCCTCTTTCGTGTGCGGAAACTTCATCCACAGCTGTTTCAGCGTTTCTTGTCCTTCCGCCAATTTATTCTCTCGGAGCGAACAAGACGCCGACCGTAACCAAGCCTGAGCGACCTGAGGGTCCTTGTCATTGACATTGAGGGCCTTAGCGAACCAAGACACGGCCTCGGGACAGCTGGACGCCTGATACCACGCTTCCCCGGCACGGAGTGCGACCTGATTGAGAAGATTAGAATCGGGGACCGCTTGTGGCACCCCCTCAAACATACTGGCCGCCTCCTTCGCCTCCCCAAGACGCAGCAAGGCCTCTCCGATCCAGAATCGAATGTAATCGTCGAGCACGAGAAAATCCCGCTGGGCTGCCCGAAGGTATGGCAGACTGGCAGCGGGATTTCGATCGATCAATATCACACCGGACAGCAACCCGGCACGCTTGGCCCACTGCGTCCCGGGAAATCCTTCCATCACCTTTCGGAGACGTTCCAGCTTGAGCGCCACCACTTGATCTTTCGTCAACGCCTGACCGAGTCGCTCTTTCGGCCAGGCCGCCGCCACAAAACACTCCTCCGCTGTCGTACAGCCAGTGACCGCCGATTGTTCGGAGGCCTCAACCTGTGCCGCATACCCGTCGTATGAGAAAACCCCTCCGAGGGCGAGCATCAGGATGGACGCGACCACCGGACCGCAGCCATGGATAGAACGATACTTGGTAGAAATCTTCATCATGATGACCTGATGACACTCATCCGAGTTCATTATATACAGAGCTGTCGGCAATGAAAGAAGTTTCCGGACCCAATGATGGGCATGGCCGTATGCGGCATGACTTCCGCTATGGTAGGCTCCTAGCGTTGAGGATGATATGGCCGACTCCCCGATAATCGCTTCCGGTACCGTGACAACGCTCTTGGGTCTCACCGAACCCCAGATGGTCAGGTTTGTCCGCGCGCAAGACTGGCCGGACTATCGCGCACAGCAAATCTTGCGATGGCTCTATCAACGGCGCGCGCGGGCGCTCACCGACATGACAGATCTCCCCATGCATGATCGCATGGCGCTCTCTCCATCCACTAAGGTCGGGCGCTCGGCACAGACCACGATCTTATCCTCCCAGGACGGAACCCGCAAATTGCTCTTGATGCTCGACGATGGCCTGACGATCGAGGCCGTCCTGATTCCGGATGAGGATCGGCTGACGCTCTGCGTGTCAACTCAGGTCGGGTGCATGTTGGATTGTGGATTCTGCCTGACTGGGAGAATGGGACTGAAACGCAACCTCAAGCTTCATGAAATCATCGATCAGATCCTGACCGCGCAAGACCTGCTAAGCTCCGATGAACACATTACAAATCTCGTGTTCATGGGAATGGGAGAACCTCTGGCCAATGTGGAGAGTCTTAAGGCGGCCGTGACTGCGTTGACCAACAAACCGTGGGGTCTTGGGTGGTCGCGTAGACGCCTGACGGTGTCCACAGCGGGGTTGGCATCTCGCCTTCCGGAGGTCGCAGCGCTCGGCGTGAACCTCGCCATCTCGCTCAATGCCACCACTGAAGAACAGCGACGAGCGCTGATGCCTGCCGCCAGCGAGATCGCTTCACTGAAATCACTCCTGGCTGCCTGTCGCCGCTATCCGCTCGCCCCTCGCCAACGGCTGACCTTCGAATATGTGCTGCTCGCCGACGTCAACGATCATGCAGCTGATGCCCGCCGACTGATTCAATTGCTCAGAGCCATGCGATGCAAGGTCAACTTGATTCCGTTCAATGAATTTCCAGGCAGCCCTTTTCGTCGCCCGTCCGAACAGGCGGTTCTTCGTTTTCAATCCATCCTCCGCGATGCCGGCCTCGATGCATTTGTTCGAAAGAGCCGAGGACGGGACGTTCTCGGCGCCTGCGGACAACTTGGAGAGCTCCCCAGCAACCGACCCTCCCTTACCTTGACACCTATTGAAACTCGTTGCTAGCATGGCAATTTCTACCTCATCATGATCATGCAGACTATCCACTATCATTGGCGCATCCACCTCTTAACGGCGCTGCTTGTCTTCGGCTCGATCTCGGTCTCGCTCGGAGCAGAACCGAGTGAATACATCCTCTCGAACGGCATGAAAGTGCTGCTGGTTGAAGTTCCCAAGGCTCCGGTAGCCACAGTGCAGGTGTGGTACAAAGTCGGTTCTCGAAACGAGGTGATGGGGAGGGCCGGACTCTCACACATGCTTGAGCACATGATGTTCAAGGGCACGGCACGGTATCCGAAAGGTTCATTTTCTAAAATCGTGAGAAAGAACGGCGGCATCGACAACGCGTTTACCGGACAAGACTTTACCGCCTATTTTGAGAACGTGGCAGCGGATCGTGTCGGACTGGCTCTTGAGCTGGAGGCCGATCGAATGCAGGGCCTCCTTCTCGATCACAGCGAATTTCAGACCGAGCGCGACGTCGTGAAAGAAGAACGCCGCCTCAGATCCGAAGATGACCCGCAGGGTGCGCTGGTTGAAGCGCTGTTTGCCCAAGCCTTTCTCAGCCATCCCTACCATTGGCCGGTCATCGGATGGTTTGCGGATCTCGATGCGATGTCTCTCGAAGACTTGCAACGCCACTACGACACGTTTTATTCTCCCAACAATGCAACCCTCGTGGTTGTGGGCGATATCAAGTCCGACGTTCTCCTGCCGACGATCAAGCGTCTGTTTGAACCGATTCCCAGAGGTCCCTCCCCAAAACAAACCCTGGCGCCGGAACCGGAACAGCGAGGTGAACGCCGTTTTCTTTTGAAACGCGAGGCACAAGTGCCGTTTGTCATGATGGGGTTTCGCGTACCCAACTATTCGAGCGAGGACTCCTATGCGCTCGACATCCTCGAATCGGTCCTCTCGCACGGGAAAAGTTCTCGGCTCTACCAAAACTTGGTCTATGAGCAGAAGAATTCTTTGTCGGTGGGGGCAGAGTACAGTCTGATCCAGACGGATCCCGGTCTCTTTTATTTCTACTCACTGGTCAATCCCACCGCGAAGGTAGAAGCGGTCGAGGAGGCTCTACACCGCGAGATTCACCGGCTTCAGAATGAGCCGCCGTCCGAGCAGGAGCTTCAGCGGGCCAAGAATCAGGTAGAAGCCTCACGCGTCTTTGAGCAGGATTCGAATTTTCGTCATGCCATGCTGTTGGGACAATTGGAATCGGTCGGTGCCGGCTGGCGACGACTCGATCAATACATAGAACGGATCCGCGCAGTCACGGCGAAAGATATCCAACGCGTCGCTAAACAGTATCTGACCCAAGACAATCGGACCATCGGCATTCTTATTCCTTTACCCCCGAAGCCCCCAGAATCAAGCCCCGCAACAGCTCAAGAAGGAAAGTCATAGAGGCAATCATGGGTAAGGAATCCAGAAACAAGAGAGGCCAGGGGGCTGACCCACGATCCATCCAACAAAGATCAGTGCCTTACTTGATGGGACTCGTCCAATGTGCCGTACTCGTGCTGTGTATCACGACGACAGGGCTTGCCGCCGACATCGCACCGACGAGATTCATCGCTCCCAACGGTATGACGGTACTCGTCCTGGAACAACATTTCCTTCCCATCGTTGAAATCCATGCCCTGATCAAGGCCGGCGCTGCGCAGGATCCTCCAGAAAAAGCGGGTGTGGCAAATTTGGTGGCCAGCCTCTTAGATGAAGGGACAACAACCAGATCCTCGAGGCAACTGGCGGAACAGATTGACTTTGTCGGTGGCTCGCTGGCGGTCCATGCAGGCGAAGACTATACAACCGCATCTGCACGCACACTCAAAAAAGATATCGATCTCGGGTTCACCCTGTTGGCTGATATTCTTCAGCACCCGGCTTTCCCCAAGCAAGAATTTGAGCGGGTCCGATCTCAGATCCTTGGGGAAATTTCTAGCGACAATGACGATCCCGGACATGTCGCCATGAAGGCCTTCAATCAGTTGGTCTTCCAGAACCATCCCTATCGTTGGCCAGTGAATGGCACAGAAGAGACACTGAGTAAGATCACCTTGGCTGAGGTTCAAAGCTTCTATACCAAGGAGTATCTACCCAACCAAGTGATCCTGACCATTGTCGGTGACGTCACGGCGGAGCAAGCGACGACGCTAGTACAGACGCATTTCGGATCGTGGAAGAAAGGGGCTGTGCCGTACAGAGCGGTTAAGAAGCCGACGGCCATCGACAAGAAGACCGTGCAGCTCATCGAGAAAGATCTCACACAATCCACCATTGTGATCGGTCACCCTGGAATCAGTCGAACCAATCCTGATTTTTACGCCGTGACCGTCATGAATCATATCCTGGGTGCTGGAGGATTTTCGTCTCGCCTTATGGATTCCATCAGGGATAAACAGGGGCTGGCATACGGGATTATGAGTCATTACGATGCGCGGGTGATGCCGGGCTCGTTCTGGATCAACCTGCAGACTCGGACAGAAACCACCAATCAGGCCATCAGCGGCGTCTTGATCGAAATGAAGGCGATTCGGGAGGCCCCGGTCAGCGATCAGGAATTGGCGGATGCCAAAGCATTTTTGATGGGCAGCTTCCCCTTACGGCTGGATTCTACGTCGAAGCTGGCGCAAGTCTTGGCGCAAGTAGATTTTTTTGGATTGGGGTTCGACTATTTTAGTCAGTACCCAAAATGGATTGAGCGAGTGACGAAAGAGGACGTGCAGCGCGTGGCCAAACAGTACCTGGACCCTCAGCACTACGCCCTCGTCGTGGTTGGCAATATCGCGAAGGCAAAAGTTCGCCACTAGGCTCGAGTACAGCACACCTTATGCAATCGCCCACTTTGCAACAAAAGTTCGATCAACTCCGAACCCTCCTAACAGAGATGGGCTCGGTCGTAGTGGCCTATTCCGGTGGAATCGACAGCACCTTCGTTCTGAAAGTCGCGCACGACCAACTTCACGAGAAGGCGGTCGGCATTACGGCTATCTCACCGACGTTTCCATCTATCGAGTTGGAAGCCGCCGAGCGGATCGCTCAGGAGATCGGTGCCCGCCATGAAACCGTGCAGACGGATCAGCTGGCCATTGATGACTTCGTGAGAAACGACGCGAATCGCTGTTTTCACTGCAAGACCGACCTGTATCAACTTCTTGGGAATGTGCGGCAATCACGGGCGGCCGCGTATGTCGTCGATGGAACCAACCTGGACGATCTGGGTGATGACCGTCCCGGCATCAAAGCGGCTCGGGAATGGGGCGTGCGAAGCCCGCTCGTTGAGGCTGAACTGTCGAAAGCTGATATCCGCATCCTTGCCAAAGAGCTGGGACTTTCAAATTGGGACAAGCCGGCCGCTGCCTGCCTTTCATCAAGAATCCCGCGTGGAATCGTAATCACCAGCGAACAATTAAGCCGCGTCGAAGGAGCGGAAGCTGTGCTCCATCATGAAGGATTCCGTCATTTTCGAGTGCGAAATCACGGTGAGATTGCGCGGATTGAATTGGCACAGGACGAACTCCCCCGGCTCATGGAATCAAATCGCTGTACGGAAATTAGTGCCAGACTGAAAGAGCTGGGGTTTAAATTCGTAACGGTCGATCTGGAAGGCTACCGGCCGGGTGGAGTCACCCTAAGCTGACTCCACCCGCAGATCACGGCAACTTAACGGGGCTGTGATTTCGAAAGCGCCTCAAGCGCCTCGTCTGCATATTTTTTGTGATCAGCCTCTACTAAGCTCCGCTGAACCACTTTTTCCGCTACCATCAAGGCGAGTTCTGTCGTCTGGGCTCGGATGTCTTGCAACGCCTTACGGCGCTCTTGCTCGATCTGACGCGTCGCATCACCTTTGATACGCTCGGCTTCCGAAGTCAAGCGCTGCTCGTTTTCTTCCATCAGCCGCTGCGCGCGTTCTTTCGCCGCCAGGAGGATGCCTTCCGCTTCCTTTCCCACCGCGCTGAGTTTTGCTTCATATTCCTTGAGTCGGCGTTCCGCCTCGGACCGATGACGCTCGGCTTGATCCAAACTGTCCTTAATCTTTTTTTCCCGTTCCTCGAGAATGCCCAAGATGCCCGGGAAGGCGTACTTGTAAAGCACAAAAAACAGGATCGCGAAGGATACGATCTCCCAGAAAATCAGAGAGGAAAAAAAATGAGATTCAAACTGCGGCATAGCAACTCCCCTGGACAGGGGGATATGGGGGTATTCGCTTCGCCCGCTATCCCAATTGTCCCATTACCCCTGTAACTTGTTTACTTCCTGAGGCCCATGATGATGAAGGCTATGACCAAGCCATATAGCGCAATGGCTTCGACCAGCGCGAACCCGATCCACATGTACTTGCCGACCCGGCCCTCGGCTTCTGGCTGTCGCGCCACCGCTTCGATCATCTTACCAAAAATGTAGCCGATCCCGACGCCGGCTCCGGCAAATCCCGCTGCCGCCAACCCCATGCCCAACAATGCTGCTGCTGCTGAGTCCATTGTACCTCGCTCCTCCCTTGTCTGTTCCGGCACACGTCAGTGCGCGTGCTCGTCATGGCCGTGCAGGTGAAATGCGTCGCCCAAATAGACGCATGTCAGCACGGTAAAAATATAGGCCTGAATAAATGCGATGCCGACTTCCAGCCCGTTCATGGCGATCGTAAAGGCAAAGGGCAGCCATCCGATCACGAGCCCGCCGCTGATCGCCAGTCCGAACAATACTCCGAGAATCACGTGCCCCGCGGTCATATTCGCAAACAACCGGACCGCCAGGGAGATCGGACGAGCCAGTTGGCTGATCAATTCGATGGGCACCATGAGAGGCAGGAGCCAGCCGGGTGTTCCGGGCGGCACCAAAATTCCCAGGAACTTCACCCCGTGCAAAACAAAACCCATCACAAGACTGAGTCCGTAGACCACCGTCGCAAAAACCGCCGTGACGACGATTTGGCTAGTGACGGTGTAGGAGCCGGGAATCAGTCCGATCAGATTGCAGAACAGGATGAAGAGGAACAGTGTCGCAATGAGAGGAAAAAACTTCATCCCCCCTTCGCCCATCGTGTCTAGAATGATCCCACGAATAAATTCCACGAGCATTTCCGCCAGAATTTGAAGCTTGCCCGGAACCAGCTTTCGCGCGGACCCCGCCCTCACCATCAACACCGCGACGAGTGCCACGACGACCCACATAATCAGCACGGCTTTGTTGATGGAAATATCCAGACCGCCCAAATTGATCGGGAAATAGTTGTGGAGTTCAAATGGATGGAGCGGACTTTCTTCCATGAATGATCCTTATCGTTGACCCGGTTTATCCGGTGAATTCTGCCATCGCTGCGCGGCCCGATAGGCGTTTCTGACCCCTGCCGCTACCCCCAGTATCAGCCCAACGACAAGCCCCCATGGGGTTGATCCCAAGAGATAGGCATCGACAACCCATCCAAGTCCACCTCCGACGATCAGCGAAGCCAGCAGTTCCGTTCCAATACGAACGGCCTGGCCGAGCCCCGCGTAAAACTGATCTTGTGGAGGGGGCATCCCAAATCCACGGAAGGCGAGAGCACATGAGCAGAACTCTGCCCCTGATAGCGTTCGTAATTTAAGCAAAACCGTGCTTGGAATGTCAAGCGGTTAGAAGCCTATGCGCGCAGAAATTGCTTCGGTATATACGGTATAGTGATCTCCCGTTCGTGCTGAGAATACATCGCCTATGCCCACAATCTTACCCTCATCGATCCCATTCCTGCACAGTTCCCCTTCCCCTCTTATTCTGATACGCCCTGCTCCCTCGGCAAACCCGCTTGAACTGTACTCGAAGATCGCATCAGCTCGATGCCCTTCGTTTCTCTTTGAGAGCGGTACCGGTGAAGGCACCATGGGACGGTATTCATACTTTGGCGTTGATCCCTATCAAACACTGTCTGGGAAGGGAGATACCTGCGTATGCCGATCGATTCAAGGCTGCATGAATCCAGACACATCTCCGTTTCAATATGTGACGCACCTCCTAAACCGTCAACGGATCGTTCGTCCTCCCGAGGCTCCGCCATTTTTCGGCGGCGCGGTCGGCTATTTGAGTTATGATCTCGTACGCCAGTTCGAGAGGTTGCCGTCTCTAGCGTTAGATGACCTTGCCTGCCCTGAGCTAGAGTTCGCATTTTTCGATCTTGTTGGGGCAATCGATCATGAGCTGAACCAGCTGGTGCTCATGTTCTGTCCTCCTCTTGACCGATTTTTGGGTGAGCCCCGTGAAAAGCTATTTCGCGAGGGAAGGGATCGACTGGCCGAGTTTGAAGCTCGACTGACCGGGCCTGATATGGCAGACTCGCACGGGAGTCATCTCGGTCGCCTGACATTTACACCAGAGCAGGAGCAGGCGATCTATAGTCGAAACGTACGCCGTTGCCAGGAATACATCACAGCCGGTGACATCTATCAAGCCAACCTCTCCCATCGGTTCAACGTGACCGGTTCGGCATTCTCCTCTCTCGGGGACCTTCAAACCGATCTGTCTGCCTATAGTCGCTTACGCACGTTGAACCCGTCCCCCTTCTCGGGAATACTCCGGTTTGACGCAATTCGCCTCATCAGCTCCTCACCGGAACGGCTCGTTCGGCTGGAAGGGCATCGAGCCGATACGAGGCCGATCGCGGGAACGAGGCCTCGTGGGAAAAACACCGACGACGATCAGCGACTGATCCATGAGTTGCGGGTCAATGAAAAGGAATGCGCGGAACATGTCATGCTGGTTGACCTTGAGCGGAATGACCTCGGGCGAGTCTGTCATTTTGGGAGCGTCCAGGTGGATGAATTGATGACCTTGGAGCAATATTCCCATGTCACCCATCTGGTCTCCCATGTGGCCGGCACCCTCAAAAATCACGCGACTGGTTTTGATCTGTTGAAAGCCATGTTTCCTGGTGGGACGATTACCGGGGTACCCAAGATCCGCTGCATGGAGATCATTGAGGAGTTGGAGCCGGTACGCCGCGGTCCTTATACCGGTTCGATGGGTTACCTCAGCTGGAGTGGCGACCTCGATTTCAATATTCTAATACGTACGCTTGTCATGAAAAACGGCCAGGGCTATCTCCAGGTCGGAGCAGGAATTGTGGCCGATTCCGACCCCACACGTGAATATGAAGAAACCATCCATAAAGCCCAGGCTTTCTTCAGCGCCTTTTCATAGCCCCATGTGGATTTACTTGAATAACAAGTTCGTCAAAGACGAAGACGCCGTGATCTCCGTCTTCGACCATGGGTTTCTCTACGGAGATGGAGTGTATGAAACGCTGCGCTCCTATGGCCCTCATGTCTTTATGCAAGACCAGCATCTGTCACGGTTATTCCGTTCCGCAGAAGCAATCGGGCTGACGATCCCGATTTCCATGAAGAGCTTGGCGGACATTCTGCAGGAAGCCATGATCCGCAACGAGGTTGGAACCGATCAGCGGGATGCCTATCTAAGAATCACCGTTTCGCGAGGAGCGGGAGACATCGGATTGGACCCGGCACTCTGTTCGTCACCGACCGTTGTCGTGATGGCCAAGCCTCTCGTGCCCCCAGCGTCCCATCTCTATGAAACGGGCGTTAAGCTGATCGTGGCGTCCACGAAACGGAATTTGCCAAGCGCGTTGTCGCCGCAGATCAAATCCACAAACTTTCTGAACAACATTCAGGCTAAACGTGAAGCCATCGCAGCAGGCGCATTCGACAGTATCCTGCTTAATTGGGAGCAGCATCTGACTGAATGCACCATCAGCAATGTGTTCCTTGTCCTGGACCGCACATTGCGAACGCCAGCTCTGGAATGCGGCTTGCTCGATGGCATCACCAGAATGATCGTGATTCAGTTGGCCAGAGAGCTCGCCATCCGCACCGACGAAGGTCGCTATACCGTTGACGACTTGTTCAAGGCCGACGAATGCTTCCTCACGAACACCAGCATGGAAATCATGCCGGTGACTTCCGTCGACCGTCGAGCTGTCGGCGACGGAAAACCAGGTCCACTGACCCTGAAGCTAAGGGAGCAATTCCCAGCGATGCGAGGCCGATACGGGAATATGCTTCATACTCGATAAGCCCTCATCTTCCTGTTTTCCCTCATCATTCTTCTGCCCCCAAACACAAGATCTGCATTTCCTTGACAGACAGTGACAGACTGCTATCGTTTGACCATGCCAAAACCAAACACACTACATCATCACTCCGCAACGTACCGGCCTGTCATGACTATTCTCGTCGCATTGAGCGGCAGCATTCTGCTGGCTGTTCCAAGTGATAGTCGTGCAGAGATGTACCAATATGTCGATGCCAAGGGGACAATATCGCTCACCAACGTTCCCTCCGACACTCGATACCGCCGGATCGACCTCCACCCAAATCGGCTCCATTCCGTTCTCTCAGAGGCGGAATTGGAACCGGTGATCCGCCGATTCTCACAGCAGCATCAACTACACCCTGCGCTTATCCGCGCTATCATTAAGGCTGAATCGGATTTCGACCCTCGTGCGGTCTCACGAGCCGGAGCCATCGGATTGATGCAATTGATGCCGCAAACGGCAGTGAGATTAGAGGTCCGTGACCTCTATGATCCCGAAGACAATATTGGAGGAGGGACGAAGTACTTACGCCAATTGCTCGACCGATTCCGTGGCAACCTTCCACTGGCGCTTGCTGCCTATAACGCCGGGGAGCATGTCGTCGATCGTTACCGAGCTCTTCCGCCAATTACTGAAACCCGCCTCTATGTCCGCAAGGTCTTGCGATACTATCGACTCTTCCTCGCCCGTGACCTTGCCGTGACCGGACACGTCATCCCCTCTTCGGAGTACGCAATGCCACAACCCGCCCCCGTGTCTTCGATTCAGTCCGGCCAGTAGTTCGGCCCCCCCAATATACTTGACTATGCTGTTTCCAGCCCGGTCGTTTGGATCCTGGAAAATCGGATCGGTAATGGGCGCCCACACTATTTTCTCTCCAGAGCGCGGCTTCGGCCACGCAATGCGCCACTTGCACCATATTCTTGACCTCCAGATCGGCCCTCCCCATAAAGGATCGGGACACCATCTGTCCCCACCGCGCAAGCTGGGCCGTGACACGAACGAGCGACTCCCGAGAACGTATAAGCCCCACTTGCCCCCACATGATCCGCCGAAGCGAACTGCGCACTTTTTCGGCATCCTCCAATCGTTCCAACCGACCACTCCTCAGACCCTCTACATGGTGAGTCACATCAGGCATCGAACGGTGTGAGGCCCAGGCGACAGCGGCCACGCCGGCCCGCATCCCAAACACCAATCCCTCCAGCAAGGAATTGCTGGCCAGCCTATTGGCGCCGTGCACACCGCTACAGGCAACCTCGCCCGCCGCAAAAAGACCCGGCAATGTCGTGGCTCCGTTGAGGTCGGTCGCTACCCCCCCCATCATGTAATGGGCGCTCGGGGAGACCGGGATCCATTCTTCCGTGATATCGATATCGTGACGGAGACAGGTCGCATAGATCGTCGGAAAGCGCCGTTTGACAAAACTCGCCCCCAAGTGAGTCACATCAAGGTAGACATGCCGCGCACGCGTCGCCGCCATTTCCGCCCAGATCGCCCGTGCAACGATATCCCTCGGGGCCAAGGCGCCGAGCGGGTGATACCGTGACATGAAGGTCTCTCCCTTATTGCTGCGCAGCTGACCGCCCTCTCCTCGCATGGCTTCTGACAACAAAAAAGGCGGGCTTGAGGGCAGATACAGCGAGGTCGGGTGAAACTGGACGAATTCCATGTCCTGGAGTTGCGCTCCTGCACGAAATGCCATGGCCATGCCGTCGCCGGTCGCATTCGGCGGATTGGTGGTGCGAGCAAAAATCTGTCCCGCCCCCCCTGTCGACAGGACGACGGCTTTTGCAGGAATAATGAAGTGTTCCCCTGAATGCTCATCAAGCACCACCGCTCCGCAACATCGGCCTTCCTCAACCACGAGATCAACGGTGAAATGGTAATCCAGCCGGACGATCCGCTTCTGTCGCATAGCCTGCGCTATCAACACCCGCACCATTTCGTTCCCTGTCGCATCGCCTCTCGCACGGAGGATTCGGCTGCGGCTGTGGGCCGCTTCACGTGCAAAGGCAAACTTCCCACCCGTTTTGTCGAATTTCGCGCCCCAGCGGATGAGCTCTTGAATCCGATCCGGTCCCTCCTCCACCAAAACACGCACCGCTTCACGACGACACAGGCCATGTCCAGCCTTCACGGTATCGGTCAAATGGATGGCGACATCATCCTCTTCACTCAAGGCCACGGCCACCCCGCCTTGCGCAAAGATGGAATTGCTTTGTAAGGGATGGCCCTTGGTGAGCACGATCACTCGACCGATTCGACAGAGGTCCAGGGCGGCGCGAAGCCCAGCGACTCCGCTGCCGATAACGAGAAAATCTGCTTCCAGTGCGCTTCGCGGCATCGTTATCGTGGAAGGGTCTGCGATGCGGGAGGTTCCGCCAACAGCTGTTTTGTCTTCATTCCGAAGGGCACATCTCCTTGCACACCGCGCAGGAGAATCGAGTGCGTACCGACCCATTGCAGCCGCGCGAGGCCTCGTTGTCGGACCCCCATGTCAGTGGCATCTCGTTTCCACGTCCCTTGCCAATGGATGAGGACGTTGATATCGTCCTTTTCAAGCGTGACCCGTTCGATCTTGAACTCGAGGAAGATGGCGGAAAAGGCTATGAAGTCCATTTCAACCTGCCGTTTCAGTTCGTCCAGCTGATCCATCGGCAACAGCAGGGCATGGAACTCGGACCGATCCTTTCGTTGATAGGCACTCCGCAAGGATTCCACCGCTTGATCGATACGGAGGAGTCGCTCATGCTCTGCTGGGTATCGGATGGTCTTCGACGGGCACCCAACGATCGCGACAGCAAGCACGATTAGCCACACAATGGTTGGAGGCCGTAAAAACCCAATCCTTCCAAGGTACATGGTGGCGCAGTATAGCATAAGGGGAAAAGGCGCCGTGACCTTGCATTTTCAGCGGAAAGCTTTTAGACTCCCCCCTCCTTAGGAGATACAGAACATGTCAAGCGTCCTGAAGAAACGGCGAAAGAAGATGCGCAAGCACAAGTATAAGAAGCTGCGCCAGCGCCAGAAGTTTCTTCGCCGAAAAAGCTAAGTTCTACCGGCGTGGCCGGAGGAGGGAACCGTGGCCGAAGGGAAGAAAGTCCGCATCCGCGTACGAACGGTCAATTGTACCTACGTGGGCGACTTCCTCGTCCCTCCGATGCGGCATCGCGTCTCCGATGCGATCAACGAAGAAGCCCGTCTCTTTATCAGCCTGACCGACGTGGTTATCGACGATAAGGAGCGATCGGATTTCATTGCGATCAATAAGAATCTAATCGAGTCGATCGCTCAACTCTAGTCGTTTCCTCTCACCCTCGTCAGCGTACTCGTTCAGCGTTGCCGTGAGCGAGGGCACGATTTCGTGCCGACACACCACCCAACCACAATGTCGATCTTTAAGCGATTCCTGCCGTTCGTACGCCCGTACTTACCACGGCTGATGCTGGCCGGGCTCTTAGTAAGCGGGGTTGCGCTCGTCAATCTCGCCTTAGTTCGGCTGGCTGGCAGCCTCTGGGATGTCATTACTGTTCAGCACGATGCGGACCAGATGACTCAGTCGATCGGTCTGTTCCTGAGCCTGGTGATTCTGCAGGGGCTCTGTTCGATGGGCCACAGCTACCTGACGGCGTGGGTTTCTCAGCACATTGTCGCCGACTTTCGCCAACATCTCTTTGGCCACCTGCAGACGTTAACAGTCAGTTTTTTCGCACGGCGCCGCACCGGAGAGTTGCTGTCGCGAGTAATGAACGACGTCGCGGTCATTCAATCCATCGTCACAGAAACCCCGATCGACACAGTCAAGCAACTCGTGACCTTCATCGGCGGCATGACATTTCTGCTGCTGATGAATTGGCGCCTCTGCCTCCTGATCCTGATCCTGCTCCCCTTGCTGGTCCTGGTCGCTAAAGTATTCGGCCGCAGACTGAAATCCCTTTCCACCTCGATTCAAGACCACACAGCCGCGCTCAGCACCCTCATCGAAGAAGTGATTTCAGGCATTCGAATCGTCAAATCATTCGTGCAGATACAGCGGGAAGAGACCCGCTTCGCCACCCAGGTGAACGGGATGCTTCGCCTCACACTGCATCGGGCTGGCATCATGGCCGTGTTCATTCCCGTGATCAGCCTGGTCACCTTTTCCGCGGCAGCAGCGGTGCTGTGGTACGGCGGTCTACAGGTCATCGACGGGACTGTCACGCCAGGGGAGCTGTTCGCCTTCGTCCTCTTTGCTGGCATCCTCATCGGCCCATTTAGCGCAGGAGCTCGCATCTTTACGCAACTCAAAGAGGCACAGGGAGCCATGCAACGTGTCTTTGAGATTCTGGATGCACAACCGGAAATTGCGGATCAACCCACGGCGCAGAGTCTCTCCACAGTCGAAGGACACGTCCGAGTCGAGAGGGTCAGCTTCGGTTACGACCCTACACATCCGGTGTTAGTGGACCTGTCGTTTGAAGCCAAGCCTGGAGAATTGGTCGCTTTCGTCGGTCCAACCGGCGCCGGGAAAACCACGATGATGAACCTGCTTCACCGGTTCTACGATCCGATCGAAGGGCGCCTCACTATCGACGGCAAAGATCTGCGTGATGTGACCCTTGAAAGTTGGTACCAACAGATTGCACTGGTCCCACAGGAAACCATCCTGTTTGGAGGAACCATCCTTGACAACATTCGCTACGGAAAGAGAGACGCGGATGAAGCCGCAGTATCGGAAGCCAGCAAAGCCGCGCATGCACACGACTTCATCCTTGGCTTGCCCGATGGATACCAAACCCTGGTCGGCGAGAAGGGCGTCAACCTGTCAGGCGGACAACGCCAACGCATTGCGATCGCTCGGGCTATTATAAAGAATCCTCGTATTTTACTATTGGACGAAGCCACCTCCTCGCTGGACACCGAATCGGAACGGCTGGTGCAGGAAGCACTCCATCGCCTCATGGCAGGTCGCACGACCTTTGTCGTTGCCCACCGACTGTCAACCATCCAGCGGGCCGACCGAATTCTGGTCCTGGATAAGGGGAAATTGGTCGAGGAGGGCACTCACGCAGAGCTTCTCGCGCGTAAAGGTCTGTACCACTACCTCTATACCATTCGCTTGAATGAACCAACCGCGTAATCCCGATTGCTCCCGCGCTACAAGAACCCCCCTCAGACACAGCTAAATAACCGCTCGACCAAGATCGTTTCTGACTCGCTCGCTGCCCCCAATCGTTCGCATAGTTACGGTAGAATCACGGTACCATGTCTTTGTTTTCTCGACGCTTGCTCCTTTGCACATCGCTTCTCGTGAATGGTTCATCTTGCGGAGCTATCGCATCTGCTATGGACACGGGAACCGAGGTCACGCTCTGGCTGGAGTCAGGTGTGGCCGTCGCCTCCAGCCAGCTGAGTGGACGGCGGGAAATACCCTTGGGTGCACAGGAAGTGGTCATCAGTTCCGGCACGAATGGGATCAACGGCATCGTGGTGACGTCTCGTCGACTCTTAGGGTTTTCAAGCCGTGCCCTGACCTGGAGCAAGAAAGAACTGGACGTGAATGAAAAGGTCCTCGAGCGAAAGATCCTCACAAGCTTCAGTCTCATCAGAACGGATCGACATCTGTACGGATTTCGTGGCATCAACGGCCTATGGCTCGAAGAAGCGTTAGGTGTACGGGAAAAAGTGACTCGCTTTCACAGCAACGACTATGGGGCAGTCTTCATCACCAATGAGCGATTGGTTGGATTCACGCCCCTGCTCGGCGGCTTTGCGTCGAAACTCTTGGACGTGCATGAGCGCATCGTGGGGGTGGAGAACGACAATGGACTGATTCTTGTTTCTACCACGAAGCGAACGCTGGTCTTCGGCAGCCGCTTGATCGGATGGGAGGAATTCGAGTAACTGCGGTGATGGTTGCCCCTTAAAACCTGGTCGAGATAATCCCCTCACCTCTTCAGATTTTACCGGTTTGTAACGCCCTTCTAACGCTGACGCAATATGTCTGCGATAGGCTTGGTGGCAATAACAAATAATAAAAATGGAGGATCAGTTATGGTCACAGTCGGCAACTTAATGCAGAAGGCACCAGTGACAGTGGACGCAGGCACGTCGGTCGTCGAGGCGGCGAAATTGATGAAGGCCTGCAACGTCGAGAGTGTACTCGTCGCCCGCCAAGCGAAGATTATCGGCATCCTGACGGAATCGGATGTCGTCAAGAAGTTTGTGGGGGCCGATAGGGTGTCCTACTTCGTGGCGGTGGAGGACATCATGAGCAGCCCGGTGCCAGGCATCGAAGAGCGGCGGCCATTGACGGAAGCCGCCGATCTTATGGACAAGCACCGCACGCTCCACCTCGGCGTCACCAAAGGGGGGTCGCTCATCGGCATGGTGTCGGTTCGAGACTTTCTGCGACCCGTCTCCATCGACGAATTTTAACGATCATACCTGCGTGAACCTGCTGCCTATGAGACTAGGCAGCAGTCGCCTTCTCATCTTCTCCCAGCCCCGCTAGCCTAGGCTTCTTCTTATCCATATGGTTGAATGACTCACCGTGAGTTGCATTTGTTCCCCTTTTCCCCTGACACTCAGAGGTACGAGTTCTACCGTAAGGATTCTGCAATGGCTCAAACCAGCAGGGCCTCCGCACACCGTCATCGTTCCTCCCCAATCACGGCAAAGCCTGAACGGGAGCTCAAGCTGACTGTCGCACCTGATTTCCGCCTGCCTCGGCTGCCCGGGGTGTCGCTGCCTCGGAAGCTGGTGATCTCCACCTATTACGATACGACGGCCTACGATCTGGCCCATGCGAGGATTACTCTTCGTCATCGAATCGAACGGGGGAAGAAGGCCTGGCAGCTGAAGATTCCGTTGGGCGATGATCGGCAGGAGATAGAAGTGGCTGGCACCCAAGCCAATCCACCAGATTCCTTGCGCCAGCTGCTGATGCTCCATCTTGACCATCGCAAACTAGTGCCGGTCGTGACGCTGCGCGTCTGGCGAAGGGGCTTCCTGGTGCATCATGGCCGAGTGCCCGTCGCGGAGATTGCCCTCGACACGGTGTCGGTACTCAAGAACGGCCGTATCATCCAACGCTTTCGCGAACTCGAAATCGAACAGCGGCAGGGCGACGAGGCCTCGCTTCGTTCCCTTGAACGGCAGATGCGCGAGGCCGGGGCATCCGATCATGACGGGCGGCCCAAATTGTTTCGTGCCCTCTCTCTGCCGGCCCCTACCCCAGCCGCGCAGCCTGAACCCAAAGCACCGATCGTCGACCATCTCAAGTGGGCTCTCGCGCAACACGTCGGATGGCTCCTGGCCCATGATCCCGGCACGAGACTCGGCACCGAGCCTGAGAGCCTGCATCAACTGCGCGTCGCGACCAGGCGCCTGCGCGCGGTACTCCGCGCAGCCCGGCCGATCCTCCTTCCCACATGGGTCACGACACTGGAACAAGAGGTCACGTGGCTCAGTGAGCTGCTGGGACCGGCCCGCGACCTCGACGTCCAGATTGCCCATTTCACAGAAGAATCTGCCGCATTGGATGCGCGAGATCGCAAGCTACTGACCCAATTCATCTCCCATCTACGCACGCAACGAGAGGCCGTGCAGCAGATGGTGGTCAGCGAGCTCACAGGGGTTCGCTACTTGGAACTTATCCGGCGGCTTCAACAAGCGGCGCAAGCCCCCTCAATCGTGGAGTCTCCCCTCACTGTCCGTCAACTCGCCAAGCGAGAGTTCAAGAAACTGCGCAAGGCGATCAGCCGACTCGCCCCTTCCCCATCGGATACCGCATTGCACAAGGTCCGCATCAAGGCGAAACGAGCCCGCTACGCCGTGGATCTCGCCCGCAACTCGCTTGGCAAGCCTGCTGTTCGCCTTATCAAGTCCGCACGAGCGGTCCAAGATCTATTGGGCATTCATCAGGATGCGATCCAAGCCGAACGTCACGTCCGACAGTTCCTCAAATACTCGACGAGTGTCCGCGCCGGATTCGTCGCAGGACGCATGGTTGAACGCCAGCGCCAACGCTGCCGCAACGTTCACAAGGAGATCAAACCGCTGTTCAAGTCGTTGCTGAAACGGGGGAAGAAGGCCTGGGGATGAAGAGAATGAAGGCGCTGTCAGTCAAACCGATCGATCATGTGGGCAAGTGGGGCCCAGCAAGGTCGTTCGATCTCGGTCGTCAACGACGATGTCCGGCTATGCCATGAAGCGTAGGCGATCACGCCAATATACACGACGCAAGATCTGCTCCCCCTTTTCCCATTAGCACACGGTTCACAGTCCATGGCGACTTCAGGCCTAACAGTTACTGGTAGAGTCCGGTGTCTTGCATGGTCGTCCAACGGGGGACCGACCATGCATTCGCTCACCCTACCAACGGGAAACCTGGAAGCGCGAAAGATCCTTTACGGAGCTTCTAGGGAAAGATGCCGAAGGCCATATGGACCAGCTCTAGGTTGTTCAACCCCTGCAGCTGCGCGTCGAGGCCCGTCTGCCTCCCCACCTCGACGATCATGGTGTTGCGCATGTCGTCGTCGCTCATCGTCTTGAGCTGCTTATCGCTGCGGATGCGGGACTCGCGCAGGAACACGAGAATGGCGCCCGTACCCACCAGCGTGGCATCGTTGAGCGACTGATAGTGCCCTACCGGCTGGTTGGTCCTGCCGGCGAGCTCCACAATCAGCGTGTTGCGCTGATCTTCGGATGACATCCGGTTCAGATCACCCTGGCCGCGAAACTTCCCGGCTAACAACACACCGCGGATATACAAGCCCCTGCCGAGATCCGAAGGCAGCCCACCCGGGCCGGTCTTGCCGAGCCCGATCAATGCGAGATCGAGGTTGCTCAATCCCTGCAGCACGGATCCGAGGCCCGTCTGTCCCCCCATCTCGACGATCATGGTGTTGCGCTGATCGTCGGCGGTCATAGTCTTCAGCTCCTGGTCGGTGCGAATCTTCGCCTCGCGCAGGAAGACGAGCACGGACCCGGTACCGGCTAACTGCTCGTCGTTGAGCGCCTGGTAGAAGGCGCCCGATTGTTTCGACCTGCCCGCGAGCTCCACGATCAGGATGTTGCGCTGGTCGTTGCGGGACATGGTGTTGAGCTCGTGCTGCGTGCGGAATTTACCGGCCAGTATCACCCCACGAATGGAAATGTCCTGCCTGCCGTAGACGCTGCGCGCACCACGAATGTCGCTCAGAGTTAGGACGTTCAGCGACGATTCCTTGCAGTAGCTCCATGACATGATCGACTTGGGATCGGCGGGTCCGATGAGCACCGCATCGGTTCGTATGTCGCGATAGCAGCCAATATCCTGCGGACCGTCGGGCCGCTGGTGCTCGTGATCGAAGCCGAGCACGTGACCGAACTCATGCAGGATCAACCCACGAAAGCTCGCGCGCGCCGCATCGCTGGTATTCCAGTCAGAACGAAACCCCATGAGCAGGCCGGGCGGGTCGTTCGGCGGCTGCACCACGCGCTGCGCGGCCGTCGACAATGTGTTCATGCCCGATTGCAGCGTGGTGCCATTGTTGCCCCCATCGCCAATGCGCAATTTCACGCGCACATGCAGCGCCTCGCCTGAGGTGGGGCAATCTACCCACGTGATCCGCAGGTTCAGCTGGCTAATCCAGCCATCCTGAATCGTCCGGATGACAAAAGCTTTGGCGTCATTCGCCGCCTGCGTGCTAGGAAACTGCAGCAGCTCATGCCAGCACATGGGTATGGCGTTGCCGTTCTGGGTCCAGAATCTTGCGTCTTTGCTAGCCACAAGGGGCTGAGTGATGGTGCTACCCTCCTGCGCCTTTGATGGCGCCGACTGCAGTGCAAACGCTGTGAGCGTGAGAGCACATAGAGTGCGAGAGAATACATAATAGGTGTTCATAATGTTGTTTTCCTTATGTTTATCGGGAGTGGCCGGTTAGGGCCTATTTAGGAGAACGATAAAATCGGCTTCATGGCCAGCCCGATTTATTCGCCCCGCCTCGCTGTGGACCTGCTATCTCACCATGTACGGCTACTTCCTGAACCCGGATGATGCAGCGATGTGGTAGTAACGGGTCCTGCCCTGCTCCTTGAGGCGAGGGCAGGTAAACATTCATGTGGGAAGATCTACCTCGCAGTTGCATAGCAGCACTTCCACAATAGGTTGTGCGGACCCCGCGATCGCGCCATCGAACTGAACGATGAAACGAGCGCTCGTCCCAAGTGTCTGAAGTGCAATAAGACGAAATCTTCTTCGTGATGGAGGCTCATGCCGGATCACGCCCCCAGGCATTGTTAAAAAGCAGAGGCTATGACTTCCATGCATCAGTACAGGAAATTTAAATTGCCCCACCTTTTATTTTGACTTGAGCTGTATCACTGAACGGGCGATAGTTGCTGTCAAATAGTGAACGAACTCGGAAATAAATTTTGCTCAGGCAACGAGGTGTGCTACGGGGGACCTCCTGCGCGGAGCTTGCGATTGCCTGAGATATCTTACCGCCTGTTCATTAGCAAACAGCTATCTCTTTGGAGCCGGCTTAACACTTGGCTATAGCGCACAAGGTATCCTCGTGAGAGACTACCTCCGCGTGGAGGCGCATGAGGCAGAGTTACTAGTCTAGTAGACAGGAGGTTGCGACGCCTACTTCACTTTGGAGAAGTCGGCGGGAATTCTGATCTCTTGTCCGTCTTGCAGATTGACGACGAACACCGACGTGGCGTTGGGGTCGAACTGTTCATAGGCAAACACTGCGGTAAACCGGGATCGGAAGACTGGGCCGTTCGTTTCGTTTTTTCTCCCCCGTTCGGCCTTACCGATGTCGATCGGCTTGATCCGCTTCGATCCTTGCTGCAACTCAATCAATGCGCCCTCGGCGAAATACTCATCATCGCCGCACAGCTGTACTTCCATTTCCATGTTGGGCATGTCCATCACTTTCTGGATGAACTCCTCGGGCATGCGCACGTCTGTCTTCCGCTTCTTCGATTCCGCCGCCTCTTGGCGACCAAAGGCTTCCAGGCGATACCGCTTGGTGCGAAGGACAGCACTCGCGCCGCAGGGCTCTTTCTCCGGGTCGGCCCCCACGCGAGTCGCTAAGGACGCTTGCTGAAGGACTTTCTTTACGTCTTCCGGTGAATGAGCCTTTTCCATCGGAATGCGCCCGATCTCCAGCGCTTTGTGCGCCTCGTCGGGCGATAGATTGACCTCAATCGCCCACACGCCACTGTTCCCTGCCGCAAGGACTCCGATCAAGCCCACCAGCGACGCAATCCGTTTGCGAACAGTCATACCTTCCTTTTATCTCGCCAATATGCCAAGACCCAACGTATTAGGCACAATCAGATGAATGGCGTGCATTGTAAGTGAACCCTCATGCCTTTGCAACGAAGCGCATTGTTGCCGTAGAAATCCGACAGTCCAGCGTAGACTCTGGACATGGATACAAGAACACGCATCATTGTCGCAGCCGAACTGGCGACTCAAGGGTTCTCGGTTTCCG
>Ga0224495_10000360_pt1 | contig 37008 bp, 33 predicted proteins | sample SF_Jul11_sed_USG_FD_168128 | JGI IMG/M metagenome (GOLD analysis project Ga0224495, IMG submission 168128) | Sediment microbial communities from San Francisco Bay, California, United States - SF_Jul11_sed_USGS_4_1 | ecosystem: Environmental > Aquatic > Marine > Sediment | place: USA: California... | reverse complement strand
CAATTTGAAAAACCGTATGACTTCCGTATCTGTATTCCATGCCGCACCTCCTTTCGTGCAGCATATTGTCGCAGCTAAAGCTGACCGGCTAAAGCCGGTGGTTTAAACCTTGTGATTGATAATTAACTGTTTATTGGAAGGCAAACTGATTACTTAATAATCACGGCCACGCTCCATTTGTTCTGGGGCTATCCGATTTGGAGTGATATCGGGCGAGAGAGAAGCTCTCCATTCTTCCGAATCAGCATGTATGGCGGTAGTGTTCGATCAATCCGTTTGTCGAGGAGTCATGTCGAGTCGCTGATTCCGCGCTGCGTAATTCCGCTAATACTTTGCTGGCGAGTTGCTTGCCTAACTCTACACCCCACTGGTCAAAAGGATTGATATTCCACACCACGCTTTGCACGAATACTCTGTGCTCGTAGAGTGCAATCAACATCCCCAGAGCATGAGGGTCAAGTTTGTCTAAGAGAAGGGTAGTGGTGGGTTTGTTTCCTGGGAAAACTTTGTGCGGGAGTAGCGCTTCGAGTCCCTCGCCTTGCAGGCTTTGCGCTTCTAGTTCTGCGCGAGCTTCTATGGAGGTCTTGCCGAGCATCAGTGCTTCGCTTTGGGCGTAGCAGTTGGCGAGCAGAATGTCGTGGTGTTCACCAAGCGGATTTTGGCTGTGCATGTGTACGATAAAATCAGCGGGGATCATGCGCGTACCCTGATGAATCAACTGGTAGAAGGCGTGCTGACCGTTGGTGCCGGGTTCGCCCCACATTACCATCCCGGTATCGTAGTCAACAGGGTTGCCGTCGCGATCCACGCGCTTGCCGTTGCTCTCCATGTCCAGTTGTTGCAGGTACGCGGGGAAACGGTGCAAGTACTGGTCGTAGGGGAACACCGCATTGGCTCCGGCGCCGAAAAAATTACCATACCAGATACCGAGCATGCCCATCAATACAGGAATATTCTGTTCCAGCGGAGCACTGCGGAAATGCTCGTCCATCGCATAAGCGCCGTCTAGTAACTCTTCGAATCTGTCCATGCCTATATAAAGTGCTATCGGCAAGCCGATAGCAGACCAAAGGGAATAGCGACCCCCTACCCAATCCCAGAACTCGAACACATTACTCGGGTTGATTCCGAACTGGGATGTGGCATCGAGATTAGTAGATACTGCGGCAAAATGCTTAGCCACTGATTGTTCGTCATCAAGGATATCAATCAGCCATGCACGTGCAGAACGGGCATTAGTCAGGGTTTCCTGTGTGGTGAAGGTCTTGGAGCTTACGATGAACAACGTGGTCTCTGCATCAAGGTTTTTCAGCGTTTCGGTGATATGTGTGCCATCAACGTTGGAAATAAAATGTGCGCGCAGATTCGATTTTGCATAGGGTCTAAGCGCTTCACACACCATCAGCGGACCAAGATCTGAGCCGCCGATGCCGATGTTAACGATGTCGGTGATCTGCTTGCCGGTGTGACCGCGGTGTTCGCCGCTGCGTACCGCATCGGAAAATTTGCGCATATGTGCAAGAACGCGCCGAACATCCGGCATCACGTCCTTGTTGTCCACCATCACCGGGCGGTCTGAGCGATTGCGCAGTGCGGTATGCAGCGCGGCGCGCTGTTCGGTGCTGTTGACCTTGTGGCCGTTGAACATGCGCTCCACCCAATCTGGCACACGGGCCTGTTCAGCCAGTTCTAGCAGCAGCTTTACCGTCTGTCCGTCGATGCGGTTCTTCGAGTAATCGAACAGCAGGGTGTCGAGCTTGATTGAAAACTTGTCGAAGCGCGCCGGGTCGTTCTGGAACAACTGGCGCATGTGCAGCGCTTCGATGGCTTTGTGGTGGAAGCGGAGTGCCTGCCAGGCGGGGGATTCGGTCAGTTTGGACATGATGGTGTTAGCTCAAATCAAATATTATCAAATCATTCTCAGGATGCTGACGGGGCGGATGGAACCGCACTGCCGCGCTATTCCGGTGCCAGTATCACCCCGGCCAGTGGCGGCAAGACGATTTCGGCTGAGTATGGCAGGCCCATCCACGGGGTGGGCTCGGCATGGATCAGTCCGGCATTGCCGAGGTTGCTGCCTGCGTAGTATTGCGAGTCGCTGTTCAGTATCTCGCGATATTGCGTGTTCGAGGGCAGGCCGATGCGGTAGCGCTTGCGCGGCACCGGGGTCAGGTTCAGTGCGACCACGACGTTGGAGCCGTCGCTCGCGCGGCGCTGGTAAGACAGCACGGAGTGTTCCGCATCGGTGCAGTCTATCCATGAGAAACCTTCCGATTGGAAATCCAGGTCGTGCAGCGCGGTCAGATTGCGATACAACTGGTTCAGGTCGTGGGTCAGGTTTTGTACGCCGCGGTGCACTTCCTGTTGCAGTTGCCACCATTCCAGCTCCCATTTTGATTGCCATTCGCGTCCCTGTGCAATCTCGTTTCCCATGAAATTGAGTTTCTTGCCGGGCGTGGTCATCTGGTAGGTCATCAGCAGACGCAGGTTGGCGAATTTCTGCCAGCTGTCGCCGGGCATTTTGGACAGCAACGAGCCCTTACCGTGTACTACTTCGTCGTGCGAGAATGGTAGCACGAAGTTTTCGGTATAGGCATAGAGCTGGCCGAAGGTGAGCTGATTGTGGTGATAACGGCGATGTACCGGGTCATTGTGGAAGTATTTCAGGGTGTCGTTCATCCAGCCCATGTTCCACTTGATCGAAAAACCAAGTCCGCCCAAATAGACGGGGCGTGACACGCCCGGCCAGGAGGTGGATTCTTCCGCCATTGTCAGCGCGCCGGGGAAGTCGGCGTGCACCATGATATTCATCTCGCGCAGAAAATCGACTGCTTCGAGGTTTTCACGGCCGCCGTATTTGTTCGGTATCCATTCGCCTTCTTTGCGCGAGTAGTCCAGATACAGCATCGAGGCGACCGCGTCGACCCGCAGTCCGTCGAAGTGGAACTCGGACAGCCAGTAGTGCGCGCTGGACACCAGGAAGCTCTTCACCTCGTTGCGGCCATAGTTGAATATGTGTGTGCCCCAGTCCTGGTGGAAGCCGAGGCGCGGGTCTTCGTGTTCGTATAGCGCGGTGCCGTCGAAGCGTGCCAGTGCCCAGCTATCCTGCGGAAAGTGCGCCGGCACCCAGTCGAGAATCACGCCGATACCTTCCTGGTGGCAGGTGTCGATCAGCAGGCGCAGTTCGTCGGGCGAACCGAAGCGGCTGGTCGCGGCAAAGTACCCGGTTGCCTGATAGCCCCATGATTCATCCAGCGGATGTTCAGAAATCGGCATCAGCTCAATGTGTGTGTAACCCATGCCCTTGACATAAGGTACGAGATCGGCGGCCAGTTCGCGATAGGTGTAAAAACGGCCGTCGGGGTGGCGCTTCCACGATCCGGCATGCATTTCGTAGATGTTGATCGCGCCGTGCATCCAGTCCCATTGGGCACGCTGCGCCATCCATTCCTGGTCTTGCCAAGTGTGTAGATTGGGTAGTGCGGCAAGTGATGCAGTGCCGGGGCGTAACTCGTAGCCCTGCGCGTAGGGGTCGGTCTTGGTGACAACCTGACCGGAAGCACGGTTGCGGATTTCGTAACGGTACAGCGCGTGGGGGTTGATCCCAGGCAGGAACAGTTCCCACACGCCGCTGGAACCGTGCGTACGCATCGGGTGGATGCGGCCGTCCCACTGGTTGAATTCCCCGACTACGCTGATACGCTCGGCATTCGGTGCCCAGACAGCGAAACGCACGCCTTTGACACCGTTGATCTCGACGCTGTGCGATCCGAGCATCCGGTAACTCTGGTGCAGTTTGCCCTCGCTGAACAAATAGAGGTCTTGCGGGGAAAGATGCGGCGGGAACTGATAGGGGTCGTAGGTTTCGTGGGTGACGCTACCGTAGTGTATGCAGAGACGGTAGGGGCGGACGGGCTCGTCTTTGCCGCGCCATTCGAATATGCCACCTGGATGGATGTGTTTGAACGCGATCTTTTCGGTTTTGTCCAGCAGGTCGATGTCGGTCGCGCTGGGATCGTAGACTCGTATGACCCATTCAGCCCCTTCGCGATGCAATCCAAGTAGTCCGAAAGGGTCATGAAGTCGTGCCTGTGTCAACGATTCATTAAGCTTGTTCACCCGCTACACCCCGTCTTTCTTGTCTAATAGGGCAATTGTAAACGATAATACCCACTACGAAGCAGGCTAAATAGACACGGAGATGCAAAATGAATGCTCAATTGGGTTACCTGCAAAAGAAATATCACGTCGCAGTAGGGGATCCCGCTCCACGGTTTGTCAGCCGCATCACCAAAAATACCTATGCAATGGTTTTGGCGGGTGGACGAGGCAGTCGGCTGCATCAGCTTACTGATTGGCGTGCGAAGCCGGCTGTTCCATTTGGCGGAAAATTCCGTATTATCGATTTCGTATTATCCAACTGCGTGAATTCCGGCATCCGCCGTATCGGTGTTGCCACGCAATACAAATCGCACAGCCTGATTCAGCATATCCAGCGCGGCTGGTCATTTCTGAACGGCCAGTTCGGTGAGTTCGTCGATCTGCTTCCCGCCCAGCAGAGGGTGAGTGAAGATCATTGGTATCAAGGCACCGCTGATGCGGTGTTTCAAAATCTGGATATTCTGCGAGAAACGGATCCTGATTTTGTGCTGATATTAGCCGGTGATCATATCTACAAGATGGATTACGGTAAATTGCTGGCCTTTCACGTGGAGAATAAAGCAGACATGACGGTGGCCTGCTTGGAGGTTCCCATTGCGGAAGCAACTGCATTTGGTGTGATGGGTGTGGATGAACATGGACGAGTCGTTGAATTTGCCGAGAAACCTGCGAATCCGGCAAGTATCCCCGGTAATCCATCCAAATCGTTGGCTAGTATGGGAATATATGTGTTCAACAAGGATTTTTTGTTTGAGCAATTGATACGAGATGCCGACGATCCGCACTCCAGTCACGATTTCGGCAAGGATCTGATCCCGCATATGGTCGAAAAATATCGTGTATTTGCACAGAGCTTTGAGCATAGTTGCGTGGGAAAAATGGATGATGAACCAGCCTACTGGCGCGATGTGGGAACGATCGATTCCTATTGGGAAGCTAATATGGAATTGACTAAGGTGATTCCCGATCTGAACATGTATGATCAGGAGTGGCCGATCTGGACGAATCAGGAGCAATTGCCGCCGGCCAAGTTCGTATTCGACGAGGAAGACAGGCGCGGAGTGGCGATAGACTCGCTCGTATCAGGTGGTTGTATCATCAGCGGTTCGACGGTGCGCCGCTCTTTGCTGTTCTCGGATGTGCGCGTTAACAGTTATTGCACCATCGAAGATTCGGTATTGCTACCCAATGTGGATGTATGCAGCGATGTCGTGTTGAAGCGTGTTATCGTGGACAAGAACTGCAAGATTCCGGACGGTCTGGTGGTCGGCGTCAATCCTGAGGAGGATCGCAAACGCTTCCATGTCAGCCCGAACGGGATAACGCTGATTACACCAGACATGCTCGGACAAGGCGTGCATCGCATTCGTTAATTTCAATTACCCGCTTGAATGCGGCGGGTTTTCAAACTTATGACAAAATCTGTAGACTTGGTTTTCCTCTGGCATATGCATCAGCCGGATTACCGCGATTATCGCAGTGGCGATTTTGTGTTGCCATGGACTTACTTGCATGCGATCAAGGATTACACCGATATGGCGTATCACCTTGAGCGGCATCCGAAAGTGCGTGTCGTAGTAAATTTCGTTCCCATCCTGCTTGATCAGTTGGAGGATTATGCAGACCAATTCGCCACCGGGCAGTTGCGTGATCCGTTGTTGCGTATGCTGGGGCATGATGATTCCTGCGCATTGACCGATGACGAGCGAAAATTGATACTCGATGCGTGCTTCCGCAGCAACCACACCAAGATGATCGCGCCTTATCCAGCCTATAAACGCCTGTCGGAATTGTTCAATAATCTGCAAGCAGAAGGGGAAACTGCATTGTCATACCTGTCCGGGCAATACATGGCGGACTTGCTGACATGGTATCACTTGGCATGGTGTGGAGAGAGTGTGCGCCGGGAACATACTCTCGTAGTGCGTTTAATGAGCAAGGCAGAGGGTTTTAGCTATGAAGACCGCAAGGAGTTGTTGGCTTTGCTTGGCGAACTGGTTGCTGGCATTATCCCGCGTTACCGCAAACTATCAGAGTCTGGACAGGTAGAGATTTCCGCTACCCCGCATTATCACCCGCTGGCACCTTTGCTGATCGACTTTAATTCAGCCAAAGAGGCAATGCCGGATGCGCCGTTACCGCAGGCTATTCGTTATCCCGCTGGAAAAATTCGCGTTGCCGCCCATGTCGAGAAGGCCAAAAAGAGCCATGCGGCCCGATTCGGTTGTGAGCCGACGGGCATGTGGCCTGCTGAGGGCTCGATTTCTACCAGTACTCTGGAAGTGTTGGCTGAAGAAGGTTGCCAGTGGGCCGCGAGCGGGGAGGGGGTGTTGGTGAACAGTTTACGTCACGCCGAACAAGAGGTTCAGGATCGAGCCGATTACCTGTACCGCCCCTACCAATTGGAAAAAGGAGCGGACGGGTTGACCTGTTTTTTCCGGGATGATCGTTTGTCCGATCTGATCGGTTTTGAATATTCGCGTTGGCATGGGCAAGATGCGGCAAGCAATTTTGTCGAGCAAGTTGTGGCAATTGGCCAACAGGCCCCGGATGGTGAGATTCCGCTCGTCAGTGTGATTCTTGATGGAGAAAATGCTTGGGAATATTATCCCTACAATGGATTTTACTTTCTTGACGAACTGTACTCTGCGCTTGAAGTACATACTGAGATCCAAACCAACACCTATCGTGATTACCTGAAAACCCATAAACAACGTGGAGGCAGTGCACAGATTCACAAACTGAAAGACATTGTTGCGGGAAGTTGGGTTTATGGGGATTTTTCGACTTGGATCGGCTGCAAGGATAAAAATCACGCATGGGATCTATTGTGCGCGGCCAAGCAGAGTTACGACATGGTCATGGCAGGCGGCAAGCTTAGTGCAGCCGAGCAGGAGGCAGCCGAAAAGCAACTCAGCTCTTGTGAAAGCTCTGACTGGTTCTGGTGGTTTGGCGATTACAATCCATCGCACGCAGTGGAAAGTTTCGATCAGTTGTTTCGTCATGATCTGACGGAGCTTTACCGTCTATTGAAATTACCCGCACCGCATGGTTTGTCTGAACCCATCAGTCACGGAAGTGCCAGTCATGAAGTGGCCGGTGACGCTGCTGCAGCCGGTGCGATGCGGCGCGCCACAGATTGATCACGTATGCTGACTGATCGCGGTGGTGGCATACTGTTGCATCCAACATCACTTCCCGGATCGTTTGGTTCGGGTGATTTTGGCCCCAATGCATATCGATTCGTTGATTGGCTGGTAAGTGCCGGGCAAAGTTATTGGCAGGTTTTGCCGTTGGGCGAAATCGGTCCTGGGAATTCTCCCTACATGAGCAGTTCGGCATTTGCGGGCAGTATTCTGTTCATTGATCTTGGCGAGTTAGCCGGCCACGGCTGGCTGTCCGAAGCTGATCTGGCCGCGCATCCAGAATTTGATGCAGGTTGTGTTGACTTTGCCTTGATGCAGCCGTTCCGCATTGAGCGGCTGCGCATTGCCGCAACCCGTTTTTTTGAGAATCTGCAAGACGACATGCACCGGGACTACACGGCTTTCTGCAGTACCGAAAAACAATGGCTGGATGACTATGCGTTATTCATGACGATTAGCGGGCGCGAAAACGGGCGCGAGTGGAGCCATTGGCCGAAAGAACTGGTGTGCCGGGAGCCTCAGGCATTGCGTGAGGTGCGGGAATCGTGTGTCGGCGAGATCGGTTTCTGGAAATTCTGCCAATGGTGCTTTGCGCGCCAATGGTCGAAGCTGAGGTCGTATGCCAACAAGCAGGGCGTGCATATTATTGGTGACATACCGATCTTTGTTGCTTATCAAAGCGCGGATGTATGGTCTCATCAGGAGTTGTTCGAGCTGGACGAAAATGGACGACCGTTAGTGGTTGCAGGTGTCCCGCCAGATTATTTTAGCGAGACCGGCCAGTTGTGGGGTAATCCCTTGTACCGCTGGGATGCGCATGAAAAAACCGGCTATGCCTGGTGGATTGCGCGTTTGCGACATGCGCTTCAGCTTGCTGACATGGTGCGTATTGACCACTTCCGCGGTTTTTCCGCGCACTGGGAGATACCGGCGGATGCAGCCAATGCGATTAACGGGAAATGGGTGGTCGGTCCCGGTGAAAAACTGTTCGACGCATTTGTGAAAACCTTTCCACATCTACCTATCATCGCGGAGGATCTGGGCGTGATCACATCCGATGTGGTCGAACTGCGGGACAAATTCAACTTGCCTGGAATGCGCGTGTTGCAGTTTGCGTTCGGTGAGGACGAGAGCAACCATTTTTTGCCGCATCATTATGTGCTTAACGCTATCGCCTACACCGGCACCCATGACAATGACACCAGCCTCGGCTGGTGGACTTCGATACCCGATCATGTCAAAGATTTTGCCCGCAAATATCTGAAGAGCACAGGTGAAGCAGTACACTGGGACATGATGCGTGCCCTGTCCGCTTCGGTGGCGAATATCGTTATTTTTCCGATGCAGGATGTGCTGGGTTTATCCGGCGAATATCGCATGAACTTTCCCGGTAAGCCCGATGGCAACTGGGCATGGCGGTTCAACTGGAGCCAGGTGCAGCCGGAGCAAACTGGGGCGCTGGCAGAGATGTCTGCGGCGAACAACCGCATTCCGAAAAAGTCAGCGATATAGCGTATATACAAACTTGGTCAGCGCAAGGGAAGCATTTCGCGGTTAGTTGCGTTAATATTTGCAATGGCCTTGTCCGGATATATTTGGGTGGATACTTGGAGAGTAGCGGATGATTTTAGTAACAGGCGGAGCCGGATTTATCGGTGCGAATTTTGTATTGGATTGGTTGGCGCAAGATAACGAAGGTATCGTCAATCTCGATAAACTTACCTACGCAGGTAATCTGGAGAACCTCGCTGCTCTAAAAGACGATAGACGTCATTTCTTTGTGCAGGGTGATATTGGTAATGCCGCACTGGTCGGGAAGCTTCTGGACGAACACCGCCCAAGAGCCGTGGTGAATTTTGCTGCGGAAAGCCATGTCGACCGTTCCATACTCGGCCCGGGCGAATTCATCCAGACCAATATTGTAGGCACCTTCAATCTGCTCGAGGCTACGCGCGCCTACTGGACATCTCTGCTTGAGGATGAAAAAGCCAACTTCCGCTTTTTACATGTGTCCACCGACGAGGTGTATGGATCACTTGCCAAGGATGATCCCGCTTTCACCGAGACACACCGTTACGAGCCAAACAGTCCGTATTCGGCCAGCAAGGCCGCCAGCGACCATCTTGTGCGCGCCTATCACCATACCTACGGCCTGCCGGTGCTGACCACCAACTGTTCCAACAATTACGGCCCTTATCATTTCCCCGAGAAGCTTATCCCGTTGATGATCGTCAATGCACTGGCGGGCAAGCCGTTGCCGGTTTACGGAGACGGCCAGCAGATCCGTGACTGGCTGTATGTTCGGGATCATTGCAGCGCGATCCGTCGGGTGCTGGCACAGGGCAGGCTGGGGGAAGTCTACAACGTCGGCGGCTGGAACGAAAAGGCCAACCTAGAGATCGTGCATACCGTGTGCGCATTGCTGGACAAATTGCGTCCGCGTTCCGATGGCAAGACATACCGCGAGCAGATCACCTTCGTCACCGACAGGCCCGGTCACGACCGCCGTTATGCGATCGACGCCCGAAAACTCGAACATGAATTGGGTTGGAAGCCGGCCGAGACCTTCGAGACGGGCATACGCAAGACGATTCAATGGTATCTGGACAATCAGGGCTGGGTGGACAATGTCCAGTCGGGAAACTATCGGCAGTGGGTTGAGAAAAACTACGCGGGACGTGACGGATGAAAGTATTGTTGTTCGGCAAAAACGGTCAAGTAGGCTGGGAATTGCAGCGCAGCTTGGCGCCGTTGGGAGAAGTGATCGCGCTGGAAAGAAGCAGCACAAATTTTTGCGGCGATCTCACCAATCTCTGGGGAATAGCCGAAACGATACGCGCAGTAGCGCCGGATGTGATTGTCAATGCTGCGGCTCATACCGCTGTAGACAAGGCGGAGAACGAACCGGAATTGGCGCGCACGCTCAATGCGCTGACACCCGGCGTAATGGCCAAGGAAGCGGAAATGATCAACGCTTGGCTGATTCATTATTCTACCGATTATGTGTTTGACGGCAGCGGCGAGAAACCCTGGGTGGAATCGGATGCCGTTGCGCCACTGAATGTATACGGATCAACCAAGCTGGAAGGCGAGCAGTACATCCGTCAGTCAGGTTGCCGGCACCTGATCTTTCGCACCAGTTGGGTGTATGGTGCGCGCGGCGGCAACTTCGCCAGGACTATGCTGCGTCTGGCGCAGGAGCGCGACAAACTCAGTGTCATCAACGATCAGCTTGGCGCCCCCACCGGTGCGGATCTGCTGGCCGATGTCACCGCCCATGCGATTCGTACCGCGCAACAGCGACCGGAAGTATCGGGTCTGTATCATCTGGTTTCCAGTGGCGAGACTTCTTGGCATGGCTATGCAAGCTATGTGATTGATTTCGCAAGACGTGCAGGAGTGCAGATTAAGGTTGCGCCGGAAGCGATTCAGCCCGTTCACACCAGCGCCTTCCCAACACCTGCGAAACGTCCGCACAACTCGCGCATGGACACTGAAAAATTTCGGCAGACCTTCGATTTGAATCTGCCTTTGTGGCAAACTGGTGTCTCGCGCATGCTTACTGAAATTCTGGAAAAATAATCATGACTACACGCAAAGGAATCATACTGGCCGGCGGCTCCGGCACACGGCTGCACCCGGTGACACTGGCCGTATCCAAACAGCTGCTGCCGATCTATGACAAGCCGATGATCTACTACCCTTTGTCCACGCTGATGCTGGCCGGGATGCGCGATGTCCTGATCATTTCCACACCGCAGGACACGCCGCGTTTCGAGCAGCTTCTGGGTGACGGCAGTGCATGGGGGATGAACCTGCAGTATGCCGTGCAGCCCTCGCCGGATGGTCTGGCGCAGGCATTCATCATCGGGCGCGAGTTCATCGGCAGCAATGCCTGCGCACTGGTGCTCGGGGATAACATTTTTTACGGGCACTCATTTAACAATCAATTGGAACACGCGGTGAATCGCACCGACGGCGCGACGGTCTTTGCCTACCATGTCCGCGATCCCGAGCGTTACGGCGTGGTCGAGTTCGATGCCGGCGGCCGCGCCGTCTCGCTTGAGGAAAAACCGCATAAACCCAAGTCCAACTATGCCGTCACTGGCCTGTACTTTTACGATAACCAGGCGGTCGATATCGCTGCTTCATTGAAACCGTCTCCGCGCGGTGAACTGGAGATCACAGACGTGAACCGTATCTACATGGATCGCGGCAAACTGTCTGTCGAGATCATGGGGCGTGGTTATGCCTGGCTCGATACTGGCACACACGCATCATTGCTTGAAGCCAGCCATTTCATCCAGACCATCGAACATCGCCAGGGCCTGAAAATCGCTTGCCCGGAAGAGATTGCATATCGCAAGAAATTCATCAATGCAGCGCAGTTGGAGCAGTTAGCCATGCCGCTACTCAAAAGTGGCTATGGTAATTACCTGATGCAAATACTTCATGAAAAGGTAATGTCCACATGAAAGTCATTCAAACAGAGATCCAAGATTTGCTGATTGTCGAACCTCGGGTGTTTGGAGACGACAGGGGATTTTTCTTCGAGAGTTTCAACCGCGCCAGATTTACTGAACTGACTGGTCGTGATGTGAATTTCGTGCAGGACAACCACTCCCGTTCAGCTAAAAATGTGCTACGCGGACTTCATTACCAAATCCGGCATCCTCAAGCAAAGCTGGTGCGCGTGGTACAGGGTGCCGTGCTTGATGTTGTGGTAGACATTCGCAAAAGCTCTCCTACTTTTGGCCAGCATGTAGCGTTAGAGCTTTCTGCAATAAATAAACGTATGGTCTGGATACCGGAGGGTTTTGCGCATGGTTTCGTTGTGCTTTCCGACTCGGCTGATTTTTTATATAAGACCACGGATTATTGGTTCCCGGAGCACGAGCGTTGCATTCTTTGGAATGATCCCGCGCTGGCGATAGACTGGCGAATCACAGAATTTCCTTCGCTTTCCGGCAAAGACATGCAAGGTAAGTGTCTGGTGGATGCAGAATTGTTCATATGAACCAGAATACTAAATGTGTGTGGCAATTATTTTGCAAAGAAGGCCGGCCCTCATTATCATTTCGACCTTACCTGCGCCAAGTTTTCCAGTTGCTAATTTCTGGCGGCAGTTGATAGCCAACTCGCCAGATAATTTTCGTATGCACAAACTTGACAGCCTCAATGGGTGACTGCTCTAATGCCGTTCACTCCATGAACGCATTCATTATGTTTGACGAATCCACTAATTACTGCCTCCTCAAGACACTGGAAAATAATCCGAGCCTCTCGCAGAGAGATCTGGCGAAACGCTTGGGAATTAGTCTTGGAAAGGTCAATTTCTGCCTGAATGCATTGATAGAAAAGGGCAGCCTGAAGGTCGGCAACTTCCGTAACAGCGACAATAAGCTGTCATACACCTACCTGCTTACGCCGCAAGGAATTGAACAAAAGGCAATCATGACGGTTCAGTTTTTACAGATCAAAATGCGGGAATATGAACTCTTGCGCCAAGAGATCGAGGAGTTGAGGCGCGAAGCAGAACAGAAGGGTTTGCTGGAACCCGTACGTGAATAGAATCCAGCAATTTTAGCGAACATCATCTTTTGGCTGGAATTGTGAATGTTCGTTTATCTGAATTTTATAGTGGAGAAAATTATGGAGCTTGGGTCATGAAGATCGCAGTTGTTGGATTGGGCTATGTTGGTTTGCCTCTGGCAGTGGAGTTTGGGAAAAAAACAAGCGTGACCGGTTACGATCTTTCGGCAAGCAAGATTGAGAGTTACCGACGTTTTATTGATCCAACAAATGAGATTTCCTCAGAAGAACTTCGAGCGGCTGTCCACCTGCGTGTGACAAATGATCCTTCCCTGCTTTCAGAGGCTGATTACATCATCGTGGCTGTACCTACACCAGTAGATAATGCATACCAACCGGATTTTTCCCCGCTGCTTTCATCCAGCACGACGGTTGGCCGCTATATGAAACGTGGCGCAATCGTCATCTATGAGTCAACGGTGTATCCGGGTGCGACTGAAGAGATTTGCATTCCGGTGCTTGAGAAGGAGTCCGGTTTTAAATGGAAAAAAGATTTTCACGTCGGATATTCGCCAGAGCGTGTCAATCCAGGAGACAAGGAGCGCACCATCACCAAAATCGTCAAAGTGGTTTCGGGCGATGATGATGCTACATTGGAAAAAGTAGCAAAGCTTTACGAGTCAGTGATCGAGGCGGGCGTACACCGGGCGACTTCCATCAAGGTCGCGGAAGCGGCGAAGGTGATCGAGAATACCCAGCGTGACCTGAATATCGCGCTGATGAACGAGCTTTCCATTATTTTTGGGAAGATGCAGATAGACACATTGGAAGTGTTGCAAGCCGCGGGAACAAAGTGGAACTTTTTGCCATTTCGTCCCGGCTTGGTCGGTGGCCACTGTATTGGTGTTGACCCGTATTACTTGACGCATAAAGCCGAAATGCTGGGCTATCACCCGCAGGTTATTTTGGCAGGTCGTAGAATCAACGACGGGATGGCATCCTATGTCTCAAAACAAACCATCAAACAGATGATCCTGTCCGACACGGTGATCAAGGGTGCGAAAGTGATTGTGCTTGGCTTGACGTTCAAGGAGAACTGTTCCGATTTGCGCAACTCCAAGATCGCAGACCTGATTGTCGAACTTGAGAGTTTTGGTTGCAATGTATTTGTGCATGATCCGCTTGCCGAAGCGGATGAAGCGCGGCACGAGTATGGCATTACGTTAACTTCATGGGAGAAGTTGCCCGGAAACGTTGATGCGGTGGTCGCTGCTGTAAGTCACCGTGAATATGTGAAAATGCCCCTGCCCGAAATAACCGGGTTGATTAAAAATGGCGGGGTGTTCGTGGACATTAAATCTGCATACGATTCTGCTGCGATCAAGAAAGCAGGCTTCCGCTTGTGGCGTATGTAACTAAAGGGTTAACAATGTATTCGATAATATTGGATAGAAAGATACGTGTGGCAGTGGTGGGCTGCGGGCGAATTTCAAAAAATCATTTTGAATCGATAGCCAAATATCCAGATGAACTAGAGCTGGTATCAGTCTGTGAAATTGAACCAAAGACATTGAAAGAACATACCAATAAATATGGCATCAAAGGCTACCTTACTTTGGAGGCGATGCTGAAAGAAGAGAAGCTTGACTTGATCATTCTGTGCACACCCAGTGGCCTGCACTCATTTCAGGCTGAATTGATCGCCAAGGCAGGTGTGAACGTGATGACGGAAAAGCCCATGGCAACAAGGTGGAGCGATGGGGTGCGCATGGTCAAGGCGTGTGATGAGGCGGGCGTACGCATGTTCGTCGTCAAGCAGAACCGTCGAAACGCGACGCTGCAGTTGTTGAAGCGCGCCGTGGAAAACAAACGTTTCGGCAAGATATATATGGTCAACGTCAATGTGTTCTGGACGCGCCCGCAGGCATATTACGATACGGCGAAATGGCGGGGCACCTGGGAGTTCGATGGTGGCGCATTCATGAACCAGGCCAGCCACTATGTTGATCTGCTGGATTGGCTGATCGGTCCCGTCGAAAGCGTGCAGGCATATACCGCTACCCTGGCGCGAGACATCGAGGTGGAAGACACGGGTGTCGTCAGTGTCAAATGGCGCTCCGGTGCTTTGGGTTCGATGAATGTCACCATGCTGACTTATCCCAAAAACCTGGAAGGTTCCATCACCATCATCGGAGAAAACGGCACGGTTCGTTTAGGCGGCGTGGCGGTGAACGAGATCCAGCATTGGGAATTCGCTGATACCGATCCTGACGACGAGAAGATCAAAAATGCGAATTATGAGACCACTTCGGTCTATGGCTTTGGGCACCCGTTGTATTACAGGAATGTGATCGATGTATTGCGTGGCGAGGCGGAAGCAGAAACGGACGGAAGGGAAGGACTCAAATCCCTGGAGCTGCTGATCGCAGCCTACCTGTCTGCGCGAGACGGCAAGCGCGTGTCACTGCCACTCGAATACTGATCATGAATTACACCGTCCATCCCACTGCCATCGTCGATGAAGGGGCACAAATAGGCGAGGGCTCTAGAGTCTGGCACTGGGTGCATATATGTGGCGGTGCCCGGATAGGCGAGCATTGCTCATTCGGCCAGAATGTTTTTGTCGGCAACGATGTGGTGATAGGCAACAACGTCAAAGTGCAGAACAATGTTTCCGTCTATGACGCGGTGCAGCTGGATGACGATGTGTTTTGCGGCCCCAGCATGGTCTTTACCAACGTCTATAACCCGCGCTCGGCAATCACCCGCAGGAATGAATATCGCAAGACGCAGGTATGTCGTGGCGCCACGCTTGGTGCCAATTGCACCATCGTGTGTGGCGTGACCATCGGTGAATATGCTTTCGTCGGGGCAGGTGCCGTGATCAACCGCGATGTGCCGCCTTATGCACTGATGCTGGGCGTACCCGCCAGGCAGCGGGGGTGGATGTGCAAGTGTGGCGTACAACTCAAGGGAAAGGGAGAGTTGCGCTGTGAGTGCGGTACGGAGTACCGCATCGACGAATCGAGCTGCACGCCATTATGAGCCGCAAAATGGAATTCATCGATCTCAAGGCGCAGTATGCAGAGCTGAAGGAAACCATCAACGCACGTATCCAGTGTGTGCTCGACCATGGCCAGTACATCATGGGTCCCGAGGTGTGCGAGCTTGAAGGAAAATTGGCCGCCTACACCGGTGCAAAACACTGCATCACCGTGGCATCCGGCACGGAAGCACTGCTGATCTCGCTGATGGCCCTGGGGGTGAAGCCGGGCGACGAGGTCATTACCACGCCATTCACTTTCGTAGCCACTGCAGAAGTGATTGTCTTGCTCGGTGCGGTGCCAGTGTTTGTGGATGTTGAGGCGGATACCTGCAACATGGATGCAAACCTGATCGAGGCCGCTATCACGCCCAGAACCAGAGCCATCATGCCGGTTTCACTTTACGGCCAGGTGGCTGATATGGATGAGATCAACGCCATTGCCGCGCGGCACGGCAATATCCCGGTCATCGAGGATGCGGCGCAGAGTTTCGGTGCCAGCTACAAGGATAAAAAGAGCTGCAATCTCTCCACCATAGGCTGTACCAGTTTTTTTCCCAGCAAGACGCTGGGTTGCTACGGCGATGGCGGCGCGATATTTACCAATGATGATGCGCTGGCGCTGGCGATGCGGGAAATACGCGTGCACGGCCAGGAAAAGCGCTATCACCACACCCGGATCGGCGTGGGCGGGCGCATGGACACCCTGCAATGCGCCATCGTGCTGGCCAAGCTTGAACGTTTTGATTGGGAAGTTGATCAGCGCATCCGCATAGGCAAACGCTATATCGACCTTTTCGCAGGGAAGATACAAGCCGTGGTGCAGCGCCCGGATCGAACCAGTGTATATGGACAGTACACCGTGATGGTTGAGGGCAGAGAATCTTTGCAGCAGAAGTTGAAAGAGGCGGGCATACCAACCGCAGTGCATTATCCCATTCCGCTCCATTTGCAGCCCGCGTATGCCGGCATCAATAGATACACGGATGGCTTTCCTGTAGCTGAGGCGCTGTCAAAGCGAGTCATGAGTTTACCGATGGGGCCGTATCTGCCCGAGAGTGACATAGACCAAGTAGTCGACACCATAATCAATAATCAATGAGTTGCTCGGTTTAGCTCACCATCAAGGTTGTTTAAGCCAAATATAACCCTTTAATTTATGAACTTAATCCAAAAGATTCGCTTCATTCTCACCCCCTCAGAGCGCAGGAGCACCGTCGTGCTGCTAGGTCTGAGCGCCATAGGCATGGTGCTGGACATGCTGAGTGTCGGCGTGCTGTTTCCAATCATGATCATTATGACGATGAGTCAAAATGACGGCATCCTTCAGCATCCGCGTGTTCAGCCCGTGTACGAGTTTTTGGGGAGCCCCTCGCAAAGCGAAATTATCGTCGGAGCGATGCTGGGGCTCGTTGTCACCTATCTCTTCAAAAACCTGTTCATCGCTTTTCTAGCCTGGCGGCAGGTGCGCATCACGACCGGGATCCAGGTACATCTGGCACAACGGCTCTTTAATGCTTATCTGCGCCAACCGTATTTTTTTCATCTGCAGCGTAATTCGTCCCAGTTGATGTTCAATGTCGGGCAATCGAGTGTATTTACGGGTGTGATTCAACATGGCCAGACCATCTTTGCCGATAGCCTGGCTTTGCTCGGTATCTCCTGCATCTTGCTGGTGGTAGAGCCTGTGGGCGCAGTGATTTCGGCGCTGGTACTCGGTACCGCAGTCTGGAGTTTTCATTACAGCACACGCACTCGCATCACCCGCTGGGGGGAAGCACGGCAGTATCATACCGTCCTGTCCGGTCAGCATTTGCTTCAGGGTTTTGGTGGTGTCAAGGATGTGAAGCTACTCGGACGAGAGAGAAACTTTCTGGAGAAGTACCATTTGCACAGCGCCCATGGTGCACGGATAGCGGGGTCGCAGGCCATACTGCAGCAATTTCCCCGGCTATGGCTGGAGCTGCTCGGACTTGTGGGCCTGTCCATTCTGGTGATCAGCATGGTCGCTCAAGATGTGAGTATAGACAGGATCGTGCCGACACTGGCGCTTTTTGCCGCCGCAGTCTACAGGTTGACCCCGGCGACCACCCGGATATTGTCTGCGGTGCAGGCAATACGCTACAGCCTGCCGGCGGTTGATCTGCTGTATGGCGAAGTCAAACTGATCATGGCCGAGTCTGGCGTGATCCAAGAGAAAAGCACCACACCTTTGGTTTTGCAAAAGGAGATATGTCTTTCCGATATCAGTTACACCTATCCGGGTGTGTCTATCCCGGCACTGGATGGGGTATCCATCACCGTCCCGAAAGGGAAGTCAGTCGGGTTCATCGGCCCGAGTGGCTCGGGCAAAAGCACACTGGTGGATGTGATTCTGGGATTGTTGCCTCCTGGTGTCGGACAGGTGCTGGTGGATGGAAAGGACATTCAGGAAAATCTGCGCGGATGGCAGGATCAGATCGGCTATGTCCCGCAAGCCATTTATCTCACGGATGATACCCTCCGGCACAACGTGGCCTTTGGTCTGCCCGATGAACAGATCGATGATGCTGCGATACATCGCGCAATCAAAGACGCGCAACTGGAAGAGTTTGTTGCCAGCCTGCCCCTTGGGATTGAAACCAAGGTGGGCGAACGCGGGGTTCGGCTTTCGGGTGGCCAGCGCCAGCGTATCGGCATTGCCCGGGCGCTATACCATGATCCTACAGTGCTGGTGCTGGATGAAGCCACCAGTGCGCTGGATACTGCCACCGAACAGGGCGTGATGCAGGCAGTGATGGCGCTACAGGGCAGCAAGACCATCCTGATCGTCGCGCATCGCCTTTCCACGGTCGAACACTGTGACAGGTTGTACCGGCTGGAGAAGGGGCGGCTGGTGGCAGAGGGCACACCGGCGGAAATGCTGATGCCTGATAATATTGCATCGTAAACAATGGACCGAAGCTTTTGATTTGTTCACAGCACGAGGCTGACACGGCGAAAGCGCAAGAACTGAGTATTGGGAGACAAGCTAAATGAAATTGAACAATAAAAAGATCCTGGTGACCGGCGCGGATGGTTTCATTGGCTCCCACTTGACCGAGACACTGGTTCGTCAGGGGCATGATGTGCGTGCCTTTGTTTTCTACAATTCATTCAACTCGTGGGGCTGGCTGGACGATTGCGCTTCCGATGTGGCCGGCAAGTTCGAGGTGTTTTCCGGTGACATCCGCGACCCACACGGTGTCAAAAAAGCCATGGAAGGATGCGATGTGGTCATGCATCTGGCAGCGCTGATCGCGATCCCGTACTCCTACCATTCGCCTGATACCTACGTGGACACCAACGTCAAAGGAACATTGAATATTGTTCAGGCAGCGCGCGAACTGAATGTGGAAAAAGTCGTTCACACCTCAACCAGCGAGGTGTATGGCACCGCACGTTTCGTACCCATCACCGAAGAACATCCGCTACAAGGACAATCTCCCTACTCCGCCACCAAGATCGGTGCGGACCAGATCGCCATGTCATTTAACTGTGCCTTCAACACACCGGTAGCCACCATTCGACCTTTTAATACTTATGGGCCACGGCAATCCGCGCGTGCGGTGATCCCCACGGTCATAACCCAGATTGCGGCCGGCAAGAGAAAGATTAAGCTGGGCGCCTTGCACCCCACACGCGACTTCAACTATGTGCTCGATACTGTGCAGGGTTTTATCGCCGTGGCGGAATCAGAAAAAACCGTAGGCGAGGTGATCAATTGCGGCAGCAACTTCGAGATATCCATCGGCGACACCGTAAAAATGATCGCCGATATAATGGGGGTGGAGATCGAGATCGAGACCGACGACATCCGACTGCGCCCGGAAAAAAGCGAAGTGGAACGGCTCTGGTGCGATAACGCCAAGCTGGAAAGGCTTGCCGGATTTAAGCCACAGACTGCGTTACGCCAGGGCCTGGAACAGACCGTCGCATGGTTTACAGAGCCTGCCAACCTTAAGCGGTACAAGGCAGATATCTACAATGTCTGAGCATGCCAATAATCCCTCCGCTAGCAATGAGCTGCGCTATCTTGCGGTCATCCCGGCAAGGGGCGGCTCCAAAAGAGTTCTGCGCAAGAATCTGCGTTTGTTGGGAGGCAAGCCTTTATTGTCATACACGATCGAGGCTGCGAATCAGTCCCACCTTCTGGATAAAGTCATAGTCTCTACAGACGATAAAGAGATTGCAGAATTGGCTTTGTCATCGGGCGTTGAGGTGCCTTTCCTGAGGCCGGCGGAATTGGCCCAGGACAGTAGCGCAGTAATAGCTGCTTTGCAGCATCTGGTTGAAAATATCGAGAAGGACGGCATCGTGATCCATGCGCTAGTGCTGCTGCAGCCAACATCCCCGTTTCGTACCGCAGCGCACATAGACGAGGCTATCTCGCTGTTTGAAACCTCCGGTGCAGATACAGTCACGGCAGTCCGCGAGTCTCGTGAACATCCTTATTACAGTTGGACGATCAGCGAAAAAAAACTGGTACCGTTCTTTACAATGAAACATCAATCCATGGTCAGGCAGGAGCTGCCATCCGCGCTGGTCGAGAATGGGTCGATCTATATCATCAAGCGTACTTTGCTGGACTCGGACAAGTTGTATGGCGAAAACACGGTGCCATACCTGATGGATAATCACAGCTCGCTGGATATCGATACGATGGAAGATATTCACTGGGCGGAGTTTTTGTTGTCTCAAGTCGATGCTGGCGATAGGGAGCGTGTCGAATTGCCTGAAAAATTAGCGTAACAACCGTTTCAATTCCAAGGGGATGGCTGTGCATAGGAAAATACTTGCGATAACCGGTACAAGATCCGATTACGGACTCATGTCGCCTGTGTTCCAGGCGATCAGGGATAGCGATGATCTCGAATTGGAATTGATTGTAAGCGGCATGCACCTATTACCGGAATTTGCTTCCGGCCTTGCCCGGATTCGTGAAGACAACTTTGGAATCCTGCACCACACCAGCATGTTGCTGGGAGAGGATAGCGGCAAGGCAATGTCCCAATCTTTGGGGCTGGCCATATTCAACTTTTCCGAGCTCATGGGGGCTTGCCAACCCGATATTCTGCTCTTGCAGGGAGACCGTGGGGAGATGCTGGCCGGTGCCATCGCAGCAGCGCATATGAATATCCCGATAGTGCATATGTCCGGTGGTGATTACAGTGGCTCTATCGATGATTCGATCAGGAATGCAATCTCCAAGTTTTCGCACATACACTTGACCACTTGCCGCCAGAGCAGTGAGCGGCTTTATGACATGGGGGAGACAAAGGAGCGTGTTATTGAGGTTGGAGAGTCAGGCCTGGACGTGATTAGAAGCATGAAATATGTGCCTGCTGAAGATATCGCGAAGGAACTGCAGTTGGATTTGAGCCGACCAATAATACTGGCTACCCAGCATCCCGTGACAACCGAAACGGATGAGGCAGTCCCGCAACTGATGCAAACGCTGGAAGCGCTTGAAGAGCTGGGTATGCAGACTGTCTTCACCTATCCTAATTCCGATGCGGGCGGGCGAGAGATGGCTCAAGCCTTGGAGACGCACCGGAATAGAGATTACATGCGCATAGTAGCGAATTTGGGCTCCCAAAAATTTCTGAGCCTGATGCGCATTGCTTCGGTCATGGTCGGTAATTCCAGTAGCGGTATTTTGGAATCGGCCTCTTTTGCACTGCCGGTGATCAATATCGGCACCCGTCAACATGGGCGGCTGCAGGCAAACAATGTGATCGATGTGGATCATGATCACACGAAGATCAAGGATGCCATCCTTTTTGCCATGAACAACGCACAATTCAGGGACGGGCTGGGCGTATGCAAGAATCCATATGGGGATGGACATACGGCAGCGAGGACGGTTGATTTATTGCAGCGACTTAAAATCACGCCGGGTTTGCTGGCCAAGTGGATGCCGACCGAAAAGACGTTTTTTCAAGAGATCTGAAATGCGATTTGAAGTTTTATCTGCCGATGGAAGTGACGGTGCCCGCTGGTCCGCGTTAGTGCAAGGCCTGGCACCCGAACAGCGAGACATCCATTTTATCCCCGAGTATGGACAGATCTACGGAAAGACCTATGGGTTTGAGCCATTGTTGGCGCTTTATGGCGATGGCAGCAGCTTTGTCATGCAGCCCTTCGTCAAGCGGCCGCTGAATAAGCTGCCGTTTCTGAAAGAGCAGGGTGTCAGTCAGCCTTACTATGACATTGCCAACCCCTATGGATATGGCGGGGTGGTTTGCCATACGGAATCCGGTATAAGCACAGACGATCTATGCAGGGGGTTCAATGAATCATTTACCTCATATTGCGTAGATGAAGGTATAGCAAGCGAGTTTACCAGTATGCATCCCCTGCTCGGCAACCATAAGTTGTTGCTGGATGCGGGGGAGATCATTCCTGTGAAACAGAAGGAAGTGGTATTCATGGACCTGCGCCTGAATGAGGCCGATTTGTGGAAGGGGATACACAAGCGTCGTGTGCGATGTATAAAAAAAGCCATCAAAAACGGTGTGCGCACTGAGAGGGTCGAGCCTTCGGAAGCTAACTTCGATATCTTGAATCGCCTTTATTACCAAACCATGGGGCGGCATAATGCCGCGGCAAGGTGGATCTTCCCCGAGGGTTATTTCAGGAACTGCCTTGAAAAGTTGGGGCCGCAAAGGGTTTCACTATTCTTTGCATATGTCGGAGATGAAGTGGCTGTGGCAACGATCCTGATCCATGATTTTGAGATTGCCTACTATCATTTTAGTGGGTCGGACACCAGATTTTATGAATTATGTCCAAGTGACCTATTGATGTATGAGATATCCCTCTGGGCTAAAAGACAAGGTTACAAATATTTCCACTTGGGGGGAGGCGTGTCGTCGGCGCAAGATGACCCGCTGTTCATATTCAAATCCGGTTTCTCTGACGGTAAAGCAACCCTATACTCTTACAGTCGGGTGTTGAACGGACAGAGTTATGAAAAACTTTGTTCATTGAAGAAGCGTTACGAGCAGCAAGTAGACGGAAAAGAAAGTGACTCAGACTATTTTCCGCTTTACAGAAGATGACAGGTTGTCTGTCAGGGGAAGTAAACTCTTGGAATTAACGGTTTTCTAAAAGACAATGATGAAAGACTCGGAATGATTGGTATATTTTAAATTGGAATTAACTTTAAGGCAGGACTAAACAATGAACTTTGAATCAGGAGATTTCTATTTTCGCGAGGGAGATGAGACTGTCGTGATTGCCGAGATAGGGGTGAATCACAACGGGGACATTGCCATCGCAAAAAAAATGGTGGATGCAGCTATGGAAGCTGGGGTGCATGCCGTCAAGTTTCAGGCCTTTCGCTCAGAAAAGGAAATAAGCAAATTTGCCGCGAAGACGCCATATCAGAAAGAAACGACCACTGATCATGGGAGTCAGCTGGAAATGTGCAAGGCACTGGAACTCAGCCCTGCAACGTTACGTGAGATGAAGGAATACTGTGCAGCACGAAAAATGCCATTCCTATGCTCGGCGTTTGATTTTGAGAGTGTGGATCTGCTGGTTGATGATCTCAAGGTGAAAACGATCAAGATCGCATCGAGCGAAGTGACCAACATTCCATTTCTGAAATATATCGGGGAAAGAAAAATGGCGGTCGTCTTCTCTACCGGCGCCAGTACCTTGGCAGAGGTGGGGCTGGCCATAGAAGCATTGCGTGAATCAGGGTGCCCGGAATTGATGGTGTTCCATTGCATATCCAGCTATCCGGCACCTTATGAACAGGCGAATTTGCGTGCAATGGCGACCATGAAACAAGCTTTCGGCTTGCCGGTCGGATTTTCGGATCACACTATTGGAAGTGCGGCCGCCATTGCTGCCGCAGCCCTGGGAGCTGTTGCCATCGAGAAGCATTTCACGCTGGATCGCAGCATGGAAGGCCCGGATCACCTCTCATCAATAGAGCCCAAAGAAATGGCGGAACTGGTGCAGGGGGTGAAGATCGCCAATCAGGCGCTGGGCAGCACAATCAAGCAACCTGTGCCCTGCGAATTACCCAATCGCCATTTGATCAGAAAAAGCCTGGTGACCGCGGCTAACTTGCCCAAAGGCACACGCCTGACCAGGGAGATGATCGAGATCAAGCGCCCACAGGGCGGAATAGAGCCGATGGATATCGACAAGATCATCGGTCTTACGATAAACAAGGACATAGAAGAAGATGCCCACATCACCTGGGAAGATATAGCTTGAGTCAGACGACGGCGGATATATACGATGCACTGGCACCGCATTATCGGGAATATGCTGAAAAGAAATCCGCCTATCTGTCTGCGGTAGACCACTTTATTTTGGAAAACATCCCGGAAGGTGCCAGCAGTTTGCTGGATGTCGGTGCAGGGGATGGTATTCGCGGGATGTCCATTGCAAGCCAGAAGGGAATCGCCCACACTGTATTATGTGACCTGAGCAGCGAAATGGTATCGCGTTGCCGGGAACTCAATCCAACAGAAGTATGGCAGGCCGCTGCAGAAGCCTTGCCGGAAACGAACTTGCGATTCGATGTGATTACCTGTCTGTGGAATGTATTGGGTCACTTGGGGGGACGAGCGGAGCGAATCAAGTCATTGCAGGGTATGGGGAACTTGCTTGCGGAGAATGGTGTGATCTTCTTCGATGTCAATAATCGCTATAATGCCCCTGCCTACGGGCTGTTCAAGGTGATGGCCAGGGTGGTGATGGAAACCCTGTTGCCCGACGAGCGTCGTGGCGATGCCAGTTTTGACTGGAAGATCAAGGAGAAAGTCTTTCCTGCGATGGGGCATCTGTTCACCCCCGGCGAGATAGAAGGGATCATCCATGCTGCCGGGTTACGGGTGAAAAACAGGGTCTCGGTGGATTACACCACGGGCAAATATTCTCAATCACCTTTTAGAGGGCAACTGCTCTATCTGGTCGGAAAATGATTACATCGTGCTTAATATGACAAAGAGATACGCATGAGCTGGGACCCGGTTTGGGAAAAGATATTTCGCGAGCGATCAAGCTGGGGGAAATACCCCCCCGAGGAGCTTGTGCGGTTTGTTGCGCTCAATTATTACCGGGTGGCAGATCGAAAATCCGTCAAGATCCTTGAGATCGGCTGTGGGCCCGGGGGTGGGCCTAGCTGGTATCTGGCGCGCGAGGGTTTTTCATTTTTTGGTATCGATGGCTCACCGACCGCGATTGAAAAAGCACAAGAACAGTTTCGTGAAAATGGGCTGGATGGAGAATTTGTCTGTGGGCAGATCGATGCACTGCCTTGGGGAGATGAGACCTTTGATTGCGTGATCGATATTGCCTGCCTCCAGTGTAATGACGAGGCTGCAACCAAGGTGATATTAAAAGATGTACTCAGGGTAATGAAAAAAGGAGGAAAGCTCTTTTCACTGACATCAAGGAATGGTTGCTGGGGTGATGGCACTGGTACCCGCGTAGACGAGACAAGCTTTAATGATGTTGCAGAAGGACCGTTTCAAAATATGGGGATGATACGGTTCGCCACTAGGGAAAGTCTGGTAGAACTCAATGCCGGTTTTGCAGAGACACATTTCGAATATTCGATCAGGTCGGTCAATGACTGCCAGAATGAAATAGCCAACTGGATAGTGACTAGCAAAAAATGAGATGGGCATATTGAGAAGTAAACGGCAAATCCAATCTAGACAGCACAACAAGCCATGCCGACCATCAACAATTGACTGAATACGTGAAACGGTGCCTGATTTTGTTAAGCATGTTTAACAAATAGGCGAGAAAGAAATTTCAAACCAGATGAACGTGCAAGAAGGTAGTTCAAGTTTTCTTGCAATTATTATAGAGAGGGTAGTATGAGCTGGGATCCGGTATGGGAAAATATTTTTGTGCAGAGAGACGGATCTAAGTATCCTCCAGAGGAGCTAGTTCGTTTTATTGCAAAGAATTATTACTCGGCAGAAGAACGGAAGGCAATAAAAATTCTGGAAATTGGGTGTGGGCCGGGAGCTGGGCCAGGTTGGTTTATTGCGAGGGAAGGTTTCAGCTATTACGGAATTGATGGGTCATCAACTGCAATTAAAAAAGCAGAAAAAAGATTTTTGCAGGAGGGGTTGCGAGGGGAATTCCGGGTGGGAGACGTTGAGAAGCTGCCATGGGAGAGTGAGACCTTTGATTGTGTGATAGATCGAGGCTGTCTCCAATGTAATGATGAAAATGCAACAGCGCGTATTTTAGAAGAAGTAAGAAAGGTATTGAAAAAAAATGGAATGCATTTTTCAATAACTTCCTGCGCCGGCAGTTGGGGGGACGGAAGCGGGGTCAGGGTCGATTCGACTACTTATCAAGATATTACAGAAGGGCCTTTTAAAAGTATGGGAGCGATACGGTTTGCCACCCGAGAGAGTCTGACTAAGCTCTATGCCGGTTTTGAGGAGGTGCATATCGAGCACTCGATTAGGTCGATCAATGACGGGCAGCATGAAGTATCCAACTGGATAGTAACCTGCAAGAAATGAGAAAAGATATTGAGAAATATGTCATTGGTCCGGGGCAGACTATTCGTCAGGCCATGGTATCTATCGACAATAACTGGCAGGAAGTAACGTTCGTCGAGGATCATGCACGTAAGCTGATTGGCGTGATCACTGATGGGGACATCCGGCGCGGATTATTGCGAGGACTGTCGATGAATTCCCCTGCCGTTGAGGTGATGAACAATAAGTTTAGATCGGTTAGCCATGAGGAAGATCGGGTTGCCGTGCTCGACATGATGAAGGCACTGGGAATTCGCCAGATGCCGGTGCTTGACGAAGCCGGCAAGATAATAGGGATACATTTTTTAAGAGAATTGCTGGGCGCAAAGATCCGACCAAATTCAGCCATTATTATGGCGGGAGGGAAGGGGATGCGGCTGCGACCGCTCACAGAGAACTGCCCGAAGCCGATGATAATGGTAGCCGGGAGGCCCATATTGGAACGGGTAATACTGCATCTGGTTGGAAGTGGTATCAGGGAAATCTTTATCGCCGTCAATTATCTGGGCCATATGATCGAGGAGCACTTTGGAGACGGTGCCAGATTTGGCTGTGCCATTCATTATATTCGCGAAGATCAACCTCTTGGAACTGGGGGGGCGCTCTCCCTGCTTCCTGAGAGTTTGACTGACCCTGTCGTTGTTATGAATGGGGATCACGTCACCCAGGTGGATATCAACAAAATGCTTGAGTTTCACAAGCGTGAACAGGTCGAGGCAACGATAGGAGCACAAACCTATCAAGTGGAGATTCCGTATGGTGTGCTGGAAATTGAGGGTGAAAGGCTGGTTTCGCTGACGGAAAAACCGACAAACCAGTTTTTGATCAACACGGGTATTTATGTATTAAGCCCGTCGGTGTTGCCTTTGGTGCCAGCCAATACCGAATTCCCGATCACCGAACTCTTTGAAAGACTTCTCGCAGAACAGCGGCCAATCGGTGTACATCATATAGAAGAGGACTGGATAGATGTGGGTCGGCATGAAGAGTTGCACAGGGCGAGAGGGATGCAATAGATGTATAAGATAGCAATTGTTGGTGCCGGGCAACTTGGGAGCAGACATTTACAGGCATTAACACTACTTGATGGGGATGCTGAGATTCAGGTATTTGATCCGAATGCGTTATCTCGTGAGACGGCAGCCAAAAGATTTGAAGAAGTTGCCGGCCGTAACCCTGGTGTGACAGCCAGTTTTCATGCCTCCCTATCGGATATGGCCGGGGATTGTGACATGGCCATTGTGGCAACCAATGCAGATGTTCGACGTCATGCAGTCGAGCAATTGCTTGCGCAGGGTTCAGTAAAGAACCTGATTCTGGAAAAAGTACTTTTCCAGAAACTGGAAGATTATGACGATGTGGGAAGCTTGCTCCAAAAAAACGGGGCGAAGGCATGGGTAAACTGCCCTCGTCGCGAGTGGCCCTTCTACAGCAGTTTAAAAAAACGACTCGTAGGTAAGAAAATATACGAAGTGAATGTTGGCGGTTCAAGTTGGGGGTTGGGATGCAATGCGATTCACCTCATCGACCTCATCGCCTTTCTATCTGAAGAGACAGCGTATACACTGTCGGCTGAGTTTCTTGATGATCAAATCACTGCTTCCAAGCGTACTGGTTTCATCGAGTTTACCGGTATGCTTAACGGCAGATTTGTAAATGGGCCATGCTTCAGCATTGCTTCATATGCAGAAGGGCAAATTCCGGATGCTATTGAAATAACCGGCGATGGATTCAGACTGTTGATTACCGAAGCCGATAAAAAGATGATGTTTGCCTCAGCTGAGGAGCAATGGCTGTGGAAAGAAGAACTTTTTGATGTGCCCTACCAGAGTAATCTGACCAATCGGGTGGTTGAACGAATTCTCAAAACAGGCGTGTGCGACCTGCCCACTTTTCATGAGTCTACGCTGTTGCACAAACCGGTCATATCGGGCTTGCTGGCGCACCTGCAGAAAATCGAACATAAAGGGAGCCCCGATCTATGTCCAATAACATGAAAACGTTGCTGATAGGTGCCGGGCCGATAGCCCTTGAATATGCCAAGGTCCTCAAGGCATTGCATGTACCATTTGAAGTCATCGGGCGGGGTGAGAAGTCAGCCGCAGCCTTTTTGGCGGCCACGGGCATCCCTGTCTTTACCGGCACGGTACAAGAGTACATCGCTGCCAATGGCGTGCCGGATGCTGCCATCGTTGCTGTAAGCATGGATCAGCTTGCGCAGGTAACGATCAATCTTGTTACGCTTGGCGCAAAACACATTCTGGTTGAAAAGCCTGCCGGAATAAATCCTGATGAAGCTCGTTCGGTTGGACGCATAGCTGAAGAAAATAACGCCAAAGTATTTGTTGCCTACAACCGGCGTTTCTTCGCCTCGGTGATCAAAGCTCGCGAACTTATCCAAGAAGACGGCGGGGTCACCTCGTTCCATTTCGAATTTACCGAGTGGTCGCATACGATCGCAAAACTGGAGCATGCACCAGGGGTGCTGGAGAACTGGTTTTTTGCCAATTCAACACATGTGGTTGATATGGCGTTCTTCTTGGGGGGATGCCCTGCCAAATTGTCCAGCTATACAAAGGGTGGGCTGGATTGGCATCATGCCGCAGTCTATGCGGGTGCGGGTATCACTGAGCAGGGGGCGATCTTTTCCTATCAAGCCAACTGGTGTGCCCCGGGGCGCTGGTCGGTAGAAATAATGACCCCCAAACACCGATTGATCTTCAAGCCATTGGAGAAATTGCAGATCCAGGAGATCGGAAGCGTTGCTACCGAATTCGTAACGATTGACGACAAGCTGGACAAGGATTTCAAGCCGGGATATTTCAAACAGACTGAGGCTTTTTTGCATCATGAGAGTGGCAGTCTGCTCGAACTCGGGCAGCACATGATCAATCTGGATTTTATTGATGAAATAAACAAGGCAGCTTGATGCTTGCACCCCTATAACTAGGGCGAAGATAAATTATCTCGTGTATGTCATTTCACTTCAGTATCAATATGATATTGAAGTAGCTCAACCAATGATCCATGTATTTGTTGCACTTGAGACATACGATATCCAGGAATGATGAATAAAACCCACACTTATTTAATTGTTTTTTTCATTACAATTTTTACAGTGATGAGTGGTATTTATGCGCTGAACATTTATGTGGCATCCCGTGATTCGGATGATTATTTGGCAAGCCTTCGTGAGAGCAGTGTGTTTGGTTGTTCAACATTGGGTGTGAGGCATCCGGATATTCTGTTCATAGGCAATTCACACAGCTATGCCGGCTGGAACTTCAATTTAGTAGATCGACTATTGGAGAGCCGCCATATTTCTGCATGCATGATGGGGGGCTTTTATCTGGAAACGGCACTGTCACTTGTCCAAAGGATCGATAGCGTAGGAATCTATCCGAAGAAGCTGATCTTTGGAGCCAGCCTTTTGCAGTTTATAGAGAGAGAAGACAAGCAGAAGCAATTGGTTGAACATGAAAAGATATTGAAATTGATCAGGGCATCATATGTCATCCCCAGCTTTGATATGGTGCGCCGCGACATTGATTGGATACTCAATCCAGGCTCATGGGCAACCCTTCAGGATGTTGCGGAATATCACACCCCGCGTGTCGAGGCAATCAGTGAAACCTCAGCTTTGACCCTTATTGAAAATGTACCGCTTGATAGCGCTTCTTACATGCTCAAGGTAGCGAAAAATGTGAGATTTAGTACAGGCATGCCTGAAAAAATTGCGGCCTTCTGTAGTTGGATTGATACTCATGGGATCGAACTTTATGTTATCGACATACCGGTAAGCCCTTACCTGGAAGCTCAGTACAAAGAAAAAGATATCAGGTCATACAAGGAAATTGTAGAGTTGTTCAGAAAGTGCTCAAAACACGTTATTCAGGAAGGCAGTCGATATTATGGCCTAGGGAACAGGCATTTTATCAATCGCAGCATGCTTGATGACTTTCCTTACGAGCAATTAATGGAGGAACCGATTCATTTTCCGCTTCATACTGATATATCTCAAGAGAATTTATACAATGTTGATCACATGAATTTAATTGGGGCGAACAGGTTTACTGGAATTGCACTTGGGCTGCTGGATTTGCTTCCTGAGCAGCATTGACCAACCTATCTTTCTGAGCATGCTGTTTAACTCCTACATCTTTATCTTTGTCTACCTGCCGATTGTATTTTGCGGCATGTTCTGGTTGGGTCGGCATAGCCATCGCCTCGCAGCACTCTGGTTGGGGGTGGCTTCCATCGTTTTTTATGCAGCGTGGGACACGCGCTTTGTATTACTGTTACTCGTTTCTATTGCTTTCAACTACGGCGCAGGATTCTGGATAGGCACGCACCGTGCCAAAAATGCAAGCAAGCATGCAAAATACACATTGATTGCCGCGATTGCAGTCAATCTGTCTCTGCTAGGCTATTTCAAATATGCCAATTTTTTTGTCGTATCGGGTAATCAACTGTTCGGCATCCATATGCCGGCACTCGATATCATTCTGCCACTAGGTATTTCCTTTTTCACCTTCACCCAAATTGCGTTTCTGGTGGATGTCCATCGCGGCATCGCCCGCGAATACAACTTTATTCATTACCTGCTTTTCGTTACCTACTTTCCTCATCTGATTGCCGGGCCTGTACTGCATCACAAGCAGATGATGCCGCAATTTGCCAATTCCGCTACCTATCGAATCAATGCGGAACATGTCGCAGTGGGTCTCACCATTTTCGCACTGGGTTTATCTAAGAAAGTATTGATTGCCGATAATTTGGCACAATTCGCCACACCAATTTTTAACGCCGCCGGTGATGGTCAAGTGTTGATGCTATTTGAAGCCTGGATCGGTGCCCTGGCGTATACCCTGCAACTGTACTTCGACTTCTCCGGTTACTCGGATATGGCCATCGGCTTGTCGCTGATGTTTAATGTACGGCTACCGATGAACTTCGATTCGCCCTACAAAGCCACTAATATCATCGAATTTTGGCGGCGCTGGCACATGACGCTGTCAGCCTTCCTGCGCGATTACCTTTACTTCCCCTTGGGCGGTAATCGCAAGGGCACAGTTCGCCGCTATGCCAATCTCATGGCAACCATGCTGCTCGGTGGCTTGTGGCATGGCGCAGGCTGGTCATTCATCGTTTGGGGAGGTTTGCACGGGTTGTATTTGATGATCAACCATGGCTGGCGTGAGTTGAAAACCCGCTTGAGCTGGCGCGAAGGGGGGGCTTTTGCAAGGCTGGCGGCGGGCGCATTAACTTTCATTGCGGTAGTGGTCGCCTGGGTGTTCTTTCGGGCGGACAGCTTTTCTACGGCCTGGTCGATACTTTCAGGCATGACCGGTATTCATGGTGTGTCGTTGCCGACTTGGCTGCAAGGTAGTCAAAAAATAGCGTTGGCGGGGGAGATTTTACATGTGGATGTAGTGTTTATGGGAGTAGCACCGATTTTGCATGAAGATGCTGGCATCGCACTTTCAAGTATCTTCTTAACCCTTTTGTTGGTTTGGCTGTTCCCAAATGTGCGGCAAATGCTCATCAATTACAAGCCAATTTGGGAGGATATGGCGGATAAACCAACACCTGCAAGGGCATATTCGAATAGATTAACGCGAATGTTTATTTGGCGGCCTACAGTCGGCAATGCTTTGATATACGGATTAATATTCCTTGCCTGTGTATTCAGCTTGAACAAGACGAGCGAATTTCTATATTTTCAATTTTGACCATGCATCGCCGCCCTAGCCATTTTTTTCATCTATCGGTCAGGAAAGTATAGCTGTTTGCCAATCTCGAAAGAACAGGTTGAGCTTATGGATGTATATTGTAAGATGATAAGCAGTAGACAAAATTTATCATGATTTGAAGGGTGGTTTATGTTTCACGGGATTATTTTTCATCATTTCCATGAAAACAGTATGGAGCGATCAGAGATTAGACAAGGCTCCATTGAATTAAATGAGTTCGATTCAATTGTCAGGCATCTGAAAACACATTATTGTTTAAATGATGCACAAGATTGGATGGCGAAGGCAAAAAAAGGTGCTTTGCGGGATAAAGATATCTGTTTGACATTTGATGACAATATTAAAAGTCAAATTACGGTAGCGCAAAAAGTATTGGACAATCACAATATAAAAGCTTTTTTCTTTCTCTATACGTCTATGTACAGCGGTGAATTTCCACGCTTGGAAATATATCGTTACTTCAGGGCGAAATATTTCCAAACTTTCGATGAATTCTTCAGAAAATTTATCGATTCTTTTGACCAATATGAAGATTTTTCATTCAATAGAGTTTTAGATAGATTCCCTGAGAGCTATTTGCAGCAATTTTCTTTTTACTCGAGGAATGAACGGATTTTTCGCTACATCAGAGATGAGGTGCTTCATGAAGAAAAGTACAATGAAGTCATGGATGCCATTATTGAGGAAGTAACTACTGTAAGTGAACTCTCAAGAAATATATGGATGAGTGAATATGATATAAAAAAACTGAGCGATGAAAGCCATGAGCTAGGACTCCATTCACTCACTCACCCGTATAATCTGGGTGAGATGCCTGATTCCATACAGAAGAAGGAATATGAGGGAAATAAAACTTATTTAGAGGCGATCACTCATAAATCAATTGAATCAGTTTCCTACCCATCTGGAAGCTATAACTCCTACACAATCAAATTGATGGAAGATTTAGGGTTGGTGGTTGGTTTTCGTGCCGATATGCAAATACCGAGTAATTCATCGCTAGAATTACCACGTAGGGATTGCGCTTATTTATTAAATGATTTACAGCCCAAAAGGTCTAGAGATGCGTAGTGTTTTTATTACAGGCTACTGGCGAAGTGGCACTTCATTACTGTTAAGACTTTTTGATGGGCATCCGCAGGTTAGTGTCATGCCGGTTGAGACGGGAATTATTACAATTCTAGAAAAGGACCCCGCTTTTTTAGACAAGTTGAAAAAATGTAAGAATAAGTATCAGCTCCTCTGTGTAATTGCACAAAATCCAATAACCCGCTTTCAGGACCTGATCAATGCGAGTTTAGATGGCATGTCATTTTCTCGAACGGAAATATATTACCCATTTGAATTTAACTTGGACACATTTGCCACAACATTTTTTAATTGTGTTAATTCAGAAAATTCACTGAAGGGGATAGTTCATGGTTATTATTATTCTATAAGAAATGCATGGATAAACCACCATGGAAATAATAGCGCCAGCATTTACGCTGTTCAAAGAGCGCATAGAATTGATAGGTACCCTGGTGAGGATTCAGTTCGCTTTGTGATGGATAATGTTCGCGATATGGCTGTTGTTGAATTGGTTAGAGATCCTGTTTATCAAATAAGCTCGGCACTTAAAGGAGAAAAAAGCTTGAGCTTAGAAGATGCCATTGTTGGTTGGGGATACGCTTACAATTATATTAAGAACAGGGAAAAGAAATATTCAGGGCAATATAAATTAGTGAAATACGAAGATTTGGTTTCTAACACTGAAACGTCTATGAGAGGATGTGCTGACTTGATGGGCATAGATTATGATGAGATTCTCTCGAATCCAAGTTTCAATGGTGAAATATGGAAGGGGAATTCATCTTTTGGTGAGTTGGCCAAGTTGGAGCTTCGCAAAGAAACTTTTTTGAGTGATATACAATTGAATCATATTCAAAAGAGCTTGGGTGATTATCGAAATGAGTTGGGCTATCCTGAGCTGAGCGCTATCTATTAAACGCTTGGTCGTTAGACTGTTTACAAAGATATCCACTCAAAAATGAGTCAATTTATGCGAGTGTTTTTGAGTAATAAAAACTCCTATCGATCAAACTAAGAAAGTTATATGTCAAAAGAGATGCAGGCTTTAGAGGGTGTTGCTATTTCTGATGACACTTTTGCCGAAACGAATAGCTTGATATATGCAATGTCCGCACTACATTTCATAACGGCAGTTTCAGCCCTTGAAGTGGTTAATGGCGATAAATATCCAACTGTTACAGTTTTAGTTCATTCCCCCGGTTTAGATGTTGAGGCTAATGATGAGCTAACTTCCATCTGCAAGGAATTCTCAAAAAACTTCCCCTTCATTGAAAAAGTTATAAGTTTAAGCAGGGATAAAAAGGCAGAGATTTTATCGATGGGCGATGCTAGTCAGGCTGCAAATTCCTTGAAGAACTATATTGGAGAGGAAGTTTTTTCCGAAATATATTATCCGCATGATATGGAAGGTGGGATGTATCAATTTTTATGCATGTCTTATCCTGATATGCAGAGGATATGCTTTGGAGATGCTCTAGGTAATGTCTACGATAAGGAATATCACATAAGGCTTGCAAGCGGAAAAAAATCTGATATTCAACAAAGAAAAAGCATTATACAAAAGCTGAAATCATGCTTAATTTATTTTATTCCCCATCTGAGAAAAAAGATAATTACGGAAAAAATGCCCACCATTATCGAAGAATATATGCCTCAGCAGGCGGTTTTGATATTGCCAATAGCTCAAGATGCTGATTATTTTAATGATGTCCCCCTCAAGATCTGCCCAAAGAATAATTTTTTGAATGTGCTGGAAAGATGTGCAGATTCTGCGCAAGAGCTGAATAAATATATTACGACCTTGCTTAATGAACATTATGGGGCGGACAAATACCTATTGTTGCTTGAAAACATCGCTTCAGGTAATTTCATGACCTTTGAGCGCGAAGTGGAGATGTATTGCGCTGTGATAAAAAAACACTGTGTCCCAGAGAGCACCATTTTTATAAAGCCCCATCCTTTGGAAACATTGCCGACAGCTCAAAAAATCAAGGAGTCTTTGTCTGCTGATTTTAATATTGTTGTTGTGGATCGCAGGTTTGGAAGATACCCAATTGAGATATGGACAGATTTAGTAATAAATTGCAAAGTAATTGCCATGTCATATCCTGCGCTCTCGCTTAAATTCTTGTTTGATGTAGATGTAATTCACTTTTTGAGCAATAAGTGGATAGAAGAGTGGTTTGATGAGCGTCTCTGGGATTCCTATAGGAATTCAATGGAACGCATTGTAATGCCATTGAACAATCTTAAAAACTGGGATGGCAAGAGTGTGCTTTATTCTAGTGGAATTCAGTAATTAAATTGAGACATGGTTGCTAATGGAATTACTATCACTCTTAGCAACGGTAAATTTAGTCTCAGAAAAGCTCGGTTAAAAATCACTTTATCCGAATTAACTTTAATGTATGTAACTTTTCTTTTAGATAAATTATGGGTGTGAACTTTAAAGCGACGGCAGTTATCAATGCCATGCGAAGTGTGTTGCCAAAAGACAAGAAGACAATGGCGCTGCATGAACCAGTATTTTCAGGGAATGAATGGAAATATGTGAAGGATTGCCTGGATATTGGTTGGGTTTCCAGTGTCGGGGAATATGTTGATTTGTTTGAGCGAAAGTTGGCAGAGTATGCCGGTGTGAAAAAGGCGGTAGTGGTGGTTAATGGGACTGCTGCTTTGCATATATGCCTAAAGCTCGCGGGTGTGCAGACAAATGATGAAGTGCTGATACCCTCCTTTACCTTTGTTGCAACTGCAAATGCGGTTGTGTATTGTGGTGCGGTGCCGCATTTTGTAGATTGTGAGTGGTCAACGCTGGGTATTGACGCAGCAAAGCTGGATGAGTATCTGTCTATCGCCACTGAATTGCGTGATGACGGTTGTTACAACAAGGCTACAGGTCGACGCATAAAAGCACTTGTACCGATGCACACATATGGACATCCGGTTGAGATCGACGCTGTCGCCCTGGTTGCAAAAAAGTATGGTATCGAGTTGGTGGAAGATGCCGCCGAGTCGCTGGGCTCATATTATAAGGGGCAGCATACCGGGTCATGGGGCAAGCTGTCGGCGTTGAGTTTCAATGGCAACAAGATTATCACCACCGGCGGCGGCGGGGCTATTCTGACTGACGACGAAGATTTGGCAAAGTTGGCAAAACATCTGACCACCACGGCTAAGATCCCCCATCAATGGGCTTTCTCCCATGATATGGTCGGTTACAACTATCGCATGCCAAATATCAACGCAGCACTTGGCTGCGCCCAGCTTGAGGAATTGCCCGGATTTTTGGCAAAAAAGAGAAGCTTGGCGCTACGCTATGCCGATGCTTTTCGAGATGTTGAAGGCATTCGTTTTTTTAATGAGCCAGACAATGCCAGCAGTAATTATTGGTTGAACGTGTTGATTTTGGATGAGGCGGTTGCTCATGAGCGCGATACCTTGTTAAAGTCACTCGCAGATATTGGAATTGCAGCGCGTCCGGCGTGGACTTTGATGCACAGACTGGATATGTTTGTGAGCTGCCCCAGAATGGATTTAAGTGTTGCTGAAGCTATGGAAGCCAGAGTTGTTAATATACCCAGCGGTGCTGATTTGTAGGTGTGAGCTACATGCTTAAAGATTTTTTTAGGGGCTGAAGTAGATTAGCTTAGATGTTAAGCTAATCAAATGAAGATAACTCACTGTAAGTTATTAAGAAAGCAGCAGTTAAGATTGCTGGAATTTTTTGTGCTGGAAGTAACGGCCAGATC
>Ga0224495_10000359_pt1 | contig 37031 bp, 29 predicted proteins | sample SF_Jul11_sed_USG_FD_168128 | JGI IMG/M metagenome (GOLD analysis project Ga0224495, IMG submission 168128) | Sediment microbial communities from San Francisco Bay, California, United States - SF_Jul11_sed_USGS_4_1 | ecosystem: Environmental > Aquatic > Marine > Sediment | place: USA: California... | reverse complement strand
CCAGGAGTCGAACCTGGCTTTATGCCTTAGGAGGGCATCGCTCTATCCATCTGAGCTATGGGAGCTCATCAGATAAGGATAAACCCCTCAATAAAAACACTTTGTCAATGCTTAGTTATATTAAAGAGTTATATTAAAGAGGCTACCAACTGACAGAAATATCTATAAAATGTAAAATAAAATCAGGAGCCGGGCGGGTTCAGTCTTACTGAAAACTTGAAAAGAATAAATCAACCCCCTTGCCGCCGCGACAAACCTGCCCACTCCCTCATAAAATCCGCTCGCATGACTCAAAAATTTGATAAATCCTCCTGTTTCTATTTAAAAAATAATACAGGTAAAAAAAATTATACCTCTTGCTTTCCACCTGTTAAACTTAAAAAAAATTCACCCTGTCTAATGATTATCAGAAATTTAAAGAATTCACCATCAACAAGATACGTACAACGGCTCTATATGAAAAATACTCTCTAAATTTCCATAAAATTAAAAAAATCATTGTCACGTAGAAATATTTTTCACCATTGTATTTTTTATTTATGGCAATTTTCTTTTTATTCTAGTTTATAAAAAGAAAATCGAGTACTCTTTAGATCAGGCTGCTCATCCAATTTAAAAATATAATATTAATAATCGAAACTTGAAAACAGGAAACCCAGATGCAAATAACAGGTTATGAGATCATCGAAACTATTTATACAGGAAAACGCTCATCCGTGCTGAGAGCCATCAGAATTTCTGACAAATTATCTGTAATATTAAGAGTTAATAATACAAAACACCCAACGCTCATGGAAACAGGAAGATTCAAGCATGAATTCAATCTTTTAAAAAATAGCAACATGAATGGCGTTATAAAATTTTATGAGTACCTTGAAATAGAAAACCTGCCCATCATCGTTATGGAGGACTTTGGAGGTATCTCTTTAAAATCTGTTTTGATTACAAAAAAGATAAATCTCAAATCAAAAGTTAACATAGCGAAAATTATTGCCGGAATTCTCGGAGAAGTTCACAATCAAGGTATTATTCATAAAGATATAAATCCCAATAATATTTTAATTAACCCGGAAACCGGTGTTCTCAAATTGATCGATTTCGAACTATCCACCAAACTTTCCAGCGAAAACCAGCAATTAAAAAATCCTGATCAACTAGAAGGAACACTTGCCTACATTTCTCCCGAGCAGACAGGAAGAGTTAACCGACCTATTAGCCGCCAATCTGATATTTATTCGCTGGGAATTTCTTTTTATGAACTCTTTTCAGGTAACCGTCCTTTTGAAGCTAAAGATAATATGGAACTTGTCCACATGCACATTGCAAAAGAACCTCTGCCTTTATGCGAAAAAGACAAAAGTATTCCAAAGGCAATTTCTGATGTTGTCGCAAAAATGATCGCCAAAAATCCCGAAGATCGTTATAAATCTGCACTTGCAGTAAGCACTGATTTTCAAAAAATTAAATCCCTGCTCGAGAATGAGACAGAGTTAAATAATTTTCAAATAGGCCGTCTGGATATTGGAGATAAATTTCAAATACCAGCAAAACTTTATGGCAGAGAAACTGAAATCAACATTTTGCTCGACACATATCATAAAGTATGCGCTGGTAAAAGCGAGCTTATGTTAATTGAAGGTTATTCCGGAGTAGGAAAATCCGCCTTAATCAACGAATTGCACAAACCTATTACAAAAAACCGTGGATATTTTATCACTGGAAAATTTGATCAATATAAAAGAGATATTCCTTATTCTTCTTTGATTGAATCATTTCAGGATTTGATTCGTCAGATTTTAACAGAACCAGATGATTCAATTAAAAAATGGAAAAATAAAATTTTAATTGCTCTCGATATTTGTGCCCAGATTATTATTGAGGTAATACCTGAACTGAAACATATCATAGGAGAACAGCCTGCTGCACCCACAATTGGTACACAAGAAGCAAAAAACCGTTTTAATCTTTATTTTAGAAAATTTATTCAGGTTTTTTCAAAAGAGCAACATCCGCTAACTATTTTTATAGATGATCTGCAATGGGCAGATGCTGCATCCCTTTCCATGATCGAATTGCTGGTATGCGATCCAGATACCCGATATCTATTTTTTTTAGGTGCATTCCGAGATAACGAAGTAGATGGCGCCCATCCATTAAGTCTGGCTTTAAATCGTATTAAAGCAGAAAAAATAAAAGTACACCATGTTGCACTAAAGCCATTAGGCGAAATGATAGTTTCCGATATTATTGCAGATACATTTATATGTGAACAAAATAAAGCCGAAGAATTTGGAAAAATAATATTCAAAAAAACTGATGGAAATCCTTTTTTTATAAATCAGCTTTTAAAAAATATTTATGAAGAAAAACTCGCTTTCTATGACTATGAAAATTCCCGATGGAGCTGGAATCTTGAAAAAATAAATCAAATGGCGCTGAGTAATAACGTCATTGACTTAATGATTAAAAATATAGAAAAGCTTCCTGCCGAAACACAACATCAGCTAAAACTTGCTTCTTGTATGGGAAATATTTTTAATCTGAAACAACTATCCCTTATTTGTAATATTTCCGAAAAAATGCTAATCAATAATCTTGAAGCTGCCCTGAAAAACGAATTGATTATTCCTATCGGAGATGATTATAAGTATGCAACAGATATTCTGGAGAATTCTGCAACCGAAACAATCAAACTTAGTTTCAGGTTTTTGCATGACAGGGTTCAGCAAGCAGCCTATGACATGCTTTCTGACCTTGAAAGAAAAGAAACCCACTTGAAAATCGGAAACATATTACTAAATGAGGCAGATAATGATAATAGCCATGAATCTATTTTCAATATCGTCGAACAATTCAACCAGGCAATTGATTTAATTGAAGACAACGAAAAAATTGCAAAATTGGCACAACTGAATTTTAAAGCTGCCATGAAAGCCAAAGAATCCGTTGCCTACCAACCTGCATTAAAATATTTTACAAGTACTCAACAGTTAATAGATAAGTTAGTTGAATCTTCCAAAGACTCGAGATTACAATTTGAGCTCAGCAGTGAACTTGCCGAAACCCAATATCTTTGTGGTAATCAAGAGCTCGCCGAAAAGCTATTTAAAGATGCTTTAAAACTTGCAAAAAACCGGGATGAAAAAGCAAAGGTGTATGAAAAAATAATTCATTTTCATACAAACACCGGAAATTTTAAAGAAGCCTACCAGGCAGGAAGGAAAGCAGTTAAACTTTATGGAGTTAGTTTACCTTCAGGGTTTATTCCGCCTCTTTTTCTTAAAGACCTGATAAAATCTAAAATCAAAATGAGAGGAAAAAAAATTGAAGATTTAATAAACCTTCCCATGTGTGAAAATCCCGATAAAAAAGCTGCGATGCGAATTATTGCAGCCTTATTAAAAGCAGCATTTCAAATACGCCCTGAACTTTGTATTCACAATGCGATTAAAGCAGTTAATTTAAGTTTAACATACGGAAATATTGAAGACAACGCCGTACCCTATGTGGTCTTTGGGGGCATTTTTCTAGGTGGTGTAATGGGAAACAGAACAACAGGATATGATTTTGGTCGACTTGCTCTGGCAATGAATGAAAAATTTAATAATCTAAACCAAAAAAGTGAAGTAAATTTTGTTTCTGCCTACTTCACCAATATATGGATGCGCCCTGCCAAAGAAACAGAAAGCTACTACCAGGTAGCCTATAATAACGGGTTACAAGTCGGTGACTTTTTTCATGTTTCCTGTGCTGCATGCACAACGGTAATGAGCCAGTTTTTAAGAGGAGTCTACCTGAGCGAAGTTGAAACACTGGGATCTGACTTTCAAAAACTAATGAGCCGCATAAACAGTGTTGAATCCTTCGGAGCCATTCAAGCCACTTTAAGTTCCATAAAAAATCTGCGTGGCGAAACGATCAGCCCTGAATCTTATTCTCATGAAAACCACGACGAAGCGGAATATATTACCCACATAAATACATTTAACTCTCTTCATTTTACACATTTTTACTACATCAATAAAATGTTCACTTTGTTCCTGTGGGGAAAGTATACAGAAGCCCTTCTTGTTGCAAAACAATCTCAAAAGTACCTTAAATATTCTATTGCAATGCTCCATACCGTCGAACATTATTTTCTTTTTGCCTTGATTCTTTCGGCTATTTATTCTCAAACAAAAAAGAAAATACATCTTAAAAATATTCGAAATATCCACAAGAAAATTAAAAAATGGTCTTTTATTAACCCTGCAAATTTTGAGTATCAAACTTTACTTATTGAAGCTGAACTCGAATCGCATACAGGTGATGAATGGAAGGCCATTGATCTTTATGAAAAAGCAGCTCAATCAGCTGCAAAAAACGGATTTATTCAAAAAAGAGCTCTCTGCAATGAACTTGCAGGACGTTTTCTAGCGAAAAAAACTACCAGACTGGCACAACCTTTTTTAAATGATGCAATGCTCGGATACAAAAGCTGGGGAGCTAATGGTATTGCAGATAAACTTGCCCTGGAATTCCCTGATATTTTAAAATATCAATCATCAGCTTCACCAAACATGCATGATCATGGTACAACGAGAATCAACAATGATGCAACAATCGTTGGAACGGTAACACATGAAAAAACGGCCTCTACCAGCTCAACCAAATCATTTCTCGACATTGACACAATTGTTAAATCAACACAGATAATTTCTGGAGAAATTAAACTTCGCGCATTGCTTGAAAAGTTAATGCAAATTATAGTAGAAAATGCCGGTGCAGAAAATGGGTTCTTCATAACTATAACAAAAGGTAAATTTCTGTTAGAAGCAGAATGCTCGGTAAAAAAATCTACGGTAACCACATTAATGAATACTCCCCTTGAAGAGAGTGGAAAAGTACCTGTTTCCATGATTCAATATGTTGCCAGAACATCCCAACCTGTATTACTTGAAGATGCCAGAGAAGACCGTCGTTTCCAGAATGATGAATATATTCAAAACAAACAACCTAAATCTGTTCTCTGTTCGCCAATTATTCTTCAAGGAGAAACCATCGCTATTGTATATCTTGAAAATAATCTCTCTACGGGAGTATTTACCGAAGGGCGTCTGGAAATGCTCGAAATGATTTCAGCTCAAGCGGCAATTTCCATTGAAAATGCAAGACATTATGAGTTGCTTGAACAGCGAGTTCTGGAAAGAACCAGAGATCTTGATAATGAAAGAAAAAAAAGTGAAAACCTTTTGATCAATATTCTCCCTGTAAAAATTGCCACCGAATTGAAAAATCAGGGCAAAGTTGAGCCTATATTGTACAAATCTGCATCAATCATGTTTACCGACTTTAAAGGATTTACCCAGAAAGCAAGTTACCTTCAACCAGCAGAATTATTAAAACGCCTTGATGAGATATTTTCAAAGTTTGACGAAATTTCAGGCAAATACAATATTGAAAAATTAAAAACTATTGGTGATGCATATATGTGTGGAGGCGGGTTTCCAGAAGTAAATCAAACACATGTCATTGATATGTGCAGGGCGGCCCTGGAATTTCAATTCTATATGGAATCTTTGACAAATGATGAAAATGACAGATGGGAGTTGAGAATAGGTATTCATACCGGACCGGTAATAGCTGGCGTAATTGGGCAAAAAAAGTTTTCGTATGATGTATGGGGCGATGCAGTCAATATCGCTTCCCGAATGGAATCAGCTGGTGAACCGGGAAAAGTAAACGTATCCTCTGCCGTTTTTGAGCTGGTAAACAAGTATTTTATTTTCAGCGATAGAGGGGATATCGAAGCAAAGGGCAAAGGGAAAATTAAAATGTACTTCCTGGAACGCATAAAGCCTGAATATTCAATTGACGAAAATGGGATCCATGCCAAAGAAAAGCTTGTTACTGATTATCTTTTTTCTCAGAGTATATAAACAACAAAAACTACAGTGCCTTAACAAAATATAAAATGAATACTTTTTAATAGATCTTTCGAAATGTTGAATTCGCTATTGTAACCTGAAAAGTATCTGGCATATCTGAATTGGTTTTTTCGAAAGTCTAAAAAATTCTTTATTGAACTTTTTCTGGCAACTCTAAAATTCAAAACTCAAACTTTCTCTCTTTTTTAATTTCTAAATTAATTACCTTCATTGCTGAACAGATTGCATGATTTTTTTTTAGCTGCACTGATGATTTTTTTATAAATATTGGTGATTTACTTTTCATACTTGTGAATCACAATGATTGTACATGAATATTTTTTTATCTTTTATAAATAGATTGAAATTTATCACAAAGGTTTAAGCAGTATTTTTAAGGTCTACCTGCACCCACCTTGCCCACTTTTTGTTTTGCACCAGAAAATCATTGAAATAATTTCCATGCAGAAATGAAATATATATTTCTCTTTCAAAACTTTTTCTTTACATTTCTTCTTCCAAACCCTCCCGTTGCCCAAGCTGAAGCTCTGCTATTTTATCCATCGGTTTTTCAAGTTGTTTGGTTCGGGTAGTTGCAAGTTCATCAAATGACTTCTGGGCTGCTCCTATAGATTTCCCGATGCTATCCATCTTTTCAACATATTTAGTCCATTGTGAGCGAAACTCCATTACATATTTCTGCATGATTCCTGCTTTTTCTTCCATGGCAAAATTGCTTACAGCCTGCCTGATAAGAGACAAAACGGCGTATAACGTTATGGGTGAACAAAGTATTATTTTTTTCGATAGGGCAAAATCGATCACTTCAGAATCTTCTTTGTTAATAAAATAATAAATACTTTCATTGGGAATAAACATCAATACATAATCAACACTTCCCTTCGAGGGATCTGCGTACCCTCTCTTCTCAATAGTCTTGATATGATCTCGAACATCTTTTAAAAACTGCTTTTTCTCGCTCTCTTTCTCGTTTATATTTTCTGTAATCATATAGTTTTCATAATGAGCCATCGGAAATTTTACATCCATATTGACATATTTATCACGGGGTAGTTTAAAGGTAAAATCTGGACGGGTATTATCGTCACTCAACTGTTTTTCATAATTTACCCCCTTTTCAAGGCCAATTACATTTAAAATATCTTCTACCATCCGCTCGCCCCACTGTCCCCTCTGTTGTGAACTTGAAAGAATCTGCCGCAGCTGGCTTGTTGTTTCAGAGAGCCGGCCAATACCATTATTGGACTCTTCAAGTTTCCCCTGAAGCTCCGTTGTACGATTTGTTAGCCCCTCAAGTTTAGAATTCATTACCTGCAGAGAAGTATCAATAAGCTGGCCCTTTTCTTTCATCTGAAGCTCAGATTTTTGCAGTAGCGATTCAAACTGCTCTTTGGCTACCTGAAAAAAAGAGTTCTGGTTCTCATTCAGAGCCTGCCTCGAAAGGTTTCCAAAAAGATTTTCAAACTCTTTTTGTATGCTTTCTGTTGCACGATGTTCCCCACTGCGGACAAATCGAAATAAAAAAACACCAAACACTGCCCCCAGAATAAATCCTGCTGCCATTCCGGCTATAAACTCATATCCCATTTTTTATCCTTTTGGAATTTCAGCGCAATTTAGAAAATCAAGCTGAAATATTTTCATTAATTTATATTACGACAAATACTACATTGATCATTGTAAAAAATAACATCAGGCGAATACAATAACAGTTAATAATTTCTTCTTTCCAGTCATGAGGTCAAGATGATTTTGTAGTGGCCATTTGAGGAATCTCCATTATAATTAAACCTTGAAGAAGCAGCTAATTACCTTTTGAACGAATTTACCTGTATTTTTAATTAAAAAATATCTTTTAAAATTTTATTAAATTATTTGACTATTAACATTTTTTGCAATTTTAATTAAATCATATAATTTTTGCCTTGCATAAAAATGACAGGTCAGAGAACCGCTATTTTTTTTGAATGTTTACCTATAGATAGAACAATTTTCCACTCCTCAGCGGTAACAGGCTGAATGGAAAGTCTTGATCCTTTTTGTAGAAGCATCATATTTTTCAAACCTGGCTCGCTCTGCAATTGCTCTCTTGCAACAGGCGGATTAAAATCTTCTACCCACTCGATATCCACCATCAACCACCTCGGATTATCCATCGACGAGGAGGAGTCATGGTATTTGCTGGCAGGGTCAAATTGATGATGATCAGGATATGCCGATTTTACCACCCGGGCAATTCCCATTATCGAAAGCGGCTTCACTACGCTGTGATAAAAAAATACTAGATCACCAATATTCATTTTTTTAAAAAAATTTCTGGCCTGATAATTTCTTACACCCTCCCATGCTGTTCTTTTTTGGGGAGATTTTTTCAGATCTGTCCATGAAAAGGTCCCAGGTTCCGTTTTAAATAACCAATGGTTCATAAAAAATTAAAAATCAAGCCCACCTATTGTCAAATCTATTCTGATTAAACAAGTTCAATAATAGTTAAAAATTTTTGAAAAATTTAATTAAACAAAAAATATAAAATTTTTTAAGAATATATATCTTTTTTCATATAGTTTGCATTATACAGTTGAAACTTTTTTTACAATCTATAGATTTTTATCTATTTTTAATAGACGACCTGATTCCCTTATTCAGTAAAGTTTTTTGGTACAAGATAAAAAAATTTTTGTAAACATAATTTTTGCATTAAAGTAAAAAATAAATTATTAAAAGAGTGATTAGATAAAAAAATATAATCCGAATATTGGAGGAAGAAGTTATGCAAATAGATACGGGAACAACGGCCTGGATGTTAATTTCTACAGGCCTGGTCCTTTTTATGATTCCTGGGCTTGCCATGTTTTATGGCGGACTTGTAAGAACCAAAAATGTTATTGGAACCATGATGCACAGCTTCGTTGCGCTTGCTGTCATCGGCGTTCTATGGGTAACGGTAGGTTACTCACTAACCTTTGGTCAAAATATACTGGGTGGCTTTATAGGATGGAACTGGGATTACTTTTTTTTAAAGGGTATTGATGAGTCCATTGTTAATGGTGTACCCGAATATGTCATTGCGATGTTTCAGGGAAAGTTTGCCATCATTACCCCCGCACTTATCAGCGGAGCAATCGCCGAAAGAGTTACATTCAAGGGTTATGTTCTTTTTATCGCTGCATGGTTTCTTTTAATCTACTGTCCATTGGCCCACTGGATATGGGCAACTGACGGCTGGCTCTACAATTCAGGCCCATCTGGCGTCATTGACCTTGCAGGAGGTCTTGTCATACATGTCTCAGCAGGCACCAGTGCACTGATTGCAGCTCTTTATCTGGGTAATCGATATGGATTTCCGCATAACACGATGCACCCGAACAATCTTGTAATGACCCTTATGGGTGCAGGTTTTCTCTGGGTAGGCTGGTTTGGATTCAATGCCGGCTCAACAGTTCATAGCGGTCTAGATACTGCACGAGCGCTGACCATGACCCAGGTATCCGCTTCTTCAGGGGCCTTTACATGGATGATCATAGAAGCCATTAAATTCAGAAAAGTTACCTCCCTCGGGTTTGTCTCGGGAATACTCGCAGGACTTGTTGTCATCACTCCGGCAGCGGGAGTGGTACTCCCTTACGGAGCACTTCTGCTTGGTGCGGCCTCCAGTATTATCTGCTTCTACGCCCTTGAATTGAAAAACAAATGGAAATATGATGACAGTCTCGACTGTTTTGGTATCCATGGTGTAGGTAGTGGATTCGGTGTGCTAGCGCTGAGTTTCTTGATACGCCCTTCGTGGATGAGTGAAGCCGCTGCAAAAGCAGGAAGTTGGAGTGCAATCGACCAGTTCCTGATACAAGTTAAGGGAATGGGAGTTACCATCTTACTTGCAGCAGTCGGAACCTACATTCTCTGTGTCCTTATTGAAAAAAGCGTTGGCTTTCGTGTCCATAAAGCCCAGGAACTTGCTGGCCTTGATCACTCAGAGCACGGTGAGAGTGGCTATGGCCTGATGAACCTGCATTAAAAAAGGCAATTTAAAAGGATTATTTATGAAATTGATAATTGCAATTATTCAACCTGATAAACTCGACGAAGTACGGGAAGCGCTTCTGGCTGCCGAAATTACCCGAATAACCGTAAACCGCGTCGCCGGCCATGGTCAGGAGGCTGACAAAGAAATTTTCCGTGGTCAGGAAGTTACACCCAACCTTCTGCCCAAGGTCGAAATCAAAATAGCTTGTAATGATGAGTTTGAAGAGATTATAGTACAAACCATAATGAAAGCTGCCCGACATGATGATGGAAAAGTTGGTGATGGCAAAATATTTGTGCAACAACTCGACAAATGCTATCGAATTCGAACAGGAGAAAGTGGCGGAAAAGCGATTTAATCATCAGCATTTAAAAGGGGGGCAACCCCCTTTAGCCTGCACAAGGTTGCAGGCTAAACCCCCGGTTACAATACACAAGACCGTTAGGCACCTTAAAATGGATTTACGACTAAACAAGAAAAAAGATTGTTGGTATAACTAAACTCAGTACAATATAATGACCAGATTTACTTAGCTTACATCCACAATGAAAATATTTAAAAAACTAAAAACAGGGTTTGCAGACTTTTTCAGTAATACATCTTTGCTGGCATACCAGGTAAATATACTCCTGCGCAATACACTGCCCATTACCCTCATGGTAATATTAATGTCAGTTACTTATGGCTGGATTTTATGGGAACATGTACACCACCTTTATTTATCTCTCTGGATGGGATCATTTTTCTGCATCTCGATTATCAGAATTATTACGGTCGCTCTTTTTCATAAAAAAAAGTCTGAAAACAAAAATTATCGGCTATATATAGCCTTGCAAATTTTCACCTCACTTATTTCCGGCCTGACCATGGGACTTACGATCTACATGCTTCCTCCTGGATTCTCTTTTTTACATATATATGTTCTTATCATGATTATAGCCATGATGGCTGGAGCAGTATCTTCTTTAGCAGCAAATATATATGCTTTTTTATCTTATTTTTTGCCTCTTTTTTTACTGTTTCTGGGCAGACTGCTCTACAGCCTGTATCTATTTCCTGAAAATCAATATATCACTGGAATGGTACTTTTGTTTTTCACTGGCCCCCTTGTACTGATTCGCTTTGCACTCGAAAGTAACCGTGTTCTAACCAGATCATATAATATGTATATGGAAAAAGATCATCTCTTGCAACAGCTGGAAAAAGAAAAAGAGCAGCTAAAACTTTCCGAAATTGTATTAAAAAATATAAACGAAGCGGTTATGATTACCGATGCAAAAAACAAAATCATCAAGGTAAACAATGCATTTACCGATTTTACAGGTTACTCATCTAAAGAAGTCATAGGTAAAAACCCATCCATCCTCAAATCAAAAAAACATGGCAGTGAATTTTACCGGGAAATGTGGAAGGCCATTGAGGTCAAAGGATCATGGAGCGGTGAGATCTGGAACAAAAGAAAAAACAGAGAAATTTATCCAGAACTACTGAATATTGTAGTCCTTCGCAATCATAACGGAGAGATCACTCATCACATTGGTAACTTTATGGACATATCCAATTTTAAAAGGAGAGAACATGAGTTAAACTATCTTGCTCACTATGATCTTTTAACCGGACTCCCCAATCGAAGATCACTTTATGAATATCTTGACAACAATCTGAGCAATCTAAAAGAACAAAAAGAAACACTTGCTATTCTTTTTATGGATTTAAACCTCTTTAAAAACATTAACGACCTGCATGGCCATAATGTTGGAGATCTGCTGCTCAATGAAATTGCGACACGCCTTAAAGAGACTTTGCGCGAAGAAGATAAAATAGCCCGACTCGGCGGTGATGAATTTGCCATTATCGTTAAAAATGAAAGTAAAAAAAATATTTCCCTGATTGCAAAAAATATAATAAAAAAAATCGAAAAACCTTTTGTTGCCCATGATATAACCTGCACAATTGGCGTCAGTATCGGTATCGCCCTTGCTCCAGAAAACGGAATAGAACGGGTAGATTTAATGCACAAAGCGGATCAAACCATGTATAAAGCTAAAAAAGCAATTCAAAATAAAAAAACAAAAAGCAGTGTTCTGTTTTATAAATAATAAAGCTAAACTTTTTTCCAGTCTATTTTTTATCCGCGATATTAATACAACGTGTTGAGGTAAACAATTTAATAAATTCATTTTCTTCAAGAGGTTTGCTAAAATAAAATCCTTGTATTTCATGACATTTATCGTTTTGCAGAATTTTTAACTGAGCATCTGTCTCTACACCTTCAGCAACAACCCGCATCTGCATGCTCTCACCCATTGCGATTATTGCCCTGACAAGCGCTGCATCATTTTTATTATTCACCATATGCTTGATAAATGACCTGTCGATTTTCAACTTGTTTACCGGAAATTGTTTTAAATAATTTAATGATGAATATCCTGTTCCAAAGTCATCAATAACAATTCTTATACCCATCGTTTTCAGCTCTTCCAGAATATGAATTGCATGCGCAATATTGTCCATTAAAACACTTTCTGTCAATTCAAACTGAACTCGATAGGGATTAATTCCTGATTCCCTTAGAGCACCTTTGACAAATTGAATAAAATTTTTATTCGCCACCTGCCTGCCTGAAATATTTATCGAAATATCAAACAATGGATAACCCATGTCATGCCACTTTTTCATATTTTTTAATGCTTCAAGTAAAACCCATTCTCCAATAGAAACTATTAACCCACTCTCTTCTGCAATAGGAATAAATATCTCGGGAGAAATAAAATTATTCCCCTCATTTGGCCATCGTATTAATGCTTCCACTCCAAGAATTTTTCCATCCAAAGCTGCAACAATCGGCTGATAATGCAATATAAAATCACGCCGCTCAAATGCTTTCCTCATGTTTCCTTCAGTAGTAATGTATTGCAAAATATTTGCATGCATTGTTTTATCAAAAAGCTCATACCGATTTCTACCCTGCACTTTAGCTCTATGCATTGCGGTATCTGCATCTCTTAGCATCTCCTGTGATCGACGATATTCACTATTACTAACCACCATTCCAATGCTTATTGTAACAAATAATTCCTGATCATTAACTTTAAAGGCAGTAATAAAACTCTCAAGCAAGCGACTTGTGATATGCAATGCTTCATTAATATCATTTATTCCCTCAAGCAATATTCCAAATTCATCTCCGCCAAGTCTGGCAACTGTATCTTCAGGTCTCAAGCATGTTTCCAGAGAACGTGCTATCGAAACAAGAAGACAATTTCCTGTGTCATGACCAAGACTATCATTAACAACTTTAAAGCGATCCACATCAAGAAATAAAACAGCAAAAATATATTCTGGTTGTCTTGTTTTTTTCTTGAGTGCATGATCGATACGATCTTGAAGAAGATTCCAGTTAGGTAAACCCGTCAAGGAGTCATATAATGCATCATGGAGCAATTGCTCTTCTGCAAGCTTTCTTTTTGTAATTTCTGTCTGGGAGCCTGCCATTCTATAGGGAATTTTCTGTTCATTGCGAACAGCCAGTCCACGTGTTAACATCCATATATAATTTCCATCTTTATGCTTCATTCGGTATTCACATTCCAGAAAAGGAAGACTTCCTTCGAGATGAGAATCGATGCAGGCCCTCAATAAGGATATGTCATTCTCATGAACCATTTTAAACCATTCCCCTGGATACCCTGAAATTTCTCCATCGTTATAACCTAGTATAGATTTCCACCTGGAAGAATAAAAAATAGTACCTGCTTTCAAATCCCAATCCCATAACCCATCATTAGCACCATTCGCAGCCAAAGCAAACCTTTCTCTTGAGAGCGTAAGCTCTGTCTCTGTTTTTTGATGTTCTACAATCTCATCTGCTAATTGGGAATTAATCATTTTAATTTTATTTACAAAAATAGCATTTTCAAGGGATATAATTACTTGCGTGCTAAGCAAATTTAACAAATCAAGCCTTTCATTTGTAAACACACCCGTTAGTAGAGTATTCTCTAAATACAAAATACCAATCAGTTTTTCTATTTTTACGACAGGAAGACAAAGAATTGATCGGGGTTTTTCTTTCAAAAGAAATGAATCAGATTGAAACTGGTTTTCTGTAGATGTATCATTTATTACTAATAACTCTTTTGTTTTTTCTACATAATTGATTACAGCAAGGGGAAGTTTTGCCCATTCATCTAAAGGAACTGAATTAATCACTTTGACCACACTGTTTTCTCCTTCTGCTTCAATATAAAGTTTATCATCTCTTTCAAGAAGCAGATAACCTCGATCGGCGCCAGCATTTTCCATGGCTATTAAAACTAGCTTTTCTATTAATCGATTCAGGTCAATCTCACTGGATATATTTTGAGAAGCCTTCAAAACAGTTTTTAAATCAATTGTGTGGTGTGTTGTATTCCATGTATTTTTTGATCCTGAATATGAATCTGCATATTGAGTATTTTTTTTATATATCAACTCAGGATTTTCCTCTTCAAGCAGCGCAATCTTCCCTAAAGCACCCCATCGTAAAAATAAATTATAACTTTCACTTAAATATGCATTAGCAATAAAATGTTTTCCCTGCTTTGAATGGTAAAGAGATATCAGCTCATTTGCAATTGCCTGCTCTAATATAAAACCATTATTCACGGACGATCTTATAGCTAATTCAAGAACTGATATAGCATTTTCTACGTTTTTAAAAGATAAAAGCTCAGCTTTTATTATTAAATATTTATGCAAATAATTTTCAGGAGAACTAGATGACCATTTTTTAAGTTTATTTTGATTTTTTTTAACTTGAGCAACTCTCTTTTTAAATCCAGATGAGGAATTTTCTCTGCAAATAGAAATCAGCACCAAGGAATAAAAAAAGTTATGCTCTACGATCACAGGCATCCCAAAAACTCCGCTTTCATGGGGAATTGCTTTTTCTAAATGTACCAAAGCTTTTTCATATTCTTTTTTAAAATAAAAAATAATTCCTTTCATCATCTCATAAACATATAAGACAGTGTCATTTTTTGTAATCTCCCATTCTGTAACTACAACTTCTTCATCAAAATATTCGCCTTTTAAAAATCCAGAAAGCTTTTTATTTTCTGAAATAGTTGCAACAAACTGCATCCAAAGCAAATAAAAATCAGTAGCATCCTGCTGTCTTAATTTATTTTGCCCTGTAAGGTAGTGATTCATTTGTTCCAGAGTATTCTTAAGATTTTTTCTTGTTAAATAATTATATGCCATAAACCAGTTTAACGAATATGAAGCGAACAATAAATCTCCAGAATCCAATCCTTTGTGATAGGCTTTTTCCAGAATATCTTGAGATTTTTTCAATGATCCTTTCCAGTGCAAAACCATATTTGCAACTATAAACAATACTTTGCATTCATAGGGGTTTTGAGGCAATTTATCAATTAACTTTAAAGAAATCTTTGCCAATGTTTCACCTTTATCATAATTTCCCAATGCTGACCCAAGAATCATACTAAAGAATGCAAAGCCATAAGCTGATTGACTTGAGAGGCCGAAATCAAGAGTCAAATGAACCATTTTTAAAACAAGAAGTGGAGCAAGATCTGGATTCGAAATAAAGGCTGGGGTTATCATGTGCAAAAGAATATTCATTGCAGAAAGATTCTTTTTTCCCTGCATCATTGGCAAATCAATCAGCTTTTCCAATTTGTGTGCCATTTTTAAATACGCTAAAATTAAATCTGGCAATGGAGAAATTTTCGTAGGATTTTCAGGAAGTATTATTCCAAGACCTTCCAGCGCTATTCGACCTGAATGAATTGCTTCCATAAATTTGTTCTGTGGAGTAAGAGTCTTGATATTCAATTCAAACACATTCAACTTATCATATATTGTTTGTGAATGTGTTAATATATACCCACATATTTTATGTGATTTTTCAAAATTAATATTTAAATATTCACATTCGGCTGCCTCTATATAAACCTGCAAAGTTAAAAAATAATATTGATCCCAGGAATTTTGAGGTAAAAACGTTAAGGCATTATTTATGTAATCCAGAGCAGAATGAAATGCTCCGGCTTTTCGGGCTCTCCATGATGAAAATAAATTTAAAACAGCCAAACCGAGTTGTGATTTTATGTTTTGGACTTTATCACGTCCCAGATTTATATGATTGACAATAGAAAATATACTATCTCCCATCAAAGAATATAATTTCAACAAATTGATTTCATCAAATGAATATATTAAAATTCTTTCAAAAATATCCTCTTTACGATTTGAATCAACAATATCAGTTTCTTCTTGTATAAATAAATCTAAAACAAGTCTTTTTATTAAAAATTCACCGACTTTCAGATGTATTGTTTTTCTAATCTCAGGATCAAGCATTGAATTTGCAGTATAAAGTATTTCATCATGCTGAAAACGAAATTGAGTCCCTCGGTAGTTTTGAGAATTTTCATCAACGATTATTATGTATCCCGCATTAACCGAATCTTTTAAATCAATACTTAATTGCTCTATAGAAATCCCAGAAATAATTGATAACATTTCCAGATTAAAATGCAGTCCCAAGCAACTGGCAATTTTTAATGCTTCCAGACTTTTTGCAGATCCTTTTGATATACTCACAGCCATCAACTGAATAATATTATCAGTGAATCCTTTTGATTTAATGGTAGAAATATCCCAATTCCATTTATATTTATGATTATCAAACACCAGCAAATGTTCATGATAAATTGTCGTTAAAAACTGATTAATATAAAAAGGATTACCAGCCGTTTGCTCTTTCAGCAGCAGGGCAAGCATTTCTATTTCATCATCGGTGCTATTCAAAATTTCCATAAGCAACTGGTTTATGGCCATTACTGAAATTACATCAATATTTAATTCAGTAATCGGTGAAAAATTTTCACTTTCAATATTTTTACTTTTTCGAAACTCTTTAATCCTGGAAATAGTAGCAACTAACTCCGTATTCTTTTTAAACTCATTCGATCGATAAGCAACAATAAAAAGTATATGACTATACTCCCTGTTTGTCATCATATATTCCATTAATTTTATCGATGAGAAATCTGCCCATTGAATATCATCGATAAAAATTACAAGAGGTTTTTCTTTTGAAGAAAAAACACGGAGAAATTCCTGAAAGATAAAATAAAATCTACTCTGCAAATCTATTGATGGAATTTCAGCTTTTAAATCTTGCCTTCCTATTATATATTCCCATCTCGGAACCATTCGAACAATTACAGAACAATATCCGCCTAAAGATTTAAGTAATTCATTTTTCCATTCTTCAATTAATTTTGGATTCCTGGTCAAAACCTGATTCGCAAGGTCTTCAAAAATCTGAACAAAAGCACCATATGGTATATCTTTCTTGCTTTGGTCAAATTTTCCAGTTATAAAAAATGCAGATCTTTGAACGACGGGCTTGTATAACTCCTGAACCAATGCCGATTTCCCAATACCTGGCTCACCACCGATAAGCACGATGCCATCGCTATTATTTGAAACTTCTTCATAGGCTTTATACAAACGTCTACACTCATCTTCTCGACCATAAAGTTTTTGAGGAATTCTGAACTGATCAGAAAAATCTTTTTCTCCCAAGGCAAATTTCGCTATTTCACTTCCCGTCAGTTCTTTTAAACATTTATTTAGATCATATCGTAAACCCAAAGCACTTTTATAACGGTCTTCAGCATTTTTCGAGAGTAATTTATCAACAATATCAGACAATACTTCCGGAAAACCTGGTTCAAGATCTTTCAATGGTTCTGGAGTTTTTGCAAGATGTGAGTGAATCAATTCTAACGGGTCATCAGATACAAATGGTGGATGCCCTGCAAGCATTTGATAAAAAGTTATTCCCAAAGTATAAAAATCTGTTCGATAATCAATAAATCGATACATCCATCCGGTTTGTTCTGGAGAAACATACAAAAGGGTTCCCTCCAGTTCGTTAAATATCCTTTTCTCCTTACTCTCTCTCGGGAATGTAGATGATATGCTAAAATCAATTATTTTTACATCCCTCGTTTCAGGATCAAAAATAATATTATCTGGTTTCAAATCCTTGTGAATTACAGAATTTGCATGAATTTTTGCAACAATATCCGAAATTTTGATTGCAATCTCCAAAAAAAGCATCAAATCAAAAGTATGTTGCAAAAGATATCGGCCAATCGATATACCCTTTACATCTTCAAGTACCAGCATAGAGTACCCATTTGATTTCTCTAAACTATATACCTGTGGTATTTCTTCCAGATTTAAATGTTTTATTATTTTTTGTTCTTTCTCGAGCCTTTCGTTGTCCCTATCAGATATATTTTCAGATAAAATAACTTTTAATATTACATGTTGATCATCAATTTTCCGTATGGCCCGATAAACAATAGATCTTCCTGCATGAAGCTTCTCTACCAGGCTATACCCTTCAATTGAAATCATTTTAATTCATAGGCCATGCACATAACAAAATTTTCAACTTTAATCTTCATATTTAATTTATGTATAAACAAAATAAAAATCAATATCTTAATGTAAAGATCAAAATAAAATTAAACCTGACTCCTTCCATGCTTTTATCTTGCTATTAAAACAATCAGCGAAATCTCCCGCAAGTAACCCTGAAATACTAGCACAGTTTGGATTGGCAGAAACTACCAATCCAAACTGTGAAGTTATGATATAAAGCGCTTTTATTAACTGAACACCTGGAGAAGAAAGTACTATAAAGTCCAGAATTCCTATAAACTGAATAAAAGTCAATATTGTAAATACAAACTTCTGATAAGAACTAAAAATTTGTCTTGCTGATAAATATTCTGATATCATTTTTTTTATTTTGAATTTTTTTACACCTCAATTTATCTATAGTAAACAAAATAACTAATATTTCAAATATATTCAATCACAATGTAATTTACACCACAAATCAACAACCTCTTCATTACTTAAAGAATGATAAAAAAACGAATCGCATCAATTGATATATTCCGTGCCCTGACCATGCTTCTGATGGTTTTTGTCAATGACCTCTGGACTCTTCACAATATTCCTGAATGGCTTAAGCATACAGAGGCACGCGAAGATGGAATGGGTTTTTCAGATGTGATCTTTCCTCTTTTTTTATTTATCGTTGGTCTTTCCATACCCTTTGCCCTGCAATCACGTTTTCAAAAAGGTGAAAACTTGCAAGAGGTTCTTATCCATATTTTTTCACGTGGTTTTGCCCTTATTGTCATGGGGTTATTTCTTGTTAACTATCAATATTTTCGAAATGATGTCTCCTTTCATTACCGCATGTACTGGAAGATTGCCATGGTATGTGCCTTTTTTCTGATATGGAACGATTACAAAACAAAAAAAATATTTTTTTATTTCCCCGTTTGGATTCTTCAGGCTGCCGGGGTGGTTATTCTCGTAGCTCTAATCTGGTATTTTAAAGGAGGCAGCCCTGAAAAACCTGAGTGGTGGATGCGCCCTCACTGGTGGGGAATTCTCGGCTTAATCGGCTGGTCATATCTTCTGGGTTCGCTCATTTATTTAATTGCGGGCAACAGAATTTTTTTTACAAGCCTGATTTTGCTTTTCTTTTATTTTCTTAATGCCCAGGAATTTTTAAAAATCTGGAAACTCCACCACATCAAACTTCTTGTCAGCGCATCCAACTATGCCCTGGTTACAGCTGGAATAATCACTACAATTTTATATATACGATTGAAAAAGCATAAACAGGTTTTTTTATTTCCTGCAATCCTGTTTTTACTTGCTGCTATTTTTACCCTCTATGGATTTCAAACAAGACCTCTCTGGGGAATATCTAAAATTCTCGCAACCCCCTCATGGGTGGCTCTCTCAACTGCTATCAGTTTAACAGTTTTTTCCTTTTTATATCTCATTGCAGATATTTTTAAATGTACCCGATGGGCATTTTTAATTCTTCCTGCAGGCAGAAGTGCCCTGACCACATATCTTTTACCGGTTATTGTATATGCCCTTTTTTACCGATATCTAAAATGGATTCCCTACGAATATCGTGACAGTGTTTCAGGTCTGATAAAATCTTTTCTTTTTGCTCTCACAATAGTACTTCTGACAGGTATTCTGGAGAAAGTAAAAATTAAAATTAAAATATAATACCCGAAAAGCAAGAAATGGTTTGGCGTTAGGCGATACATTTAGTAATGTTCATAGCGTCCTTTGATAATAAATAAAGTATTATGTTACAGATCAAAACCTATATGATATACAATTATTTTTAACATGCTTTTTCTTGACACCCGGAGAAGTCTATGCGTACAGTGCCTGATATGGAATCAGACCCTTCATTGAAAAAAAAGAAGATCTGGTTTTTTATATCGCTGGCAGCTCTTATTGTTATCAGTATCTACCTGATACCCATCACATCTCCCCGCTATAAAACTTTTAAAAAAATTAAAGAGATTGCTGAAGAGGAAAAGAAAGAAAGAAGCAACAAAATCGAAATTTTTGTTTACAAAGTAACAAGCAGCAAAATGGAACTGCTTGCCGACCGCTCAAAAGTCCAGGCAGGTGATAACCTTAAACTGGGTTACTTTTTTGAAAAAAAACATTTCGGAGTTATATTTTCTATTAACGGGGCCGGAGAGGTGACCCTTCGCTACCCTCTTTCTTCTGAAAGCTCAACCATTTTTGAAGCTCAAACTAAAGTAATTCTGGACAATGTTTTTACCTTAAACGAGGCGCCACTTTTTGAGACATTTTATCTGGTTTCATCAAAAAGTAAAATCAATTCCACAGCTCTGCTTGAAGATTTGCGCAAGCAGGTTCTCGTCGCAAAACAGTTAAATCCGGAAAAAAAGTTTATCACACTGGATTCCAGAAAAAATATGGCCTCAATAACTCTTTTAAAAAAATAGGAATTCGAAGATTGCCCTGCAGCAGACAGGCTACAGGGCAATCAAATTAAAAAGAAGAAGTTGTTGAGATACTGAAGATCCTGTTTGTCTCTTCTTTTCCTGAAATCAAACCGTTGCCATCTTTATCTTCAAAAGTATACATGTTATCTGCAACAATTGAAACTCCTGATGCGACTTTAAATCCAAATTGAACACCATAAATTGTGGAAGGTGTTTTAAAATGACGAAAATCGGTAACATTGTTTTGAACATAATATGCTTTCGAATCACTGACAAGCGGAATCAATCCATCTTTAACACTCAAATCGGCACCAAGTGACTGGTCACTTTGTTTATTCTGCCCCATGAGCATCTGATAGCTTGTTCTGAATTTTAACAGATCAAACAACGAGAGGTCAAAACTTGCAAAAACCCCTCTTTTGCTTTTTTCATTCTCCATACTTTTAAGCTTGGTTAAAATTGTAAAAGTTCCGTCACTGTTTTTTGTTACAGAAGCTCTCTCCAGCTCATAACTGTTGTTAAAATAACCAAAAATAAATTTATCGGTTGAATAGCGATAATCAATGGTAAAACGCGCTGGCCCCACTTTTACCATAACTCCCGGCGCAGCATATCCCCACCCTTTAGTCTGGGCAATCTGTGCCCATTGAGAATAAATTGCAAACCTCACGAAATCTGTATTTAAAATATTGATACCTGCATCAGCGCCATAAATGGTTACCGTCTGCTTGTTTTCACTTATTTTAAAAAGCTGGCTTCGATCAACCGGACTCAACAATCCCTTGTCAATAAGCTCCTGAATAGTGCCTGCTGTAACATTTCGACTGGTATAGATATCCTTCTCTGTGACGACCCTGGAGTTATATGGTTCCAGGTCAATCTCATCAGGATACCCATCTTTATCAGAATCTCGCAGACCGTTATATTGATTAAAATCCGATACGACACTGCCACCGATTGCCAGCAGATTTCCAAGTGGCTTAAGAATAAGTCTTCCACCGGCAACCACTGAAGGGTTATTATTTATCAGCTCCTTATAGTCATTTAAAAACATTTCCGCTCCCAGGTAGTCAGTATCGACAGAAAGCTCTGTACCCACTCTTCGGTAGGTTGGGTACTCTACCATATTGGAATAACCCCAGACTATAGCACCGTAACCAATGGTGGTAAAATCAAGTCCACCCACTCTTATATAAAACGGATCTCCTTTCTGTGCCCAGCGAATATAATAAATTTTATCAAGATAATCTTTTACTTCATTCCAGTCATCTTTACGAATAGCTCCGCTTTCATCAAACAAAAGCTGTATATCAAGACCCAGACCAAGCTTGCCCAGTGGAAAATCTCCGCGAATTCCAAGTACCTGGTAATTTTTTCCATCTGCTGTAGTTGCACCAGCTACCAAGGAAATTCCGGTCGATGAGGGAGCCGAATCTTTTGCATCTTCACTTTCAGTCGTCTCAGCAGGAGTTTCCTCTGCCGGGTTGTTCTGATCTTGCGCACTCAGGCTTGCACAAATTGCAAACACAAATAATAAGAGAATCTTTTTCATAAAAATATGTTTCATAAGGTTTATATTAATGATTCCATAGTTGGTGTCAATAAAAATGTAAAAAAAAACGGTCTGTTGCACGAAATTTTAAAAAATAGCCTTGACCCATCAATTACCCATTTGTACATATTGAACCATGCTGGAAATAAATCGCGAACAGGCCGAAGAGATCGTTTTAAATATCATGATGATGCTGGAAGAAAAGGTAAACAAGCGCCAGGGACTTGATGCAGAAGAGGCAAAGACACTGTATAACCGGATTCTAAAGGATGCTTTTACGGAAGATTCCCTTAAGTCCTATAAGAGCAAAAAAAATTAAAAAACCGCAATTTGGCATCTGGGATACACTGCCGGTTGCCTTCCCAGATGACACGGTTAAAATTTACTGAACCGGTTTAACTTCAAGAAGCTGTATTTCAAAATGCAGTGTTGCATTCGGAGGTATTATTTTAGGATAACCCTGACGGCCATAACCAAGATGAGAAGGAATAATTAACTTTCTGATTCCACCCTCTTTCATTCCCAGAATTCCCTGGTCCCACCCTTTGATAACCTGGCCAGCTCCAATAGTAAATTGAAAAGGCTGGTTACGATCAAAGGAGCTGTCAAATTTTTCTCCGCTCTCCAGGGTACCGGTATAATGAACAATTGCAATCTCGCCATTCTCGGCAGCACGGCCCACACCTGCCTTTACATCTTCGATCTTTAGAACCCCTGAGGTATCTGTAACTCCCTGGTATTGACTTTCAATCACCTCTTTTTTGCCCTTACATCCTGCAACAGCAAGAAAAAAAATTGCAATGAAAACGGTATTTTTTTTTAAACTTTTTCCTTCTATATTCATATCGTCACTCCTGAACACTAAAAAATGATCCACCCTCAACAAAAAGACAGGTCATCCCTTCATTGAAGAGTCGTTGACAAAAGAAAAATGTTTTGTTACCAGTCAATACCTTTACGTGCCAGAGTCCCCTTAGTATCAAAAGGATGCTTGATATTTTTAATCTCGGAAACAAGATCAGCCAGTGCAATTACAGAGGTCGAAGCACCGCGACCTGTTAAAATAATATCGGGTAACTTGATTGTACTCTGTAAAAAATCAAGAACCTCACTCTCTTCGAGAAGTCCGCATGATATCGCAACAAGAATTTCATCCAGTATAACCAGATCGTATTCATTGGACAAAACAAGTTTTTTTGCATGATTCCAGGCCAAACCAGCTGCCGCTTTATCAATACTTAAATCTGCAGAATTCCAGGTAAATCCTGTTCCCATAGTAAATACCGAAAGCTTGCTGAAAAAATTTTCCAGTTTCTTTTCAGCATAATCAAACTCATCCGGATTTTTCATAAACTGCACAAGAGCCACCCTGTAACCATGAACAAGCGAACGCATCGCCACACCCATCGCAGCCGTAGTTTTTCCCTTGCCATCACCCGTATTTACAATGATCACACCTGTACCAAATAAAAACAAACAGCTGACGGCAACCCCAAAAAAGATTTTGATAAAATATTCAACAAACTTTAAATAATACAGAGGCCGATCGGGGCCTTACCAGAAAATTTCTATACCATGCACTTCACGCTCATCTGCCGCTGCGACTGATTTGCAAAAAATGAAGAACCTTCTTTGAAAAATAGTTTAAAAAAAATAGCTTTAAAAGAAAGAGATTTACACTCCAGAGCAACCTCAGATAGTCAGATCATATTATGAAATTTGAAAAAGAGAGAGCATTTCTTCTAAACCTGAAAACAGATATCAAACGAATTGTTAATAATTATTATTCTCTTTTTGATATGGCAGTCGAAAAGAAAGCAGATGACTCACCCGTTACCCAGGCAGACAAAGAGCTCGAAACTTTTATCAGAAATGCGATTATTAAAAACTTTCCCGATGATGGAATTATAGGTGAAGAGTTTCCATCTCACCAGAAAGATGCAAGCCGTCAATGGGTCATCGATCCCATTGATGGAACCAAGAGCTTCATTGCCCGGGCGCCTCTTTTTGGAACACTCATTGCCCTTTGCATAGAACAAGAACCGGTATTGGGGGTAATCTATCTTCCTGTCACCGACCATTTTATTATAGGAGACGGCAGCCAGACTATATGTAACGGAAGAGCTTTAAAAATGAAAGAGAATGTTCTACTCGAAGAGTCCACCATACTAACAACCGATTTCAGAGACTTCTCAAAATATAAACCAAGAGACGGGTTTGACAAACTTGTCTGCCAATGCAAAATCACCAGAACCTGGGGTGATTGCTTTGGATATTTCCTAGTTGTTTCAGGAGGAGCAGATGTAATGATTGATCCGGCAATGTCTATCTGGGACAAAATGGCCATAATACCCATCGTAAAAGGCGCAGGCGGAACAGTCAGTGATTTTTATGGAAATGACCCTGTTCATGGTGATGGACTAGTAGCCTCTGTTTCTTCGCTTCACCAGAAAGTAATTGATACCTTAAACAATTCCTGAAAACTCAATTTGGTTTACCTTTAATTGTTCTGAGTCCGATAATCAATAAATGAGAGTTACCCAGGGCATTATTTACGCATATAATATTTTACCCGATAAAAATTTTCACAAATTAGGCTGGAATGAGATTGAAGAATGGTTCGCCAACAGAACCGGAATTCTGTGGATTCATCTGGATTACACCGACACCAAAGCAGTCAGATGGTTGATCGAAAAAAGCAATTTAAACCAGGTAATCGTTGAAAACCTGCTGACAGAGGAGACAAGACCCCGTGTTTCCAAAATTGATGAAGAGTGGCTGATCATTCTCAGGGGAATAAATCACAACCCTGGATCAGAACCTGAAGATATGGTAACAGTCAGACTCGCAATTGACAGTCAGGTTGTCATCAGTACACAAAAAAGAAATCTTAGATCAGTTCAGGACATGTCCATTTTAATTGAACAAAACAAAGGCCCCTCTCAAACAGGTGAACTTCTCGTTGAGCTTCTTGATCGAATGGTCTGGCGCATGGAAGAGACCATTGATGAGATGGAAGAGACGATATCCAATATTGAAGACAAAATTCTGCTTGAAAACGAATATATTTTCAGAAATATGCTTGCAGACATCCGAAGGCAGGCTATTATTTTAAAGCGTTATATGGCACCAGAAAAGGAGGCTTTGACAAGGCTTCTTCTGGAACAAATTGACTGGCTCACAAAAGAAGATCTGATCAAGCTCCGCGAAGTCAGTGAAGCTCTGGTCAGAAATATAGAAGATCTCGATACTGTCCGTGAAAGAGCCACCGTCACATATGAAGAGTTGATAAGTCACCTCTCTGATCAATTAAATAAGCGCATCTATCTGCTCTCGCTTATCGCAGCAATTTTCTTACCATTAACATTTTTAACTGGTCTCTTTGGAACAAATATCGGAGGAATACCAGGTGCCACCAGCAACAATGCATTTTCCATTTTTACCCTCGGCATGGGGGTATTTCTTGTTCTTGAAATCATGCTTTTCAAATGGAAAAAGTGGATGTAATTTTATAAAATAATATTGCCAATCTGAAAACTATTCTTAAAATAGTCGCTATGAAAGCCTCAAAAAACATATTATTCATTTTACTGCTCATTTTATCTCATGAAATCTTTTCCGAAAGTACTGGTGGTTTGAGCGAAAACAGCATTCTTAAAGTTAAAAAATCTGTCTACGAGGTAATTGTAAAAAAACCTGACGAAAAAAACATTACCTATGAAAAAGAGCTGCCCATGCATCTTATACCTTTTGCCATCAGAACCGACAAGTACTACTCCATCGGAAGTGCTTTTGCCATAAGCGCTAACCAGTTTGTTTCTGCAGCACATGTTTTTCTTCTCGGTGAAGGAAGCCAGTATAAAGAAATATTTTTACGCAATAATAATGGAGAGGTCTTTCAAATTGACAAAATAGTAAAATACTCTGACCACCGCGACTTTGTTTTTTTTACCCTCCTGGAGATTAAAAACAATGATTTTCTGCCTTTAAATGAAGATCCCAAATTAAATAACCGGGTATATGCCGTAGGCAACGCACATGGTGAGGGCATAATTATAAGAGATGGCCTGTTAACATCTGAAACTCCTGAAGAAGAAGAGGGAGAGTGGAACTGGCTGAGGTTTTCTGCTGCCGCCTCTCCAGGTAACTCTGGAGGCCCCCTTCTGGACACCAACGGAGCTGTTATTGGAGTCATATTAAAAAAATCTGAAAGTGAAAATTTAAATTTCGCCCTCCCGATAAAAGAGGTGATAAAATTTAAAAAAGATACTGCAGTCTCCCATAAAAAGTTCGCGTACCGCCTGGATAACATGAACAGGGTGAACCATGAAGAGTATAACTTTACATCTGAATTGCCCAAATCTTATCCTGATTTAAACAATATACTCTATTCCCACATGAAACAATATACAGAGACTCTTTTAAATGATACCTATAAAAAGTATGAATCCACCATATTCCCCAATGGAGAAAAATCTCTTGCACTTCTGCATGATACAAGATATGCTACCATATTTCCTAATTTAATTGCTGAATCCAAAGATGGCTATTGGAGCACATACCGGCCATCAGAAATCCAGACATCCGATTTAAAAAATAACGGTTACCTTAAGTATGGAAGCCTGGACAATTATTACCTGCTCTATATAAAAAAACCTGACAATCTCCCCTTAGCTGAATTTATCAACAACTCTAAAACTTTTATGGATACCGTCCTGGAAGGAATTCCCCTTACCAGAACCATTGGCTCAGACAAAGTGAGAATAACCTCTCTTGATAAAGCAACGGAAAGTTTCCATTATAAAGACAAATATAACCGAAACTGGATTGTAAACACATGGCTAATCCCCTACTCTGATGAAAAAGTTCTGATTTTCACGCTCCCCATACCAGGAGGATCTATAAGTATTCTTCGACTCGGAAGCACGGGCCGGGTGGATATCAACTATATGATTGATACAAAAATAATGACAGACTTCATTTACTACTCTTATTACGGAACCTTAAATGACTGGAAGGAATTTTTAGCGCTCAAGGAGATTCTTCCTGAAGTATTTTCTAAAATTAAATTTGAATATGAAAGCGGAAAAAAACTTTCTTTTCAGAATCAATTAATCAATGTCTCTTATAATACAACAGTCCTGGAAATTAATGATGACAGCGATATGCAGCTTGTTTTTTCATATTTCTACCATAAAAAAAAGTTAAAATGGGATATCTCCGGAGTAATCTTTGGCGCAAACAAAAATACCCAGACTGCATTTTCGATTTATAGAACGAATAAGCCTGATCAAAAACTCAAAGATAGCTATATTGATGACTGGGATAAAATCATGAATAAAAAGTTTCCCTACAACAAACTCCCCTATGCAAATGATGGAGAGACCACCATATCATCTACCTACCCTGTCCTTGGTGATAAAAATCAGGATCCGGAATATATTTACACAATTACCTATAGTGAAGATGGTACCGTTAAAGATGAAAAGGTTGAAAATATACTGAACAAAATATTTTCATCTACCTCATTCACTGATATCAATTATTAAGAAATTTAAAATGGATTTCTGACAGGGATAGTTTTTTTTTGAAATTGATTTCCTGGATTCGGACGATTCCCTGTAACAAATCAATGCCATGCCACATTGCAAACCAGCTGTAAAAGGTTACCAGATCAATAATTATACCGGCAAATGTATTTCCATCTGAAGATTTAGATATATATTTAACACTGATAAAACAGATTAACCCGGTCATTATAAAAAATAACGCTCTTAAAATTTTGCGTTTTCTTGTATCAACGAGGCTATTATACTCTGACACAAAATGGTTTCTGATCCTTGATCGAATTACCTGCTCGACCTGCCTCGATCGTCCTCTCAACTCAAGTAGCTTTGAGCCAATAATATTTATTTCAATCTGGGAAGAGTGTTCAAAACCCTTTGACTGCTTTTTAATTTCAGCAATAAAATCATCAGATAAAGTCCGGATTTCAATATCTCTAATATCAAAATCCGAATAAATATCATCAATACTGTCAATATAAATTTTAACTTCAAGTTTGTTGCGTGCCTTTGATATCATAAATTACCATTGCGTAATTATAGATTAAAAGCTGTTTAATAATGCAACTCTTAAACAAGTTTTAAGACATTTTGAAGTTTCGCTCGAACCTCAACAGCTACCTTTTCCAATTCGTTATTCTGAACAGCCTGCATGGATGCAGCCGGGTCAATTACAGATATTTCAACCATATTCTTATCCCACTCTTGAACAATTACATTACAGGGAAGCATAAGCCCAATTTTATCTTCTGCCGTTAATGCCTTGTAGGCAAAAGGAGGATTGCAAGCTCCCAGAATTACATACCTTCTAAAATCAACATCCAACTTGTTTTTTAATGTTTTTTTAACATCTATTTCAGTCAAGACTCCAAACCCTTCGCTCTTCAATGCATCTACTGTTTTTTTAACAACCTCATCAAAATCTGCCTCAATTTTTTTTGAAAAATAGTAACTCATTTTAACCACCTTAAAAATATATTCAGAATTTGTAATATACCTAATTTTTTAAGTTGCGACCAAATTTAAAGTAATTTAGTCTATAAGAAGTTTTTTTTATATAATACAAGAATGCGTAATAAAACCATAACAGTTTTTGGTGACTCTATAACAACCGGTTATCCATATCAGAATTCATGGGTAAATATTGTAGAAAAAAATACAAATTTTTGTTTTGTAAACCGTGCTGTAAATGGAATGACACTTGAAGAGATACTGTACCGACTAAGAAAAGAACTTTCCACAATTCAATGCCATTATGTTTTCTTTATGGGTGGAACCAATGATGTGTATACAGGAAAAAAATCTGGAGATTTGCTGGAGGTTACTGTCCGGATATTAAATATCATAAAGCAATTAAACCTGCAACCAATAATTGGCAGACCTGTTCCCATGCTCTATAGCAACTTTGAAACCGAACTGGCAATTTACCGAGATGAAATAAGCAACTTTGCACCTACTATCCATTTTGATGAACTTTATTACAAAAACCAGAATCTGCAAAATCATCTTTTACCCGACGGCATACATCCTTCACAAGAGGGCTATGATTTAATGGGAAAATTGGCAACTGAATTCTTTTCCGATCTTCCTGATTTGAAATAAGAAATTATTACAAGCCCATTTATCTTTCCTTTTATAACATTTAATAAACATCCTTCCTACAATTGAAGAACGTTTTTTAGAGATTCTTTTAGAATTTTTTCATCATTTTCTGAGACTTTATCCGGATCTCTTTGAACAACAATTTCATCATATGCAATATCGAGTTTTGTATCAGAACTCATGTTTAAAATATTGAAATATAAATGATATAAGACCTCTACAACCGAAAAGATCAACCCAGGCCTGTCGCTTGCAAATATTTTTACAATCAATATATTTTTTTCAATTTTAGATTTAGTCACATGAACCACCGGTTGCGAATATATCATATTTTTTCCCAATTTTATTTTCTCTTTAAAAAACAAAAGATACTGTGATACGCTTACTTCTTTTTTAAGTATGTATCTCAAATCAGACATGAGCAAGGCTTTTTGAACGAGAAAGATCGAGCCTGACTCCATTGACTTAATCACAAATTTATCAAATACCCCATTCGCATCCGAAGGAGCTGCAATCAATTCAAGTATATTCCAGTTACGAATATAAAGAACCGCGGAAATTTTATATAGTATACCAGGCTCATCATAAGGCAATTCCACGATCAACTCAAATTCCCCTGCTTTTAGTTTGCAGATTCTCAGGCTAATTTCGTGCTTAATTTCTATTTTATTCTTCATAATACAATATGTGCAAATTTGGTGCCAGCAAAATGTATTTCAAAACAATTTATACAACAAATAAATCCATACAATATAGATTTACAATCATTTACCTCAAAGATTTCTATTTTATAACTATCTTTATTAGGCAATTTAAAGTAAACGATTGACGAGATGTTCTAATAATATTTTATGCTCTATTAAGGAAATATTATGAAGGCAGAAATTCACCCAAAATATGAAGATACAACAATAGTTTGCGCTTGTGGACAAGAATATGCTACAAGGTCGACAAAACAGGGTATCCATGTTGAAATATGTTCAAACTGTCACCCCTTCTATACCGGCAAACAAAAGCTTATAGATAGCGCTGGTAGAGTTGATAAGTTCAAGAAAAAATACAATATGAAATAATTATTTATTAATAATTATTTCAACACGTCTATTTTTTGCCCTCCCCTCTTCTGTTTCATTTGATGCGACAGGTATAGAGTCACCTACACCTTCGAAGCTGAGAGATTCTGGAGGTAGAATATCATTGTTTACGAAATATTGCAACACCGCAAAAGCACGATCTTCTGAAAGTTTTTTATTAAATGAATCGGAGCCGATATTGTCAGTATGCCCCCTGACTACAATTTTATGTCCCTTACCTGTTTTTGACAGTATCGTGCCAATTTTGTTCAATAATTCTTTAGAATACTCTGTTAATTCAGAAGATTTATAAGAAAAGAATATATCCGGCATGGATAGTGTTACACTGTTTTTTTCATCGGTCACTGCAATGCTACCTGCACCTTCCATCTCTTTTATTTCTGATTTAAACTGCTCTGCAATCAATCCATTTTCTCTTTTTTTCAATTTGCTGTAAATCGTTTCACTGTTTATATGAAATTCCTGACTAATATTTCCTGCAAACAATAAAAAAACATTATACTCCTCTTTTACAAATACAGGCATATGGCTGTTTCGATCCCATGTTAACAAAGAGGTCATATAACCAAATATCTTCCTGGGAGCTTTTTTGTCCAATGAGGTTAACTCCTTATTAATCTGAACGCTGATTCTAACACTATCAAGCTCCATTATTTCTCCGCCGACTTTATACTTTTCCCTGCCAATATATTCGTAATCTGCCTGGAGAGGAACTGGAATCAATAAATTAAACTTAATAAGCTCCAATGCTGGGTAACTCCATTGATATCCTGGCATCATAGCTTCTTTTTTATCGAGTGGATCAATCTCCGGAAATACAGGAATATCCCTAACATTCGGCATATAAATACCATCAGGTACCTTCATGTTCCCCCTGGGTTCCATGTAAAAAATGGAGGTGAATTTTTCATCCTCCTGAAATATCTGATCATCAGCATCGTAATTAAATTTGCTGTAAAAACTTCCTTCCAGCAAATACCCATTTTCTTTGTTTTTATCGATTACATTTAAATAAATATCATGAAGCACTAACCGATTAATTACCGAATGCTCTCCCTTTTCTATAATATCTACCGTTTGATTGGATTTTTTTTGTATTTTTATCTGATCATTTTTATTTAATTGCCAACGAAAAACCTTACCCTGGGCCTCCGTAAAAAGATCATTTTTTTTGTCTTCATCATACTTATAAGGTTTACTCTCAACTGAAACCTCCTGTCCATAAACAAATGAAAAAAGAAAGGCAATATGCGTAACCAATAAAAATAATTTCATCATTTCCTTTGAAGTATTCTTTTTCTTCTAATCTGTTTAATCATTAAAATTAAAATATTTATTTTAAAGACAGGCATGAGATGAGACAATCTATACATGATCAAGGATTCAAAATTTGCAAAAATCATGTACTTTTTTTTCTTCAAATTTTTTATGTATTTCCTTGCTACCTCTTCGGGCCTCATCAATTTAGCCTTTTCAGACAACTTAGCGGTCTCATAAGGTTTGGTTTTATTCTCGATCTTATATCCGGGGGTATCGGTATCAGCCGGGCAAAAAACATTTATATAAATTTTTTTCTCAAAAAGCTCCTGCTTTAATACCTCTGCCAACCCTAATAGAGCAAACTTTGCTGGTACATATGTGGAATATCCATAAACCCCCATATAACCCAACACTGACGAAACAAAAGTTATAAAACCGCCATTTTCAATCAGCGGTAAAAAAATTTGCGTCATATACAAAGAACCTAAATAGTTTACAGATATCGACTCATCATGCACATTTAAAGATGTCTCCTGAAATAATCCCGGAACACTATGTCCAGCATTGTTTACTACTCCAAATAACTGGCGGCTCTTAAAATCCTTTCTGACTTTTTTAAATACTTCTTTTAATTGTTCCTTTTTACTGACATCCGCTGCATATACTTTTACTGAAACCGAGGAAAACCTCTTCTTTATCTCATATTCCAGACTCTCTAATTTTTTTTTATCTCTAGCTACCAAAATCAAATCTGTTGAATCCACTGCAAACTCCCAGGCAATGGCTCTACCGAGCCCCTGGCTTGCTCCGGTGATTACTACTAATTTGTTTTTTAGCTCCATTAATACCTACTTTATCTTCATAACAACCAATGTCATATCATCATGCTGCTCTGCACCATCTGCAAATTTATCAATATCTTCAATGATATTGGTTACTATTTCATTACAATTTAAATCAGAAAATTTTATTATATTATCTTTCAAATTTTTCAATGTGTACTCTTCCTTGAGAGGATTATACGCTTCCGTAACACCATCAGTGTACAATACAATCATATCTCCTCTGGCAACCTTTACCCGGGCAAGACTGTAATCATTGTCTTCATCAATTCCCAGTGGCAATCCAGGCAGACTGGTTGCTGTACAAACTTTTTTATTTGATCTGTAAATAAACAAAGGACCCTGGCCTCCATTTGAAAACTCAAGTTCGCCTGTCACTGGATTATAAATTAAAAAAATCATAGTAGCAAATTTGTCCATGTGAGCCTGAGCTGCCATAATTTTGTTGATTGTAGTCAGAATTATATCAGACCTGATATAATCAAATAATTTCAAATAAGTAGATACCACAGTTTTTATCAAAACCATTACAAGTGATGCTGAAATCGACTTTCCAGAAACGTCTGAAATCAGCATGGCAACCCGGTTGTCCGGTAATATTATAAAATCAAAATAATCTCCCCCCACACCTTTAGCTGCGCGGGTATAACCTTTGATCATTACATTTTCAGAATCAAGAAACTCCATTGGATTCATTCCTTCCTGAATTTCTGTTGCCTGCTTGATCTGTTCATCTAATACCAGCTGCTCCTCTTTTGCTTTTTGAGCAGATTTTAAACCCTGAGTCATGGCGTTGAACTGAACTGCCAACTGACCTAATTCATCCTCAGTTAATACCTCTACCTGATAATCCAGATTACCACTACTGACCTCTTTTGCTCCCACAAGAAGTTTATTAACCGGCTGAACTATAAAACGCGAAAGAAAAAAAGACCCAAATCCACCTACAATCCAGAAAACTATTCCCACCATTATCAGGCGTTGAGCACTTTTCTTTATGGTTTCCCGAACTACTTCATCAGAAAAAACAATTTCCACAACCCCCATCAAAGGAGGATTTTTAAATATAAAAGGATGATAAACCGGAAAATATATATTAAAAAAACTATTATTAACGTCAGGAACGGTAATTTCCTGCTCCGTAGGTTCATTTTTTGACAAATTCTCTATATTATTAAAAAGCTCCACATTTGCTTTAGATACCACATCCAGCAATTTATTTTTATAATCGTTATATTCAGGTTTATATAATTCTACATATGGCCGATTATTGGCATTATTAATAACCTGCCCGTATACAAAACCTGGAGCTTTCTGTAAAATCTGCAGGTTATCCGATAACGAAAGATCATCGTTATCCAGAATAGCCCGGGCAGCCAAAAATCCAAATTTCATCGCATCTCTCTTGGCACTGTCAATAATAGATGTTTTCAGAGATTGAGCCTGAAATATCATGATATTCGTTCCGATTGCAGCAACAATAATTGTTATCAGCACCAATATGGAAATCATTACCTTTAAACGAATACTTGTCCGGATTTTCATAGCTATTTACAAACGAATAGTTTATTATCGGTCACTTTATTTATTTTTTTACTATCTTTATACCACAGTTTGAAAAAGAAAAATCTTTAAATTACAGGCTATACTAGTAACAGGAACCACTCCGATGATGAATAGTCAAATATATTGGACCCTATCTCTGTATCTGAATAATATAAAAACTAAAAAACAGCTAAAAATTTTTCATGAAAATAATAATCCAGATCTCAAACAAATATCTCGATTAATGCTTTCTACAAGAACAATAAACACCTCATCTGCTAAAATTACTGAAATTATGGATGCATGTATCAAGCATCAAATATCCATAATTATAATTACTGATCCTCTTTATCCGGAAAATATTAAAAAAATTCCGGATGCACCATTGCTATTTTTCGCAAAAGGAAATTTGTCTTTGCTGACTAATAAATGTGTCTCTATGATAGGAACAAGAAATCCATCGATGGTTACTCTGGTCTACATTAAAACCCTTTGTACATATTTTAATAAATATTCTATCACAACAGTATCTGGTTATGCAAGAGGGTGTGATCTTGCAGTTCACAAAAAATCTATCGGGGCCGGGACGATAGCGGTATTACCTCATGGAATTTTAATAAGAAATAAAAATATTGCGGAACATTCCAATATATTATATATTTCAGAATACTTACCTGATTTTCCGCCTCAAAAATACACCTATATTAAAAGAAATCGTATTATTGCTGCATTCTCATCAACTACCATATTTCTTGAAGGTGGAGAAAAAAGTGGTGCTTTAACCACACTTCACGCCGCAGATAGGTATAATCGAAAAATCTGGTATTTAAATCATCCTCTGCAAAAAAACAATAATGGAATCAGGCAAGTAATGATTTTAAAAAGCATTGATATTACTTTTTTATTTATATGTACAACTAAATCAGATTGCAGAAACAATAAACAATCTGATTATATTGGAAATTCAACATTTATAAAAATTACTTTTTCAGACCTTTATTTAAAATGGATATTACTTGCTCTACAGGATTAGGATTTTGAATTGTATATCTGTTCAAAAAAAGCTGACTTCCATCATTATTTAATGTAGCAATTTTATCATCTGTATTTACTTGAATTGTGTAACCAGCATCCTTTGCAAGTTTTACCATGTTTTCTGTATAACTTCCATAAGGCCAGGCCCAGGATTGAACAGGCTTGTTTATTAAATATTCCAGTTTTTTTCTGGATAAATATACTTCCTTATAAAAATCCACCGGGTTTTTTTTATATATGGTTTTCATATCAGAGTGTGTCATTGAATGCGATCCGATTTCAATATCACCATCAACTGTTGCCAGTTGTTTGAAAATCGTAGATTGATCAAAATACCGGTCGAGATATATGAACAATGTTGCCCCAAACTTGCGACTGTTAATCTTGGGTATTACTTCATTGAATATGGAAGGGTAACCATCGTCAAAAGTAAGAACTACAGGTGTTTTTTGAAAAGTTTTTTTCGAAACAGCCTTTTCATACCATGACTTTAAAGAGTAAACCTCAAAATTTTTGCTTAACAACTCTAAAATCTGGTCAAACTCTTCTGAAGTAATACTATATTTACCACTTCCATTAATATCATGAAAGCAAAATATTATCACATCATTTTGGTGAAATGATAATTGTTGATTTACAGGAGACAACCCGAATGTATAGAATACATAAAAAAATAGTGTTATTATTAATTTATTTTTCACTATAATATTATCGGTAATGCGTATCATATATCTTCGAAAATTGCACTATGAAGAAGCAAAAAATATTTTATTGAGTGAAATTGAAAAGTCTTTTTTGTCAGGCGAAAAAGAGGTTGAAGTCGTACACGGAATTGGTACCTATACGATCAGAAATATGATCTTAAAAGAAATAGAAAAAATAAGCTATGTTGAATTTTCAAGATTTAAAAGTGACGCTGTAATGGTTCTAAAAATTGACTCTCCGTCTGAACATATTCTAAAAAAATATCTATAATTCTTTGAATAAATATTTACTGTTATTGTTTAACTTGTTTATTCCATTTGACAATATTATCCATTGCTTTAACAAGATAATCAGTTTCAATATTTACCCAATATCCAATATCCCATTCGATTATATTTGTAATTGTTAAAGTTTCCGGAATAATCTGGAATAATAATTTACCGGCATTAATTGAGTGTATAGTCAGACTTATTCCATCCAGTGCAATGGATCCCTTTGGTATTACATAGGGGGAATCATATTCAATACCAACATTCCAGTAATTCTCATACTTCTCAATACTGTCAACCCTTGCCATCGCTTCAATGTGACCCTGAACAATATGACCTCCCAGACGGGAATCTGCTCGGACTGCCCTTTCAAGATTTATTTGAGAATCCTTTTTTAATAACCCTATGTTAGTTAACTTCAAAGTTTCTGGAACTGCAAAAATGGTAAAGTTATTCTGATCAAAGTTTTCAACCGTTAAACATGTACCATTTACGGCGATACTACTGCCTCTGGTTATATCATCCATTACTTTCCGGGCAGCTACAGTGATTCGTTTGCCACCAGGTAACTCTTCAATTGATATAACTTTCCCTGTTTCTTCAACTAACCCTGTAAACATACTATTTAGCGGGCGATGGGACTCGAACCCACTCTAAAAGCTTGGAAGGCTTTTGTGCTACCGTTACACCACGCCCGCAGAGACTATTAATGAC
>Ga0224495_10000358_pt1 | contig 37045 bp, 35 predicted proteins | sample SF_Jul11_sed_USG_FD_168128 | JGI IMG/M metagenome (GOLD analysis project Ga0224495, IMG submission 168128) | Sediment microbial communities from San Francisco Bay, California, United States - SF_Jul11_sed_USGS_4_1 | ecosystem: Environmental > Aquatic > Marine > Sediment | place: USA: California... | reverse complement strand
GTGGAAAGAGGATGGCGCCAGTTGTGTTCTTGCATTGCGAACATTAAAGTTAACAACGGGCCGCTGGCAACAGTTCTGGAGTTATGTGATGAGGCACGGATGCACACTATCTTAAGCGAACACCCATGTCCATGGTCTGGAGGATGCTGGTGTTATTCTTTTTCGGCCTTTCGGGAGTTTCGTTTTCGATCGCTTTCTTTGAGGAATCGCTTTCGGATACGGATGGATTTGGGTGTAAACTCCACCAGTTCGTCTTCCTGGATGTATTCCATGGTCGCTTCCAGCGACATCTTTCGTGCGGGCCGAACCTTGGCGGCGTCGTCTTTGCCGGAGGCGCGTACGTTGGTGAGCTGTTTGGCCCGGGCCGGGTTAACGGGGATGTCTTTGTCTTTGCAGTGTTCACCGACGACCTGACCTTCATAGACCGCCTCGCCCGGTTCGACGAAGAAAATGCCGCGGTCATACAGTCCATCCAGCGCGTATGCCGTGACAGTTCCCGGTTCCGTTGCGATCATCACGCCGGCCTGCCGCTGCGGAATTGTGCCCCGCATCAGGTCATATTTTTCAAACGAGTGATGCATGACGGCCCGCCCCTGGGTAGCGGTCAAAATGCGGGCATGCAGGCCGAACAGGCCGCGGGAGGGAATCAAAAACTCCATGTGAACATAGTTATCGGCGCCGGTCTTGGCATCCATGCTGGTCAGTTCGCTCCGGCGGTCGCCCAGTAAACTCATCACGGCACTTTGGCACTCGGCCGGGCAATCAATCACAAGCTGCTCGATCGGTTCATGCCGCAGGCCGTTGACCATGCGGATGATGACGCTGGGTTTGCCTACGCACAGTTCATATCCTTCCCGCCGCATATTTTCGATCAAAATCCCCAGGTGCATCAGGCCGCGTCCGGACACGATGAACTCTTCCGGCGTTGGTCCCGGATCGACGCGCAGGGCGACATTGACCTGCAGTTCCTTTTCCAGCCGGTCCCGGATTTGCCGGCTTGTGACATATTTTCCTTCCCGGCCCGCGAAAGGACCGTCATTGATGCGGAAGGTCATGCTCATGGTGGGCTCATCGATGGTGGTTATGGGCAGGGCAACCGGTTCATCGGCGCAGGCGATGGTATTTCCGATATCGACGGGATCCAGTCCGGCAATTGCGCAGATGTCGCCGGCGATGACCTGCTCGATCGGGCGTTTGCCCAGTCCGTCAAAGGTATAAAGCTGCAACACTTTTTGCAGGGTGTGCTTTCCTTCCGCGTCAATCACGGTTACTTTTTCGGCCTGTGAAACCGACCCGGCAAAGACCCGCCCGATGGCGATACGTCCGACATAATCGGAATAATCTAATGAAGTGACCATCATTTGCAGCGGGGCATCGGGGGCATCTTTGGGCGTGGGTACATGGTTGATGATAGCGTCAAAAATGGGCTTCATATTGTCGTTTTTGACATGCAAATCGGTGGTGGCCCAACCATTTTTCCCGGAGGCATAGATGACGGGGAAATCGAGTGAGTTGTCGTCGGCTTTCAGGGCCACAAATAAGTCAAAGACCTCGTTGACAACATCTTCGGGCCGGCATTCGGGGCGGTCCACTTTGTTGACGACTACGATGGGTTTGAGTTTATGGTACAGCGCCTTGCTGAGGACGAATCGTGTCTGGGGCATCGGGCCGTCAAAGGCATCGACCACCAGCAGTACACCGTCGGCCATCTTGAGGACGCGCTCGACCTCGCCGCCGAAATCGGCGTGGCCAGGTGTATCGATAATGTTAATCTTGTATTCGTCGCCGTCCGGGGTTGTGTACTGGATGGCGCAGTTCTTGCTGAGAATGGTGATGCCCCGTTCCCGCTCAATGGGGTTGGAGTCCATAATCAGTCCATGCTGACCGCCGGCCAGCTTGTCCAGTTCGGCATCACGGAACATGCCGGATTGATACAGCAGTTGATCCACCAGCGTCGTCTTGCCGTGGTCCACATGGGCAATGATAGCGATGTTTCGGATATATCTTGTCAGTGACATGCATCGTTCCTGTGTTAAGAAAATTCATCTTGATATCATGGAAAAATATACGGAACGGGGGAATGTACAGGGAATCTTTTTAAAAAGCAACAATAAATACCTCTCAGCACGGTGTCAGCCGAGGTCCAGGTTAATACTTTGTAGATTCTGTTCGGGCAATTTCAGCAGATGCACTCAGAGGGCGCCAGGGAGACATAAATCGTACGGCCCTTTTGTTCGTACTCGATTTTGCCTTCCCGCGCCAGCCAGCCCAGACCTTGATAGGCGAGCGGAGTTGTCAGTTTTGTTTTTTTGGCGACATCTGCGATGTTGACTTGTTCTGAGGCGGTCGAAAGCATATGCCAAATTTGACCTGCCGCTTGCCCGATTTTTTCAGGAGCCATATCTCACCTCATTAATTGGAGTTTTTTGCTTTTGTCATGTTTTCACGAATAGCGATCTATAGTATGATCCATTTACTGTTTTCTGTCAAGCCGACTTTTTGGAGATTTTTTAGAGAAAAAGCCGTGCTTGACAGGGGTCGTTTTCGGGATATGATGCTATTGAACAGGGCAAGACGATTTTCTGTGAAATTTGAGGTTTTTCCGATGAAACCGATATTCAAGCGTTCCGAATTCAATCCAATCCTGACGGTCAGCGATTTGCCATTTCATTCTGAAGCTGTTCTGAATCCCGGTGCCGTAAAAGTGGACGGCCAGATTGTCCTTCTGCTTCGTGTGGAAGACACAAACGGCTTTTCCAGTATTTATACCGCCCGCAGCGATAATGGCGTTACGAACTGGCAGATAGACCCTATACCTTTCCTGGGCTGCGGTCTGAAACAATGGAAATATGAACAGTGGGGTTGTGAGGACCCGCGTATTACCTGGATCCAGGAGGATCGGTCATGGTATATCACCTATACCGCCTATTCACATGCGGGAGCGGCAGTGGGGCTTGCCAAGACCAAGGATTTTGTCAAGGCCGAACGGACGGGCTTGATTCTTCCGCCCAACAACAAGGATGCATGCCTGTTCCCTGTCAAATTTAAGGACCGCTGGGCGATTGTGCAGCGTCCCAATGCCGGCGGGGGGATTGAGAACATCTGGCTGGCGTATTCACCGGATTTGGTGCATTGGGGTCAACCCCATTGTGTGCTGTCGGAAGGGCGCGGCCCTGCATGGGATGCGGTCAGGGTGGGAGCTGGACCTCCGCCCCTGCTGACCGAGCATGGCTGGCTGCTGCTGTATCACGGTGTCAAGGGCTATGCCGGCCAAATGGTCTATCGGGTTGGGGCGGCCCTGCTGGATCGGGATAAACCGCACAAGGTCGTTGCCCGCTCGCCGCGGTGCCTGTTCAAAGCGATGGAGCCATACGAGGTCAGCGGACTGGTCCCGAATGTGGTATTCCCCACCGGAATGATCCGGCGGGGTGATGATCTGTGGATTTATTACGGCGCTGCGGATACTTGTGTGTGTTTGGCGATCGTCGGGCTCAAGCAGATTTTGGATGCACTGGAAACCGATTCCGGTCCTTTTGAATAACATTGATTTAAGGATTGACTGTGAATAACGAAAGACGGATTGCGTACTTCTCGATGGAGATCGGACTGGAAGAAGGGATGCCTACCTATAGCGGCGGGCTTGGCATTCTCGCCGGTGATACGATTCAATCGGCGGCGGATTTAGGGGTGCCGATTGTCGCGGTGACGCTGCTGCATCGCAAGGGGTATTTTTTTCAAAAACTCACCGACGACGGCTGGCAAACCGAGGAACCGGTTGCCTGGGTGCCCCAGGATTACGCAGAAGAACTGCCTCAAAGAGTCGTTGTGAACATCGAAGGGCGGCCGGTCAAGGTTCGAGCATGGAAATACGAGGTCAAAGGCTTTTCGGGATACAGTGTTCCCGTTTATTTGCTGGATACGGATTTGGAAGAAAATGCCAAGCCGGATCGCATGGTGACCGATCACTTATACGGCCATGAGGCCCATTACCGGTTGTGCCAGGAAATCGTTCTGGGCATCGGCGGCGTCAAAATGCTTCGCGCTCTCGGGTATAACCAGATCGAGCGATTCCACATGAATGAAGGCCATGCCGGTCTGCTGACGCTTGAACTGCTCGAAGAAGAGCTTCAAAAGAAGAGCGAGGGCGCAACGATTACTGGAGAGGATATTGAAGCGGTTCGACGACAGTGCGTTTTTACGACACATACGCCCGTAGCTGCCGGTCATGACCAGTTTCCGATGGAATTGGTCCATCAGGTTTTTGGGGCACATGATGCCTTTGCGCTGGAAGGGGTGTTTTGCTGCGATAAAGTTTTGAACATGACATATCTTGCGCTGAGTTTGAGCAGTTATGTCAATGGTGTGGCGAAAAAACACGGTGAGGTATCACGGCAGATGTTTTCCGGATACAAAATCGATGCCATTACCAACGGCATTCATGTCGGCCGATGGACGTCCGAACCGTTTCAAAAGTTATTCGACGAGCACATTCCCGGCTGGCGGGAGGATAATTTCAGCTTGCGGTATGCACTGGGCATTTCCTGTGCAGACGTTCAAAAGGCCCATGCCGAGGCCAAACGTGAACTGATCGAACATGTCAATCAATACAGCAATACCGGAATGGATGCCGATGTCTTGACGCTGGGTTTTGCCCGCCGATCGGCCAGTTATAAACGGGCCGATCTGCTCTTCAGTGATTTGGATCGGCTTCGCAGGATCGCTTCGAAAATCGGGCGGTTTCAAATTGTGTTCGCGGGTAAGGCCCATCCTCGGGATACAGAGGGTAAGGAACTGATTAAGGGGATTTACGCATCTGCACGGGATTTGCGGGATGAGATCCGTATTGCCTATTTGCCGAATTATGACATCTCGATTGGCCGGTTGATGACAGGGGGAGTGGATGTCTGGCTCAATACGCCTCAGCCGCCGCTGGAGGCATCGGGCACCAGCGGCATGAAAGCGGCGGTCAACGGGGTGCCGTCGCTGAGCATTCTGGACGGGTGGTGGATCGAGGGCTGTATTGAAGGCGTTACCGGCTGGGCTATTGGACACAACCACCGCCTGCAGGAGCAGCCCGACCGGGCTCAGGATGCCCAGTGGCTCTATGAGAAACTGGAGCATGTGGTCGATTTGTACTATAATGACCACCCGCGATTCTGTTCGACGATGCTGCACGCCATTGCTCTGAACGGTTCGTTCTTCAACACCCAGCGGATGATGCAGCAGTACGTCCTGAAGGCCTATTTTGTGTAGATTGGGTTTAGTGGTTCTTATCTGTTGGTAAATTGCCAAGACGTTTGGTTTTCAATGTCAGTGAAGACGGTTTTTCCCGCAGGAATTTCATGCCGCGGCCGGTGGTGATCTCTTTTTCCTCGCTGACGAAATCAATATATTGCACCATGGCCCAGGCGCTGTTGGCCCATCGCATCTGGTAGCCGCGCTGGTGGGCCTGTTTTTCCATTCGCAGGCGGTTTTCCTTTTCAAAGACAAGAAAATCCAGTGCCTGCGCGATCTGCTCAATACTTGCCTCTGCCGGATCGACCAGAATACCCCGCGCAAATCGGCCGATGGTTACTCCCGGCCGACATGACTTATTAGAGTAGATCAGTTCCAGTGCATAGCGAAACTTGGTCGAGATTGCCACCCGGCCCGAACCGATGGTGTCGGCCAGAATGCCGCTGGAAATCTGCTCCATATTCAGATACGGCAGAACCATTACGTTGGTTGCGCCATAGAATTTCAACAGCATGCTTTCATCAAAAAAGGTATCCAGAAAGACAATGTCGTTGGCGTGCCAATCCACGTTGTCGATGTCATTGACTTTGCACCACTTGACACCGGCTTCTTTCAATGCTGTATCGAGTTCACTCATGAAATCACGGTAGTATGAGCCACCGTCGGCTTTGATGAACTCGGGATGACACTGGCCACCGACCACATACACAATGTGCTGACGCTGGGCGGGGGTACAGGATTCATGAACAAACTTCCCATAGGCGCGGATACTGTACTGGATGCCTTTGCCGGGACTGAGCAGGCCCAGCGTTGTGACCAGAAAAATATCGTTCATGCCAAATTCGGATTTGATCCCAAACCGGTCAAACTGCGTGGGGTGATGCATTCGAATACCATGATCAATGTGCTTGAGTTTGAAATGACTGATGCTATAAGCATGACCTTCGAGAATGTCAATGGCGCTTTCGGTGGTTACGATTAAGCCGTCGGAATGTTCTGCCAAATCGATGATGGTTTGCCGCTGATGGTCATTGGGCTGTTCCAGTACTGTGTGCAGATAGATCAGGCAGGTCAGGTTGTTTTCCTTACAGGCTTTGGCGATATTGACAAAGTTACGACCCTCCCCGTCATTGCCCTGATCGTTAGGGTCCAGGCCGAACTCATGCTGCAGGACGATGGCCGTAGGATTGTTGCTTTCTTTGGCCCGGTTGATTATTTCTCGTGTTACGTCTTCCCATGAGTGCGGATTGTATTGATCGATAACTAAATCCACCGGGATATTATAAGGGCCGTGGTTATTATCAATCGCGGCGGTGCGAATATGTCCCACTTCGCCGGTTAACTGCGACAGTGCGTTGGATAAATCTCTGCAAAAGGTCCCAATCCCGCAACGGCGGGGGGGATAGGTGCTGACCATGCGTATGTTCCAAGCCATTGTTTTCTCCGAAGATTGCTGATTTATTGATTTTCAAGTATCTGTCGAATTCGGCTGGGGTGAACCCCGTTTTCGTCGGCGATTTGCCGGATCGTTTTATCCGCAACCGCTTCAATTTCCGCGGCTTTTAAGATATCGATTGCCTTTTGAATGTTGAGGTTCATTTCATCGCAGGCAACCTGCAGTGTTTTTTGTCCAAAGCCGCCTTGCTGACCTTGACCTGCATGGTCCCCACCGCGATACCCAAAGCCCCGGGTTTGGGGTGTTGTTCCGGTTGCAATGGCGAATAATTCATTCGGTGAGAAGCCGTTCTCTTTGGCAATTGTACCAAAGATGTCCGAAATGTTCGTCTCAATTCCGCCTGCGTTGAGATTTTGAAGGATTATGTCCGGTTCCATCCCTGCGGCTTTTGCCAGTTCTTCAATTGTCAGAAGTTCCGCATGCGGCACGGGGGCACGCTGTTTGGGTTCTTCCCAGCTAAACTTGATGCGATCGTTCAGATTCAAAAGCGAGCTGAAAGGCGCAAATGGCTTCATGGCTCCGGCAAAGACAATCCCGCAGACGATAATCGCTAAAAGCCATTCGACCCTGAATTTTGAGGCGGCCTGGGCTTTATTGACAAAATAGCTGATTAGCGGCTTGAAATTCAGCCAGATATGCAGGACTGAGACGATGAAAAACAGGGTTGCGAAGCAGGTGTGCAACCCGATCCATTGCTGTTTATTTAGTGCCCAGAATGTCCAGTTTGTCCAATTGGCAATGCGGCCGGGAGGGGTAATGTACAGGATAACACCTGTTACGGCAAGAGTGGCAAAAGAAAAGGCGGCCAGAAGAGATACAAACGCCCTGAATTGAAATATTTTAACCTGTTTCATGTAAGAAGCCCCTAAAATAATCGACGAGTACAGGTTATATTTTAGGAGCTTTTACTGATTTCGCAAGGAAATTGTTCTTGTTTGCCCTACGCGGAGTTACGGCGGCGATTCAGATTGTCGTCATCCCCCTCGTCATCGTCTTCGTCCTCCAATTCATCCAGTGACAGCATTTGACCATCCAGTTCCATATCATCCGTGGACAGTTCTTTGTCCTGATCGTCCAATTCTTCATCGTCTTCTTCATCATTTTCATCCTCCCGCTGAATATCGATGGGACGAAGTTTGATATTTTTCACATTGGTGGTTTTGCCGCTTTCAAGCAGCCGGGCATATTGCAGGCTGTAGCGTGTCCAGGGAATAGCTTCGAGTCGATCGGCTTCGATCAGGACTCCCAGACCTTCGCAGAAACCATAGGTCCCCTCTTTGATTCGCTCCAGGGCCTCCAGAATCTCGCCTAATAGTTTTTTTTCTTCCGCCATCAATCCCAGGCTGAACTCCTGTTCATAGCTGTCGGTTCCGATATCGGCCAGATGCACCGGCATACTGGACAATTCGCCGCTTCCGGAGAATACGGACTCTTCCATCGCGCCCATATCACCGATAATCTCTTGTAATTTTTCAATCAGGAGCTCGCGGTAATGCTCAAGCTGTTTGGCCGAAAGTTTGCCGGCCCGTCGTTTTTTGCTCATTGATTTTCCCATGATATTATACCCTTCAGGGTAGTAGATTCCCGCGGGTAAAGCCATAACTTACGGCCACGACTCTACATAGCCGCGACCCAACTGGAATTTTCAATTGCGACCACTATAATATACAATAATTCGGTCCCGCCGGTTGCCGAAAATAGACAAATTTTTCATCAATTTCTCAGGCCGGTCAAATACAACGCGGGAATTATAGGGTTATCTTAATTTTTAGCAACAGGATTGTCGGAAATTTCAGAAAAAAATCTTTTTTTGTCTTCTCTGTCATTATTGGCCTCGGATGGAATGCCGGATATTTTTGAGGGAAATATGTTGTTTTTGTCTCGGTTTTTGTGATAATGATCACTACTGAGAATCTTTTGTTTGAATAATTTGTAGCGGAATCGTTTATGTTCAATAATCCCCTCCGGCAATTTGGTGATTTTGAATCGCAATACACTGATCCGGATACCGCGGCAGTTGCGATTCTGCCCGTTCCCTATGACGGTACCAGTACCTGGATCAAGGGGGCGGATAAGGGGCCGCAGGCCATTCTTGATGCATCCTACAATCTTGAATTTTATGATATTGAGACCGACAGCGAGGTTTTTCGCAAAGGTATCTTTGTCGAGCCGGCCGTGGAAGGGTTTGATTCGCCGGAAGGTATGACGGAGGCGGTTCGAGGGCGTGTTGGCGGTATTCTTGAACGGGGAAAGTATCCTGTGGTGCTGGGGGGCGAGCATTCCGTGAGCATCGGGGCGATTCAAGCGGTCGCGAAACGTTTTGACAATTTGACGGTTCTGCAGCTTGATGCGCATACGGACCTGCGGGATTCCTATGAAGGCAGCACGCATAATCACGCCTGCGTGATGGCCCGTGCCAAGGAACTGGTTCCAATTGTTCAGGTGGGTATTCGCAGTATGGATATAGGTGAAAAACCAAACCTGGAAAATGAGCGGATATTTTTTGCCCACACACTTTGTGGCATGAAGGCAGGTGCATGGATATCCGAGGTGGTGGAGTTGCTGACGGAAAATGTGTATTTGACCATCGATCTGGACGTGTTTGATCCGTCAATTATGCCTGTGACCGGCACGCCGGAACCGGGGGGACTGGGGTGGTACGAGGTGATTGCGTTGATTCACGCGGTCTGCAGCCGGCGAAATCTGGTTGGATTTGATCTTGTAGAACTGTGCCCGCGTGAACATTTATGGGCCAGTGATTTTCTGGCCGCTAAACTGCTGTATAAGACGCTGACCTATAAGTTCTGCCTGGGAGCCACAAATGAACACTAGGATGTACAAGAATATTTTTTAGACAGGATTTACAAGATATCCCGGATTTTATTCTGTAAACCCCGTTAATCCTGTCAAAAAATTGTAGTCCGATCCGGTAACGAGGAAATATCATGCGTGTGATACTGTGGATGTTGGTGTGTGTTTTTGTTGGCATCACCTGCTATCGGCGTTACAAACAAGGCAAAATCATGGGCGTCGTCGTTACAATTCTTTCAATCATCGCGGCGGTTTATATCGGTTTGTCGGTTCTGCTGTTTCTGATGCAATCGCACATTCTTTATCAGCCAATGCGAGGATATGACTATACCCCCGCCGATTACGGATTGGGCTATGAAAAGGTTTCGCTGTCGGCGCCGGATGGGGTGACGCTGGCGGGGTGGTTTGTTCCGGCTGAGGGGGCTGAGCGGACGATTCTTTTCTGCCACGGCAATGCGGGTAATATCTCGCACCGGTTGGACACACTGAAAATGTTTCATGAACTGAGGTTGAACTGTCTGATCGTTGACTATCGCGGCTATGGCGAAAGTGCCGGCAGACCCACTGAAATAGGTACGAAGATCGATATTCTGGCTGGGTTCCAGTGGCTCATTGAGGAAAAGGGGGCCAGTCCTGAACAGATTGTCCTGTTCGGACGGTCGCTGGGGGGCAGTGTGGCCGCGATGATTGCCAAAGATGTCAATCCCGCGGGGCTTGTTATCGAGAGTTGCTTTACCTCATTCGACGATGTCGGATCGCATTATTATCCGTGGCTGCCGGTCCGGTTGTTCAGCCGGTTCGATTATAATACGGTGGATGCGGTTCAGCAGGTGACGTGTCCTGTGCTGGTGATCCACAGCCCGGACGATGAGATTATTCCCTACAAATTCGGTCAGCAAATCTTCGCCGCGGCCAACGAGCCCAAACAATTCGCTGAGCTAAAAGGCACCCACAACGAGGGCTTCTACGAAAACGCGGAACTGTACAAACAAATCTGGCAAAACTGGCTGGAACAACTCTAACCGCGGGTGGTCCGGCCTATCGACCGGAGAGTTTGGGATTGACCACGGGGGTAAATGGGTTTCAAAATTTATAATTTTCACCAAGTTTGTCTTGCCGAAAGGTCCTTTTTGTGCTAAATGGTACGGTTCCATCAGGGGCCATAGCTCAGTTGGGAGAGCGCTTGCATGGCATGCAAGAGGTCGTGAGTTCGAATCTCATTGGCTCCATTTTTTATAACCTTAGTCTTCAAAAGGGGTTGCAGGAAATCATTTCGATGTTATCAGCAAATCAAAGCATGTCTATTGTTTTGTCCAAATGCGGGTGTTGAGGTTGAGGTCGTCGACGATGCCGGTGGCGAAGGTCAGGTCGCGGTAGTAGTCGAAGATGGGCTCAAAATCATTGACGCTGGAGAAGTATTTCGGCTCGAACATATTTTTGGTCATCGGTACGGCGACATAGACCCTGGAGCCGGTAAAGGACAGGTATATCTTGCGGGCGGTTTTGTTTTTGAAGTCCAGAATCCGCTGCATTAAGCTGGTGGATAAGATATAGCGGGCCTCGATCTGGTCATTGCCGTAGACGACAAACTCCCGTTCGAATTCCGGGTCCTCCAGTTTTATCAGATCGGGTCGTCCGATGTTCCATCCCTGCAGCATCTTGCCGAAGCCGCCGAAGAGTTTTTCGGCACTGTCGGGCAGGACAAGGGTCTGCCCGTGAAAGTGCTTGTTAAAATCAGCAATGAAAAACAAACCCTTAAAAATCGTATGCCAGCTTTGATTTTTGCCGGAGCCGCTTTTGTATTCGGCATGCAGTTCGGAAAATACAATGTCCGTCTTGCCGAATTGTCCGCGGACGAGGTCCTCGCCTTTATAGCGGTCGATACGGTGCTTAAACAGATTCGAGGCCTTAAAGGTGTACTTATCGATGAGACCGTCAGGTTGATAGCTTAATTGGGGGTCGAGAAATTTTACGATCTTGCCGATGATCTGCCATTTGAATTCGCGTTTGTAGCCGCCGCCAATGAATTTGAACGCAAGAGCGCCAATAACCGCACTGGCAATCAGGGCAAAAACAAACACCATCGGCGGCGCCCCCTGTGAGACAATAAATCCGGCGCCGCCTACGGCGACTATCCCGATAAAACTAACAAACATAATCACATTTCGCATGACCTGCTGCCGCTTTTGATCCAACGCTTGCAGATCCGCTGAAAGCTCGTTCGTGTAAAACTCTTTCAGTTCGTCAAGTGTCTTCATTGATTATTTATCCACCGATTACACAGATTTTCACAGATTATTTGTCAATGACTTGTGGAACCCAATGCCACTGTCCATCCTTTCCTTTGATTGATATGAAACGATGTCTTGTTTCATATTGCCATGGTAACCACTTGATTGGTCTGAATGTCAATTCAATTGCTATATCTGATTCTTCAATCTTATTATTTTCCATAAAAATAATAGGTAGAAGTATTGTATACAGCTTTCCTGGAGCAATAACTTTTGCAGTTTGTTTCGGGTCAGAAAAACTATTATCATAGGGTTCTTCAGCTATTACATGTATGTCACCCGGAAGTGTGAGATACTTCATTGAACAAGAAAATGTGACATCATAAATTGGTAGATACCCTTGGTTTTGAATAACGAAGGAGGTATTTGCAGGATTATTTGGGTCGAGAGCAATATCAGGATATACAAATACACGGGGATTTAATGTTACCCAAGCTCCCCATATTGCGAGTAATGTTAAAATTCCTTTACCGATTAGCTTTGTACAAACACAAAGTTTTCTTTGATGTGGTATGTTATTTCTGCTTTCTTCAAGATATTTCGACTTCGAATCGTATTTTTTCTTTATAATCTTTTTCTTCGGTTTCTTTTTTTTTCTTGCCATGTTTTATTGCCTTCACTTCTTCTTTTATCAGTGAATATAGTGTCCTCTGTGGTTAATTTACAAAAGTTTACCGACTTCTGGATTTTCGCGTTCGGCGGCGGCGATCTGGAATAGTGTTTTTTCTTTGAAGTTGAACATGGAAGCGATGATGTTGGTGGGGAACATCTGGACGGAGTTATTATAGTCGGTGACCGAGGCGTTATAGGCCCTTCGTGCGGCGGAGATCTGCTCCTCCAGTTCGTTCAGCGTCCGCTGCAGGTGCATGAAGTTATCCGAGGCCTTCAGGTCAGGGTAGTTTTCCACGGTCGCCCACACCACGCCCAGAAGCTGCATGAACGAATTTTCCAGCCCGACCTGCTGGTCCTCGTTGAGCTGGCCCTGCTGGGCCTTGGACCGGGCCTCGGTGACGGCCTCAAAAAGCCCCCGTTCATGGTCGGCATAGCCCTTGACGGTCGAGACGAGGTTGGGGATCAGGTCCCAGCGTTTTTTCAGCAGGGCGTCCATGGTCCCGAAGATATTGTGAATCTGGTTGCGTTTTCCCACCAGCGTGTTGTACATCATCACCGGTATTAACAACCCGATAACCAAAACCCCAATCAATACGATAAGCGGCATGATAAACTCCTTATACCCTTCAGGGTAATAAATTCTCGCGGGCGAAGTTGTCATTTACGGTCAAAACCCTACATAGCCGCGACCCAACGGGAATTTTCAATTAAGATCACTATGAAAATCGCCTTTTCGGCAAACCATACTTCAAACATCGAACCGCGTCAACTTTAAAGACGCTTCATCCGGTACGGTGTTTCACAAAAAATGCCGCCGGGGTTTGATAATATGCGGGATTTCAGCATAAAATATAATGATTTCCGGAAGTCCTCCTGTCCTGCACCGAATGGATTCGGTCTATAATGAGCTTTTTCTATGAAATCCCGAAAGACCGGTTAAAGCATCGCTCTTTTCTTCCGATATAGAAAGATAATTGCAGGAAATGAACCGAACACAGGTACCTAAGACAAGGATAGAACTCAAAGCGATAGCGGGCAATGAGCAAAAAAATACAGAAAGAATCAAGTCAGACAGCGAATACAACCGTACCTCAGAATTGCGAGTTAGATATTATCACTCCGCTTGCGAAGAAGATAAATTGTCTGGACGTTAAACGAATCGCTGAAATTTGCATCTATGAGATTCCAAAGCTTGTCAGTGCTAAACTTGCCTCTTTGTATATTCTCGATGAAAACAGCGATATCCTGCATCTCGAAAAGAACAATCATTCGTTTCTGATTAATAACATCGTTTCCCTGAACCAGAATCCTCCTTCACCGATGGTGGCGGCGGTTCGCAGCAAGGAATTGCTGATTATTAATGATATGGAGTCGCATAAGACGCCAAATATTCATAAAACCCAGCGTGTGTTTTCACAGAACTACCAAACAAACGGATGCATTATTGCACCGTTAATCTGTCACGGCAGGGTTGTCGGCGTTCTGAATTTAAGCGACAAAAGCGACGGAACGCCCTTTACGAAAGATGAAATCGCGGTGGTGGAATTATTCCGTCAGTTGATTGGCGCTTCCATCGGGAATATCAGCTTATTTGAAAAAACACAGCGTCAGGCCAAAACGGACGGCCTGACGGGCATGTTGAACCATCGCATGTTTTATGAGACACTTGAAGTCGAACTTCGCCGTACACAGCGGTATGGGGGCAAACTGTCTATCGTGATGATTGACATTGATAATCTCAAACCGATTAATGACCGTTATGGCCATCGAGCCGGGGATATGGCGATCAAGCAAATTGCCCGCCGTATCAGTACCTGTATTCGTCAGATCGATGTTGCCGCCCGCTATGGCGGCGATGAATTTGCGGTGATCCTTCCCAATACGTTGCTCAATGACGCAGTCACCGTTGCCGAGCGTATGGTTACGATGACTAACGGAACACCGATGCTTTGGGAGCAGCATCGAATTACGTTGTCTATCAGTGTTGGAGTGGGTCAATATAACGGCGAACAAACTGCCGGTGATGTTACAAAAACCACGGACCGCGCTCTCTATACCGCCAAGCAGGCCGGAAAAGGGCGGGTACATATCTTTGAACCGGAGCAGGTTTCTTCCCGCTAATTGACTGCGAGTCGATCTATACTGATCACGATTGAAAATTCCCGTTTCTGCGCGGCTATGCAGGGTTGTCCCGATGCATCGGGATAAGTTACGACTTTGCTCGCGGGAATTTACTACCCTGAAGGGTGTATCTGAAACATATCAAGCTGCTATTGTGATGAATTTTCCGCTCTGCGCCGCCGGAAGAAGTCCTGAAGCTGTTTGCGGCATTCATCTTCAAGCACCCCGCAGGTCACATCCAGTCGGTGATTGAGCCGGTCGTCCTGTACGATATTATAAAGCGATTTGACGGCCCCGGTTTTGGGGTCATCGGTGCCATAAACAAGGCGGTCCAGTCGTCCCAGTACCATCGCTCCGGCACACATCGGGCACGGTTCCAATGTTACGTAAATCGTACAGCCGTGCAGCCGCCAGTTGCCGATGTACTCGGCCGCCTGGGTCAGGGCGATAATTTCCGCGTGGGCGGTGGGGTCGTGCAGTTGTTCCCGCTGGTTATAGGCCCTGCCGATGACCTGGTCCTGATAGACAATGACGCAGCCGATTGGCACATCACCGTTTTCCTCGGCGATGTAGGCCTGATCGATTGCCATTTTCATATACTGTTTTTCAACTGACAGGTCATTCATTTGTATCGGATGGTTTGTAACGAAATCATTACGACTCAATTCTGTAAAGTGTAAAGATTGTATCGGGATTCATACGCAGAAGCAAGCAGGAATTGACCGGCAAAACGACAGTGTACACAGATGCAGCCAAACTAAGAGTCTATCCGAATAACCGGGTTGTTATGAGGCCGAAGCTTACAGCGAAGCAAAACGTATCGGGATGCTCAGATGGCTGTTAGGCGCCAGACGACCGCGGCGAGGATGGACAGGATAAAGGCGATAAGAAAAAACAGCTTGACCAATGTTGGCAAAATGCGTTCCTCGTTCCGCTGGTACTGCCCGGTATAGGATTGTGTGCTGCCGGCGGGGGTATTTTTAACGGCCTGGGCGTTCGGAGCGATCTTGCCAATAGCTTTGTACATGCCGCGAATGAGATAGAACACGAAAATTGAGCCGACCCATCCGACCAGCCAGATGGAACAGTATCCGCCGATCGCGCCTGCGATGCCGCCGCCGCTGCAAAGACCGATATAGCCCCAGCGGGGAAGACGCAACCAGAAGCTTTTCCGGGGTGCGACCTCAGGTGCGGGGCCTTGGGGAATATGCTGCTGGACCTGGCTGAGTACATTTTCGTTCGAGATAGGATTCGATGGATTGACAATCGTGGTCTTGAGTTTTAACAGGGCGGCCTGAGTTTGGGTGTACTCAGTCTGCTCAGTATGTGTTTCGCGGGCACGGTCCGATAAATGGATCACGGAAAAAAATCCGATGAAGGCCCCGCATAAAGCCCCCAGCAGGGACAATGCCTGAATAAACTCTTTATCTTCTCTTCGTATCGGCATAATTCACCTCGTATAACGCTTTCCGAATAAAATATAATAAATATTCGGGGCGGCCGAGGTAATCAAAAATATTTTTTTCGTATAGCTTAGCATAAAATTCTTGCAATAGAAGCCGAAAAGCGTCTAATGATAGGCACAATAAAAACCGTGTTTTTCAACAGGAAACGAGGTGGCCATGTTTAGACGGATTTTCGGCATCGGCAAAAAAAAGAATGATCCACAACCCAGCTACTCCAATGTTTCCGGCGGTACGGCGGGATTGGACGATTTTCCCTATACGTCTGAAGATGGCGTAAACAGTTCCGTGGTGCCGCTGCATGGTTCGCAGACCGCGGTCCGGAAGAAAAGCTCCGCCGAGATGTTCAATGAGGCGGTCGAAAAGCTGGTTGAAAAGCTGGAGGGGATTAATGACAATCTTGACCGGCAGGTTCAGGAAAACCAGCAGCTTGTCCAGCGGATGGAGGGCTTGCCGGATATGCTGGCGACCATGCCCAAAGCTATCGAAGAGCAGCGGCAGGCGTTTGCCCGTGTGGCCGAGCTGCTTGTTCAAAAAGTCGATCATGATGAAAAGGTGGCCGAAGACCTGGCCGGAATCCATGAAAAAGTGGCCGTTTCGACCGAAATTCAGTCAAAAATGGGGGACAATTTCACTAAATTTTCCGACACACTCGACCGGCTGGATCAGGATACCGTCAGCCAGACCGAATGGCTCCAGCAGATCAGCCGCACCTTTCTGGCCAGCGAGCGCTATATGAAGTACACCCTTGCCAAACAGCAGACACGTTTTTACTGGATTTTCGGCATTGCCATCGGCATTTGCTTCTTAGCCATTGTCGGCCTGGTCATCGGAATCGTGCTGATGGTAAATGGGTAAACAAACTGAATTCCATTCTTTGCCTTCTGTACTTGACTTTCCGGCTCAAAATTGCTACGCTTTGTCCTTAATACCCTTAAGGGTATTAAGTTCCCGCAAGTGAATCCGTAACTTACGGTCATAACTCTACAGAGCCGCGTAGAAACGGGAATTTTCAGTTGTAAAGGGTCGTTTAAGGATTTGAGATTCAGGAGATTATTTTGCGAGTACTTTCGGGAATTCAGCCATCCGGCAAGCTTCATATTGGCAATTTTTTCGGTGCCATGCGGCAGCATCTACAATTGCAGGCCGAAAACGAGGGTTTTTACTTTATTGCCGACTACCATGCCCTGACGACCAACCCGGATCCCAAGCATTTCGCCGAACGCACGTTCGATGTGGCCAAGGATTATCTGGCATTGGGGCTGGACCCGGAGAAGACGGTTTTCTGGCGGCAGTCGGATGTGCCGGAAGTGACCGAACTGGCGTGGATTCTGTCCTGCGTGACGCCGATGGGCCTCTTGCAGCGGTGCACCAGCTTCAAGGACAAAGTCGAGCAGGGTCTGTCGCCGGTGCATGGGTTGTTTGCGTATCCGGTTCTGCAGGCGGCGGATATCCTGATGTTCGACAGCAATGTGGTGCCGGTCGGGCAGGATCAGAAACAGCATATCGAAGTAACGCGGGATATCGCGAATAAATTCAATAACATCTACGGCGAGACATTCGTTGTTCCCGAAGAATATATCCTCAAATCCGTGGCGGTCGTTCCGGGGATCGACGGGCGGAAAATGAGTAAGAGCTACGACAATACCATCGAGATTTTTGAACCGGAAAACGCGGTCAAGAAAAAGGTGATGCGGATTGTGACAGATTCCACGCCGGTCGAGGACCCCAAGAACCCGGACACATGTAATGTGTTTGCTTTGCTCAAGCTGGTTGCCGATGAGAATGAACTGGCTGAGTGGGACCAAAAATATGGGGCTGGCGGAACCGGCTACGGCACGGTCAAAAAACGCGTGGTGGAATTGCTGCATGAGTACTTCCGTCCGTTCCGTCAGAAGCGTGCGGAACTGGATGAGAATACCGATTACGTTGAAGAAGTGCTGTGCAAGGGAGCGCAGAAAGCAAGGGCTGTTGCATCCGGAACGATGGAGCGTGTGCGGAATGCAACCGGATTAGGAGTAGTGCGAAATGCGTGACGATCAGAAATTGGTGCCGATAGCCGAGTTTGAGGGCAGTTTTGACGCGGAACTGGCCAAACTGGCCCTGGAAAACGCGGGGATTGAGTCAGTTGTGTTTGGCGAGGATTTGCTGGCGGTGCTGCCGCACATTAACGCAATCAAAGTGGAACTGAGGGTCTTTGAGGCCGATGCGGAACGGGCCAGGCAGGTGCTGGCGCATATGGAGCCGCTTGAAGACAGCGACGAGGACACCAGGGATGAAGAAAACGAATGAGTGAGTATAAAGTCCAACTTGACAGCTTCGCCGGGCCGCTGGATTTGCTGCTGTATCTGGTGCGTAAGGAAGAGGTCGATATCTACGACATCCCGATTTCGCATATTACCGAGCAGTACATCCAGTATCTCGAAATGCTGAAAATGCTGGACATCGATCTGGCGGGTGAGTTTTTGGTGATGGCGGCGACGCTGATGGAAATCAAGTCGATCATGCTGCTGCCCAAGCCGGAACTGGATGAGCAGGGCGACGGCGATCTTCAGGACCCGCGTGCCGAACTGGTGCGGCAGCTTCTGGAGTATAAGAAGTTCAAGGACGCGGCCAATCTCCTGCAGGATGCCGCCGAGGAAAGGCAATTGCGATTCTCACGGCCGGATACGATTCTTGAAAAAGTCAAGCCGACCGAGGAACCGGAACTGGACCTGGATCAGGTCAGTATTTGGACGCTGCTGGAGGCATTTGACGCGATCCTGCAGGCGACCGGGCACTATCAGGACTTTGATCACATTAAGGATGACACGCCGATTGATCTGTATCAGATCGAACTGCTGCATCGTTTGCAGACCGAAGGGCCGATGTCGTTGCAGAAGGCCTTCGAGGACCGCAATAATCGGCTGGCGATGATCGGGCTGTTTTTAGGCATGCTGGAGCTGATGCGGAATCACCTGATCTGGGTGGAGCAGCCGGATGCAACGGGACCGATCTATCTGAAATCCCTGACAACCGAACCGGCCGAAGAAGCTGTGCATAATGCGATCTATGCCAATCCGGAAGCTATGGAGATGGCTTCTCAGGAGCAGGACGCAGCGGATCAGATTTTGCAGGAAGAAGTTGAGGTGGCCGAAGATGAGCAAGGAGTCGACCAAATCTACGACGAAGACATTGATGATGACGAATTTGCCAAAGAGCTTTCTTCGATTCAGGTGTCTTCGGATGAACCGGAAAAGCCGCGCATACCCATTTTGGAAATTCCATCTGTAGAACAGAAAGCTGAGGCGGAAGAACCAGAGCAGGAAGCTGTAAACGTCGAGGTGCCCGAAAAACCGCGAAAACCCCGCATTCCGATCATGGAACTGCCGCCGCAAAAACAACCCGCACCATCGCCGGAATCTGTGGAAGAATCGTTGCAATAATTAGCCACGGATTGCGAATTGTTCAACCATAAAGAGCATGAAGACCATGAAGGATGCAGAGAAATATCTTATCCAGTCAAAGAAAGCAATGCTCGGTAATATTATATTTGCCTCGGTTAGCATCACTTTCGCATTTATAGTTTGGATTATATGGAATCCAGCTTGGTGGGTTTATCTGGTTATCCTATCGGGAGGTTTGTTTGGCTTGGTTGGTGATCTTGTCAATATTGGGTATTGTAAGAAAAAAATAAGAGACAATAAAGGCATATGACAATACAAAATAAGGAACAATTAGCGAAGTATTTTGATCATACGCTGCTGGATTGTATGGCGACGGAATCAGATATTCGGCGGCATTGCCAGGAGGCGGTTGAGTATGGGTTTTACGCGGTGTGTGTGCAACCGCGGTGGGTGGCGCTGTGTGCGGAGATTCTGCATGGAACGGGGGTGAAAGTGGTTTCAGTGGCGGGTTTTCCATACGGGACGAATCTGTCAAAAGTGAAGGCCTACGAGGCCGAAGCGGTCATTATGGACGGCGCTGATGAGGTGGATATCGTGGCGGATCTGGCCGCGGTCCTTGCAGGAGATGCTAAATACCTGAGAACGGATTTTAAGGCAGTCGTTCAGGTGTGCCAATCCCTAAAACCGGTTGTTCCGTTGAAGGTGATTATCGAATCGGCTGCCCTGACGGACGAACAGATTCGATTTGTCTGTGAGATAGCTCAGGGTGCGGGCGTAGATTTTCTCAAAACCAGCACCGGCTTCCACAAAGCAGGCGGAGCCAAGATTGAAGATGTCAAACTCATGGCCGAAGCCGCACCGCGATGCAGAATCAAGGCCGCCGGCGGCATCAAAACATTGGAGCAGGCCCTGTCCTTCATCGAAGCGGGCGTCTCACGCATCGGTGCCTCGGCGTCGGTAGAAATCTTGAAACAGTTTGAGACAATATCCAGCAGTAAAAATTTAACCACGGAAATCACGGAATGACACTGAAGAATAAAAATATCCGTGTACTTCTGTGCATTCCGTGGTTAAAAAAATGACGATTCATTCGCAACAAACTGTTTTCTGTATACCTCATTTCCGTCAAATTGAGTGCGGCATTTCTTTACTTTCGCTTGCCGAGGTGGTTGTGGGTAAATCACTTCCGGCGATTTTAGGGGGTAACGGGTCCGTCGAAGGATATAGTATTTTTGCTGCCGAACCGGCGGAGGTGTTTGAGTTTTCATTGCACGAAGATCAACCGTTTGAAAAACTGCTGACCGTTCTTTCGAAATACCAACTAAAAGAAAAGGGGTCAGACACCTTTTCAGGGTTTTCTTGCGGATGGATCGGGTATTTCGGGTATGAACTGGGGCGGTTTATTGAAAAACTGCCGGCTCAGGCGGTCGATGATGGGGGCTTTCCGGTGATACGGCTGGCGTTTTATGACAAGGCCATCCTGTACGACCATCAGAGCGGGCAAGTTACATTGACGGCGTTGAGCATAGACGGGCGGAATCCGTTGCCGGAAGAGAAATTTCAACGCCTGAATAATTGGCTTGACGAAGCAAAGAATGTTGGCGTTTCTGTTCCTGCGAGTGCGGATATTGATGCGATTGACACAGACGCGATTGACAGCAACATGACGAAGGACGTTTATCTGGACGCTGTCGCGCGAATCAAGTATTATATTATTGAGGGCGATACGTATCAGATCAATCTTTCACAACGGTTTGAAACGCCGTTTACCGGGCGGCCTATTGACGTGTTTCACTGGCAGAACCGGTTTAATCCCAGCCCATTTGCGGCGTATCTGGCATGGGACGATAAAGCGGTTGTCAGCGCGTCGCCGGAGTTGTTTTTGCAGGTGGCCAAAGATGTGATCACGACCCGGCCGATCAAAGGAACCCGGCCGCGAAATCCGTTATTACCGGATGAGTCGCCGGAAAACAGCGGATATTTTCACGATCTGGTTCTCAGCGAAAAGGATCAGGCGGAGCTGGCGATGATTGTGGATCTGGAGCGTAACGACTTAGCAAGGATTTGTGTGCCGGGAACACGGGGGGTTTTGTGCTCGCGAAAGATAGAGAGATTTCCGACGGTCTATCATGCCGCGGCGGTTGTTCAGGGACGACTTTCGGCACCCGCAGGCCCGCAGCGTGTGATTGATATTTTGAAAGCGACGTTTCCCGGAGGTTCCATTACCGGCGCGCCGAAGATCCGTTCCATGGAGATTATTGACGAACTGGAACCGACGGCACGCAGTGTCTATACCGGTTCGATTGGATGGATTGGTCTGAATGGCGAGCTTTGCTGGAATATTGCCATTCGTACGATTCTGATTGCAGGTCAAGGGGCCGCCATTCAGGCCGGCGGGGGGATTGTCGCCGATTCTGATGCGGAGGCGGAATGGCAGGAAACCATTACTAAGGCCCGCGCATTGATAGCGGGGATCAACGCGGTCGGCTGATTTTTTGATGCGGATGAACATTGATTAACGCAGGATGGATTGCAGCGCAGGCAGGACGCCTGCGTTCCCTTTCAATGGGCAGTTACTTCTCTTGGTTCATTTCTTCGTATTCAGCGACGACTTCGAGAAGGCGGCTGAGAAGTTCTCTTCCTTCAGGGCCGGCCTCCAGGCCCAGAAACTCGACGCCGATTTTGAATTGTAAATTATCGGGTTGCTCTTTCAGGTATTTGACGTGGGATTCGAGCAGGAGGGGTTTTTGGTAGCTCATGGGGGTAAACTGGATTCCGAGGAGTTGGCCGACCTTAAAATGCTCTTTCTGTTCGATTTCAATTTCAAATTGTGCGCCGCCGGCGGAGAGATTCAACAGGCGTCCCTGCCAATAGAGTTCTTCGGGGCTTGTGTCCGAGTCATCCAGATAGCCCCGATGCCAGAACAGAACCTTCACTTTCATTTCAGCGGGGACGGGCTGACGGTGGTACATGCGGCGCTGAACGCATTCAACTCGGTGGGGGATATCCAGCAGGATTTGCGTGAGTTGGCCCTTTGACTGCACTGCCTGAACCGTTGAATCAAACAGGTACTTAAAATATCCTAAATGGATGCAGATTCCGATGGGTTTTTCTTTTTTGAGGTTTTCGCAAGGCGTTTCGGTGGTCATCGTGATGGCGTCGTCGGAAAAATCCGCCACTTTCAATTCGAGAATCCGCCATTTTCCTTCGACCATAAAACTGGCGATAACAGGGGCCTTATCCTGACAGGCCTCTGTCAGGACATCTTTTATTTCGGAGCCACTGAGCAATTCTTTTTGAACCATTCTGTACCCTTAGGGGCAGCGTCATAAAGGGCATCTGTTATTCCGAAGGTCCGCCGCCTGTTATAGTTTACCAAATAATGCCGATTCGCGCGGATTCTTTATTGTGAATCGGCATGTTCACGCGGCTACCTTGAAGTTTTTCGTTTATTCCGTTTTAGGGCCGCCTGACGTTTGAGTGGAGTCACGGTGCTGTGGGGGTTTTCGTAACCTTTTTTATGGTATAGAGATGCGTCTTTTTGGGGGCGTACAAAAATGGTTTCAGGAGCAATTTTGACGGGATCGTTGTTTTTTCGGACAACGGGAGTTGAAATCTATCGCCTCAACTCGTATGATTAAGAGCTTATGGATATTGAAACAATAAAACGCTATTCGTTGATTGAAATCGTGCTTCTGGCTGTTTTTATGATGGGCCTGCTGATTGCCGCGCTGATCGTGAAGCGACGTGCCAACGTTGTTTTGTCCGATCCGGTTTCGGTGCCTGGCTCCGGTCTGTCGGTGTCCATGCCCGCCAACCCCGGCTGGGAACAGACCTCCGCCTGGCAATATGAGGAATCTGAAAGCAGTATGACGCTCATTGCGCAGTACCGCAGTCCGGGGCGGGGGGGTATCGAGGTGCGGTGGCGGTATGTTTTGAGTACGCCGCAAGGGTCGGCGCAGGATCTTTTAAAACAGCGGGCGATAGATACCGGAGCAGCTATTTCGAACGTTGATACGGTCAGCGGAGCGCATCCGATGACCTATGCCGAGATGTTCTCTGGGGCCGCCGAAAAGGTTGAAAAGTTCTATCTGGGCGTTATGCGGCTGGATTATAACCGTTCGATTGAACTGCTCGTAAAATCGTCGGGGATGAACAATTTCTATGAAGAGACGATTTTCAAATCACTGGCGGCGAGCATTCAGTATCAGGTGCCGAGACAACTGGCGGACGGACACGCCTTAATGGCCACCTTCCTGCAAAGCCAGTCGCAACCGCGGGAAAAGGCCGCGTTTCCTGATGAGGCGTTTTTAATCAAGGACGCCCTGACAGGGGCGACGTTGGGCTATTATGCGGCGACCCATTCACTGGATGACGGTGACGAACAGACTTTGCGGCGAAGTCACATCCGGCAGCTTCAATACAGACATCTGACATTGGATTCGTCTCTTTGGTTTCATCCTTCGACAACCGATTATCGCTGGAAAACGGAATTGCGTTTTCCCGGGACGAAGGAAGCCCAGGTTTATGAGATTGAAGCCGACCCGGACGGCGTGATTACGGAAACGAGCAATGTCAGAGAACCAAGGACGTTTGCCGGAGGGTCGTTTTTCCTGCCGGAACCGCTTTTGCCCGAATTGGCCCGCTGCTTTCTGCAAAATGACAGCAGCGCGGTTGTGGTTGATGTGCTTGGGTTCCAGGGACAGTTGGTGCCGGTTTTGCTTGAGAAGATTTCCCCGGAGGAGGCGAAAGCAAAATCGGGGGATACGGATTCCGTGGTTCGGATGGTTTATCTTCACACCCGCGGCTCTTTTGAGGAATTGTTATTCGACCGGTCTCAGAATTTACAGGGGCGGTTTGAGCAACTGCCGCGTCAGAGCGGGCGTATTTGGGAGGCGGTTTCGATGGATGACCTGCGGCAGATGTTTCAGATGCCCGAGGAAACATCTGCTTGTGGTCCCGCAGTTTACCCCGATATATCGGGACAGTCCGCCATCGCTGCGCAGGAACGGGATTTTTCACTTGTAGGTAGTAGCATCAGTCTAAAAATATGAGGGATTAAAATGTCAGAGAACATGTATGATTGCATTATTGTAGGCGGCGGCCCGGCGGGATTAGGTGCGGCTTTGTATACCTCGCGGGATCGCCAAAAAACGCTTGTACTGGAAAAGTTCTACCCCGGCGGGCAGATCAATAATACCGACCGAATCGAGAACTATCCCGGCTACAAGAATATCGGCGGGCCGGAGCTGATCGAAAAAATGCTCGAACAGGCCAAGAGCTTCGGGACCGAATTCAAGAACAATGCCGAAGTTAAATCGATTGTTCGCCGCGATGACGGACAGATTGAGGTTGCTGCGTCGAAGCAGACATTTATCGGAAAAGTTGTCATTCTGACCCCGGGCAGTTCCTATCGTCCGCTGGGGGTGCCGGGAGAAGATGAATTCCGCAAGGCCGGGACCGGGGTGAGCTATTGCGGGACGTGCGATGCGCCGTTCTTTAAGGACAAGGTGGTTATCTGTGTAGGCGGAGGCAATACGGCGGTCGAAGATACGCTCCATGTTGCTAAATATGCGAAGAAGGTCTATATGGTTCACCGCCGGCAGGAATTTCGGGCCACGCAGGTGCTGGTCGAGGAGTTGATGGACTACGTGAACAAACCGGGCAGCAATATCGAGCTGAAATTGGACGCCGTTGTTACTTCGATTGAGGGCGAGGGTAAGGTCGAAAAGGCCGTTTTGAAAAATGTCAAAACAGACAAGAGCGAGACAATCGCTTGCGAGGGAGTCTTCATTTTTGTCGGCATGATTCCTAATACCGGTTTTTTGAAGGGGTTTGTCGATCTGACCGAGCACGGATTTATCCAGTGCGATACGGCCTATCTGCGAACAAAGGTGCCGGGTGTGTTCGTGGCGGGAGATTGCCGGATCGGGGCGGCGATGCAGCTCGTGACAGCCGTGGCCGACGGGGTCAACGCTGCGATGTGGATGAAGCACTACCTCCGCGACTCCAAATGGTGGAACGAGCCGCTGTCCGATGTACTGTCTCCGGCGGGCTGGTAAGAAAAGGTCTGTTGAAATCGATAAAGCAAGCAACGCGATTGAATCTTGACGTTTTTCGGATTCTTCACGTCAAGTGATGCTGATCATATTGGTTTTGCTGAGTTTGACACCTTTCAGCGATCCCATCTTGTCAGCGAGTGCCTGTATTTTTTGAACCTTGTCTTTGACGATGATGATCTCCAGGCAATTGTGATGATCCAGGTGAATATGCGTAGAAGCCACGATGTTCAGCACATGGTCATGTTGCAAATGCAGCAATTTGTTGGTCAGTGCCGTGGAATGATGGTCATAGACCAAAAAAATTCCCGCGACAGCGTTCGCTGTCGGTTTTTCCAGTTGCTCGGCCGACAACCGATCCCGGATCAAGTCCCGAATTGCTTCCGACCGATTTGTATACCCCTGCTTGGCAGTCAGTTGATCAAACTCTGCCAGTAAATGCTGATCCAATGATACACCAACCCGTTCTAAACTGCTCATTTGCTCGTTTCCATATAAATAAGTTATTCGATATGAAATACTCTGAACTATTTTTTTATTTATAACAAAAATACTCTTGACTGGGTAGCACAAATTAAATATTTTTATGTATTGGTAGCACGAAATTTTAATTTTTATGCACTCTCGCAAAGAAAGGCCGAAATGAACAGAACAGGATTTTTGGGTTTCTGGATGATATTAATGAGTATATGCGCCTATGCTGAGCATGAGCATGTTTGGCAGCAGGAGTCCTTAACAAATGGCTTTTGGGGGCTGAATGAGGCATTGGAGCCGACCGGTATCGAGACAGCGTTTAGTGCAACCTCGGCCTATCAGCGAAACATCAAAGGAGGCCTGAGTACTGACAGTCGCAAAGGCGAGTTTGCCGGCAGTTATGATCTCGAAGTGACATTTGATTTGCAGCGAATGCTGGAAATGGACGGCATCCTGTTTTTGCATGGCGAGGGCGGATGGACCGATTCGGAAGGCATCGACGGTGTTTCCGTGGGCAGTGCGTTCGGTGTTAATGCCGATGCCATCGGAAACCGGTCTATGGATATAGTTGAATTCTATTATGAAACGGCATTTTGGGATAATACTTTTCAACTCCGGATCGGCAAACTGGACATGACCGGCGGTTTTGAATGCCGCGGGTGTCCGGTATCTTTTGATGGGAACATGTACGCCAATGATGAAAATACGCAGTTTCTAAACTCGGCATTGGTCAACAATCCCACCATTCCGTTTCCGGATTATGGTTTGGGAGCCATCGTCCACTGGAATCCGGTTGAGGATTGGTATTTGTCGGTCGGCGTTGCCGATGCCCAGGCCAATGGACGCGAAACGGGCTTCAATACCACTTTCCATGATGAGGATTATTTTGTCTATATGGCCGAAACCGGTGTTACGCCGCATTTGCATTCTGGCAAAGGCATTTTGCCGGGCGCATATCGGGTAGGTGCATGGTACGATCCTCAGCCCAAGGCCCATTCAGATGCGTCAAAAGACTATCGTGATGACGCCGGTTTGTACGTCAGTTGTGATCAAAAGCTGTCCAATGAGAGCAATGACCCTGAAGATATGCAGGGATTAGGCGGTTTTTTCCGATATGGCTATGCTCACGCTCGAACAAACGATATCACCCATTTCTACAGTTTCGGCATCCAGTACCAAGGGTTGTTGGACGGTCGGGACGATGATGTGCTCGGACTTGGCTACGCCAACGGCATTTTTAGTGACAGGGCGGACAGCACATATACAGAAGATTACGAAAGCGCGACCGAGTTGTATTACAGCGCCCAAGTGACTAAGTGGATGACACTCAGCCCGTCGGTGCAGTATGTGACCAACCCCGGCGGCGACAGCAGTGTCAGCGATGCGGTTATTCTCGGCCTGCGGGCACTGGTAACATTTTAGATTACGAAACATAGGGAGTTAGCGATGAATTCAGAAATTATGCTTTTATGCGGTACGGCGGCTTCGCTGGGGTTTATACATACGGCGTTGGGTCCGGATCATTACCTGCCGTTTATTGTGATGGCGCGGGCGCGGCAATGGTCCATAACCAAGACGGCATGGATCACCTTTTTGTGCGGCATTGGGCATGTCGGCAGTTCGGTGATTCTGGGATTGATCGGCGTTTTTGTCGGAATCCAGGTGATGAAACTGGAGACGTTTGAGGCGTTCCGCGGTTCGATTGCTGCGTGGCTGCTCATCGGATTTGGCTTCGCGTATTTTGTGTGGGGCGTTCATCGGGCCATCCGGAACCGGCCGCATCGCCATCTGCATAAACACGACCACCGTGACGAACATGAACACGAGCATGCCCATACCTCAGACCATACGCATGTGCATGATGGTAAAAAGGCGAATATTACCCCGTGGATTCTGTTTACCATCTTTGTTTTCGGTCCGTGTGAGCCGCTGATCCCTTTGCTGATGTACCCGGCCGCCGAAAGCAGTATTCTTGGGACGTTTCTCGTGGCAGGGGTTTTTTCTGTGGCAACAATTGGGACCATGCTGGTCATCGTCCTGCTTTCGGCATGGGGTGTCTCATTCGCGAAGTTGGGGCGTTTTGAACGCTATATGCACGCTCTCGCCGGAGCGGCGATTTGCCTGTCCGGGCTGGCGATTCAGTTTTTAGGGCTGTAAGAAGCTTGTATAAAGGCGTAGATGGTCCCGTTGTCGCAGCCGATGATGAGGTGGTTTTTTGCGATGGCCGGTGAGGACAGGACAGGGGCGCCGAGGGTGTAGGAGAATATTTCTTTGCCTGTGTGGATATCCAGCAGGTACAGGCGTCCATCATCACAGCCGATGGTAACTTTATCGCCGCAAATGACAGGGCTGCTGTCGAAATTGTTTTGTGCCGAGAAAGTCCATATTTTTTTGCCGTTGGAACGGTTCAGGCAATACACGTTCTGATCGCGGCAGCCGACGACCACCACCGTCTCATTCACCGCCGGTGCCGACAGGAAGGCATCCTCGGATTCATTGAACTGCCAGAGGGTCTTTTGTGTTTTCATATCCGCGGCCAAAAAAGTTCCTTCATAGCTACCGGCAAAGATAACCCCGGCATCAATGGCTGGATTGGTTGCGACATAGGAACCGGCGTCAATCGTTTTTACGGTATTCGGGTCGGCAATCGGCACCTGGTAGATATTGGCATCGCAGGAACCAAAGACCGCGGCATTGTCGATGACAGCGATTGAGCCATTGATGTAACTTTCGGCGGGATACTTAAAGACCGGAGTGCCCGTTTCGGCATCGAGGCCGTAAAGATTGTTGTCATAAGAGCCGAACAAAACAACAGATCTGTTGGTCTCGGAATGCTTTGCGACATTGGCCGAGCCGGTGATTTTCCCATCGGATTTGAAGGACCATTTTTTTTGACCGGTCCGGGCGTCAATACAAAAAAAGACGCCGCTGTTGGAGCCGATGTAGATACATTCCTGATGATACAGCGGGGCGGCTTCCAGTCCGTCATCGGCCTGGAACCTCCAGCTTTCGATTCCCTTCACCAGATCAATTGCGTACACATGTTTGTCCATTGACGCAGCGAAGACGGTGTTGTTTACGATGATCGGCGCCGACCGCACGGCATCGGCGGTCTGGAACTGCCATGCAAGTGTCAGTTTGTCCGGCAGGTTGCCGGCGGCCCGGCCGGTCAGAGCCGCGTTGCCCCGAAAGACCGCCCAGTTTTCATTACCAAATGAAGCGGATTGTGACGTTGGTTGGTAAGTTAACATTTCTTTACGATGTGCATGTTCGTAATAAAGCAGGTAAGCGATCGCCGCGGCAATCGGCAACGCGACGATCAGCAGCGGAACGAGTACCCGCCGTACGAGGTGGATGTTTCCTTTGCCTTTCTGTTCCATACAGCATACCCCTAACATTTCCAACCAATCCATTTTATCATAAAAGCAAAAGTCCGTTGCGTCGAGGAAAATCTGATTTTCATACTGATCACGATTGAAATTTCTCGTTCCTGTGCGGCTATGTAAATAGTGCAATACAAATAAAAAGGCCCGTAGGAATCACCTCACGGGCCTTTTTGTATTTTTCAACTGCCGGCTGGAAGCCGGCGTTACGTTTTAATTAATCTCTTCTTCGATCCAGCCGAGCAGTTCTTTCAGGTCATCGATGGTCACATCACCCATGTGTGCGATGCGGAAGGTCTCGTTTTTCAGTTTGCCGTAGCCGTTGCCGAAGACGATGTTATGCTTTTCCTGAAGGCCCTTGTTCACAGCCGCAACATCAATGCCGCGGGTGTTCTTAAACGCCGTCAGCGTGTTAGATTCGTATCCGGCCTGTGGGAACAGCTCGAAGCCGTTTTCCTTACCCCATCCGCGAACATAATTCGCCAATTGTTCATGCCGTTTCCAAACATTTTCCATGCCTTCTTCCAGCAGCATGTTGCACTTATAATGCAGTGCCATAATATGCGGAATTGACGGCGTGGTCGGGGTCTGATCTTTTGCAGCGGTTTTCACAAACTGCTGGAAGTCAAAATAATAGCCGCGTTCGGGAACAGTAGCGCTCTTTTCAACGGCCCGGTTGCTCACGGCGGCAATCGCGAATCCCGGCGGGATCGCGAACGCCTTCTGAACCGAGGCAAATGCCACATCCCAGCCCAACTCGTCAAAATGCAGCGGCAGGCCCACCACACCGCTGACCACGTCAACAAACACCAGCACGTCCGGGTACTTTTCCTTCATCATCTTGCTGATTTCATAGACGGGGTTGGCCAGGCCGGTACTGGTTTCGTTATACACCAGCGTAACGATGGGATATTTGCCGGTGGCCAGTTTTTCATCGATCATTTCAGCGGTAAAGGCCTGTCCCCATTCGATCTTGAATTCTTCGACCTTCCGGCCGCACGCCTTGGCGACTGAGGCAAACTTGTCGCTGAACGCACCGCACATGCAGCAGAGAACCGTCTCGTCCTTCTGCACGCAGTTGCGGATGCTGGCTTCCCAGATGCCGGATGCCGATGAGGTACTCAGAAAGATATGTTGGTTGGTGTAAAGGATTTTCTTGAGCATTTCGGCCACTTCGCCGTGAAGCTGGCTGTATTCTTTTAAACGATGCCCCAGCGTCGGGCGTGCCATTTGCTGCAAGACTTCCGGCAGCACATGTACCGGCCCCGGGATGAACAATTTCGGCGGGTTTTTCCAGTCTGTCATTTTTAAACTCCTGTTTCATTAAATTTGTGATATATTCATTTAATAACCATCGTATTACGAACGGTTCTGCACACCGGCAGACACATCCTTTTCCCATTTTTCAAGTGCTTCGGTCAATTCCTTTACGATGTCGGGGTATTGCTCTGTCAGATTATTTTTTTCAGACAGATCATCTTTCAAATTAAACAAATAGACGTCATTTGATTCTTTGCCTTCCGGATTCACAACCAGTTTCCAATCCCCTTTTCGAATGGCTTTTTGGTTTTGACATTGCCAAAACAAACTCCGCTTCGGCAGTTTCTGGTTTTTGAGCATCAGCGGTGCCAGACTGACACCGTCCAATTTCAATCCTGCCGGCAGCGGTGCTCCCGCTAAATCGCTCATGGTCGCGAACAGGTCCATACCCAGCGCCGTCTCGTCGGTCACCGTTCCTGCTGCAATCTTCCCCGGCCAGTAGGCAATTGCCGGAACCCGATGGCCGCCTTCCCACATTTCACATTTATAACCTCTCAAGGGAGCATTGGATCCGGTGCGATTGGCTCCATTGTCAGAGCAGAAAAAGATGAAAGTATTTTCTTCAAGACCAAGCTGTTTGACTTTGGTGACAAGGTCACCTACGGTCTTATCCAGTGCTTCGATCATAGTGCGATAAACGGCCTGCGGTTCTTTGGGCTTTTTGTCGGCTGAGCGGCCTTTGCCTGCTGTGCGAGCAGGCGGGTCGTCCGGACCCTGCAACGGATAGTGGGGCGATTCATGGGCCAGATACAGACAGAAAGGCCCGGTGTTGTGTTTTTCCAGGAAAGCCAGCCCGTGCTGCGCGATCAAATAAGTTGAATACCCTTCTTCGGGTTTCAGGTCGGTGCCTTGCCACCAGTCTTCGTATCCTTCCTGGTCGATGTGTGAGTGGTAATCCACATTCCCACTGACAAAACCGGTAAATTCATCGAAACCCTGATGAATAGGATTGTAGTCCTTCGAGTAGCCGAGATGCCATTTGCCAAAAAGGCCCGTCGCATAACCGCTGGAACGCAACACCTCTGCAAATGTGGTTTCTGCTAAATCCATGCCGGTATGACGATGGCTTTGGGCGGTCACAACACCGGTGATTCCGGATCGCTGCTGGTAGCGTCCGGTTACCAGGGCTGCACGCGTCGGGCTACATACGGCCCCGTTGGAGTGATAATCCGTAAACTTCAGTCCTCCTGCAGCCAGAGCATCAATATTGGGTGTCTTGGCAAGCGTGGAGCCATAACAGGATAAGTCACCATAGCCCAGATCATCAGCCATAATGATAATGAAATTCGGTTTTTTTGTTGCTGAGCGACTGGTCTGTCTCCAGCAACCATTGCTGACAATACCGGCAGCGGCACAGCCGGCTGCCTTAAGAAAATTACGCCTGTCTAATCGCATTGTCACTTCCTTTCCTAATCTTAAATGATTATAAATTAATCCCTGAGGAGCCTGTTTCATAATACCCAAAACGCAACAACAAAACCTTATTTTTGCTTCAAAAATAGCGGTCAAATTGTCCGGGAATGGGGTTGCGTAACAGCCTCTAAGATCGATTTTTTTGCAATGTCCAGTTTCCGGATTGTCAGTCCTGAGAAAATTTTCGGATAGAAAAAGGTCGATTTCTGCGGCATCTTTTCGCCTGCCGCGGCGACCGCCTGTACTTGTTCAATGCGCGTGGCGTTCATAAAGAACACACCCTGGCTTTCGCCGGAATCGACTTTGGCGATGGATTGATCGATGGCATCGCCTAAGTCCTTGATATATTCCAAATGGCTTTCACTGGCCAGTTTAGCATCACAGATGCCCAGATGCTTTTCGAGAATCAGATTGTGCAGCACGTTGACATCCAACTGCTGTGCCGCGTCGCTCATGTCCGGATACAACTCGGCCATGAATTTTGTATCTTTTAGCTGGATTGCGTAAAACGCTTTTGTTCCGGCGTATAGACCAAAAATGTTCTGATTCGCATTGTTTTGCATCATTTCAAACATCTGCTTGCGTGCCTGCTGTTGTGTCGCCGGATCTGAGAAGGGAAATTCAGCAATCTCAAATTCCGCTTTCAACTCATCCAGCAGGGCGGTAAGATCAAAATTCTCCATATCGACCAGCAGTCGATGCGTGGGTTGAATCACCAATCCCTCGTTTCGCATATTCACAAACGTCAGCATTTGGTAGGATGCCTGTTCGCTTTGTGTTTCGGCCCAATAATTCAGCGCCGTTTCATAACGATGGTGCCCGTCGGCGATCACGGCCTGTTTGTCGGCCATCATCATAATAAAGGCATCGATGGATTCGGTTCGATCAACTACGAATAAACGATGCCGAACATCATGCTCATCGGTCGCATCGATAACAGGTTTGTTTTGCATGGCTTTGGAGATAATCTGCCGATCCACGTTTTTCGGGTCGTCGTACAGCATGAAAACCTGGCCCAACTGACAGGCCGTCGCTCGCGTCAGATTCAATCGGTCGGCCTTGGGGCCTTCCAGTGTTTTTTCATGCGGCTGAACGCCTTCACCAAATGCTGTCAACTTGCCGCAGGCAATAATCCCGCTACGTTGGAATGTTTGTCCGGCGATCTCGAAATCCTGCACATACGCATAGATCGCGTCGCTGTCTTCCTGAACCAACGCACCGGATGCGATGGCACCCTCCAGATATTCCGCGGCACGGGTATAAACGTTATTGTCGGAAGAATCTCCCGCATCGGCCTTACCCTTAATGGCACGAACGATGTTGTAGGCATTTCGACCATAAAGATCATCCTGTATGGATGAATCGATGACGTCATACGGCGGGGCGATGCAGTCGCCGGGATCGCCGACAACATCGTTATTAAAGCGGTATGCCTTAAATGCTTTGATGTCCATAACTTCAGTGGTTTCTTTTAAGTTAATAAATGGCGGTTATTGTTCTCGGTTTCACAAAAAAACGATGTTAAGGTAAAAAAAACAGAAATTGGAATATATCAAAAAAATTTATAGAATCAATTTAAATACGAGATTTTTTTATTAAAGGCAACCTCTAAAAATGTGGAAAACAAAAGCCCGGAACGACAGTGACGGGATAAAAACGCGGCATTGGCATTGTGGAATTTGAATTTTTAGAGGTGCCCTAAAGCCGAATTATATTTGTGACATTTAAGAATTGCTGAAAAACACAATGACTAATTCCTCAGGGCCTTGAGGGGGGCGGGCATGCGGCCCTTGCGGTTGATGAAGCCCAAACTGGCATTTTTCGTCACCGCCATAATCGGGGCCGTTCCCAGCAGGCCGCCGAAGTGGACGCTTTGGCCAGCGCGTTTGCCGGGGACGGGTATTACCCGTACACTGGTGGTCTTATTATTGGCGATACCGATGGCCAGTTCGTCGGCGATGATGGCGCTGATCACATCCGGTGGAGTCGAGCCGGGGATGGCGAACATGTCCATGCCGACCGAGCAGACGCTGGTCAGGGCTTCCAGTTTTTCCAGATTCAGAGCACCTTCTTTGACGGCGCGAATCATGCCGGCATCTTCGCTGACAGGAATGAAGGTTCCGCTTAAACCGCCAACGCGGCCCGAAGCCATGGCGCCGCCTTTCTTGACGGCGTCAATCAGCAAAGCCAGTGCCGCGGTCGTGCCGGGTACGCCCATGCGGTCAACCCCCATGGCCTCAATGATCTCCGCTACGGAATCGCCTGCAGCAGGTGTGGCGGCTAGCGAAATATCGACAATCCCGAATTCTACACTCATCATGTCCGCTACTTCGCGCCCGATCAGTTCGCCAGCGCGGGTGATCTTAAAGACCGTTCGCTTGATGATTTCGGACAGTTCGGTCAGGTCGCAGTCCGGATTTTTTTCGACAACGACTTTGACAACGCCGGGGCCGGAGATGCCGATGTTCAGCGAGTGGTCCGGTTCGCCGATACCATGATGGGCACCGGCCATGAACGGGTTGTCACCGGGAACGTTAGCAAAAACCGCGACTTTGGCGCAACCGATGCCGGTTTTGCTCTTGACGGCCAAATCTTTGAGGATGTGGCCGAACCGTTCCACGGCGGTCATGTTCAGCCCGGCCAGCGTCGAACCGAGATTGAAGAACGAACAGACTCGTTGGGTCTGTGACAAGGCCTGCGGCAGGGCGTTCATCAGGTTTTCGTCCGAGGCGGTCAGGCCCTTTTGGACGTATCCCCCGAACCCGCCGATGAAATCGATATTAGCCCGTGTGGCGGCCCGGTCCAGGGTTTTAGCGACTTTGACCGCCGTGGCAACTGTTCGCGGCAGCGGCTCCAGCAGCAGCGAAACGGGGGTAACCGAAATGCGGCGGTTAATCACCGGCACGCCGTATTTCTGCTCCATCGCATCGGCAGCGGCGTTGAGCTTTTGGCCCATGGTGACAATGCGATGCTCTATACGTTTGCAGAATTGATTGAGATTGCGATCCATACAGTCTTTGAGATTGATGCCCAGCGTGACGGTACGGACGTCAAAATGCTGATCCATTGTCATCTGGACCGTTTCAAAAACTTCTTCTACAGAGATTCGCATAGTATCTGTCCTGTCAGGGTGTGTCTACACCCGATGCATGGCCTTGAAAATATTTTCGTGCTGGAAGGTGATCTGCAGATCCATTTCTTTGCCGATCCGGCTGAGTTTTTCGCTGATTTCATTGATTGCCACCGTGGCTTCAGCCATATCACACGCCATGGTCATCACGAAGTAGTTTTCCATAATTTTCTGATTGACATCGACGATATTTATGTTGTTTTTCGCCATCGCAACGCTCAACCGTGCGATAATGCCGACCTTATCCTTACCGGTTACGGTAACAATGCATATTTGCGGTTCTTTGACAGTTTTTTTGGGGGCTTTCTTCGCCATTGAGGCCTCCGGTTTTATTGATTTATTTAAATGGACCTTCATTTACGGTCCATTGGGATATGTTATCTGCCGAACGTGACAACTGTCAAGTGTTACTTTTTCGGAACTGGGCGGACATTGATTGATAGTCTGTCATCCCGGATGTAACACCTATGCCGGGGGCGATCCGGATTCCATCCAAGCGTATTTTCGGTTTTCAGCGGCGAAAGCCGTTTCCTATGATGACTTATTATACCGCTTATTCCGGTAGGAGTCCGATGAGTCCTGTCGGTTTCCGGTTGGTCTGTCGCTGTTGCCGTTGGCCCTTGAGGCGGGGGAATCATCGTATTTCCCAAAAATCATCCGTCCGGCAGACGTCTGCAGCGCGCTGGTAACCGTAAAAGTCACGGTCTTGCCGATTTTATCATTAGCGCCTTCAATGACGACCATGGTGCCGTCTTCAAGATAGCCTACCCCCTGGTGCGGGTCCTCTCCCAGACGAAGAACTTTGACAGTCATTGCTTCGCCCGGCAGGGTCACTGTTTTTAAGGCATTGGCCAGGTCATTGATGTTCACCACATCAACCCCTCGTAATGTTGCGACTTTATTCAGATTGAAGTCGTTTGTAACCAGTCGTCCGTCGCAGTTTTTCGAGAAAGCCACCAGTTTCTGATCAACCTCGGTTTTTTCATCTACGCCGGGCGGAGGTGTGTCGTCAACCGTCACTTCGACAACGGGGCTGTGCTGGAGTTTATTGAGCATATCCAGGCCCCTGCGGCCCCGGTTGCGTTTGACTTTGTCAGCGGAATCGGCGATGAGCTGCAACTCGTTCAGAACGAAACGGGGGACAATCAGCGGGGCGTCAAAGAGCTTGGTCTGGGCGATATCCGCGATTCGACCGTCAATAATCACGGACGTGTCCAATACCAGCGGGCGCAGACCCCTGGTCTGCCGCGTAAACTCGACATAGGGAACAAGGAACCGGAAATCATCTTTGGTTCGGATTACAATACTGATACATAAATAACAAATGCATAAATCCACAAACCAAATCCCCATCTGAAGGGTATCTTCTGGCAATTGCCAATACAGATCGTTCATCATAATGACGATGCGATTAAGCGTCCAACTGGCGAACATACCAATCAGCAGGCCAAAGAAAACACCGGTCAGGGTAAACAGGGATTTTTTAGGCGTGAGCCACTCGACCGCAATAGCCAATACAGTTAAGGATAAAGCAACAATAAAGACAGTAATATCCTGATCTGTTTTGGCTGTTTCATTCAATCCAACGAGCAAAAACGCGGTTGAGGTAACAAGGAATAAGAATCGCAAAAAATACAATAATAGCATGGTAACCCCTTTCAGTATAAAAGACAATAAAACTCTACAAAAGATAAGTCATGTATATATAAGATTATACTATAACCTGTTTTTTACTGAAAGTACAAAGAATTATTTCTATTATCGGCACAGGTGAGCGAGTTTATTTGGTGGCATGCTATGCAGCCTTTCGCTCTGTTTTCCAGTATTTTTCCCACTGGCCGGTATAGTAGACAGTTGCAATCGCCATTATGGATTCGGCATTGTCACCATC
>Ga0224495_10000356_pt1 | contig 37166 bp, 32 predicted proteins | sample SF_Jul11_sed_USG_FD_168128 | JGI IMG/M metagenome (GOLD analysis project Ga0224495, IMG submission 168128) | Sediment microbial communities from San Francisco Bay, California, United States - SF_Jul11_sed_USGS_4_1 | ecosystem: Environmental > Aquatic > Marine > Sediment | place: USA: California... | reverse complement strand
TGACAACCATTCTTTTTCGGCGTCTTCATTCTTTATGTCAACGGGTAGTTTCTGGATTACATCATTCAGGTAAAGCTGTATCATTATATAATCGCTGATAAATTCTTTCTTTATCTTTGTGGAAGGTTGATCAAAATATTTATGTTCCATGGCATGCTTTTTTAAAAGAGAAAGTACCAGGAAGTTTTCCGCAAATGGCTCTGGCTTCATTTGCTCTATAATCCCCCGGGTCTTCGGGTCAGCCAATTGACTGGATTTGTTCAGATATTCTTCCAGAACAGGCGCTGTTGTTCCCATCTGCCATGCCATAAGGTCTATGTAAATTTTATAGTCGTTCGAAAACTCGCTTGCGCTAAACTCAGTTTTATCCACTTTCCAAAGCCAATTATCCATTTTGGAATATACTGGAACCGAGAGTCCAGTCACGAATATAAATAACAACCATTTCCTGCTGACAGATTTCCGCTGAATGATCATTTCATTATTCCGGCATTCCGATTTTTTTTTGCATTTGATAAATTCTTAATGTGAGCAGAAAAATCAACCCAACAAGCAAACTCACAGCCAAAAAAACATAAAACAATCGATCGGAAGCAATTTGATCGGACTTTCGGCGGAAACCTTCTTCCATGATCCAAAGTTTTCTCGATTCTTTTGCGTTTAAATTCGTTTTATATTGCGCTGTAAAATCTTCAATAAATTGATTTGAAAAGCCCGAAAGCATGTTTCGTGCTTCAGACGTTTCCGCGTTTAAAAAAATATTTGCTGATTTTTCATTTTCAGGGGTCATTGCATATATTACCGACCCTGCAAAAATCGATATCATCCATATCAATGATCGCTTTAATAAAATATTTCTTAATTTCATGGTTTTACCTATTGTCTCAGCCCTTATTTTCCAAAATTTTCCTTTCCATTTCCAGGAATCGATAGTATAAATAACTTAACAGCAAAGATAAAAGTTGAAACGCAATTAATGAAACCAGAAATGTAATGAGCATTTCGCTGCTAAAAACACCGCTTTTTGCGGATCCTCCAAAAACTGCTTTTGGATGCGAGGGAGGATTCCATATCCTTATGGCAGCGTATACCAGAGGAACGTCGAGAAACGAGATAATTCCCAAAATGGATGCAAACCTCGCCCTTTTTTGAGGGTCTGCTATTCCCATTCGAAGAAGCATGTATCCGGCATACGCCATCCAGAGAATAAAGTAACTTATCAAACGTTGATCTGACCAGTTCCAGAAAGCTCCCCAGATTGGTTTGGCCCACAAAGGTCCTGTAATTAAAACTCCTGTCGTAAATACCCACCCTACCGTTGCGTAAGCCGCAGCAAGATTATCGTATTTCAGGTTTCGTGTGAGAAGATATACGATGCTGAAAATGAAAGAGATCGCAAAACCTGCACCGGATACCCATGCTGTAGGCACATGATAATAAAATATTCTTTGCGCAATTCCCTGACGGGTATCCGATGGAACCCATAAAAATGTCATATAAATGGTCATTGACCAGAGAAGAAACGTGATAATCATCCATACCGGTAATACCCTGCTCATTAAATCCGGCGCTTCTTTCCTATGGATCGTATTTTTACTTTGCACTATGTTGCCATTTCCCTTTTTTACCTTACTGTGGCAAGAGATTCCCAAATTAATACTTCCGGAAATAATGGGAAACGGCATAAACAGGCAAAAGAGGCGCTTGCCACCCCCGCCACCAATTCCGAAAATAAAACCAGACCAAAACCGGGCAGAGAAAATGTCTGGATGAATATATTATTCAATATAGTAATACCATCTATTATATTAATGAAACTCAGTAAACCGGATCGACTTGGACCTGTAATCAGTCTGATCATCGCAATCTCATTTCCCCTGGTTTATTGCATTTCGGATTTAATTAGATCCAGAAAATGGAATTTTTTTTCTATCATTGGACTATTTAATACAAGCTTAACCGGTGGATTTTCTTTAATGCAGTTAAATGGATTCTGGTTTGCCATAAAAGGGGCAACGGAACCCCTGCTGTTTGCGCTTGCTACAATTATTTCCTTACGGACAAGATATCCGCTTGTGAAAACAATTTTAATGAACCCTTCTGTAATGAATGTATCGCTAATTCAGGAGAAAATAAACTCCGGTGGCGTTCAAAAAGAGTTTAACGCTCTTCTTGTTAAATGTACCTATCTCGTGGCGTCCTCATTTTTGGTAAGCATGATTACTCATTTTTCGCTTGCCATTACTATATTAAAAAGCAATCCGGGAACACCCGAATTTAACAACGAACTTGGGCTTATGACCTCGCTTGGGTTTCCTGTAAATGTTTTACCCGCCATGTTATTTCTCGGAGCCGCTCTATGGTATCTTTTTTCAGGACTCAAGAAACTGACATCTCTGGAGTTTACAGACATTGTAATCGACCATGAAGCCGAAAAAAAGGAATCAGCCTGACTGACAAAACAAAAATGGAATCTCATAATGACGAATATCGCAATACAATAAAATTTGATATACATCAAAACAGCGTAAAAAGCGTACTTGAAATATTGGATTCAAAAGCATTTTCCTGTTCTGCTGAAATTATTCCTCCGAGAAATGGAACCGATTTTTTTGAGGTTTTTACGCATATCTCAAAGCTGGAAGAAGCCAAATTCGATTTCTTATCCGTAACACATGGAGCTGGAGGCTCGCTTCGCGGAGGTACCCTTCCTATTGCCTATCACTCCCAAAATGCATATGGTTTGACTTCTATTGCGCACCTGACCTGCCGTGGCGTATCGGCGGAAGATATGGAAAATATGCTGATCGATCATCATTATTTTGGCATTCACAACATTCTTGCATTGCGAGGCGATCCGCCTGATGGTCTCAATGCAGGGTTTCAGGCAGCGCCAGGCGGCTTCTCCTATGCACATGAACTGGTGCGTTTAATAAAATGTGTAAACAACGGAAAATATCTGAAACGAAGCGGATTTGACGACTCCACGCAGGAATACCGGAAAGGAATGAAAACCAGATTTTGCATAGGCGTTGCCTGCTATCCTGAGGACAAGGATAACAAGGGCATTGAATATCTTCAGGTAAAAAAGAATACTGGAGCAGATTTTGCCATAACGCAAATGATTTTTGACTATGATGTATTTGCGCGTTTTATCGAAGAAACTGAAAAGTTATGGGGAAATCAATTTCATGTAATTCCAGGAATTCGAATTCCTGTTTCTTTAAAACAATTGACAAGAATGAGGGAAAAGTTTGGCATCAATATTCCGGATAACCTTTACAAGAAAATGGAAAATGTCTCAAATTCCGAAGAGGCTATGCTAAAGTGCGGAGAAGATTGGGCCAGGAACTTTATTGCGAAGATTCAAAAATTGGGAGTAAAAGGTATTCATTTTTTCATAATGGGACACCCGGATTCAGCTATTGCTGTCAAGCAAGACAATTAGCATGTTAGAGAAAGAAGAAATACTGGAAATTAAAAGCAAGGTTAAATCTGCGGGCAAAGTTATATTAGAACATCTAAATAAAAAAACATATAAAATCGAATTCAAAAAACGCAATGATCCGGTAACGACCGCCGATTATGAAGCTAATAATATATTGATGGAAGCGCTGCATAAATTGTTCCCAAAAGATTCAATTGTCTCTGAGGAGACCTATCGTCCGGAATCCAGCGCTCTGATTGATGAGAACCGCCGTATGAGCCAGCGAATATGGATTATTGACCCTCTGGATGGAACGAAGGATTTTATTAAAGGGTTGCCTCATTTTGCTGTATCTGTAGGATTCCTCGAAAATGGTCATCCTGATTTTGGTTTGATTTACAATCCGGCAAAAAATTTTTTTATTTATGGAGGCAAGGACTACGGCGTTTTTTTAAATAATAGAAAATTTACTCGGCCAGTTAGAAAACCAAAACGTATTCAGGATTTGAAAATCTGTATTTCCACCAGCGAAATCAAACAAAATCTTTTTCCGGAGCTTCTTAAAGTGTTGCCCGAAGATAATCTTGATTTTATCGGGTCAGTAGCCTATAAACTGGGACTAATAGCCTCGGGAGAATATGATTTAATTTTGTCAAAAAGGCCAAAAGCCGACTGGGATATTGCCGGCGGAATTGCGATATTATATGATGAGGAAATAGAAATTCTGGACAAAAACTTTCGCAATGTTCGCCTGAACAAGGACAGCATTCTTACCCAGGGGCTGGTTGTTGGCACAAAATCAGCCATTCAATTATATAAAAATTTTATCGGTCGCTAAAGGAATGGCTTTCCACCTGTTGTGAGCCCAGAAATATTCCTCTGGATGTTCTTTAATGGCTTCTTCTAATTTTCTTAGCCATATTTTTGTAAACTCAATATCCCATTTCTCCGGATATTTTTCTGGATTGATGGATGGTTTTTCCATTACTTCAAAATATGCATGGATTTTTCCCTTTTCGCGCGTCGAATATGCAAAAAAAGTTTTCACTCCGGAAACCCGTGCGAATACTGCAGGTCCGAGATGCGTCGAGGCTGGACGATTTAAAAATTGAAAAAATTTTCCATTTTTTCCGGCATTTTGATCCGCCAGGAAACAAAGAACTTTTTTTCCTTTAAGTAGTTTCAAATAACGTATGGAACTTCCATCAGTAAAAACTGACCGGGCGCCGCCAGCATTTCTAACCTTTTCAATATATTTATCAACCCAGGGATTACTCTGGCGACTTGTAATTGCATATAGTTTCTCTGGCGGCAGCCATTGAGAAAACAACGATCCATGCATTTCCCAATTGCCCATATGACCCAAAACGACAAGTCCCCCATCCGACAAATATTCAATTATTTTATTGCGCGACGGCGAACAAACAATTTTATTTTTATATTTTTGTTTTTTCATTTTCGGTATCTCAAGAAATTCAGCCGCAAATTTGCCCAATCCTTTCAGGTTTTTTAGATAGATACTATTTACCCATTCTTCATTTTTTTCGGGAAAAGCGCACCTGATATTATTTTGAATAATCAAAGCGTTCTTTTTTAACAGTTTTGAAACAAACAACATAAAATTTTCCAGGATTATACTTCTAATATGAAATGGTATCATTCCCAGAATACCCAAAAGAATACGGATAAATATATATTCAATATATTTGGCGATCTTGCGTTTCGATGTCATACAGGTTGTACCGAATTAGTCTTTTTCAAGCTTGATTTGCCTTGCCATCAAAGGCCTGATTGTTTCGGATGGCTTTCTGTTCTCATACAAAATTTGATATACCCCATGTGTTATAGGCATGGAGACTCCTTTGATGATTGAAAGCTCGTAAGCGCTTTTCGTTGTTGTTACCCCTTCAGCGACCATCCGCATATTTTTTTGTATATCGCCAATTTCCTGACCCTGACCTATTTTAATTCCAACAGACCTGTTTCGGGATAAATCACCGGTACAGGTCAACACAAGATCTCCCAAACCGGAAAGTCCCATGAAGGTAATTGGATCGGCGCCCATAACTTTTCCGAGCCTCGCAATTTCTGCAAGCCCTCTTGTGATTAATGCAGCTCTTGAATTATTTCCCATTCCAAGTCCGTCGCTGATGCCAACAGCAATTGCTATGATATTCTTTAATGCGCCGCCAAGTTGAACTCCAATAACATCGCTTGACCCATATGTCCTTATAAAGTCGGTGAGAAAAATCTCCTGCATTGGAGCAATTGCGTCCGGATCATAACATGCGATGGTGATGGCGGTGGGCAATTTTAATGCTATTTCTCTTGCAAATGAAGGTCCGGATAAAAAAAACAAATTTTTCTGAAAGGAATTTCCAACTACCTCTATCAATACTTCGCTCAGCAACAAGTGTGTATTGCATTCGATTCCCTTGGATGCTACAACAATTTTTGAGTTTTCTGGCAGGTATGAAACGGCATGCTTCCACACCTCGCGCGTCGCCTGGGTTGGTATAACAGACAATACGATATCTGCATTTTGCATTACAAATTCCAAATCTCCGGAAGCATGAATATTTTCTGGAAGCAAGATTCCCGGCATGTAAACTGAATTTACACGCGATGTTTCCATATCTTTAATAATATCCAAAGAATGGCTCCAAATGCAAACCTCATCGGCATTCTGCGCAACAACAATCGATAATGCAGTTCCAAAGGAACCTGCCCCGAGAATCGCAATTTTCATTATGTAACATTTTAATTTAATTTGTCGCCGTAAACCATTTAAAAGAAATATCCATATGGTATTATGGGTTGGATTGGGCAATCCCGGAAAAAAATATGCAAAAACCCGACACAACATAGGAGCCGCAATCCTTGGAAAATTATTTCCAGAAATTCAATTCCAGTTTCACAAGCCCGTAAACGGGTTTCTTGCTGAAGATACAAAAAACGGAATAAAACATATTTTGTTAATACCCCAGACATTTATGAATCTCTCAGGGGATGCAGTATCCAAAACAATGAAGTTCTATAAGGTTCAGCCTGAAAACATGGTGGTTTTGATGATTAAATTGAGCTTTCGCCAGGTCAAATTCAATACAAATTCGGAGGAGGTCATAGAGGGCATAACGGACTGAGAGATATTATCCAGAAAATATCTTCCGCTGATTTTCATCGAATCCGCATTGGAATTGGACGCCCGTCAGACGAACATATGTCGGTTGCCGATTTTGTTTTAGCGGAAATTCCAGCCGCAGATATTCCGGATATAAATGAGATTTACCGAATGCTGAAAGAAAAGAACCTCGGGGTATAAGGATATTTATGCAGCCCGAATGGATAGAATACAGACAAAGAGTAACCCCGATATTAAAAGAAATACTGGCAAATTGCGATTCCACGGCATATCTGGATGGACGCACTTATCTGTACAAAGGGAATGTGGAAAAAGTCTGGCTGGATAAAGGCATTTTTTATGCAACAATCAAGGGAAAAAATCACAACAAATACCAATGTTCTTTTAACATTCAAAACAAGAACTATCATTGCAGTTGTCCTTCGTACCGGGATATATGCAAGCATATTGTGGCCATGACATTTTATTTAATTGATATCCGGGACTGGCGAGCCATATATTTACAAAGCATTTCATCCAGCTCCGGTTCGCCGCAGGCAATAAATAATGACTCCATAGATGTCAATCAGATCCCCGTTATTTCTATTAACAGCGATAATTTCCAGACTTACCGGATTAAAATAAAAAAAAGCAATGACGAGCTTGTCGCGATTGGTTACACCTGGGAATTAAAATATCTTTTGCCGCTTTATCGTCCATATTTTGAGCGAGTCATTCAATATCGTCATTATGGAGAAATAGACCAGGAATTCCTTCAATTCCTGGTGGAACATCCGGAAGTACCGGTGCAATTGTCGAATTCAAAAACTGTACATATTGAAACAAAGGGCACAATCAGTTTTAAATTATGGGGTCTTGACAATGAAGAATATATTGATCCAGATATTGACGTCAAGGATAAAGATTTTTTAAAAAGAAACAAATTTGTATTATTGCCTTATATAAACTTTCAGAATTTTTCGATGGATATAAGCTTCAAGTCCACATATTTAAAAAGTCTGCTGGTTTTTTTCCCAAAAGACACTATCAACGGACGCGCGGAGATGAATGGAAAAGATATTCTCGGTTTTTATGTAAATTTATCCGAAATTGAAGTTGCTCTCAAAGAGTATGCGAATCATCTCCTTCCAACAATGGCATTGTACGAGTTTAAATCAAAGTTATCCAAAAAAAGTTTGTTCCACAGTCAAATGCCTGATCTTCCGGAACCATTTGCCGTTGGTCCACGTCTCGTCATTGACCTCTCCGCGTTTGAAGGAGAGACAAATATTAAAATAAAGGGTAAAATTCATATTGCATACAGCAACCATAAAAATGCATTTAATATTCTAAATCACGAAAAAAAGGGAGATGACCGGAAATCTGCCAAAAAAGAAGAATCCCGATATGCCCTGTTCCGTTTTTCCGCTTACCAGCGCGATTTCCGTTCTGGTATTGTAGCAGATGAAAACGGCGTAGTGGCCAAACGAAATGCCACAAAAGAATATCGTCTGACCCCCGACATTTCCAGTTTAAAATATAAAAAATCTACCGGAGAATTTGAACTTGGTCCGCGTCAGGTAACAAAGTTTGTGGAGAACATTTTCCCGGATCTGGAAGAAGCCGGAGTTTTGGTGAGAATTCCCGAAAACCTTGCAGGTATTTTTTCACAGGAACACAGGGCGGCTTTCAAGGTAGAAAGCAGCAGCGAAATTGACTGGTTTGGCAAAATAGAGTTTGATAATGTTTCAGACGCAGACAGAAAGATACTAATGGAAGCTGCGACAAAAAATGAAGAATTCTCCCGGCTCTCGGACGGCAAATGGGTCAGCGTAAATTCCACGGGGTTGAAAAAAATATTTAACTCGCTAAACAATGCCGGCTTTGACATCAATGCAGAAGGCGAAGTGGAACATCTCAACAAGGGCGATCTTATAGCCTTAAGCAAAGACCTTGACACGAGAGGCGATGCGCGTTATACACAAATGATCGATAATTTTAAAAACATCCGCGATATCCCTGCTGAAAAGCTGATGGACACAGGAAAAAACATCCTCGTCGAGCTGCGGGATTATCAAAAAGAGGGGGTTGCTTTTTTGCGCCGCCTGTATGAATGGAAAATTGGCGGAATCCTGGCCGATGATATGGGGCTTGGCAAAACCATGCAGGCGCTGGCATTTTTAAACTGGTTAACACAGGAGAAAAGGTCCTCTCTCGTATTAATTGTCGGTCCGGTGGCTTCGCTTTCCGTCTGGAACAGGGAAGCGGTAAAATATTTTCCTGGATTAAATGTATCACTCTGGCATGGAGCTTCCAGAAGAAATTCAGAACCTGCCAAGCACGGAATACTTTTAACCTCATATGGAGTTTTGCTGCGTGACGCCGAAATTCTAAAGGAAATGAAATTTGATGTCATTATCGCCGATGAAGCCCAGATCGTAAAAAATGTTTTTGCCTCCACCACAAGAGCGCTTTCCGGCTTAAAAACAGAGGTTTTTTACTGTATGAGCGGCACCCCCATGGAAAATCATATCGGAGAATGCTGGTCGCTGATGAATTTGTCTTTTCCAGGCCTTCTTGGCAGAAGAAAGCAGTTCATGCAAAGATTTTCGAAAAAAAATGACGAGGAAAAAAATATTCAATGGTTTAAAAATCGCACAACCGCTTTTTTGCTGCGTCGCACCAAAGGCGATGTATTAAAAGACCTTCCCCCCAGAAATGAAATTCTTGTGCCGGTCCCCATGACAGATACCCAGAAAAAAGCGCATGACAATACGCGAATTGCCGCCCTTGCCTCCATGGAGGCCACAGATGACAAAAAGCTTTTTGTATTGCTGCGGTTTTTAATGAAAATGAGAAGAATTGCCTGCCATCCGGATCTTGGCAACCATGAGCATACGCAATGGAATTTGTCCGGGAAAATGGAATACCTGCGCGACGTTATTGAAGAGCTGAACGAAACTGCTTCGGGGATTCTCATTTTCAGCCAGTATACGGACCTTTTGAAGTTAGTCTCGCGCATGTTTGACAGCATGCAATTGGAATATTTTTATCTCGACGGTTCCACCCCGGCGGGCAAAAGAGAAAAATTGACCGATGCATTTCAGAAGGGAGACCGGAAAATATTTTTAATCAGCCTGAAAGCCGGAGGAACCGCCCTGACGCTAACCCAGGCAGATACCGTCATTCATCTGGATCCGTGGTGGAATCCGGCTGCAGAAAACCAGGCATCTGATCGGGCTCACCGCATTGGGCAAAGCCGTCCGGTATTTATTTACAAACTGGTTTCGTCGGGAAGCATTGAAGAAAAGGTAATTGCGCTCCAGGAAAAAAAGAAGAAACTTTTTTCAACATTGTTTGACGGTGGCACATTTAACTCTTCTCATATCGCCGTCGAAGAATTATTGGGTTTGCTTGAAGAAGAGTAAATTTCTTTTCAGGAAAAACGGTTCATTAGCGGAGTTAGCCACGGAGGCGCGGAGTTTTTGATGAACTAACGCCTGAAAATGCATTTATTTCGTATTTTCTCCGTGCGCTACGTGTCTCCGTGGTGATATTTTTTTTAGCCATCCCCAAAAACAGCGTCAGTCTAAATCATTCTGACTGAATTTCGAATTCCTGCCCAGGCTACGGCGCGTTATTTCACCGAAGGTACCTGACTTAAAAGCGTTCCCAACATGGTATCGTGGGTGGTAATGGCTTTCTGGTTCATCTCGTACATGCGATTGACTTCGATCATATCCACCATTTCCTTGACAATATTGACGTTGGATAATTCAAGAAATTTTTGAACCACTTCTGGCATTTGTTTGTCGCCGGGTCTAAAGCCCTCGCCGGATTCCGGCGTTGTAGAATACATTGAATCGCCAACTTTATTCAGGTAGCGGGGGTTTTCTACTTTTACAATTTGAAGTCGATCTAACAACACCGGATTTTCCCATTTATTCATATCGTTGCCGAATATCCTTTCCGGATCATTGCCAATGGCCGCATTGATCCAGACCTCGCCGTTGGGTTTAATTTGATAATTGTACTGACTCACTTTAATCGGACCATTTTCTCCCATAAGCGGAAATCCGTTTGCGGTGGAAAGATTTCCGTTTTTATCGAGCGTAAAGGCGCCGCTTCTCGTGAGCATCGCCCCCTTGTCGGTTTGAATGACAAAAAAACCTTCGCCGTTTAGCGCCATATCTGCGGGATTGTTGGTTTTCTTCAGAGCGCCCTGCTCAAATTGTGTAAAAACCTCGTTTACCTCAACGCCGGTTCCCAGCTTACCCACGACGGGCATCATGTCAAAGCTGCCCAACGGGGTTTGCCCCACTCCATCATCGTTTACCCGGTGAAGGAGCATTTCAGGAAAATTTTTAAATATAACGGTATCTTTTTTATATGCAGTTTTATCCACATTGGCAATGTTATTGGATAGAATATCCATTTTGGCCTGCATGGCGTCCATTCCGGAAGCGCCTGTATATATTCCTCGAATCATGTCGATAATATCGTATGAAGCTGTACTTTTTATTAGCAAATAATGTTTTATCCTCAATGCAGAATTTACAATTATTGGGGGGGCAAGCCTGCCCCCTGCCCTGCGCCAGAATTCAGGCCGCCGGGCGCCCCCTGACATATTTTCCAGATACGGACGGGCGCAAGTGAGCGATCAGTTTTATTTGTCTCTTGGAGGCGGGAAAAATCAAATGCCGCTGATCGAAGCTGCGCAAAAATTTGGTTTAAAAATCATTACGGTTGATCGAAATCCATTAGCGCCTGGATTTGCGTCCAGCAACCTGAGAATTGAAGAATCCATAACAAATTACAGAAAAATATTTTATAAGCTCAATACGCTTATGCTGGACGGCGAAATTGTCGGGGGATATTGTGCGAGCTTTGGCGCCGCGCTTTTAAGTTTCAGTTATCTTTCCGAGAAGCTCAATATTTTGGGTCTGCCCAGACCCGTAATGGAAAGGCTTCTGGATAAATACGAGGTTCGAAAAAAAATCTCCAGCGAATTGCATACTTTTTATCAGCCTGTGTACATGCCAGGAAAACGGCGAATACTGAAAAAGGAATTCGATCAATTAAGATTTCCGGCCATTATCAAGCCGCGCTCCGGATGGGGTAAAAAAAATATCGTGGAGATCCATAACAAATTTGACTTTAAATTTTTTATGCGGCGCGAAAACCTGAATTCCAGACGAATATCTCCGGAATCGTTAATCATTGAGGAAAAAATAGAAGGTGATGAAATAACGGTGGTTGGTTTTGTCCAGAATTTTCGTTTTATTTTAATATGTATAACGGATAAAATTACTTCCGGCGAAGCGCCATTTATCGAGCTGGAGCACCGGTTCCCCTCCAGGCATCTGGAATGGTCTTCAAAAATAACAGATGCGCATCAGGAAATTGTACAGCACATGCAAATAAACGATTCACCCATCGTAAGCGAATGGAAAATTCATAACGGGAAATTATTCTTAATTGAAATCAGCGCGCAAATTCCAGGGGAATATCTGGCAAATTATCTCATTCCCAAAGCCATGGGATACGACTATTTCAAGAGTCTCGTAAAAATAACTCTTGGTCAACCCATAGAACTATTGCCTTCCCTGAGCAAATCCAGACCGTGTATCATTAAATACATTGTACAAAAACCAAATGATGCAGAGTATAACCATATAAAAGGCAACAGCGATATGCTCCAAATATTAAATGAGCAGCCGTTGTTTCCTCCGGAAAGCAACCATGACCGTTATGCCGTTTCCGCTTATCTCGGTTAATCCAAAAGATCATCCTCGTCAAAAATGTCTTCATCAAAGGGAAATGCCTGATCCATGTAAATGGATGCCAGGATTTCAAAACGTTCATCGACACCCCGATTTTCGTTTTCGTATTTCATTCTGTGTAGTTTAACAAGATATTCTACTGTTTTGTCTTCCACGGCATGTTCAATATGATTTTTGTTCAAAAACCGGATACACCAGTTGATATTAAATGTTGTGTAATCGCCCAAAATCTCCAGAGCGGCCAACGTTGGCTCCTTTTTGCGAAGTACTTCGTTTAGATACAAAGCCCTCCGAATTGCAATTGGGTTTTCGCCGCTAAGACCGACCCGGTATTCCATGGAAAGCTTTTCCTGAATTTCCATGTACAAATTATAAGAATTAATAATACGCGTCAGATATTGGGGAAATTGATTCATCACACCGATTACATCAACAGGTTCATCCCTTTCCTGAAAGTACCCCATCACGAGTTTCTGGTCATCATTTAAAGGGACAGGATCATAAAGCTCGATATAAAGAAACTTTTTTTCATATGCAAACCGACTTTCTTTGGGAATGTAATATTCAATTACAACAGGCTCAATATAAAAATCATTCTCCGTACCTTCTTTAACGTATGGAAGGGTAGTTAATGATTTTAACTTGTTGATATCCGTAATGGAAATCTTTGAGCTGTCTACCCGAAAGCCCCCGCTTTTCCCTTTCTTTTTTTTGTACCGCGATAGATCCACTATACTTACTTATCGAATCGGACACGGGCTAAACATAAGACCTGCATGCCCAAAGTATCCCGGAAAAGATTTCATAACGCCTGAATTTGGGCACAAACTAAAATTCAGTCAGAATGATTTAAATTAGCGCAGTTTTGGCGCAGAAATATTGGGAAAAAAGACTTTACAAGAGTAAATCTCCTGAAATCATTACGATATTCTATGAAATACTTTAAAATATCGCAGGTTGTGCCAGGAAAGGGAAATGCCTGGACATACTATGAAACGAATGACTCGCTTGGCATACAAAGAATATTAACGCACATTCCTGAAGTCAATGAAACAAAAATATTCCCATCGCCAAAAATTAAAAGTTTATTCCAGCCTGAAAAATTGATTAAATGCGATGGCTCTGAGTTTGAAAAACTCTGGGCTCTTGGCTAAGCCTGCACCTTTGAACCTTCCCTATTTATCCACCCCTCCCCTGAAAAAAATATACTACGATAAATCATTGTCCAAATCTGTGATTGTCCAGAATGTTTTAAGAGGCATAAAAAATGATGAATCCTATCAAAACACGGAATTTGCAGAGTTGGAAGATTACAAAGAGTTTATAAAAGAATCACAAAACAGCATTAGCGCCAAATATGACAAAAGGACGCTCTTGATATATCCAGAAAAGGGTAATTATCTCCATGCATGCCCAGGGTCTGACGGAGTGGTATGCTGTCGATACCATGTACTGGATTTTGGAATGAATTGTCCTTATGATTGCCAGTATTGCTATCTTCAAACATATGCAAAAATCCCTTTCTTGACTGTCGCCGGGAACGTTGATTTTTTACTGGCTGATCTAAAGCAAAAAATAGCCGCTGATCCGGAAATTCAATGGCGTATTGGAAGCGGAGAGTATGCAGATTCTCTTGCTCTGGATAAATTGACCGGTATGGGTAAAATATTGATTGAGTTTTTTTCTCAAATCGACAACGCTACGCTGGAACTCAAGACCAAAAGCGTGGAAATAGAGCATCTGCTTGGGTTAAATCACAATGGAAAAACAGTCATCAGCTGGAGCCTGAATCCAGAATATCTTGTTGAAAATGTCGAACTTTATTGTTCCTCGATGAAACAAAGAGTAGCCGCCGCAAAGAAGGCAATCGAAGCAGGGTTTCAAGTGGCATTTCATTTTGATCCAGTAATTTATTTTGATAATTGGGAGAATGAATACAGTACATTAATAGAATACCTTTTTTCAAGCATTCCAGAAACCAAAATCAGATGGATCTCTCTTGGTACGTTCAGATATAGCCCTGGTTTAAAAGAGCAACTTCGGTTAAGACATCCGGATGAGTTTATTACGCGTGCAGAAATGTTCCTGGCAAGAGACAATAAGTATCGATATCTTGCCCCGATCCGGATTAAAATATACGAGTTTCTGCTTTCAGAAATGCAAAAGTATTCCCCGGAAATGATGGTCTATCTTTGTATGGAGACGCGCTCAATATGGAAAAGGACTTTTAATGAGGAAATTATTGGTCCTGCAAAACTGGATGCCCGGTTTGAAGCGCGAAGGCAAACTTTGATTAAAAAAGGTTAAATGAGTTGCTTGCAGACAGATGAAACAGTTTTTAATTATCCAGGAGGATGATTTCCACGCGGCGATTTTTTTGTCTACCAGAAGGAGTGTTGTTGTCTGCCAACGGCATATCAGAGCCAACCCCTTCATAGGATAAAGATTCAACCGGAATATTATAATTATCCGCTAAATATTTAGCTACTGCCATAGCCCGCTGATTTGACAATTCCTGATTATGTATGATTGTACCTGTATTATCAGTATGACCACGAATTAAAATTTGTTTGCTCACCATATATTTTTTTAAAATCCTGGATACTGTTTGCAGAACTTTTATGCTTTGACTGTTCAGATCAGACGTATCTATATTAAATAACACGTCTGGAATGCGGATAGAAATTCCTTTCGTTACCGATTGAACGTCAATCTCGTTCTTTTTAAAATATTGGTTGAGGTTGTCAGTTATTTCTTTTTGAGTTTTATTTTTTTCTGTCAGGTCTACCTTTTGCTTTTTCAGATAATTTGTTTTGCTGCTGATATGAAACTCATGATTAATCCCATTATTATACATGATAACGATATCATAATCTTCAGTCATATAATACGGCATACCTTCTTTTTCATCCCAAATCAGTTTTGCCATAACATATCCAAATATTTTCCTGGGATTTTCCGGTTTAAGTGTTTTCTTCAGGTTATGGTTAAATTGAACATTATATAATATTTTATGAATAGTTTTCGTCCCATTACCTACATTGATATTTTCCTTTCCAATGTATTCATAACTTGCATCCATTGGTATATTTTCAAGTTCCTCTACGCGCATTATTTCAATACCAGGAAATTGCCATGTGTCTCCCTCTTTCATTACATGACTGTGATCCAGTGGATCCTTGTCCAACGGAAAAACAGGAATATTGCGAATATTGGGCATGTAGTTTCCCGGGGGGACAATAAATATGCCACGGGGTTGAATATAAAACGTGGAATCCTGACTGTCTTCTTCCTGATATAATCCTGACGTGTTGTCCTTGTAGTTCACAAAAGAATGAAATGATCCTTCGACCAAAAAACCATTTACGGGATCCACCCCAAGTGTATTTAATATGATTCTGTTAATCACCTCACGTTGAACATGCTTTGAAAAAATACTTTTGGGTTGTTTCTCGTTGGAAATTTGAATATCCTGAATTGATTTTTTGCGAATTTCAATCACGTCTCCGGTTTTAAGCTTCCAGCGTAAGGCTTTTCCGACTGCCTCCTTTAAAACATCAATATCATTCTTTTTTTCGGAAGAAAATTCTCCTTCTTTGATATCCTTTTCCACCTTTTTTATTTCTACAGCATTCGATATTTTCCAACTGGCGGCTAAAATGAATATTGAAAATATTCTTATCGTAATCTTTCTCATCTTTGCTCTGTAGAAGATAATGCTATTTTACTTTTAAGATAACAAGCGTCATATCGTCATGCTGCTCTGCTCCATTACAAAACCCGTCCACATCTTCAACGGTTTTTTTTACAATTACATCGACATTCAATGATGCGTAATCCATAATTTTTTGGCGCAATCGGTGCAATCCAAATTCTTCTTTGGATGGATTCCAGGCCTCTGAAATTCCATCTGTGTAAAGAACAACCATATCTCCTGGAAATAATTGCATTTTGGAAATATGATATTCATTATCCTCGTCTATTCCAAGTGGAAGCCCCATTTGTTTTGCAATGGTACAAACTTTGTCCTTTGCGCGATACACAAAAAGAGGTCCCTGCCCGCCATTTGTAAACTGAAGGATTCTTGTTTCTGGGTCAAAAATGGTGAACATCATTGTGGCAAATTTATCAATGTGGGCTTGTTTTGCCATGATTTTGTTTATAGCAGATGAAATTTCATCCGATCGAATTTTCTTGAATAATTCGATATAGGTAACTACAACGGTTTTTATCAATACCATTACAAGCGATGCCGAAATGGACTTTCCGGATACATCGGAAATCAGCAGAGCCAGTTTCTTACCGGGAAGCTCCTGAAAGTCAAAATAATCCCCTCCCACTCCCTTGGCCGCCCGCGTAAAGCCCATTACCTGATAATGTTCCCTTTCCAGAATATTCAGAGGATTTAATCCCTCCTGGATTTCCTTTGCTTGTCGAATCTGTTCATTTACCAGCAATTGTTCCTCTTTTTCACGCTGAGCGTTTTTTAAACCATCGGTCATTACATTAAACTGTTTGGCCAGGTCTCCAAGCTCATCTTGCGTTGTTACAGTTACTTTATGATCGAGATTGCCTTCCCCGATAATTTTTGCCCCATCCACCAAAATACGGATTGGCTTCACAATCAAGCGACTCAGGAATATAGCCCCTATCCCGCCTAATAACCAGAATCCAATGGTTATCAGCAATAGCTGTTGGGCATTTTTTTTCACTCTTTGAATAATTACAGCATCCGTAAAAACCACCTGAACCACCCCAAGCAAAGGCGATTTCACTTTTATAAAAGGATGGTAGATTGGGTACTGGATTACAAAAAAATTTACATTATGCGCCTTATATTTCACTTCATCTACAAAAACTTCGTTTTTTCCTTTAAGGCGACCCCAAATATCCGAGGTAGATTTCTCGATAACTTTTTTTACCTGGATTTTTTCCTCTGCATACGCCTTGTCAAACATTTCGACACGGGTGCTGTGGCCTTCAGGATTTAAGACTTGTCCGTAAACATAACCCGACATATTAATCATGCTCATTAAATTATCAGAGATGGTAAGATCGTTATTGTCCAGGATCGCAAGGGCTGACTGAAAACCAAAATTCATGGTATCGCTCCTTGCGATTTGTATCATATTTTCTCGTAATTCATCGGCCTGATTTTTGGTAATGACCACGCCAATGGACAGCAAAATAATGCTGATGAGTCCCAAAATTAACAGCAAAACCTTCGTACCAATATTTAATCGCAAAAAATCACCTCGTTATAATAAAATCGACCAAAAACAAAGCAAAACATGCAAAAAGTTCATCATTTTTGCTATAAATGTGTGATGACGCATATAAATCATTTTAATGAGCAACGCATAGCATGTCTTTCTTTGCACCTTAAAGGCGCAAGTTATTTAAAATATTTCAGGCATCCCGATTTTAAAAATCCAACAGATTTTATTCAAACTGGATATAATTTATATGGAAATGACTTTGAGAAGTTCTTTATTGATGCAAAAAAAATACTGGACATTCATGCTAAAGATGAGATTGGAATGATCACTCTACTGGATGCAGATTATCCATTTTCGCTGAAAAATTCTTTAAACCCTCCTCTGGCCATATTTTATCTGGGAGACATTCAATTGTTGCGTTTAAAATCAATCTCCATTGTAGGTACCCGAAAACCATCATTAATCACCCTTCCCTGGCTTTCCAGAATTTGCGATTTTCTGGCGAATAATAAATTTGTTTTGGTGTCTGGACTTGCAATTGGTGTGGACTCTATTGTGCATTCCCAGGGGATGCAATATGGAACCATAGGGGTACTGCCACAATCCCTTGACTTTAGGTATCCAAGAATTCATGACTATCTGTATCAGAAAGCCCGTAAGCAGGATCGGGTTTTATTGTTAAGTGAATATCCTGTCAGCACGTCTGCCAGAAAATTTCACTTTGTCCACAGAAACAGAATTATATCGGCGCTTTCGCCATGGACTATTTTTGCCGAAGGGGGCACTAAAAGTGGAGCGATCCTCACGGCAAAGTGGTGCATTAAAAACCGCCGAAAACTGTATCTATTAAACCACGATTTGCAACGGAATAACTCAGGTGGAAATGAGCTGACAAGTTGTGGAGAAGGACTGGATATTACCCATTATTTTCCAGTACAGATTCATCATTCAGAATTTTATCGGCATATAAATGATCCAGGTTTTGTCTATCTTGGCAACAACACCTATATATTTATCGATACAAGTGATTTTTCGCTAAAATTTCTTTCACCTGATCCACCGGATCCGGATTTTGAACTGTATAGCGGCTAAAGGTGGACTCAGAAAATTCATCGTTGGTGGTTTTATAATCGGTATTTACCTGAATTTCGTAGCCAGCTCTTTTGGCCATTAAAAGCAGGTCTTTATTATAATATCCATAAGGCCAGGCCCATGATATTACAGGTTTCCCCACCAGATATTCCAGTTTTTTCCTGGATAAAAAAATCTCCTTGTAAAAAGTATTTAAATTATTCTTGTAGAGTTTTTCCATGTCTGCATGCGTCAGGGAATGTGATCCAATTTCAAATATATCCGGCAAAGCCGCAATCTCCGTATAAGCAATGGATGAATCTGCGTATCTTTCGAGGTAAATAAAAAAAGTGGCTCCAAAAGAGTACCTTTTCAGCTCAGGAATGACGATGGAAAATATACTTTCATAACCATCATCAAAAGTAAGAACCACGGGAGGGCGCTGAAACGTATACCCACTTTGTACTTTTTCATACCAGTCTTTTAAAGAATAAACTTCATATTTACCGCGAAGCAAGTCCAGGATCCCCGTAAACTCATCGCTTGTAATGGAATATTTGCCTTCTCCGTCAATGTCATGGAAGCAAAAGATTATCGTGTTTTTACCATCGTATTTTTTTAGTTTAATCTTTTTTTGTTCTCTGGACACAACTGGATAAGAATTTATCAGGACAAAAGTGAAAATTAACCATATATTAATGAAAAATATGCGTTTGGTTGGAGTGACTTTCATATTATTTGTTTGCAGGGAGTCTGGTTATAAAAAAAATATTATCCAAACCGTGGGTTAAAATGGCGAAGAATTGCACAATTACTGAAAAAAAACCTGATTTCAACCGGAATTTTTTAGCGTTCCAATTCAATAGAAACTTGAAAGGCAAAATGTAAAAAGTAAGTTGCATTATGAATAATTTAAAAAGCATATATATACGAAAGATGCGCTTTACAGAGGCCAAATTGCACTTTCGCAATGAACTGGAAAAATGCTTTTATTTTGGCGATCGATTTGTTGAAGTCATTCATGGTATTGGTACATATACTCTTCGAAATATGGTTATTGATGAAGTTGGTAAACTGGACTATGTTTCCATTATCGAATCATATAACCCCGGATCTTTAATTTTAGAACTCGATGTTCCAGAGCAAAGCTTCTTAAATAAACTCAAGTAGTTGATGTCCAAATTTCTCTCCAGTTTATTCCATGAAGCAAACCTGCTATTCATTTTCAGGTGTTCTCGGCACGCCAGCGCACAATACTATCCATAGCCTTGACAAGATAATCCGTTTCTATATTTACTTTTGTATCAGCTTTCCATTGCAGAATGTTTGTTTTCTTTATAGTTTCCGGAATAATTTGGAACTGAATGAAATCTTTGGAGATAGCATGAACCGTTAAGCTAATGCCATCGACAGCAATAGATCCCTTGGGTATCACATAGGCAGATGAATAACGTATGGATACATCCCAGTGATTTTCAAATTTTTCGACATTTATTACATCAGCCATGGCTTCTACATGTCCCTGAACGATATGGCCGCCCAGACGGTCGCTGACTTTTAAGGCGCGTTCCAGATTAACGCAGTCATTTATCGCCAGAAAACCAATATTCGTTAATCCAAGTGTTTCGGGAACCGCAAAAATAGTAAAATTGTCATTATTTTTTTCTTCAACGGTCAAGCAAACACCATTAACAGCGATGCTGTCCCCGTTTTTTAAATCAGCAAGAACATTTTGGGCTCTAATGGATATACGTTTACCATCATTTTTTGAATTAATGGCTATTACTACCCCTGTTTCCTCAACAATGCCTGTAAACATAATTTGTAATTTCGATAGCGGGCGATGGGACTCGAACCCACTCTAAAAGCTTGGAAGGCTTTTGTGCTACCGTTACACCACGCCCGCAATATAATTAATGCTTTTGATGAAAATGTACTGATTCCTGATAAAAAGGATCTCCAGTTGGCTCTGGGTGTACTTTGGCATACGCATTGAGAACACTATAGCCTATTATTCCAATAGCGCCCAAAAATAATCCCATCTCCATCCACTTAAACGGATAACCATGAATATTTTCATGCTGAATTCCCCCGTATACCAGCCAAACCACATCTACAAATCCCATAAATACAATCCACCATGACACTTTGGCAAGTTGATTTGGATTTCTTTTAATTTTGCTGGAAAGCAAAATTAAAAAAGGAATAATAAAATGACCTACCCATAAAAACGCCGTATATCCGCCCCATATGCCGTGCAGTCTTCTCTCCAGGTATACTGTTTCTTCTGGTAAATTGGCATACCATGTCAACATATGCTGACAAAATGCAATGTAAGCCCAAAATCCGACAAACGCAAATTGAAACTTCCCAAGATCATGAAAATGTTCGGGTGTCATACTTTTCAAGCCCCCATGCTTTTGAATTGTCGCTGTTAAAATAATCAAAACGCCAAAACCTGAGCATACCAGACCGGCAAATGTATACATAGGAAACATTGTAGTTGACCAGTGAGGCTCTAATGACATGATAAGATCAATAGAACACAATTCCAGAAAATAAACAAAAATGATCATCCATCCTGCGCTAATTGCAGATAATACTCCGCGAGATGGTTTGTCCGTATTTCCATCTTGTTTTAGCGAATACTTTCTTAACATGGTACCCATAGCAAACCACGATACAAAATAAACGATAACACGCGCTATAAAAAATGGTCTGTTTAAATAAGCTGCTTTTTTTTGCAATATCTGGTCGTTTGCCATAACTTCTTCATGTGACCATTCATATAAATGATGCATTCCAAAGATTACAACAATGCCCAGAAATACTGCAGCCGCAATCAAAACATAAAACATCGATTCTGAAACCCTTCTTAATACAACCGACCATTTTGATCCAGAGATAAAATGCATTGAAGTAAAAAAACCGCCAAACAAACCAATTGTCATTAAATAAAAACCAAGAACAAGCATCCCGGCCCAGGCACGGGCTGGATCCACTATAAATCCCACGATCAACGTTGTTAGCCCGATACCGATTAATCCCAGAAAAAAATTATTCATTTTTGCAGGGACTTTAAACTTTTCTAAATTTTCCATATTCATTCCGCCTTTTGAATTATTTCATTGCCTCAAGCTGCAAATACTTGACATAATGGGCTATAGCCCATCTGTCGATTTCCGGAACCTGGGTCGCATAGCTGTTCATAGCATTTATTCCTGTTGTTGTCACCATAAAAATTCTTTCAACACTCCAACCCTCAGCTCTTACAGGTTCATTTTTATTTGGACGAGCTACAGCCTTAATGTTGGAAAATTTTGCTTTAACAAGTCCATCGCCCTTTCCGCCATAACCATGACAGGGAGAACAATAAATATTAAAACGTTCTTTCCCCCTTGCAAGAGTCGCCTCATCATTCCTCAAAGGACTGCTTATTAAATGAGATGCAATTTCATGTTCTTCCGGAATGTTCCCGATTGATATACCATTGATATTATATGTAATGTATTTATCATCTATCACATAAAATCCAGGGATTGTTCGATTGTACTTCGAATTAAAAAACTTGTGTGCAATTGTATGATCCGGAGGAAATCTGTTGCCTCCTCTGTTTCCAATATCATCAAATTCGGATGTGTCTATTGCCGGCGAATAAGCCATATCCATAAAATAATGGAATTTTCTGCGAACAGAATTACAACTTGCAATATTGGCTATAATAAGAAAAATTATTATTTTTTTCATGTTTCTGCTTCCTTTCCTTTGTTTTTTCTCACTTTGTAACTGGACGAATATCGGTATACAGCCCCTGGAGCAATGACTCTACATTTTGCTTCGACATATCATCACCGATCCATATCGCAAAACCATCTGAAGTTACTGTATTTACTACCGGCCTGCGTGAACTTTTTCCAAGTCGTCCAAGGTAAATTGCAGCTCCCAACGTGGCAAAGGCTGTAAACAATACTGTTAATTCAAATGTAATGGGCACATAAATGGGCCATGAAAAATATGGCTTACCGCCCATGACCCTTGGCCAGTTTGAAACATCAATCCATGTCATTGAACTAAAGGCAAATGTTCCACCGGTAAGAGCTCCTATGGCAGAGATAAATGGTATCCAGGATCTTGAAAGACCCATCGCTTTTTCCAGTTTATGAATTGGAAATGGGCTGAAGCAATCAAACTTCTTTACTCCCGCATCACGAACTTTTTCTGCCGCTGCAATCAAACTATCCACATCTTTAATAACAGCAACCCATCCAGTTTCAGGGTCTTCATATCGATATAATCCTTTTTTAACGTCTTCAAAACTTGTCATATTTTCCTCCGGATCCTTAATTCTTAATGTCCATACCCTTTAACTTTATCACCTGCTTCATCCGCTTTTAATTCAGCCACCGCAATTTGGGGTAGAGCTCTTACAAACAATAGATACCAAAAGAAGAACCATCCAAATGAGCCTACAAGCATAGCATAGTCATAAAATGTTGGGGTGTATAAATCCCAGCTTGATGGAAGGTAATCACGGTGAAGCGATGTTACAATGATAACAAATCTTTCAAACCACATTCCAATGTTTACAACAATGGATATTACAAAGAGCACATAAATATTTGTGCGCAATTTTTTAAACCACATGAAATGGGGCGAAACGACGTTGCATGTAAACATTGTCCAGAAAGCCCATGCATATGGTCCCTTTAGTCTGTTTATGAAAACATATTGCTCCATTTCATTTCCGCCATATGCCGCCATAACAAATTCTGTAATGTATGCAAAGGACACCATCATCCCGGTTAATAATATTACCAGAGCCATATTTTCAAGATGCTTCAAGGTAACATATTGCTTCAGTTGAAATACTTCCCGTGATATGATCATAATGGTTAAAACCATTGCAAAACCGGAATAAATAGCTCCAGCGACGAAGTATGGCGGGAAAATTGTAGCGTGCCATCCTGGAATAATTGCAGTTGCAAAGTCCATCGATACTATCGAGTGTACTGAGAACACAAGAGGAGTAGAAATTGCCGCAAGGATTAATACCATTTTTTCATAATGAATCCATGTTTTGGCAGATCCCACCCATCCAATAGACAGGATATTTACTGCATTTTTCCTTAATTTTAAAAGCATGTTTCCAAACTTTGTTTTTGCTTCATTGTTTACAAGACGATCCCTCATGGTAGCTAAATCTGGAACCAGTCCCATATACCAAAAAATCAAAGAAACTGTAAAGTAGGTAGAAATGGCAAATACATCCCATAGTAATGGCGATCTAAAACTTGGCCAAACCGGTCCTCTTTCATTCGGATATGGAAAGAAAAAGAATACCATCCATGGACGTCCAAGGTGTAAAACCGGAAATGTCAGAGCTGTCATAACAGCAAAAATAGTCATCGCTTCGGCTGCACGGTTTATCGTAGTTCGCCATCTTTGTCTAAATAGATACAAAATAGCAGAAATCAAAGTTCCGGCATGACCAATACCAATCCAGAATACAAAGTTAATAATATAGAATCCCCAACCAACCGGGCTATTTATCGCAAATAATCCCAGACCTTTTTTGAAGCTATAACCTGCAATCGCCCAATACATTACCACGCCAACGCTGGCCATACCAAAAGCAATATACCATAATTTCGTTGGAAAGCTTTCTACGGGTCTTAATATATCATTATCAATTTCCCTGCTCGGTTTTCCTACTCCGTAAACATTCTCAATAACACTCATATTTTCTCCTTCTGGATCAGCCTTTATTTATTATTCTGGTTAAATAATTAACCCTTGGCTTAACGTTAATATCTTCGAGCATTCGATAGGATCGACTATCTGCTGCCTTTTGCGCCACGATGGTTTCCTTGTTTCCAAGATCACCAAAAGTAATGGCATTGGCTGGACATCCCTGCTGGCATGCTGTTTTCAGGTCTTCTTCATGTACCGCTCTGCCCTCATTTCTAGCCATTTGTCTTTGTTCATTGATTCTCTGTACACAAAATGTACATTTTTCCATAACTCCTCTTCCCCGTACTGTTACATCCGGATTTAAGGACATTTGCATTGGATCCTGAATCTTGTCATATGTATTTTCAAACCAGTTAAATCGCCTGACCTTGTAAGGACAGTTGTCCTGGCAATATCTTGTTCCAACGCATCGATTATAAACCATATCATTTAAACCTTCTGAACTATGAAGGGTTGCTCCAACCGGGCAAACATTTTCGCAAGGAGCATTTTCACACTGCTGGCACGGTAATGGCGCAAAGTGCGTACTGGGATTGTTGATTTCTCCCTCATAATAACGGTCAATCCTTAACCAGGCCATTTCGCGCCCTCTCCATACCTCTTTTTTGCCCGTTACAGCAATATTATTCTCAGAATAACAGCTCATTACACATGCAGAGCAACCGGTACATTTCGTTAAATCAATGGACATTCCCCATTTATAAACATCCGATTTTACTTCGAGTGCATAGTTATGAGGGGTATACAGACCTTTCCCTTCCAGTTTATGTTCATGGTTTCCAGCCTTTTTATCCTGTTTATATTTTCCAAGTTCGGCATAACGTACTAAGGCGCGGCCTTCCATTTCGTGATGCCTTTGAGTAGTCGCCAGTTCATAACCGCCTTTTACTTTTTGAACGGATACAGCTATCCCTGAATATTTTGTTCCGGTATTGGAGAATTTGGCAAGAGTATTCGTATTGACACCAACGCCTTTTGCAATTGCACCCATTTCTTCATGGCCATATCCAATTGCAATGGCAATGCTCCCTTTCGGGATACCTGGTTGAACATAAAGAGGTATTTGCATTTCTTTATTACCATTTTTAAGGCTCAATATATCTCCCATTCGCCATCCATTCGCTTTTGCATCGTCATTGGATACTGCTGCATAGTTTTCCCATACAATTTTTGTAACAGGATCTGGCAATTCCTGACGGAATGCATTATTGGCGCCCTGACCATCGCCAATTTGAATCGACTCATAAAAGGACAGAGTAAAACCTGAGCTGTCTTTTACAGTTTTTCCAACTCCAAAAAGCGAAGCTGCGTTAAAACCACGAGCGGCGCTATATCCAGATGTTTTACGATGAACATAATAACCCGCTGCAATTGTTTTTTCCCAGATACTGCCAAAATTTCCGGCAAGGTAACCCGGAGCTGATACATTTTTGATATACTGGTAATAATTATCTGCATTACCTTGCAACTGCAGCCATGCATCGCCAAATGATATTGTATCAAAAATTTTTCTTATTACTGGCTGGGCAACTGTATAGATACCCATGTAATAGGTATCATTCCAGGATTCCATAAAATGGCTAAGCGCAACTACCACATTGGATTTTACTGTACTCTCATCCATATACGATGAAAGTGATACAACATTTTTCACTTTCTTTAAGGCTTCTTTAAACCCGGAATCTTCGGGAAGTTCATATACAGGGTTTACCCTGTCCAGAATCAGCAAATCCACATTACCTGAATTTAGTTCTTTAATTAAACTGGAAAGTTGCTCATTGTCCGCTATATCATCCATCTCGGCCATTGGTACATCTGTTAATACCGTAGAACCCTCATTGCCAAGAATACTATTCAATAAATTTACAACAACCTCCAATTCACCCGAAACCTCAGATCTTGATGAAGCGCCGCCTCCAAGAACAAGTGAACTTCCGCGAGCCTGGTTTAATTCATTTGCAATTGCCTTGATTTTATCAATACTTAAGCCCGTGATTTCTGATGTTTTCTCTGGAGTATATGTAGATACCGCATTTAATATGTTTCCATTTCCTGCATACTGTGACATCGGAAGCAAAATATTTGCCAACCCAAGCGCAAGAGCCACATGAGATCCTGCATGAATCGGGAGTCGATCATCCGAATTTGCTCCCGTTAAACTCATCATGCTCTCAGCAACGATCAAGCGATTCATTTTTCCATCAGGGTTTCTCCGGTTTGAATGTTGTTTGGTAAATACCTCTGGAGATATCCATGTACCCAGAAAATCGCATTCTATAGAAAGAATCAAATCTGCTTTATCATATCGATATTGCGGTACAATAGCCCGCCCATAACTTTTCTTTTGTGCATCAACGAGAGATTGAATAGTACCACGGAAATCATAGGTAATCTGTCTTGAGCCGGGTTTGCTTCGCAAAAATCCGTTAATGACTGATTTCCCGGCCGGGCTATACTCTGGTCTTGATAAAACCCTGACAGTTTGTGAAGAATTGATAATTTCCGTTACTTTCTTGACTGCATCAGCAGTAGAGATATCCGTAAATTTCCCATCTTTGCCAACTTTGGATGTTTTCAATCTGTCCGGATCATATAAATCCCAAATCACTGCAAATCCATTTACTGTCATGGCTCCCTGATGGACGGGATGATCATCATGCCCGTCAATCTTTATGGGTTTACCTTCTCTTGTTTTAACCAAAACCGGCAATACACCCCGCGAACTCATCTGCGCAGTTGCATAATAGGCGGGTATACCTGGTTGAGCTTCAGGTGGGCGAACCAGATAAGGTACAATTTTTTCCACCGGATCACGAGAACACTTCATGCCCGCCATCGCGACAGCGGCTCCCATTATACCGAGAAATTTCTTTCGATCCAACTGATAACCAATACTGTTATCAATCATTTCCTGAAGGGAAGCGGAAAATTCCTGCTTTTTATCATCCTGGATATTTTCATATTTTTGTCTTTCTTTAGCTTCTACCGATTGCCACATTTTTTTATCCTGATCATTTGATTTCATAAATTTGATTACTCCTCGATTGCTCTTTTCAATAATGACATGTACTACAGTTCACCTGGGCTCCGAGCGCCTTGTTATCCCGATGACAACTGATGCAAAATCCCATCGTATTTACTGGTTTATCCTGTCGAACCACTTCCATGGAAGCTATATCCCCATGGCAAAGCTTGCAGACTTCTTTTGTAGGCTGCCCTGGCTTTAAAAATGCATGTATATGGGGTTGATGAGAAAACCTTACATGATCGGGAAGATTATGAATCCGAATCCAGTTTGGAACCTGATTTTTATCCCAATATGCTCGCAATTTTTCAACTTCACCTTCGTATAGCTTATCCGTATTTTTATCCCCGGTATTAAAAGTTCCCTTATCCCCAACAACCTCATGGCAATTGAAGCATATATTCAGACTTGGAACTGCTGCCTTTTTTCCCATCGTTACCGTGGTATGACAATACTGACAATCTATATTATATTGACCTGCATGAAGTTTATGACTATACTTTATTGGTTGTTCCGGAGCATATCCGACTCGTGGATTTGGCGGGAAACCCATCATTACCCATGTAAAACCTCCTATTAAAAAAACAGGAATACCTACTTTCAACAATTTACTCTTCATATATTAACCCTTTTTATTTAATAATTTTTAATAGTTTCACTTATTCAGCGGAGCTGGCGGCCAATGATTTCACATATTCTGCAACATGAGTGATTTGATCATCCGTAAGAACTTCAGCCCATGTTGGCATAGCCGTACCCTCTATGCCTTCGCTAATAGTTCTTTTTACCTCTTCAATACTGGAGCCATACTTGAATCCGTCTTTTTTATAATTTCGAGGTTTGGGATTTAACGCTGCCGCTCCAGGTCCATCGCCTTCCCCATTGATTCCATGACATGGAGAGCAATTTGCTTCATAGATATTTTTCCCTGTCTCAATGGATTCTTCTATTTTTTTCTTTTTTCCGCATTGAAATGAAAATCCAGCCAGAACAACAAAGATTAATGAGATTGCAAAAAACGATTTTTTATTCATAGTACTCCCCTCTATTTGATTATGTTACCCCGTTTATACTGGATAATTAATCTGAAAACAGGTTTTATTTTCTTTTTATAAACCTTGTTTTCCCTTTCCTGAAAGACACATATTTTATTCAGTTTCATACGTCTATTTTTTTTTAACATTTCGCATTGGATTATTGGAAAAATATGTTCCTGGGCAGGAACTTCGATATTTACGCTGGAACATAGCAAGATGAGCGATTTGGGGGCGCGAAGCGCCCCAAAATCGCAAAACCGTACCCCAAACAGGGCCGCTGTTCCTGAGTAATCACTTCCATTACCAAAAGTACACAATGAAATGCTGAACCATGCGACAAACTATAGTAATGCCCAATTTTAGGCAAAACTTGTATCTGTAAATCCAATTATCTGGAATATATGCTCTCGCTATTGTATATTGCCTTTTAAGATATTGAAAGGGCAAGTCGATAATTGTAAAAATGATTAAGGGCATTGAAAAAACAATCGCAGACGAATTTGATTCTTTGCTGGCGGATCCCCAAGAGGAAGTTTTTGATGATGAAAAAAATATATGGAAAACTCATATCCTGTCATCCGATGAGGAATTATCTCAAATTCCGGAAATGCCCACAATTCAATTCCAGGATGACGACGGTTTTGAAAATCCTGATGAAATAGAGAATAAATCTGTTCTTAATAGTTCTCATTATGAATCTCCGGATCCAGAGGTGGCAGGCGTCGAATCTGACGAAGAAGTACAGCTGGAGTTGTCCGAAGAAGAACTTGAAAATGTTCTGGCTGATGGAACGTTGTTTCAAATAGATTCTTTGGACAGGGAAGCTGATGCGATCGATATGGAGGACGATCCAGATTTTAATATGGATATTAGTACCTCCTCTCCCATCCGATCTAATACACAATCACTTGATATAGATTCTGTTGACGACGAACTCGAAAACGCATTATCCGATATACCTGCTCTTGAAGATGAGGAACCGGCTTCCAATACTCAAGAGTCTTTCTTTAAAGAAGATGTTGACGAAGGTCCCATTGCTCTATCTGACGACGAACTCGAAAACGCATTATCCGATATACCTGCTCTTGAAGATGAGGAACCGGCTTCCAATACTCAAGATTCCTTCTTTAAAGAAGATGTTGACGAAGGTCCCATTGCTCTATCTGACGACGAACTCGATGAAATTTCAATGTCGGAGGAATTCAAGAAACCTTCCCCTGGGCGAGAGAGCCATTCAGAAGAAGATTTTGTATTTACGGATACAGACTTAAGCTCTCCGGATGCAGATATGGATATTCAGGTCATCAATGATGAAAAAACATTGGACGAAGAGCCGACGAATGAAGAATTCACCGAACAGTCCATTATGGAAGACAACAAAGTACTGAACGAAGAAGAAAACGATGACTGGGAAATCAATATTTCTCCTGAAGATTATAAATCTCCCGAAATAAAACCTGAAGAATTTGGGGATACAAAACCGGAAGCGAATCCAGAGAGCCAGCCGGTCATTGATAATACGATTTCCGATGATGAAGGTCAGGTAAATTTCTACGATGAGAACCCTGTTTCCTTGCCAAACCGGGACGACCTGCGAAAAGTGGTTGCCTATCTGGATAATTTGCTTGGGGAATTGCCGGACGACATGATTGAAAAGTTCGCGAGATCAGAGTATTTTAAATTATACCAGAAAGTTATGGATGACCTTGGATTATAATGGGTTTAAAAGATAAAGCCGACAGCGCGCGTAATGTATCGTCATCGAGTCAATCCATGGTTGATATGCCAGGATTTCAACTGAACGATGAATTCGCTGAAAATGCGCAAATTAAGGATATTTTAAAAAAAAAGGGTTTAATTAAAAAAGAAGAACTGCTTAAAACCGGACTATCTGGTCTGGAACAACAATTGTCTCGTTATCTCCTTCCCGATGATATTTTGGGGTCAACACTTCCTTCGGAATCGGACTATTCCCTCAACAGCCGGATTGAAGCCCTGATTAATCTCCTTGAATTATGCAAAGAACTTGCCCTGACTGAAAACCCGGAAGATTTATGGGAATCGATACTTTTTAATATACTTGGTCAGGTAGGAGCTCGTGAAGCCGCAATTTTCATACACGACGATCAGCGCATGGAACTAAAAGCTTCCAAAGGTTTTATTTTTCCCGATGAATTTCATTTATCCAAAAGGTCGGGGATCGAAAGGGTATTAAACAAGGATTTGAACATTCATTATGGGAACAAAATCCTGATGAATATCGTTGGGGATGAGTATAACTGGTTTAGCTCCATTCAACCTGAACTTATTATCCCTGTTGTACAATATGAAAATTTATTTGGTTTTATTTTATTAGGGAAAACCATAAGCGCGGCAGATTATTCTATCGAAGATTTATTATATCTTAAATTACTTGGCGAAATCATTGGAGCGTTTTATTATACTATTTCCCAGGCGGAGGTTCTAAATAATCAAAAAAAATTATGGAGTACAAGGGAGAAAATTTATCAGCAATATATTTACTTTCAGCAGCAAATTCAAAGCGGCGAAACCCCGGAAAAAACAAAGGAAATATTTGAAACTTATATGACAAATGTTTTTTCCTTCCAGGCCTACCTGTTTTTCGTGCTTAATGAAAAAAATGAATACACTCTCGTATCTCAAAAGGGTTTGCAAAAATCAAGCTATGACAACCTGAAATTTTTGCCCGGCGATTCTGATATATATAAATTTCAGCAAAGCCATGGATGGACTGCTCACAATAATCTATTGGAAAATCCTTCCTCGCTTTTTAACCTGAAATTTACACGAGAAGATTTGGCTCTTTTTCAGGAGAGTCAGGTGCTGTCACTTTTCTTTCATGGAAGTCTTTACGGTTTTTTTATTTTATTAAAAGTGCAAAAAGAGGTTCCATCGGAATACATGCTTTATGCCCAAAACCTGATAATTTCCTACTTTTGGTACTACCTGAGTCACGATTATTTAAAAAAAGCCGAGAAAAACCTGAAAATATCGATTACGGATCCTCTTGGTGGAATTAAGAATACCCTGACCCGACAGGAAAAAAAATTAGCTGAAAAAAATATATCTTTTGGCCTCCTAATAGTGCATATAGCCAACCTTGAAAGAATAAGCTCTATTCTGGGTGAAAAACAAGGTGAATCTATACGAAAAAAATTAAGAAAAAACATAGGTAAGGAATTTAAAAATTTCAAGTTTATTTCAGATTTATTTTCAAACAAGATAATTCTGATATTTGAAAATATAGAAAAATCGGAATTATGGCTTTATGATAAAAGTCTTGTCAAGAAAATATCGATCTGGTTTCCGCAAGAAGTAAAACGCCCTGTAATCTATAACAGGATTTATCACCGGCCTGAGGATAAAGAAAAAAACCTGGAAGCTCTCATTAATTTTTAATCGTGAAACTTTTATTAATATATTTCACAATTTGACCGAAATTAATAATGTTATGTCTCAATGGAAATGTAATAATGCTTTAATAGCGTCGCTTTTGCTAATTATATTTTTCAGCCCCGCATTAACCGTGCATGCTCAAGGATGGCCAAAGTATGACGCACGCGGAAACCTGAGCGAAAGCTATTCAAGTCAGGGATTAAATTTTACTTTATTGTCTTCCAAAGCGCGATATCTGGCAGGCGAACCAATTATTATAGATTGTCAAATAAGGAATCATGGTTTTTACCCCGTTACCATTTATTTTGACAATGAAAGCATAAAAAATTTTACATTTATTATTCGAGATCAAAAAGGTCAAAGTCTTCCTTTAAAACCAAACAATCAGGAAACGAGAAAAAAAATGGTTCAAAACTCATCTTTTTACAGCGACTATACCGGAACAGATTACAATGCCAGAGCAATCATATTGCAGCCCGACGAGTCAATCACACGATCGTTTAAACTTCAAGATCTGGTAAATACGGGAAATTTAAAGTCCGGAGTCAACAATTTCAATATTTCGGCATATTTCTATCCAAATCCTGAACAATCAAATGAATATTATATTCGTTCAAACAACGACTACAACATACTTGTGGATCAGGAAAATGATTCGAGAAACAACAGCTATTATGCAGAAAACAGCTTGCCTTTTCAAGAGTTAAACGTGTCCCCCAAAGAAGTTGTTTATTTAATGTTGACCGCAGAGTATGAAAAAGACTGGAAAACTTTTTTTAAATATATAGACCTCTTTGAAGTCATCAGAGATTATCCGGATCATGCAAGGCAATACATCAGAGCGCCCGAAGACAAGAAAAATATGGTTATAGACGATTTTAAAAAATTTTTGATGGGCAGCTCTCGCCACAAATTAATTAAATTTGCGGTATTGGGAGAATCTCTGGAAAATCGAAATGCGAGAGTAACGGTCAAAGCTATGCGAGAAATAGATGGCTTTGACCGTGATTTTGTATATACTTATTACTTGAGCCCAATGAAAAATTTATGGCAGGTTTCGGGAGTCGAGTCGCAATTAGTCAAGTAGTTTTTTACGGCGGTATATTATGACGGATATTCTATCACAAGATGAAATAGATCAACTGCTGAATGCAATTTCCAGCGGGGATGTTGCTCCGGAAGAATTTTCCCAGCAGGCAGAACAAAAGAAAGTTAAAATTTATGATTTCAAGCGTCCTGATAAATTTTCAAAAGACCAGATTCGTACTGTTCAAATGATGCATGAAACATTTGCCCGTTTAACGACTACTGCTCTTTCAGCAAAATTGAGATCTATGGTCGGTGTCCATGTTACGAGCGTGGATCAGCTTACATACGAAGAATTTATTCGATCTATCCCAAACCCTACTACTCTTGCCCTCATAAACATGGATCCGTTAAAAGGCTCAGCCATTCTTGAAGTAGACCCGGCCATCACTTTCACCATTATCGACAGGTTGTTCGGGGGCGCAGGAGAGCACTATAAAATTAACCGCGAGTTAACCGACATTGAGCTTTCTGTAATTGAAGGTATCGTTGTTCACATACTGGGAAACCTGAGGGAGGCGTGGTCGACCGTAATTGATCTTCGCCCCAGACTGGGTACAATTGAAACCAATCCGCAGTTTGCCCAGATTGTTCCTCCAAATGAGATGGTGATGTTAATCACTCTGGAAACGAAAATCGGAGAAAGCGAGGGAATGATGAATCTATGTATTCCCTACATTACTATCGAACCGATTATTGCGAAATTATCAGCACAATACTGGTTTTCTTCTATCCGCAGGGGAGAATCTGAATTAAACCAAAAAATTATTGAGGGACGTCTGGATCAGGTGGAAGTGGATGTTCGCGTGGATATCGGCGAAGCAATGCTTCCCTTTTCGGATGTTTTAAATCTGGAGATTGGAGAAACCATAAAGCTAAATACCCGAATCAACGATGATTTGATACTGCGCGTTGGAGATAGACCAAAATATAAATGCCGCCCTGGCCATATGGGCGCCCATATTGCGGTTCAAATAGGCGAAGAAGTTCACGATATTCCGGATGAATTCCTGATTACCAGTCGATCCCAGGAAGAGTATTAATAACCGGATATCGCCTCAAATTCATTTAAAAGTTCTTTAATTCCATTAAGGGATTTATTTTCTATCAACTGGTTTTTTAAATTCGACACAGACGGCAGGCCTTTTAAATATTTAAACAAATGCTTTCGAAATAAAACAACTCCCCTGGATTCACCGTACATTTGCATATTTAAATCCAGGTGTTGAAGGATTACAGGTAAACGCTTTTCATACGAGACTTCTGACAGGTTTTGATCAGAAAAAATCCATGGATTACCAATGGCCTTTCGTCCGACAAGTATTCCATCAAAACCAAATTGATTTATTTTAGAACGAGCATCTTGCAAACTTGTAATATCCCCATTGCCAAACACCGGAATATTCAAGCTTTCTTTTAATTTTGCCATATCCTCCCATGAAGCTTTCCCGGTATATGCCATGGGTCTGGTTCTTCCGTGAATAAAAACCGCCCAGGCGCCCTCTCCTTCCAGTATTTTTCCAATTTCGATATAGTTTTTTTCTTCCTCTGACCATCCAAGGCGAATCTTGCCAGAAACCGGAATTTGAATTTTTTTGGTCAGTTTAGAAAATATTTTTTTTACTTTTTCAGGATCGCGCATCAAACCAACTCCGGATCCTTTTTGAAATATTTTTTTAACAGAACAACCCATATTAATATCAATACCATCGGGTTTTAAACTTTCCAGTATAACGGCAGCCTCAGCAAGAATGTCCGCATCGTTTCCAAAAAGCTGAAAGATGACAGGTCTTTCCTGTTCCCTGAATGTCAGTTGATGCAGGGTTTTTTGAACATATCGACATACCGCATCGGCAGAAACAAATTCGCTAAAGGAAAATGCAGATCCATGCTCCCGACAAACAACCCGAAACGGCATATCCGTATAACCATCCATGGGAGCCAGAGAAAAAGAAGCAGAACCAATTTGATTTATAAGCGTACCGGGCATGAGGGAAAATAGCCTTTTTTTTATTGACTCTTTAAGAATATATATTTTTTAAGTATATGACTATAAAAAAATATTCGGGCATGATGATTGTTTTGTTTTTGGCAAGTCCTGGTTGCATGAAAAGTTATGATAAATTATTTCAGGAAGGCCTGGAATTGAAAGCAGAAGGAAAATACAATGAATCCATCAAGAAGTTTGAAGAAGCTTCTACAAAAAAAGCAACCGCTGAAGTATACAAGGAAATTGCAAATTATTACATAGAATATACCAAAGACTATGACAAAGCAGAGAGTTTTTTAAACAAATCTCTCCTTATTGATCCAAACTATCCCAATGCAAGGCATAATATGGGGCTTGTATTTTTAAAAAGATATGAGCAATCTATGGATGTCAACGAAAACAAAAATTTTTTAGTGAGCGCCGACAAATGGTTATCGGAAAATATAGCGAAAAATCCTGAATTTGGGCTTAGTTATGCAGAATATGGCATGGTTTTATTTTATGAAAATCATTTCAAAGAAGCCCTTTCCAGTATCAATGCGGCCATGGAAAAAGGAATAAATAAAAACTACGGGCATCTTTTAATCGGAAAAATTTATTTTTTTGGCTATAAAGATTATAAAACCGCTCTGGAGCATTTTAATATTGCCTACAATGATTTTAGCAAAGACTCTTATTTATTAAAAATGCTTGCATCATGCCACAAGAATTTAAACCATAAGGGTGAATCTCATGCATATTACCAAAAATATATGAAATCTCTTCAAGAAAATGGCGCTTCAGCAGCCTTAATCGACAAGGCAAAAGCAGAAGAAGCTTCGTTAACGGCAAATTAGACAAATAACAAAGTTCAAGTTTGCTGTCTACAAATATCGATAATTTATCATATATAATAGTTATATTTTTCGCTAAATAATATATTTTACTTATCATATGGAACGTAAAAAACAACTTCGCAATTCAGCAATTAACGCCTATCCAAAAAGAAGTTCTGGGAAAAATTCCAAAAAACCTGTTTATGGTCGCCGGGCTGATGATTTAGAGAAAAGCGGATCCGGAGAACTTGCAGACTTGTTTAAAAAACAAGCTTCTTCGAGCAAGAATGCGCCAATTTCATACAGGGCTTTTGAAATTATTCCCAGAAACAGTCCATATAACCACCATTTTAAAGCGCTTCTAAACGCGGAGAGTTTTATTTCCAGAAAAGAATTTCAGATGGCGCTGGATATCTACCAGCGCATGCTGAATAAAATTCCTGTTCGATCATCGCGAGAAAAAATGGAGCAAAATATCAAGGATATTGAAGGTTTTCTTGTAAATTATGACGAACCTTTTTCTCCCAAGGTACAACTGGATATTTCATACGCTGGACCATCGCAGCCTAACGGACAGGCGGGAGCTGGAGCGGGATCATCGGGCAGTTCCATGAGCGGTGGGGGAATGTCCATGCCGATTCAAATTCAAATGACCGCAGCTCCTCAAGGGGCTCCCCCACCGTCTTCTGGCGGAGCAATGGGCGGGACTGCCGGGAGTGGTGGTATGATGGGTGGTGGATCGCCAGGTATGGGCGGAGCTATGGGAGCTCCCAATTGGGCTCCCAATGCCCCTAATTCCGGCGGGTCAGGCTCCCCTATGCCTCAGATGCCTGCCCCATTTGGTTTTTTTCAGGCTCTTGCACAGACAGCTCAGGATACAAAAGATCAATCCCAACAATCTCAAAATAAACCCTTTGGTTTTTTTGACAAAGTAAGGGAGCCAGGAAGTACTGCCGCACCTCACAGAGCATCAGAAGATATTGAACCTGCGAATAATACGGAGAAACTGCTAAAGGAATTATCTGAAGGAATCTTTCAAATTGAAAAAGCCATTTTTGAAACAAATAAAATGAAAGTGGAATCTGAAGAAACCCCTGAAATCTCGTCTTCGCCTGCCAGTCAAGACCCAGGGGAACAGGATAAAGACAGTTCTGCATCAAAGACTTCTTCAGAATCCGGTAAAGACAGCGCTAAAGCGGAAGAATCACTGAATGCCGCCAGGGAGAGTGCCGCGCCGGAAAGCAGTAAAGATAGCTCCGCGCCAGAAGGAGCGCACGAAACCAGTAAAGATAGCTCTGCGCCAGAAGGAGCGCAGGAAACCGCAAAAGATAGCTCCGCGCCAGAAGGAGCGCAGGAAACCGCAAAAGATAGCTCCGCGCCAGAAGGAGCGCAGGAAACCGCAAAAGATAGCTCCGCGCCAGAAG